>ENA-UOOA01001629-UOOA01001629.1-human-gut-metagenome-genome-assembly--contig:-P61old-NODE-1629-length-35211-cov-6.572989_pt1 | contig 35211 bp, 41 predicted proteins | sample MGYA00242467_ERZ724014 | MGnify/ENA metagenome assembly ERZ724014 | reverse complement strand
TAAATCAAGTATAATTTCTATTTTTTAATAGAGATAATAATAAATTCCATTTTTGCATAAATAATATTTTTAATAAAGCATATTCTTATTTTCTTTTTCTATAGAAAAATATTTATTCATATAGTGCATTTTATATTTTTATAAATGCACAGAGACATTACTATCCTGTGCATTTGCAAGGAAGCATATTAATCAATCTTTTAATATTTTAATAAGACTTTGCACTTCTTGTGTATCTGGAAGATTTTGCAGATATTGCAAAGCTTTTTCGATCCGTTCCCTGTCGGATGGTCCTGCGGTTCCGCTGACGGCTTTTATCGCCTTGAGCTGGGCTTCCCCGACGTGCGTATAAAACTGATCAATGATGTCGCTGTTTGCACCGAGGATCGAAACCACCACTGCTTTCGGAACACCCGCCTCCGCGCAGAACGAAGCAAAACTGTGCCGCAGACTGTGGAATCCGTAGACAACCATCTTTCTTTTTCTTCCGGGAACTTCGACGTTGGTTTCCATTCCGGCACGTTTGATGACGCGCATCACGTCGATATTGACAAAATTATCGCCTACGGATTTTCCCTTTGCGTCTACCGTCAAATAACGTTTTGCCACGTTGGGAGAGACGTAGGAGTCGATGCGCCATTCTTTTGCTTGCTCCAGTGCGCGGACAAGCGGTTCTGCGATGGGAATAGATACCTGTTTCCCGGTTTTAAACTGTTTCACCCAAATCCGGCGATGCATCAAATCCACATGATCCCATTGCAGGAGAACGCAGTCCTTCAGCCTCTGTCCTGTATACATCCCGATCAGATAAATGACTTTCAGCTCTTTTTTATTCATGACTTTGAAACTCGGATCGTCCAGAACCTTGAGAATTGCTTCTTCCTGTTCTTTTGTGAATGCAAGACGACGCACCGTGTTTCCTTGTTCTTCCCGTGGCTTTCTGCGCAGATTCTGGGATGCAAACGGGTTGTCTTCGGAATAATAATCCGAGAGTGTGGTAAAGATTTTTCTGAGACGGAGAATTTTCCGATTATGTGTGGATACTGAAATCGCTGTCGTCTTGAGATAAGCCGCATATTGGTCTGCGATACCTGGTGTAATTGCCGCCACCTGTGTTTCTTCCCCGACGTAACGTATGAATTCCGTAAAGGTTGTTTCGTAGGAAATTTCTTCATGACGTGTCGCGGGAAATGCCCTGTCCGGATGTTCCGCATAAATTTTCCAGGCGTCTTTCAGAGCAAGCGGGCGGCTTTTTCTTGCGAGATTGCGTGCCACTTTGACATGTGCGGAGATCACTTCTGCTGTTGTTGCCTGAACGATGGGCAGAAGTTCTTTTGCTTTTTTCAGAGCTTCTTCCTGATTCTGCGTTTTCAGACTGACACATTTTCGTTCATGATTGACCTGATAGCGGAAATAATAAGTTCCGCCTTCTTCCTTCTGATAAACAGTTCCGGTTTCCAGTTTGATCTTGTTTTTCTTTCCCATTTCATCCTCCGGCGATGAAAAATCCTGTTTTGGCTAAAATAATACGGAAAAAAGAGAAAGAAAGCTCTGAATGGTAATAAACGGTAACTTTTCTTTAGAAATGAGGCTAAAATGGTGCGCCAAGTGTGACTTAGTTATAACCACAACTTTAGTTATAAATATTGGCGATAGATTTAGATAATCAACTGGTTATATATCTCTTACCATTAAAGACCGGCGCCAGAAATTTTCAGGGTTTTTCCATTAGAATAGTCCCGGACACCGTTTTTGATTGTTTCTTGCTTCACTGCCCCGTATTTCCGTCCATCAATCTCTGTCAAGGTAGAATCATTCGGCTCGTAATATTCTCTATGAATATCAGACTGGCAAGCGGGGACAAATGAAATCATTACGGTACAACAAACTGTCAATATTATTCTTTTCATGACAACCTCATAACTTTTTAAGTTTATGGAAAAAGACTTTATTCAAAATCATAAGAACACCACGAGCACTGTAACCGGCAAGCGCGATTGCCGCGGTTCTCAAATTATCCGAAACATGAAATTCCAATAAAATATAATGTATGACAAGTCCGCAAAAAATTGCAATAATGATTTCTGGGATTGCGATTTTAAAGGAATATGGTTCTTCTCGTTTCTTACCCGCCAGTGTATTGGTAACACCACCAAAACCAGCAAGTGTAATTACAGGAATCAGCTCCTTGATGATATCAACAATCTTACTTGTAATATCGGATAAAATCACAGTGCTCTCTCTTTCTGCAAAATCAATTTTGCATAATTATATGCATGTTCAATCAATCCATGATTTTCAGACCAATTTAATAGACTTGATTTGTAGGGGGGTGGTTGAATGATTGTCACATTCGATAATTCACCCCATCCTTCTTCATAGATCTGAGTCGTTTCACGGTCCATCGTATTGGAAAACGCTCGAAGTGCTCTGCCAACAAGATTTTTCGGTATTTTTTCATCCAAATCATCATTGCAGAGAAGCAAATAAATATGATCGTAATTGGAGATTTCTGTAATCTTCGGTGTCGGAATCATGTTTTTGACTCCACCATCAACAAAAAGCTCGCTGCCGATTATAACCGGCTTGAATACTTCAGGTATTGCTGCTGATGCCATAACCGTTGCTGGTGTGGCGTTAATCATAAATGATTTATAATCCCGAAGCCGTGTCACTGCAACGCGGACAATTTCGCCGGCACGTTCGATCATGTTTTCTTTCAAGATACCATACATTCCGGAAGCATCAAACAGATGATCGACTGTAAAGCCGAACATCCGCTTGACCTGACACCAGCGACAAAGCTTAAACAATTTTTCCACTGGCGTTTGCTGAATCAATTCCTGAAGGTCTGAACCGGAGAGTCCGGAGGCATGAAGTGCAGCGACTGCCGCTCCAGCACTGGAACCACGATATTCATTGATCTGAATTCTGGCATCATCCATTGCTGTCAATATTCCCGCGGCACATTCAATCTGGCGACATCCGCCTCCATTGATTACTGCAAGTGTCTTCATGCCTCACTCCCTTTATGCCGATGTTACTTCCTGCCAGCAAAGCGGCTTGACATAAACACCATCCTGTTTGACCTCAAGTTGGTTGCCTTCTTCGGCAGAGATATTGAGATCGGCACTGATTTTGTAGTCGCTGACCGTAATTTTGATCGCAGCTTTGCCTGCGTTGTTGGCTTCGTATGTATCGACAAAGTCATTCAGACTGACATAAAACTTGTCACCGTTTGCCATTGTAAAGAGGATACCTACATCGCCTTCGGCGATATCAGCAAAGACTCCGTTTCCAGCTTCTTCCGCAGTCACAGTATGCCGTGCAGGATTGGAAAGATAGTTATCTGCTCCATTAAGCGAGATAAATGATGTTCCATTCCATATTTTCTGCGTGCCTGCTGCATCAATATAGAGAAAACCTCTTTCGCCGGTTTCCGGGAAACTTTCAACCAATTTCACGGGAAATGAACACGGAATATTTCCTTTATAGATAGTGATTGTTGTTTCATCTGCTTCCGTGACAAAGTAGATGGCATTGTTGTTTTTTTCTGCAAGAGCATTGAATTGAGCTCTTGTTGCAGTAAAAAATTCGACTTTTTGATTTGTTTCAGACATAATGTCTCCTCTTTATTTTTTTATTTTATGACAGGGTCTGCCATGTGTTTTCTGAACTACCGGCTTCATTGGTTCCGAAATAATTCAGAAGAATTCTTACTGTAGATTGTTCTGCCGTGCAATTCTGAATTGCCATGCCGATAATGATTCCAGTTTGTTTTGCTGTTTTGCTCTCAGGATCCCAATATACATTCATCCCAGGGAGAAATGATGCATCCTGATCTTTAACCACATCGAAGATTCCCTCAATTGAAAGAGCTCCAATCGTTCCGGCCGGTACCGCTATTTTGGTAATGCCGATCAGATCACCAAGTTTGACGATTTCACCGGCATCAATATTTCGGTTTGGAATAAAATCAATGGTATCCGGACGCTGCACATACTTTGCCACATTCATTTTCTGTTCTCCTGTTAAATAATTATTTTATTGCACCTGTTCGATTCAGAAAACTTTGATAATCAAGCAGGTTGTTCAAATGCTGAAAATATGGATCACATTGGCGCCATATTCTGTGTGCATCCATTTCGATGGTGAATTCCCGAATCAAAGGAAGTGCACATATCATATAAAGAATTGCCCCCATACGCTGTCGCTGGTATTTGTGGCGAAGCTCATGGACTGCCGTAGATACAATGAGACCAACCCATTTCGTCAGAGTGTCCGGATTTTTGACTTCCCATTTCGTAATGGGATTTGCAAAATATTCCATAGGGTCTGTTTCACCATGTCCCGGCATCAGGAAGATATATTTCTTCAGCACAGCCAGAAACGCTCCCATGACACCTGCGGTCATGCCATAACAATACCAGTATTCCAGACTGCGAAAATGGATTGATTTCAACCAAAGTCCAGCTTCCGTGCTGGAATATTTTTCAAGATACCAGATCAAGAGACGACGCTCCATTTCTGTCATTGGATAACTTTTGATCAAATCAAAGACTGTGAACATACATTATACCTCTGACGGTTGTTCTTCCGTATTTTCTTCCGGCAGAAAGCGAATGAGTTTTGACATCGTGCGCCATGCCTCATAACTCGCTCCCTCAATACCGAGAGCTTCAAAGTTAAGGGCAATGTTGTCAAATTCAGCTTTTACTTCCTGTGCAAGCTGAAGCTTTTCCGTTTCTGATAATGTCGCATCTCCCTGAATCGCAGCAGAGATATCGTCTGTCGTAGCAGTATATTCCAGTCCAAGCCGGTCCAGATACCCCTTATACTTCCGGACACGCGGTGCCAGATCAGGATTGGCTGCGTAATAATTGCCGTAAAGTTTTGTTTCAACTTCCAGACGAGTATATTTCCTGATTGTCAAGCCGAGTTTTGCAAGAGTTTCAGGGCTTTTCAGGACACCGTTGACATACAATGGAACTTTGACATTCAAGGGAGTCATTCTTAATCGGGTAATAAAACGCGTTTTGATGTCGAGTTCAGTATTATTGTTTTCCGCATCAACCAGCGTTTCCCTGACGATGTCCGTATCGAGTTCAACGGTTTCCGGCGTGGTGGTTTCTTCGTTCATAGATATGTCTCCTTTTTTATATTACATGTTTTCAATTACTGTCCACTCTCGTTCAATGAGTGTCTGCTTATCAATAAGCCCCTGTCCTGTCGGATCGAGATTTCCCATTATATTGAGGTAGCCTTGCAGTTTGCCATGCGCCACCAGCGATGCTAAAACAGCATTGATTGATTCGGAATTCTTGTTACAATCACGCAAGGATAAATAGATAAGTTCGGTATTATTGCTGATATCAAGGTTTCCGGCAGTGCTGCCGCCTCCGCATGTCAAGTGAGTAAGTCTGTTATTGTTGCTTATGTCCAGAATGCTGCAACCTGTGCAACTCAGTTTCGTTACTTCGCCTTTGACGAGAGCTCCACCCGTTGAATTGAGTATTGAGAATACTGCCGGATTGATTGTATATGCCTGCGATGTTTCTATGTTTCCGTCTCTTGTTGTTACAATGACAGGTGAGCTTGAATAAACAGTAACTTCATTGGCGCTGATTGTAATTGTTTCTTCTCCTACACTGAAAGTCTCTTCGCAAACTGTGCAGATACCGCTATTGTTCAAGGGATGGATATCGTGATTGATGCGATACCATTTTCCCCTGAAATAGATTCTGTCCAAATCCTTAATGGTGTGCCATGCGCCATTGAAAAAAATCTTAGTTCCTGACATGGGATAAAAAAGATTGTCTTTGCATGTTTTTACACTCATTCTGTAGTCTCCTGAATCCAGATTGTTCCATCTGTCGGATTGGACGGCTGTGTTGAGGACACAATAACATTAACACTGCCCGCCGGTCCTTGAGCTCCATTTTCGCCGGTAGCCTTGACTCCGGTGTTGACACCGTCAATATACCAGTAATCATCAATAATCTGAATGTGATCGCTAATACTGCCGCCAGTGGACATTCCAGACTGATTTGGCCATTTAACTCCGTAGAAAATGTTACTGCCGACCTGTGCGATTTCCAATACATACACACCCGGTGTTGTGGTAATATCCGCACCGAGCGTAATCCATGCCGCCGGGATGTTGATCGTCTGCTTTGTTGTATCAATCACCATTTCGCCGGAATCGCCGTCCTGCCAATTGGAAAGCAAAACTGTTATCTCTCCGACACCTTCAATAACCCAACGGGCAAATTGGTCATGGTCCAGTTGCACGACTTGTGAATCTGTCACGGTTATTTTTTGAGTAAATGGAATCAAATGACCTCGATATTCCATTCCAAATGCTCGTTCAGGAATATACTGTTTTTCTCCATCAGAATCTGTCCCCGTGTTTTCGGGATCTTTTTCCGGATTATAAAGAGGATTGACAATAGCTTTATTTATATAGAAAATATGCGTAATAACTTCGTTATTGGTTTCACCGCCGGCAATCGCCAGAGAATTTTCATTTTTGGGATTATCCTCCAGCGTTCCGTGGCATCCCAACAAAGTCGCACCTTTTGCGTGATTTTTCAGTTGTGTTCCAAATGTTTTGGAATTTTCACCGGTTACAGTATTGTTGTTGCCTGAAATGACTGCACTTCGTGCATTCTTACTGGCATTATTGCCATTGCCAATAACAAACGCATCAAGAGCCTCAATTTCATTGTTTCCGCCAAGAATGAACTGTCCCTGATTTTTGGCTTGATTCATGTGTCCGATTACCAGACAGTTAATCTCATTAACCGTATTGCTGCTTCCGAGAACATAACAGGAGTCCGCAGTAACGATATTGCCGATTCCTTTGACAAATACATTACTGCCTGTAGCATAATTGTTCGTGCCATTCACCCAGGAACAGATTCCAGTAACCGTATTCCAGCTTCCGTTTGCATGAGAACGCAGACCCGTAACAAAATTTTTATCTCCTGTTGCAGTTGCATTATCACGCCTTTCCGAATCATCAATATGAATAAATATGATACCTGATGCCACATTATCAGCAAAGGAACTCGAAAGTGTTCGTTCTGATGTAGTTCCGGAATAAACCCATGCTGCAATGGTAAGTGTGGAGTTCTCCGCATCAATTGCAGTGATTTCCGCTTCCAGATACCGCAAATCTTCTTCTGTGCCGTCTTCATTGGTAACGGATTCTCCTGGATCGTTGATTGTGATTCTGCTGCCTACTGCAAATTTCGAGAAATCCACAGCATCTTGGGTTGAATCGGCAACACCGAGCGTCAACTTTTTTGTGTTGGCATCATATCCGGTGACCTTTGCTGCGTAGCCTCCGATGATATGACCGACTCCCGTAAAGGAAGAATAACTGTTTTTGCCTTCATAGATACGTCTTGTATCTGTTGTGAAATAGATTGTATTCAAGTTCCGTTGCGGCAGAGCATCTAACTGTGCCTGCGTGAGCCTGCAAAAATTGATTTGTTTTTCTTCTGGCATAAGATTCCCCTTCATCATTTTTAAGTTCTTATGCCGCTGAAATCAGTTGTTTTTATGGAGAAAGAAAAAAATCAAGATTATTTTAGCTGAAACGAATCATAAAAATCATACAATCCGCAAAGGATAGACTGTGTATACTGATAACTCCAATTCGTTTCGTAAAAATCTGTGTTAATGACTGGATTAATAAAAGGCTCTTGATCGTAATTCAAAGCATCATAGACAAAGGTTTTTACGACTCCTTTCTTGATTGTATCATCTCCCACTTTCCAGATTATCTTACCGTTTTTTGTAAAGGGGGAAAAATAATAGTGAGTTGTTTTGTAACAATTGCCTGTGCCTGCATAAGGATACGGAAAAACATAATATTCCACTTTACAATCAAGTGTATATCTTGGGTTGTTCAAAACCGCTTTAAAACGGCAATCAAATTCGAATCTGTCATAATTTACGGTATGAGGCACATCTTGCGTTTCTTCTTTTGTATAATAGGTATATTCACTTTTTATCCATTTACAGTTACGGCTAAGGTAATAATTACAAGTTGTACTTTGCATCTGAAATGTTGGATTCTGCAAAACTCCTTGAATATCAGCAGAATAAATATTCACAGTATATTTATCAATGAAATGATAATTTGTGCTACGGAAATAGCTGTTTTCAATCGCCTGCGAACCATTTCCAGTATACAATTTATACCGATATAAAGGCAGTATTTTTTTTACATATTTTAGTGCTAAACTCCAATCGGTTATTTCTGTCCCTAAATCAGCAAAACCTATTTTTTCTCTTAACTCATTAAGTGTAAAATAAGGCGTATCCATAAAGATACCATATTTTGAATCATACTTTGATTCATCTAATATTTTTTCTCTGTCAACGTAATAAGAACCTAAATTGATTATATTGCTGATAATATTATTACGCCACTGATAACTTCGCGAAACAGCCTTAATATCTGCTAATTTTGGATTGGGAAAATATAGAGTGCATTGGTTATAAAAATTACCCGCTGAAAAATCAAGATTATTTAAGAATCTCTCATTGAATGCCTCTGCAAGATAAGCCCAATATAGCCAATTATCTGCATTGATTTTTTCCCAATTTAACCCGTCATAATTATAATAACTCATACTTTTCTCCTTAATCTGAAAGAGCTGTATAGTCAGCTATAAGCTGTGGAAAATATTGATCTTTTTCAGCATCATATATCATGTTGTAAGAGCATGTTAAATTCTTAGTTAAAGCATCAACATTATTTCCATATAGAATACCCGCATAGGTGTTCCATATTAGCGGCAATTCACTTGGATATTTTTCATGATTTGTATCTGTCTCATCAATTACTATTTTGCTGAATATTTTATTTGCAAATAATTCTGTAATTGAATCCGTAATTGAACATTCGTAATAGCAATTCAGATCAGAGGTGTAAATATATATTTTATTTTCATCAAAATTGAATTCTATTTCGAGTTTGGAATCACCGCTTAATGAGCCTTGTATGTTGGGTGTTAAATTGCCGTTTTTATCTGTTGTTATCCAAACTAGAACTTGCTCATCATAATCGCTGGTGATGACATTTATCGAGTCTCCTTTTCGACAATAAACAAATGAATTTCTGCGATATGAATAGATGTTAATTCTACTTGGAATATCATCATAGCTTTTATCAAAAAAAGGATAATTGCTTGTATATTTTGAAATGTATCCATTCCCCTCCGGAAAATAGAAATAAGGTTGTGTTCCAAAAATAAATTTATACTTAGTCGATATTGTCTGATTTACACATCGGAATTCTTGAATTGTATATGAGATAAAAATATTCTCATCTAAATCAGGATAATTCGAATAATTGAAATATGCAGCATCATTGGCTGAAAAATCTCGGTTATCAATTTGTGCGTAGGAATCATTATAATAATTTTGACGTTCAAGATTTGCATAATCATGTGAAAAAGGCATATAGTCTATAGGTGTATCTTTGGGACAATATATTAAGCAATAATTGTAATAAATATTACTATTCGCGAATAACCCCCAATGATAAGTTAGGAGTCTGATTTCATACGTTGAGTCTTCATTATATGATCTAAAAATAGCTGAATACGGGACCCAATAATTATAGTTTGTTGTTTTAATAGTTTTTTGTATTAATTCCGAACGTATTTTGTCAAGAAAAAAGCAATCTCTCCAATTTGCCCCACTGTTACTATTATCATACAAGACAAGAACTCGATGAACCAAATTATTTTCTCTGTCGTAAGGATAAAGATAACCAGAACATTCTGCAAAATTATAAACTTTACTGTTCTTTAAATCATTTAATATCAATAATTTATAAGCATTTATTTCAGCATTATGTCCATTCCCGTAGAACATAATATTATCATATGGCAGATGTAAGATCTGATTGGTATTTTCGATTGTCCAAGAATATTTCATTCTGTTTTTTCCTTTTCATAAAAACCTTGCAAGTTAAAGACATCATCCATGACGCCAAAGTAACTCTTGTTATGATCGTAATTGTAGTTCGTCAAGTTGCTGTAATGATTATCAAAAAGAATATAAGAATCAGTCAAGACGTAATAGTTATTTAACTCATTTATTGCTTGATTTTTTTGCATTGTTAACCCACAGCAACTATATGTTATTGGGGCATAACCGGGATTAATATCATTATCATTTTTAGGAACAAAATGAAAAGTAAAAGTCCAATTGGAATAATCAGAAAATCCATATCCAGGAAAAAGATTATAATTAAATAAATTCCAATCGGTTGTATGATTCTTTGCTTGTGTTTGAGCATTGTCAAAGGGACAAAAAAAGTAACTGCAAGGTTCGCCAAATACAGTTTCGCGATTATCTTCAAATATATAGAATCCGCTTTCCATATTAATACCATTCCACTCTTTGCCGTTGTTGACAAAAGCAACTATTTTCGGAGCCTTTGCGTTATAATATGGGACATTAATTGTTGTCATCAAATAACTTGCAATTCTTTTTCCATCATGGTTATCATAAGTGACAAATTTAGGATAATTGTTTCTGAATGGTCTGATACAAGTAAATTCGCCATCATAACCGAATGGGGCAAAGTCAAATTTGAACACTCTTGAACCCACTAAGACAGGGCATCTGCCATTTATAAACGTATTATGTCCAGTTGATGGATTCTGCGGATTCGTAATATAACCTTGAGTTGAATTTGTATTATACCCGAAACAAACATAAATTCCGCAAATTTCTTTATCTGAATATCCCTTAAGATAGTCGTAATCAATACTTTGAAAATATTCACTTGTGTTAGCTCGATACCAGATAAAATATTGATTTGAACCACCGTAGTATTGATTTCCGCAAATCATTCTTGTTTGAAAGACATAACTTGCATGTGTTTCCGTTCCGCTTGTTGAATACTGTGATAGACCCTCTTTTTCAACTTGATTTTGAGTTGATAATTCTCCTAATTCAATATCAAAATCAGATCTTTCACCCCCCAAAAGACCTATTTTATATCTACCATTTTTTTGGAAAATAGATTGCAAAGAAAAATTCCGATAAAGATAACTGCTATCTTGTTTTACCGCTGGTGAATTTGAGTTTAAAACAGGATATTCATCAGCATCCTTTGCGGTCTGATAATACAAGTTTAGATAAGATAAATTTCCATTTGAAAGTTTAAAACAATATACCGCTGTTCCTACTGTTCCACCACCATAAACGAGGCAATATCTTTGCTCTATTGGGTCAAATAACAAATTCTTGTAATAATTGGCTGTTGAACTGCCATAATTGGTATATAACTGATGATTTATTAAGCAAGGAATAATTTCTGTTTTTTCATTCAATTTCCCCATGATATATTTACTCTTTTTTTTATCCAAAAAGAGCCAGCAACACCATATATCCAGATTCTCCAAGTCAAGAGGATATTTTGCAAAATCTAAGCTCATGATCAACTTTCTCCACCATATACAATTGTGGGATATATTTTAGCAAGCACATACCTGCCTTGCAGATTGTCTGTTATCATTCCATCTGCCACCGTAAATCGAATGTATGTTGTAATGGTATTTTGAGAGCTTGTATTATTGTCCAAAAAAACAACAGCTTTGTAACCTAATATTTCATCATACTCGCCCGTTAAGCGGCAAAGGAAAAATTGATCTTTATAAATTGTTCCGCCACCACCACCGCCGCCACCACCAAGTTGAAGCATTGCCCACGGGATTTCCGGGTTCGGTGAAGCATATAGAATTTTCCAGGGACTGGATTCGACAGATTCAATTTTCCCTTCGGGATCATTCGGAATCGGCGCTGCATACTGGTGACTTTCTGATTTCACACTAATTTTTGCAGGCGTGATACCCATAACTTTAGCACGCCCGATTTCCCCTGCGTTGACAGGTTCGCAAAGGATTGCTATCTTTTCAGCAGATTCCGTTGCTATGGATGCCTGAAAGATTGGAACACAATCCAGAAAGTCTTCCAGATTGTTTTCAGGAGTGATTTCCGGATCAAGCAGTTCTACCGCGGCAAATATTTCCAGATTCTGCTCCGATGTGTTTTTCACATAGACTTCTCCATATCCCGTATGAGCCGGAATAGAACCGCCTCTATGGTTGCCGCTTACATTATTCTGTTCTGCGATTTTCAGCATTGCATTCATTTCATCCGCCTGTATGCTGAAATCATCACCTGCAATTACACGTCTCATAATCAAATCTCCAAATCTTTGAAATCTTTATACGGGTAAACCTGATCGATATATGCCGCTTTCGGAACCTTGATACGTATTTTTTTTCCATCCGCATCGGTCTGGATTTCAGGTGTAAATTGAAACCACAGGTAATCCCATCCACGCTTTGTAATCTTTGGCGGGAAATTTGGTATTGTCTCATCCTCTATGTTCGGAGAAACGGAAAAACGGAATGTAATCTCCCAATAATCACTCCGATCTTTTCCGCGCCGGCTGCCGGATGCGCCAAGAAAAAGAACTTCTCCCGGTTCATAGGAACGGAAAGTGTCAGCATTGACAGACCCCGTCATCATTGCAATTTTTTTCTTGTATGATTCTGTGACTTTCGAAGCTTTCAGTGTGTGAGTTTCCATGAAATTCATAACCGGCGATACAATATCGACGCCGTTCACGTTTCCGGCATTGTCAACATTAACGGCGCCCGGATACAACGAACCGGACGGCCAGACAGCTATCGTTTTGCGGGGAACGATCACTTTTTTTGTTCCACCGCCTGTTTCAAAGCTGAAGCCATAACTGTATTTCTCGTCTCCGGATGCTCCGACATTCGGATTGTCTTCCGCATACGTCACAGATACAACAAATATGCTTGTATCAAGCTGTTCATCGCAGGTGACATTCTGCAGAGGTATATTTTCATGCTTCCGTGGAATATTGGCATGGACATAATCAATTGCACTTGATTCATCTTCCACCCCGCTGACAATATATTCAAATGATATGCTCAATGGTTCATTTTCATAATTGCGTTCCACGCTGGCGTTTTCATATCGTTTTTTCATCCACGGCATCAGGATACCTCATGTAAATTTGAATGTTGTAGATTTTTTCCTGCGGTCATTCTTATTGCTTTCAGCAATCAGTTTTTTGATCTCTTCCGTATTGTTTGCAGTGCGTTCTTCCGCGCTGTTGGCGCCAAGCATTCCGGCTATCCGGTCGAACATAAAACCGCCGACATTGGTATTCATCTTTTGTTCCGCCTGCGCCAGATTGAGTTGTGCGTTCTGGAGTTTTGCCGCAAATTTATCAACAAAACTTTCCGCAATTGATTCTTTTTTGCGAAGTTTGCTGATATTCTTCTGTTCACTTTCGCTGATATTCCGACCGCCTTCGGAATTTTCATCCAGTGAGGCTTTTTCCGCTTTATCCACTTCCGCACGTGCTTTTGCAGCTTCCGCTTTTGCTTCGGCAAGCAGCTTTTTCAAGTGTTCAATTGCACCTGAGGGATTCGTTTTCATTTCCTTGTCGATCTGGGCATCCTGTTCTTCCACCTTGCGCTTCTGGTCACGTTCAGCCCGTTCCGTCTGCGTCTGCCGAAGATATTCTTTCTCGCTTTTATCTTTGCGCTTTTTCTCTTCTTCCGCCATGTCCCGGCGTCCCTCAAGACGTGTTTTACGCCGTTGAAGATCTTCCAGCTCATCTCTCCGTTTTTTGATCTCTTTTTCTTTTTGAGGATCGACTTTGCCTTCCTTCGTGCGCGGAGCTCTTTCAGCATCTTTGATCGCCCGTTCGACTGCCTGCTTGCCTTTTTCAATTTCTTTTGCAAGACCTGCAATCTTTTCGTCAATTATTTTGATGCCCTTTTCGGGATTGTCCTTAAATGCCTTGTCAAGCTCACGGTCTTCGGCTTTTTCCTTTGCTTGCCGTGCCAGTTCATCTTGAGCACGTTGATATGATTCGCGCATGCTGTCGATTTCTTTTTTGAAGTCTTCCTCATTTTTCTTTTTGGCTTTGGCAATCTGGTCCTGATACCCTTTTTCCGCATCGGCAAGCTTAGCTTCCAGTTCCTTGATCTTCTTCTGCTGCTCTTCCTTGCCTGCTTCAGTCATCGGCCTGCGCCCTTTTTCCGCGTCGATCATCTGTCTGAGCGCTTCCAGATGCGCCTTTTTCTTGCGTTCAATTTCAGCGATCTCCTTTTCGATTCTGGTCCGGTTGGCATCCGCCATTTCCTTTTCCGCTTTTTCAACGGCTTTCCGTGCATTTTCTTCCTGTTTGGCTGTAACTTCCGCCTGCTGCTTGTAGTCGTCAACATTTTTTTGCGTATTTTCCGTTTCATCTTTTCCGTAGATTGCAGCTTGGCTTCCGGCGTCCATTTCTTTCTGGCGTTTGCGAAGTTCAAGCAGACGTTTGCTGGTTTCTTCTATTTTTTTCTTGACTTCTTCTGCGGCTCGTGCCCGGTTTTCTCCAGTATCCCCGCCTAATTTATCCATAATAGAAACTTTATCCCAATTTCCTTCGGAAATATTCTGCATTTCCTGCTTAAGCGCTTCCATTTCCTCTTCAGCGGCCCGGATATTGTTGGTTATATCATTTTGAGCGGACTTTTTGACTGCTTTTCCCATCCGTTCCGCGGCATCCGTGACAAGATCCAGCTTCCCGGCTTTTTTGTCAAGATTCGCCCATTCCTTTGAACCGAACATGGAAAGACCGTTGATCAGCCGTTCCGCCTCTTTAATCTGATCTGCCGAAAGCTGAGTCTTCTGCGAAATTTCCTGCAACTGTTTCAATCGTTCAAACATGATATCGGATTTCTGGCGTTTCTCATCATTTTCCGCTGTTGACTGGTCACGGTCTGCACGTCTTCCGCCTGCTGTACTGGCTCCTGCTTTATACATCTCCCGAATAGCTTTTTCCGCCTTGCCTGCCCAAACAACAATCGCTGTCAAGGCAGTAGTAACCGCGATTAATCCTGCCAGCACAGGATGTGCAGCAACTGCCGCAAATAGCTTTTTAATTCCAAGTGATGCCAATGCAAGGACAGCAACCACTCCTTTTGCTGTAACGCCAACGGCGGCCAGTCCAGTTTTCAAAGCCGCCGTGCCCGCCACACTTGCCGCGCTTGCAATAGCCGTAGCGGAAAAAGCTCCCTTGAGAGTCGTCATAACAACAGAAAGAGATGCTCCTGAACTTGCGGCAAGATTGATACCGGTTGTCCATCTGGCAATACCAGAGATTGCATTGGGAATTACTGATGACAGCCCGCTGAATCCCTGCCGGAGACCTTCAATGACAGCTCTTCCGGCATCCGCATTATTCAAAAGCAGCAGTTTCGCCGCGGCGACTTCCGCATTGGTTCCGACAAGTCCGAGAGCACGGCAGAATTCCAAAGCACCTTTTGTTCCGGTGAATTTTGATTTTGAATTAACCATTTCAATGTAATATGGCAGCATATAAAGAACATCGCCAAGTCGTGTGCCGACACCGGCAACTTTGATAAAATTCGATTTGAGTATCTGCAATCCGCTGGAGAGCATCTTTGTTGTCGCCGCAATTGCCTTTGCCCCGACTCCGATTCCGATCAGCGTCACACCGAGTGCGGCGCCGGCTCCGGCTACAGCTCCCAGGATTTTCACCAGAACAGCATTATCCGCAATCCAGTTGCGCATGGCAAGAAGCAGAGTGGTCATATTTTTTGCAAGAGGCAGAATGGAATTTGCAATGATTTCACCGATGGCAATGCCGACGCCTTCCACAGCGGACAACAACTCACGGAATGCGCCCCCGATTCCAGCATCCATCTCTTTCGACGTTTTATCCGCCACACCATTGCATTGATTCAGCTTTTCAAGAAACTTGTCGATGCCGTCTGTGTTGACGGAAAGAGTTCCGCCGCCCAGAGACCCTCGTGCATCGAACACTGATTCTGCAAATGTAATCTGTTCAGCATTCGGCATTCTCTTCATTGCCTTTGCAATATCGACAAGGATATCACGCATTTTACGCAGATTTCCGGTATTGTCCACGGTTACGATTCCGAACTCGCGCAAATATGCCTGAACCTTCGGATCGGCAAGCCGTTTATAGGATTTTCCAAGAGCGGTTCCGGCAAGAGAGCCTTTGATGCCCATGTTTGCCAGAATTCCAAGCATGGCGCAGGTTTCTTTCAGATCGGCGCCGGCACGTCTGGCATGAGGTCCCGCCATTTTCAGAGCTTCGCCGAGATCGACGAGCGTCTGTGCGGAACCGTTGGCTGTTACCGTCATGATATCCGCCGCGTCCGCCATTTTGCCGGCGTCCATTCCGAACACACGCATATTGTTTGCGGCAATCTCCGCCGCCTGCGCCAGTTCCGTTCCGGTCGCGCGGGACAGATCCATAACCGGTTTGATTGCGTTCTGAATCTCATCCGGCGAGAAGCCCATTCGTCCGAGCGACGTCATGCCTTCTGAAACCTGTTTTGCCGTGAAGCTGGTTTCTCTGCCAAGTTTTTTGGCTTTTTCAGTCAGCGCGTCAAATTCCTGTCCCGTTGCGCCGGTGACAGCCTTGACCATACGCATTTCATCGTCGAAGCTGGCGAAGGTTCGCAATGACAATGCCAGCGGAGTTCCGAGTGCGGCGGAAGCGGTCAGCAGCTCGCGCCCGATTCCGGAAACGGTATCTGCGAATGCACGCAGTTGCGCCTGCGCATTCTGCAATCCCTTCTGCAATTTTGAATCATTAGTCGTAAGCTCGACATACGCCCGACCAGCGAGAACACCGCCAATGCTCATGGAAAACTCTCCTGTTTTACAAGAGTTTTTACGCCGTGGGCAGTTGAGATTTTTGGAACAGGAAAGAAAAAGACAGATTTTTTGATGTGCGCCCCGTTGCGCCCGCCGCTCCTCTGATTTTCTCTATATGAGTAACTTATATTATACAGTACAGTGTAGTACAGTATAATATATGTGTAAATTATATTATTATATATTATTTAATAGGAGCATGGGAGCAACAGTTATAATATATTGAAAAATCAAACACTTGCGAAAACCGCATTTTCCGGAGCAGACGCCGAAGCATACGGGCGTGGCGGGAGCGAAACGGAAAATTCCTGTTGAAGAATTTGCATTTCGGAAAATCAGATGTATTTTCTGTCAAAAAGGAGGGGCTTTTATGAATGCTCATGATTTTCTTGTTGAAATAGAAGATGGGAAAGCTGCGATAATTTATGAATTGGAATCTTTGGTTGAGCGTTGCAGGGATATCTATTTCAATGAAGCGACATGTGAATTTTCTGTCGAAAATGAATATTATGATTCTCTGATCCAGGCATTGGCTATTTTGAATCCGGAACATGAATTAATCAGGAATTCACTTCCGGCTCAAGAGATTGTCCATGCCAAGAAAATACTTAATTCGGAATTGCCCTATCGAGATCAGTTCAAAATGACTCTTGATGATGCGATGGTAGAATATTCATCTGCCAGAACTACTCCACTGATTCAATTTCCGTCATTAAAATCAATAAATCTCGAAAACCCCTATACAGGAAAGACAGTATTATTTACCGGATTTTATCCAGAAGAAAAAGCGCAGTTGCATTCCATTGTCGAAGTGTTGAATATTCAGCAAAAAACAGATGTCAGTCGAAAACTTGATTATCTGATTTGCGGAACAAATGCAGGACTGAGTAAAATAAGAAAGTGTGAGGCATGGAATATCCCTGTCATACAAGTAAAAGAATTTATTCAAGCAATTATCAAAAAAGACAGGATTACACCTGACGTATCTGCCTCATTCTCAGGTTCAACGGTGATTCTTTCTTGCCAACTCCAAACTCAAGATCATAATGGAAAGGAATAGAAAAATGGATGAAATTCACTGGCAGGGCAAACCGAAATTCTGGAGCTATGACTCTTATTTGGGGCTGGTTGCTCTTTTGATCATAATTCCTTTAGGCATAATGCTTCTGGAAGCTTCGAACAAAAACTTGAGTCACCCTGTTGATCGGAGAGATGTATTTGATGCGTTTTATACATTTGCCTTGCTTTTTTATCCGCTTGCCTGTATTATCGCCGGAGCAGTTTATTTGCTTTGGAAACGAACTGTTTACACAATTCAAGGGGACAAGCTGCGCATTGAAACCGGAGTCTGGGATTGCCGTATCACTCAAATTAGGATAGAAGATATCAAGGATATTGAAATATACCAGTCGCCGATCTTCAAAAAATTGAATATTGCAAATATCCAGGTTTTTACATCCGGGGTTGGGGAAAAATCAAAAATAGTCATTCAGGGGATTCCAGACTATGAAAAAGTCTTTAATTTAATTGAAGATATTAAAGAAAAAAATAGAAAAAGATAAAAAAATCCTGATTTTTTTGTTTTTGTCTCTTGATTTATACACCAATGTGGTGTATAATATAGACAGTTAAACGGAATGGAGGTGCACACCATGAGGTTTAACGAATTGGTCAAAATCCTTGAGAAAGCCGGCTTCAAGCTGATCAGCACCGGAAAAAGTTCCAAGAGGTTTTACTCCAACGGTCAAGTGACAGTGATGGTTCACTATCACGGAAATCAGGAGATCAAGACCGGAACGGCAAACCGGATTCTGAAAGATGCGAAAATCAGGTGAGACCGCCGGGGCGAAAGCCCCGGTCTTATTTTACACAAGAGGAGGTCAGGATGAAAACACCGAATGCAAAGAAACTGATGTATTTTCTCGCAGTCTACAAGGCGAAAGAAGGCGGCTTCTGGTCCCGTTTCGTTGATTTTCCCGCGGCGGATCAGGGAGAAACACTGGAAGACGCTATCACGCAGGCGACGGTTTTTCTTGAAGGAATCGTGAAGGATTACACAAAAAATATGAAAGCTCCGCTTCCGGAGCCGTTGACGATTGAAGATTTCAAGAAGAGACTTGATCCAGCAGACGGCGAACCGGTATGCATTGTTCCGATCTTTGTCTATCCGCCGTCCCCGGCTGTCCGTATTCAGCTCACGGCAAAGGCGAATCAGATCGCGGAATTGGATGCTTATGCGAGAGAACACAACTTAACGCGCTCCGAACTGATGATTTCCTCAACTCTGGATTATATCAGACGGAATGCATGAACGTATAATATTACTGTTTATAGAATAATCTGTCATTTTCAGGAGGAGAGTATGACAAATCAAATATTAAAGAATAATGATAAAAAATGTTTTATTTGTCAAGATATTATGAGCAACGTGGTTTATGAACAAGACAGAAATATTGTATCATACCATTGCCCTCATTGCGGAGATTATACGATTACAACAGATTTGATTCATGACTTACAAAACTTGCCGAAGCAATTTGAGGATTTCCGGAAACGGGCTCCGGCAATTGCTGCAGAACGCAGATTACGTAAAATGGATCAGTATATATTGTCTGCCAGTCCCAAATGTGAGGTTGTTGTTAATCACGATCATTTGTTTTTGGATGAATATCCAAAGGATTTTTTTTCCAGATACAACCGTGCTCTTTGCAACTTAGGACGATATTTGGAAATGAGTCCATTAAAGAAAATTCCAGATAGTATAGAGTCATTTCAGCGATATATTTTCTGTGAAGATGCTCAAAGTGGAATGGAGTTATTAAAACTTTTTGCTGCTGAAGGTTTTATTTATCTTAATATTCCACGTATTATAAACAAAACATCACATATTACTATGACAGGATTAAGGGCAATCAGAAGATTATTAGCTTCAGAATCTCCCCGTAACGCCAATGTTTTTATTGCCATGTGGTTTGATGACAAAACCAAGCCTATATTGCAGCCCATCAGACAAGCTGTGACAGAAGCCGGATATGATGAACCTCATACTGTTATAGAAATTCCTCATAATGATTTTATTATGGATAAAGTTCTGAACAGCATCAAAGAATCCCGTTTTGTGATAGCCGATCTTACGACAGAACCGGAGATTCCATGCGGAAACTCTTTTAATAAAGGCATTCGCGGCGGAGTTTATTTCGAAGCGGGATATGCTAAAGGATTAAATATTCCTGTCATTTATACTTGTTCCAAAGATTCTATGAATCGACGGCATTTTGATGTAGGTCAGATCAGTACCATTATTTGGCGAAATGACAATGGAAATATCATGGCTGATAATTCAGAACTTGCAGACAGGCTTCGCGAACATATCATTGCCACGATCGGTAAAGGACCGCATTATAAAAAACATAAATAGTAAAAGCATCCGTTGAACAGAAAATATCAACGGATGCCTGTTATCTTTTTTCCTGCTTTTCCCGCAGAATTTGCTCTTTGCAGAAAATATTTTTCAGGCAGGAAAGCCCTTTGCCTTTCAGGATGGGCTTTGGTTTTTTCGGCGCATAGGGATTGAATTCATCCGGCGTCATTCTGTGCGCCTTGTCGGTGTTCACATTGTGTATCATGGCGAGAATGAATGAATTCAGCTGCCAGAGCTGTCTGTTTTTTCCTTCCGCCATGATAAAAAGCTCGCGCAATGTAAAAGGTTCCGGATTTACTCCGACCTGTCCGGCAACTTCATATGCGATCTCAAGGACGCCTCTGCCGCTTTTTCGAGCTCTTCCGGATTTTCCAGAATCGTTTCGACTTCCGCTTTGATCTTCTGCATTGATTTTTTTGTCGCGTCCACCATTTTGCGAAGCGCTTTCCTCTTCGCACCGGGGAAAAAATCAATCAGTTCATCCAGCAGTGCGGCGGTTGCATCCTCGATGCTGTCGCCGGCAAGAGACGCGCCGAACTGCTCCGGAGTCATATCGCGTTCCCTGACCTGATCTTCACAGATCAGATAAAGGAGATCGACCAGGAAAACGACGTCATCCGTCAGACGGTCCAGCAATTCCATTTTCCCGTTTTCGATTTCGAGAATCTTTGTGATGTCAAGCCCGTTCATCTGCGCACGGATTTTCTTGACGGTCGCCACGGTAATCTTCACCGTCCACGCCCGTGCGTCATTGTCTTTGAATAAATACATTTTCACCTCGACTGAAACGCCGGACGGAACATTTCCGCCCGGCTGATTGATTTACCTCAAGTTCCCGGCGTCTGGGAGGCGGTCGAACCTTTCGGACCCGTTCCGTCGTCAATCCATTTCGGTGCCCGGCTGTTTTCGCCGCCGATGTCGGTCGGCTTCGCGGTAACGGACACCGTCTGCGCTTCTTCCAGCGGCTGTTCCATGTTGAATCCGGTGATGGAGAAGTCCGCATCCAGTCCGTTGCCGCTTCCGTCGCCGAAGAACAGCGCCAGCGGAGTCCCTTCCAGGAACGCCACCATGAACGCTTTGGTGTCTTCGTCTTCCGGGTCGTAGTTGATCGTAAATTCAAGGCTTGCCTCTTTCAGGGTCGCTTTGGACATACGCCAGCCATTCGCCTTTCTTGTCGTGATATCCGCTTCACCCGCTTCCAGGTTCAGCGTTACGTCTTTGGCGTTGCCTACCAGAACGTTTGCGGTTGCGCCCGCCACGCCTCTGAAAAGTTCGCCTTCCAATCCGATTTTTGTTGCCATGATAAAATCTCCTCTGTGTTAATTCATGGTATTTCTGAAAAATTCCGCGATCATTGTTTTGGAATCCGCCAGTGACGGCCCCATCAGGGGACGCGGCGCCACATATCCTCCGGTCGACTCCGGTTTTCCGAACACATGCAGAACGGTATCACGGACACGCTTTGCCTGTTGAATCGTCCGTATCCGGATATTCTGGAGATAAACCCTGCGGTTCATCTTGCCGGATTTACGGCGATAAGTTTGATATTGCCCTCGCTTGCCGCCGCGTGCCTTTTGCTGCGATTTCCCGCGTCCCCCGCGCCTTGCTTTCGCATGAACCGAACTTGCGGTTGTTCCCCAATACGCCGGTCCATATCCTCGATTCATGAAAAAGCGCGTTATATCGGAAACTGAATTCCCGTTCGGACGGTCCCGCATGGAAGTTGCCCAGAAAGGATTCACGCCGGGGGCGGCCTGCCCGCCTTCTTCAAGAATTTCCGGAACCGGCATTCCCTGCGCATTGGTCCGGTGAGACGTGAGACGCGTCGGACCGATAACAGCATTGGTGTTGCCGGCTGTCATTGCAAACAGAATTGACCGCTTGAACACATTGGAATGTGCTTTCGGCGGCATTCCGGGAAGTGACTTCCTGCTCTTGCTTCTGCGGACTTTCCGGGTTGCTACTTTGCGCACATAGGCGGCGGAACGGACCATTGCCTTCGCGCTGCCCTTTGCTACAATCTGCCGGAGTCTTTCTCCGTCAAAATTGCTGTGTGCGTTCATGTCAAGCATTATTCAATCACCTTTACGGTTGCGGAACAGATTGAGAAAAAGCAGTTGTAACGGGCAATGGCGGCAGAATCATAAATCGGCTCGTAATCCGTGGAGATCACGATTCCGCCGTCCAGCTTTTTCCGTTCCAGCTTTTTCCCGATATTTTCCACAAGATCAATCAGTTCAGGAAGTTCCCCGGAAACGTCCGCCAGACGTTTCATGACGCCGATGTTCACCTTTACAAGATACTCGCTGGACACTCGGTCCAGATTCTTCTGCTTCAGGATGTTCGGGCAGACAATCACTTTGAGTTCCCTGATTTTTTCGAATCTGAAATCAGGAAACAGATTGACTTCCGCCCTGAAACGTTCCGGCGCAACGGTGTTGAGAACCCCGGCGACCGCCTCTGAAAATTTTACTGATTTGCTCACTTGTCATCTCCTGCATATTTCGCGTGAATCCGCATCTGCGAATGAGACTGCCGCGTATGCCAGCGCCAGCAGGGTTCATGATTCGGCGCGGTTACCAGATATACCTTTCCCTTGAAAAGAATTTCGTCTCCGTTCTCAGGATCGATATCCAGTTCCGAGCGCCGGACAATGAAGTCCCGCTGTTCGTCCCGGATCGTGATTCCGAAATTGTTTTCCGCCCGAAAGAGGGTTTTGCCGAGCTTGGCGGGAATATCCGAGGCAAGGACGGCGCCGGCACGCCGGTAGGACACCGGAACGGCGCCGATTGCGAACATCCTTTCGGACATGGCTTCACCTCTGTCGAACAAGGACATTTCAGAGCCTCACAAGCACGGTTTCGCTGTCTGCGGCGCACGCTTCGATGCAGACGCCGAGCTTTGCATACGCGACTTTCTCCGCATCAGTCTTGCCGTTGTCCGTATCGGACGTTGCTTCGGTTCCGCTCCAGTAGACGGGATCGCCGAGATTGAACTCTTTTTCCGCTGCTTTCACGACTTCGAACACGCCGGTTGTCGCAAGCGCTCCGGATGTATTTGCCGGAATATCAATTTTTGCGATTCCGACAAATTCGCCGACCGCCACGACGTCCCCGGCCGCGATATCCGCATTCGCCGTATAATCAACGGCATTTCCGGTCTGGACAAATCTTGCTTTGAACATTTCAAATCTCCTTGTTTTTGTGCGGGGAACGGAGCGTGTCCATTCCCCGCGTCTGGTTATTTTTTACCGGTGGCAAAGAACATGCCGCGGTAATCCTGCTCTCTCACGCCGACGTCGAAAAACACACGGAAGGAAATTCCGAGCGTATCGAAGTCCACTTCGCCGCGTTCGACGGTCGGTGTCTCTCTGCCTTCCAGATAGCCGATCTCGAAGGTGTCCACCTGATTCGGATCTCCGAACAGATACCAGCCCGTCGCGCTGTGACCGGCGTAGGATGCATTGTTGAGGTAAGAGCTGGACGCGACCTCAAGTCCATAGTTGGAAAGGACGTTGACGTTCGGAATCGCCTGCGTCCCGCCGACCATGTAGGCGCTCTTCGTAAGCCTGTCCGCAGTCGGGCGGAGAATGGACGGAACCAGCAGATACTTCGGCTCAATACTGATCGGCTGCCCGTCGGCGTCCGTCTGATCAAGGAAAGCCGTAATCGCTTTTTCAAGGGATTCGACTCCGAGAGCGGAATTGTCTCCGGTCATATAGTTTTTGTGACCGGCGCAGAACAGCGGTTTGCCGCCGATGCTGTCCGGATTACGGAGAAGACGCTCGAAGAACAACTGATCGACCAGCCGCGCGGCACGGCTGCCCATGAAACGCGGAATCTTGACGAATTCACCCATGTCGTCATTGTAGATCATCTGGCGGGTCAGGGTGAATTTCTTGCCGTAGGTGTCCAGCTTGTTCGTCGCTTTCTCTTCCATGAGGGAGCTGTCTTTGATTTCGCCGCCCGGAGTGACAAGTTCAAGATCGCCGACATCGGTCATGCGGTAGCGTTCCGACTCTTTGAAGTCGCGCAGGTTGCCTTTGGTGCAGAGCTTTTTGGCAATGACCGTCTGCATGGTGTAGGACCGCATGGCGATCTTGTTTGCCACATTGCTCAGGATGCCGGGAAGCGCGACGGTGGAAAAGGCGGCCCGGATCGTTTCATTGTTGAATCCGAGGCTGACGCTTTTGCCTTCGATGCGGCATACCTCGCGGCAGACGTCGCGCAGGCTCAGCCCGATGATCTGGGAACCGAGCTCCAGCGCCTGTTCTCCGCAGGACGCGAGAATGTCCGCTTCGGGAATGCCGAGACGCAGACTCATGGACGCTTCCAGAGCCTGAACATCGACTCCTTTGCCGGATTTGACAACGATATTCATGCCGCCGTTGGAAAGTCCTGCTGCGACGGATTTGACGCCGTCTACGACTTCCTGTGTATATTCCTTTGTCCAGCCGGCATTGATGGCGCGTTCCTGAATATCGGGATAGGATGCGGCGATGCTTTTGATGTCCTCGATCCGTTTGAGTTCAATTTTTCTTGCTTCCCTGACCGCATTGTCGGCTGCGGCCTGAAGGTCGGTCTGCGGGATGGCGGGCGCATTGACATGGACAGGCTCCGCGGCATTGACTTTTGAAGTGTCGTCAGGCTTGTTCTGCGCGGACGGCGTGACAAGTCCGGCGTTGACCAGCGCCTTGTTTCCCATGTCCGTCATTTCGAGATCGACGGTGCTCCCGATTTCGGCAAGATGTGCCTGGATCGCGGCATCGTCACAACTTCCAAGCGAGTATTTCGCCTGAATGAATTTACGCAAAGCTTCGTTCATTGTGACTCCTTTGTTGAGGGTTGTTGTGTTTGCGTTGATATGTAAACTCGCCGCGATGTGCAAGTGAGTTTCTTCATCGGCTCCGACCGCCACGACGGAAACTTCACGGAGCTTGGATTCTTTTACGATATAAATCGGGCCGACGAATTCGCGCCCGTTCACCGTGACTTTTTCATCCTTGTCGATCAAGGTGATTTTCAGGATTCTCGCTCCGACCGAAAGCTGCCATTCGATTTTTTTTCCCGCGTCGACAATTTTCTTTCCGCGTTCTGTCCCGGAATCAATGCCGCCCGTAACGTTCAGCATGTTTTCATGGATTACAGGATCGACTTTTCCGAGCCTGCAGTCCGGTTCATTCATATGATTGTAAAGCAGGGGAACCTGCGGGGAAATCTTCATTCCTGCAAGATCAATCACAATCGGATATGGACACCACCACTGCGACACTTCACCGCCGCCGTAAGCGATGCCGTCGACTTTCGCGAGATTTGTAATTTTCTTCTGCTCCGCCGCCATGATGATCAGATTCTCCTGACCTGCGGAAAGCATGACCTCATGATCTTTTTGTGTTCCGTTTTCTTGTGTTCCTTGTGGCATTTTCAGGTTCCTTGTCTTCTTCGTTTTTATCTTGTCTGGCGACGTCGGCGGCGTGTTGCTTCTGGATTTCCGATTTATCTTCCAGTCCGTATTCCTTCAGCATCTTGTTTTCACGTGCGCGCTGTCTCAACACCTGCCGGTAATCTTTGCCTTCTTTCGCACATTCTTCTTCCAGCGTCGAAACACCGGATATATGCAGACGGGTATTCTGCGAATCGGTTTCCTTTGTCGGGTCCACATGTTCAAAGGCGTCCCACATCCATTCATGCGAGATTTCCAGATCGTTGAAACGATAATCTTCCGGATAAAACAAGCGGTCAACGGTTTCGAACATTTCGAGAAGCGGATCAAGAATGGTATTCGCAATTACGGAACGCTCAATTTTGATCTTTCGGTTATAGGTCTGATGATCCAGCCTGCCGGATGCATAATTGTAACCGGAACTGTTTCCTTTGGCTACGTTGAACGGCATGGAAAGCGGACGCGCCGCGGCATTCAGATTGGAATCAAAGAATTCCTCGAATGTCGACGTCGGCTGTTCCGCTTTCAGTTGGGACGCTTTCCAGCCTTCCGGCAGAGCAATGCCCGCATTGCGGTTCAACTCAATGGTATCCTGGAACCCGAACGGGCGGTCTTTCGTCTGTTCGGCTGCTCTGGGATCCGGATAACTGCTCTCTTCCGGAGGAATGTCCGTATAAAGCACAAAGCTGATATCCGCTGCGGATTCCGCCGCTCGGATTACAGCATTCGCATAGCGCCGGATGTCGTTGAAAATGCAAAGTGAAGATGCCATTTCCGGAAGCCCGCGATGTTGTCCCGGCCGAACAATATTTGCATAATGAATCACGCTGGACGCCGGAACCAGATAAGTATCTGATTTCAGCGTGCTTGTAAAACCGTTTGAACCGGGATGAATGCGCCAGAAACGGTATTTCTGCGGATTGCCGTAACGGTCATACAGAATTCCATCCACTTCTTTCGGAACACCATTGGAATAGTAATCAACGGTATTTGCAAGCAGTTCCGATGCGCACTGTTCCGATTCAAAGAGAGAAATATTGATTTTGACATGCGATTTCAGCTTTGGATTATTGACCATTTGAATGAACAATTCTCCATCTCGTGCTTTTGCCACACGGCAGATTTTCAGCTTGTCGCTCAAAAGAATTTCTTTTGACCATTTTCTCCAACGGCGTTCGCGGCGCTGCAGCTTCTGCTGGTCAGTATTCTTTTCATCATCATAATCATCGATATGATAGAGAAGGCGCGGACCGGTTCCGATAGTGTCATCAGCAAGCGTGCCGACAATACCGGCCGCATACGGGCTGTTGGCGACTTCAAGGCGGCATCTGGATATGATTGTTTTGCGGATATCCGGCGACAGAGCGGCATCCGCGGACAACATGTCCGCTCCGCGCCAATGGCGCTGCGCTTCCTGCGATCTGCTTGCCGCATCATAGGATAATTTCACCTTGACCGGCAGAAAAACACGTCCGCCGCCTTTTTTCATCTTCCGGCTCCTTCCGTAATGATTTTAGCGATCCGGACTGCGGCAAACGGATTTCTGGCAATACGTTTTTTAGCAAGATATTTATCCGCTTCGATCAGATCGCTCATACTGTGATTCGTAATCTTTTCACCGTCGTTCTCATAAGACTTCGGCATTGAGGCGGCATCTCTGATCTCTTTTGATAAATCCTGTTTTGTATCCGGCATAAAGGTATCCTCAAGTTGTTTCGATAGAGTTTTTATGCCGTTCACATCACAGATTTTCACCTGATCATAAAAAAATTGATTTTTTTTGATTTTTTTATGAATTATACTTGCTATTAGCAAGTATTAGATTATATTAAGCATTGTTAAGAGGAACCAGTAATCAACTAACAGAGAGGTGAAAAATGAATGCATTCGAAGCAATCCAGAACATCACATTCGGAACCGAGTTGGAATATACCGGCATCACGAGAGAAAAAGCGGCAAAAGCGATTCAGCAGGCTATCGGCGGAACAATCAATCATGCAGGCGGCGGTTACGATGCATGGACAGTGACTGCTCCGGACGGAAAAGTCTGGAAAGCAATCAGCGATGCCAGTATCGGCTACCTCGGTTCGGAAATCGTAACTCCGGTCTTGACTTATCGCGATATCAACAATCTCCAGATTGTAGTGCGTAATCTTCGTAAAGCCGGAGCGAAAGCCACCCGTGCAACCAGTCAGCATGTCCATATCGGAGTTGACAGCTTTTCTGCCGAGCAGATCGCCAATATCGTTCGCATCTTCTACAAGCAGGAAGAGCTGATTCTCAAGGCTGTCGGCACTTGGGAACATCGTCTTGAACGCTATACACAGCGCACCGAGCATAGTTTTATCGAACGCTTGGAGACAATCAAACCGAAAACCCGCACCGACTTGAATCGCGCATGGTTCGGGCGCAATATCCCGAATCCCTCACATTATGATTCCAGCCGTTATCATGCTCTGAATCTCAATAACGTATGGAGAACGGGAACGGTTGAATTCCGGTGTTTCAACGGAACCACTCATGCCGGAGAAGTCAAGGCAAATATAATACTCTGCCTTGCGATTGCCGCGAAAGCCTTGAAAGCAAAATCGGCAAGCTCGAAAAATCAGCGTGTTTATTCGGATGAAAGTGCGAAATATGATACGCGGGTTTTTCTCCTGCATCTCGGTCTGATCGGAGATGAGTTCAAAAATACGAGAGATCATCTCCTCAAGTTTCTGCCGGGTTCTTCCGCTTGGAAAAACGGACGGCGGATAGCCTGAAAGTAAAAAGAAGCGGTCGGGGAACCGACCGCTGAATAAAGTGGTCAAAAAATAAATAAAAAGAAAGGAAACAAAACCATGAAATTTCTCATTCACGAAACGAACTTCTGCGGCAATCACATTTCACCGTCCGGAGAAATTATTTCCGGCGCCACCGCGGTATCAATTATTGAACAGATGAAAAAAGATCCGTTCAATATCGACAAAACACCAATCGAATATGCTCATTCTGTTCTCAAACGACTTGATGTGGATACGGCGCTGCCGCAGGAATCGGAAGAAGCGTCAAAGGTTTTTCTTGAAATCCTGTGCCGGCTCGGTTATGTAACGAACCTGGAGCAGCCGTCTGCGCCGGCGAATCAATAAAAAACGACACAAGGAGTATTTATGGAACGAGTAGAAATAAAAATTATCGGAAGCAAAATTTATTTGCGAGATCATACCGGATGCACTGTCATGGTTGACTTTTCTGATGTAAAAAATGACTGCAAACCTGCGGCGGTGATATTGTCCGGAATCCGGATTGCCGTCAAACCGTACTTGATAAAACCGGATTCGGACGGTAAATTACCGGAAGGAGATAAACTGGAATGACAATTGACGAATTTTTAAAAATACATAAGATGTCAGCATATCGTCTGGCAAAAATAACCGGCTGGACGGAAAGCCAGATATCCCGTTTCCGATCCGGAGAAGTCAAATGGAGCAGGCATTGCCAGTCGCATCTTGAAATACTGGACTATGCCCTGCGCCACGGTTATAAAATCAAGGAGTAAGCCTATATCATGCCCTCCAGTCTCAACTTGCCGAATCCGATTATCTTTTCGTATTCGGCAAGAAAAAACAGATGTTTTAACACGTCCTGTTGAGACTGGAGCGACTGGTTTTCCTTACTTGTAATGACCGACCTCATCAGGATTGATACCAAATAAACACCCTCAAGCATAACTAACGGAGTTTCATTATGCAGCAATCCAAATAATTCTGATTGCTTTTGGACGTTTTTCCATACTGTTTCGGGATGGTCAGACCAGCTCACAAAACAAATGGTATAGAGCTCTGTTCCGACATAAGTCCGGAACATGGCATAATCGTCATAATTCGTAATATCAAAAGAGTAACGGATTCCCTGAACAGTGAGTTCTCCGCGTCCAGCTTTGATTTCCGGAATAATCTCATCCGTCCATTGGTCCATATCACTACTTTTTTTCACGTTTACAACATGCCCGGTATGATATGTCGCAAAAATCATGGCGTCTGCTTTTTTCATTTATCTTCTCCGTCATTTCGTAAGGATTCAATTGCTTTTTTGATCGTCTCATTGATTTTCTGCGCCCGTTCCAGGTATTTTTCCGGAATGGCATTTGCTCCACACATATAATTCCTCATCGTGTTTACTTTTACATCCAGTAAACTGGAATACATCTGTGCAGTCAAGCCGGATTCTTTAACGAGCGCTTTCAGACGTTTGATTCTGTACCGCCTCTCTCTTTTCTTTTCATCCATTTTCTACAATCTCCCATGCTTTGCTGTAATTCTGATTTACAAAATGCGCTGCGATTCCGATCACCTGTTTCAGCCGCTGGACCGTTTCAAGCTCCATGCCGAGCCCCTCCGCAATTTCCGCATCATCTTTCCCCTGATCTATAAGGCGTTTCACCATATCGGCTTCCTTTTCAACCGAATGAACTCCGCGTGCCTTGTTAAACTGCATTGTTGCCATCATGCGCTGTGACACATCGTGATCCAGCACAACGACTGGCAGAACATCTGCTTTGAAATAATCTTTGAACAGAATATAACGGTGTTCTCCGTCAATAATCGTATAAACCTCATCGTCCTTGTCATAAATGACGACCACCGGAAAACAGAATCCGTTATTAATCACTGATTCCAGCAGATATTCCATATAATGTTCCGGAACATGATTCGGATTATAATTGTTCGGGCGTACCTTGTCCAGCGGAACAAGCTGAACATCAAAGCATGTCAATCTGATTTTTCCATAGGGACTTGTGATACTTTTCATAATATTGACCTCCAATAGTCAATTCTTTTTACTGCCGGATCGTCCTTGTTAACTACCGGTATATTATTTTCATAATCATTCAAAACAAGCTGGCGGCATTGCTGGCGTGCCACATAATTATTATTCAATTGATGTGCAAATCGCTTTTCAAAAATTGCTTTTTTATCCGGATAAGGATAAGTTTCAAGCAGAAAATCACGATATTCGCTCCAGTTCTGAAAGCGATCCGGCAGAACTTGACATTTCATAACCTTCTTATTCTTGCCGTAATCAAATGCAAATCTGGCTCCCTTGAGACGTCGGCAAAGTCTTTCATAAGTTTCCGGTTCAAATGCCGGCAGTTCAGTGATTGCTCCAAAACTTTTTTCTGTAATCAGTCCGCTTACACGCATTTCATTTGATGGCAAACGCTTCAAAAACTGATAATCATAAATTCGTGAGTAACGCACGTTATTTTCTGCCAAGTACTTCCACACATCAGCAAAACCCCAGTCGTAAATAGGATAAAAACTGTAATTATCGTTTTTTCGTTTCGTCCCCCAATAAATATTCTTGTAACACTTATTTTTCGTAACAGCCTGCCAGCGTGTCGGAGACTCAATCGCACGAATACCGAGAATAAAAGCTGTCCGAATTCGTGAGTTCACAAAGTTTTCAAGCACATCATAATATCCGAAGCCCTTATTTTTATTACGGATTGTCTCTTTCGCAATATCCCACGGTTTTCGGCAAATCGCATCTTTTTCTTTCGGACGCATCCAAATTTTACGTTTTGACGCTTCCCAGCATTTCAGTTGCGGTTCTTCGATACTGTTTGAGTTCGTCAGATTAAATTCAAACTGAAACCAGTATTTTACGGTATTTTCCGGATACAGAGTCATTAAATAACGAACCTGCTCTACCGTCGCCTGATATACTACTTCTTCATCCAGAAAAAAGATTCCTATTTTCCGACCGCGTCTATGCGCTTCCTGCAATGCAAGATGACAACAAACCGTTGAATCTTTCCCGCCGCTGATTGATACAATAATATTTTCAAATTCATCAAAAAGAAAATGAATACGGCGCCTTGCTGCATTCAGAACATTTTCATTTGTATAAATCTGCATAAAATAACTCCCGATTCTTTCGATAAGTTCCGATAATGATAAACATGAATATTCAGAGCTCCATGATTAATTTCCGCATTGCATCCGGATCGTCTTTGACTTCCGTCAGAGATTGTTTGAATTCCTCTACCGCGTCTTTCTTCCTATTTAACGCATCCTGTATTCTTCCCTCAATTCCGCATTCAGGATATACATCAATATATAACACTTTCCGTGTCTGGCCATATCGGTGATTTCTGTCTTCCGCTTGCAGACGTTCCGAATATTTGAACGTATTGCTGTAAAAAATTGTATGTGCAGACTCATTCAGAGTTAATCCGTGGCCGCCGCATGATTGTGTAGATACAAAGAAACGGGCAGACGTCCGGAATTTTTCAAGTTCAGCATTACGCTTCTTCTGTGAAACTCTGCCGTCAAATACGGCATATTCTCCCAACTCATTGCTGCTTATCATCTTTAAGATTCCATCAATTTCATAATGATATTTTGCCCAGATAATAATTTTCTGATCTTCTGGAATCTCATTGATTACCGCTTTCAGCGTATCAAGACGTTCCTGCGGATACTCATAAAGGACAAAACCGCTTTCCTCGTGGCGGTTCCAAAAACCGGAAGCAATTTGCTGAAGCGCATTGAACAAGGCAAGAATATCGTCCCCGAAACCAGTCCTGCGGCGGGAAAGGATGCGCAGGAAATAATATTCTTTTGCCATATCATATGCATGATTCTGCTCTTTTGTCATGTCGCAGACTGCTATATCATAAGACTTTTTCGGCAAATCAAAACATTCCTCTTTTGTCACCTGAAAAACATACGGTTCAATTTTTGAGGTCAAATAGGAAATATTATGCGATCGGATAATCTTTCCCGGATATTTATCGGAATATTCCAGATGATTCCGGGCAAACCCATAAAAAGAATGATATCCCAGAATATCCGGTGAAAGAAAACGGAACTGAGCATAAAGATCCACAATTCCTTGACTGATCGGCGTCCCTGTCAGAAGATAACGGTAACGTGCTTTCTGCGCATACTGAGTTATTCGGGTTGTCCGTTTCGCAAATGCACCTTTGATATAGCTGGATTCATCAACGATTACCATTGTTTTTCTGTCAATCAGACGCGCCAATGCTGCGGCAACACGGTCACTGGATGAAACGGATTCAATCCCTGCAATATACCACATGACAGACGGTATTTTCCCCGCACGGCTTTTGCTGTTGAACAAGTAAATCTGTTCCGGTGCCGTATCAGTATGTTTCATAATTTCATACTTCACAGTCGTTTTCAGTGCCACCGGACACGCCCATACAATCTTGCTTATTTTCTCCTGTTTGAGACAGGCAAGTTCGATGATTGTCCGGCTTTTTCCGGTTCCCATTTCCATAAATAAGGCACCGACGCGGCTTTCCTTGAGTTTCTCCACCGCGTCCGTCTGATGGTTCATAAGCGTCGTTACTGTCTGTATCATTCTTTATCTTTCAGACTTTCTGCAACTTCAGTCTTTTCTGCTTTCAATTTAGGAATCGACGGCAGTCCATTTTCAAACTTGATTTCTTTTTCTTCGGCATTCACCACCGCAGCATTTTCAAAATTTTGTTTCTGCTTCTCAATCAGTTCTTCTGCACCTGGAGAGAATTCAAAATTGTTCAGTTTGGCAAAATCAATCACGGACTCATAGTATTCCGGTTCCACGATCATTCCGGTCCCTTTTTCCCATGTCGCTTTCGGCAGCAATTTTGCCGCGCGGAAAAAATCATGCGCTTTACTCCACCAAACGCATAATTTTCCATTGCGGGATACGATCATTTTATCCGGTGAACTCTTAAAACTCTGATTGGTTACTTTGTCACGCACATCATGGTTCGCGATCATAACAATATAACCTTTTGCAAGAAGATTGTATGCAATCTCCGCTGCACCGTCTTCAGGAGCATTTGTCATGACAGATGCGTGAGATTTTACCCATAAACCTTTCGACCATGTAAAATTACAGCTTTTTATATAACTTCTGAAATCTTCACTGTATTCAGGATTGACAACATGAACCTCATCCCCGGAAACGGTAATCTTTACAGGAACTTTGTGTTTGACTTCAAGAGGTTTGATCATGTCTGCCGGTTCTGCCGGTGCAACAGGTTCTTCGGAAACAGCTTCCGATTTTTTTTCGGTGTCTTCCGGCTCTTTCACATCTGTCGGAGCAGCCTGTGCCGCCTGATATTTTGCTGCATATTCCTTAAAGTGTGCCATAACAAAATATCTTGCAGAAGCATCATTCCTGCTGTCAATCCAGAATTTTGCGCTCTGTTCGTGCTTTATCATATGAATCGTTCCGAGCGTCAACTCAACCTCTTTTTTGACCTCCGGTTTGCTTTGGTCCATTTCTTTGAGACGTTCAGCAACAAACCGGTCAATCTCATTGATCATTTTCATCCGAAGCTGTTCTGCCCATTGGACCTGCTTCGGTGATCCGATCAACTTCGGGAGTTCCTGTTTTTCGGCTTTTTCCGCCGCTGCTTCCGCTTCCTTTCTATGGAGCTCTTTCAGGCATTCCGGGCAGATTTCCAATTTACATTGTTTTTTCCGCCATTCAATAATTTTTCTGCTTCCTGCAATACTTATTTGTCCGACGTGCCCGCAGTGATAAGTTACTTCCTCATAATGTGCCATTTGTCAGTCTCCTTATTTTGGTTTCTGATATGTAATATAATGATGTTTTTATCATTATCAAGTAGAATAATGATATTTTTATCATTATTTTTTAATGGGCTCGAAAGACTCTGCCGGGTCCAAAGTGACGTCCCCCTGTATTGAGCCTGAAACTATGTGGAACTTGATGTTTGGATTGTATCTGGCGCACCTGTGAAGCTGGCTGTATCGAGGCTCCGGAAAAAACACAGCCGGATACGCTGGCAGCAACCATGCATCCGACGACACCATCAAGCCAGTGGTTTTCCCTGCCGGGAATCATAGTCCAGATATCGACCTTGCGCCCGCGTCCGGATGTCGGCTCGCTGGTTTCGCTGGAGAGATGTTCCGCCAGCAGGCGTGCCTGCTCTTCATTGTTTCCATAAATACTGAAACTTCCAATGTCTCCCATTGAAGTCAGCAGCCGTTCACGGAAAAATGACTTCCAGAAGTTGGTATCATAAACGATATAACGGATTGTCCGCTTTTTCCGAGCGCTCGGAATCATCCAGTTGAATCCGATCTTGTCACCTACATTCTTTTTATATTCAGACATTGCCCTCTGTGCCGCAGTAATACCCATTCCTTTCGACGGCAGCAGAATACCGGCATAGATTGATTCCCGGCAGATTTGAAACACAACATCGGTGGAAAGTCCCCATCCGGAGTCAACCAGACATCGTTCGATCCGCATTTCAGTGCCGTCTTCCCGAACCCATGTCCGTGCCAGATAATCATCCGTTAAATCTTTCAGCGCCTGATAGATTGCACCTTCGCGTCCCGCACCGGGATATAGCATTGGATAGGTCGGATTTGCATCGTTCGTCGTAAAGTAACGCCGCTTCTGATCCGGAAATGCGCCGTAATCAATCAGCCAGCAGGTAAAATTTTCATCAAAAGCACATACGACATAATACAAAAGATTTTTTTGATCGGGTAGGAAGAAACTGTTACCAGTTTCCTCCCCCCTAAGAACCGTACGTG
>ENA-UOOA01001624-UOOA01001624.1-human-gut-metagenome-genome-assembly--contig:-P61old-NODE-1624-length-35285-cov-8.230854_pt1 | contig 35285 bp, 26 predicted proteins | sample MGYA00242467_ERZ724014 | MGnify/ENA metagenome assembly ERZ724014 | reverse complement strand
TTTTTTGGGAAAAATAATATGGATATTCTTTTGAATTCCATATATATTATTAAGATTTATAATAAAATAAGATAAACTGAAAGCATGGCGCATGAATGAACTTCAGTACGTGGAAAGAAGCATTTCCGTTTTGGAAAAAAGAACCGGGATTTTGATCACCATAATCGACAACGACGGCGTTTTCCGTTACAGGATGAAAACGTGTCTGTTTACGCCTGAGCGTGCTTCTCACCGGAAAAATCCGGTTTGCCGTTCCGGTTTTTGCGCGGAATGTATTCAGAACTGCCGTTATGAGATGAATAAAAAATGCCTGGCGGTTGCGGAACCTTTTCTTTCGGTCTGCTGGAAAGGTGTAACTCAACTGGTGATTCCGCTGGAGGAAAACGGTGTTCATTACGGAATGCTTTATGCGGGAACATGGAGAACCCGTAAGGCGAAAAAACCAACGGGAATGCCGAAAGATTTTTACCGGATTTTTGCAAAATTGCCGATTCTCAGGAAAAGAGAAGCGGAATCTCTGACTGCACTCCTGGGTATTTATGCCGCTGGTATTCTTTCGTATTTGAAAAAGAATCATGTCCTGAACAGTTCTGCGGATTTCAGAAATCTCAGGATCATGGATTATATCAATGAGCATGTCGGTGATGCATTCGGATTGCCTGATCTCGCATCTGAACTCGGACTTTCGGTTCCTCATACCAGTTGCGTTGTGAAGCGGCTTTTCGGCAAATCCTTTTCCGCATTATTGCAGGAGAGACGGGTTGAGAAGGCAAAATATTTCCTGAACGGCACGGAATTGTCTCTTCACGAAATTGCAGAACTCTGCGGTTTTTCCAGCGAATTTCATTTGAGCAGGGTTTTCAAACAGTTGAATGGCATCCCGCCCGGACAATACCGTGGAAAAAGAGAAATATGAAAAATAAAAGCTGATTTAACTGATATCAAAAATAGAAAAATACAGAGTCGTTTTATACGAATATATTTTTGACTGTTAAATATTATAACATTCTTGTAAACAAGGAATTATATGTCTTGAAAAAACTGAATAAGATGACTGGAAAATAATTGAGATTTTCTTTTTTCTCCCCCTTGAAATCTAAAACTTCAGGGGTATTTTCTTTATATGGGGAAAATTAAACAAGGATGGCTCCGCTGCATCAGCAGTTCCGGAGAGTCCTGCCAGAAACAACAAAACAATGGGGGGGAATCATGGCAGATGATTCAACAAAAAAATTAGGTGTCATTCCTTTGGCGGCACTGGTCGTCAGCGCAATGATCGGCGGAGGCATTTTCAGCCTGCCGCAGAATATGGCGCAGGGGGCAGGGGTGATTGCGGTCATTATCGCATGGATCGTGACCGGAATAGGAATGTATTTTATCGCCAACACGTTCCGGGTTCTTGCGGATGCAAGGCCGGACGCTACAACGGGCATTTATGCGTATGCCAGACTCGGCTTCGGGAGGTTCGCCGGTTTCCAGATGGCATGGGCATACTGGCTGTGCAACATTTTCGGCAACGTCGGATTCGCGGTTCTGCTGATGGATGCGTTCAACTACTTCTTCCCGGGATACTTTACCGGCGGCAATAATTTCGCGTCCATCGTCGGCGGTTCCGTGGTGATCTGGCTGATGAACTATGCGGTTCTGCGCGGAATGAAGCAGGCGGCGTTTATGAACGTCGTCGGAACGGTCTTTAAACTGGTGCCGATCCTTCTGTTCATCGTCATTATGATCGTCGGGTTCCACTGGGCGTATTTCACAACGGATATGCTCGGGAACGAAACGGTTCTCGCGGACAAGCTCAAGCCGCTCGGTTCGATGATGACGCAGGTCAAATCCACAATGCTGGTGACTCTGTGGGCATTCATCGGAATCGAAGGCGCGGTGGTTGTCTCCGGGCGTGCCAAGAACCAGAGCTGCGTCGGCAAAGCCACGCTTCTGGGGTTCCTGAGCTGTCTGCTCATTTACGCACTGCTTTCGATCCTTCCGTTCGGGCGCATGTATCAGTCTCAGCTTGCCGCGCTTCAGAATCCGTCCACGGCTCCGCTTCTCAGCGACGTCGCGGGGGCATGGGGCGGCTGGGTGATGAATCTCGGCGTGATCGTCGCGCTTCTCACAAGCTGGCTGGCGTTTACGATCATGATCGCGCAGATTCCGTATGCGGCTGCCAATGACGGCACGTTCCCGCGGATTTTCAAGAAGGAAAACAGGAACGAGATGCCCAATGTTTCACTCTGGGTGACAAGCGGCGTGATGCAGCTTACCATGATCCTGGTGTATTTCGCCACGAACGCATGGAACACCATGCTTTCCGTGACAGCGGTCATGATCCTGCCGCCGTATCTTGCCTGCACCGCATATCTCTGGAAAATCTGCGCGACGAAGCAGTATCCCGAAGGCATGCCGGTGAGAGCGTGGTTCGCCTGCTTCTGCGGTGTTGCAGGGTCGTTCTACGCATTGTGGATGATTTATGCCGCGGGTTTCACCTACCTGCTGATGGCATTCGTATTCCTGATGATCGGGATTCCGGTCTATGTCTGGGCGCGCAGAAATGCGGCGGAGGACGCCACGGATGAAAAGGAGAAACATCTTCCGGTCTTTACAAAATATGAGCTCATCGGAGCCGTAGTCATAGTTGTCGTTGCAATCGGCGCGATCATCGCGTTTGCGACCGGCAAAATCAATCTCTAAATTTCCAAGGGGGGAAACATGAACACAGAACTTCAAACGAGACAGGTCCTGATCGTAGAGGACAAGGAAAGCGCCGCAAGCGAGACGATCGCTTCCGCCATCGACCGGCTGATTCAGGCGCTGGAGGACAAGGATATTTCAGTACAGATCGCGGAATCCTACTGCGAGGCGTTCCCGGTCGTGGAAACCAATATGGACATCGACTGCTTCCTGGTCGCCAGCGATATGGATTATGACAAAGCAAGCGAGAGCAGAGCCGCAAAGCTTCTGAAGCAGATCAAGGAAAGACAGGCGAAAGCCCCGGTTTTTCTGCTTGCGGACCGCGCTAAAACATCGCAGAAGATGTCTGCCGAACTCATGGAGCAGGCAACGGAATTCGCCTGGATTTTCGAGGACAGCCCGCAGTTTATCGCGGGACGGATCGAAGGCGCAATCCGCCGTTACCGCGACAATCTCCTGCCGCCTCTCATGAAGGCGATCTGGGAATACAACGAACAGAATCATGAATATTCCTGGGCGGCTCCCGGGCATCAGGGCGGCGTCGGATTCACCAAGAGCCCCGTCGGCAAGAAATTCTATGATTTCTACGGCGAGAATCTGTTCCGCACCGATACCGGTATCGAGCGTGCCTCCATCGGTTCATTGCTCGATCATGAAGGCGCATTCGGAGTCAGTGAGAAATTCACTGCGAAGACTTTCGGCTCCGACGACTCCTATTCGGTCGTCGTCGGCACATCCGGCTCGAACCGTACGGTGTTTCAGGCGTGCATGACCGAAGGCGACATCGCCGTCTGCGACCGCAACTGCCACAAGTCCATTGAACAGGGGCTCATCCTGACGGGTGCGGTTCCTGTGTATATGGTTCCGACAAGAAACCGTTACGGCATCATCGGCCCGATTCACCGCAGCGAAATGACGCCGGAAGCCATTGCCGCAAAGATCAGCGACAGTCCGATCAGGAAAGGCAAGGACAAGCCCGCCTATGCGGTCGTCACGAACTGCACCTATGACGGACTTTGCTACAATGCGGCGAAGGTCGAGGCGGAACTCGATAAAAGCGTGGACCGCATCCACTTCGACGAGGCATGGTACGGCTATGCGCGTTTCAACCCGATGTATGAAGATCACTTCGCCATGCGCGGCGATCCGGAAAAGCACAAGGGCGCGACCATCTTTGCCACGCACTCCACGCACAAACTGCTGAACGCGCTTTCGCAGGCGTCATACATCCATGTCAGAAACGGGCGCAATCCGGTTGATTTTGACCGGTTCAACCAGGCTTATATGATGCACGCGACCACATCGCCGCTTTATGCGATCTGCGCCTCGAACGACATCTCCACCGCCATGATGCACAACAACGGCGAGTCCCTGACACGGGAAGTCATTGCCGAAGCGGTCGATTTCCGTCAGGCAATGGCGAAACTCTACCGCGAATTCACGAAAAAAGGTTCCTGGTTCTTCAAACCGTGGAACGCCGATCAGGTCAAGGATCACGCGACGGGCAAGGTGTACGACTTTGCCGATGCCCCGCGCGAACTTCTCATCACCGACCAGCGCTGCTGGCGCATGGAGGAGGGCGACACATGGCACGGATTCACCGGCCTTGAAGACAACTGGGTCATGCTCGATCCGATCAAGGTCAGTATCCTCGGCCCCGGCATGGGCGACGACGGCAATCTGCTGGATCACGGCGTTCCCGCGTCCCTCGTTTCCTACTACATTTATCAGGAGGGAATCGTCCCGACCCGCACCACGGATTTCCAGTTGATGTTCCTGTTCTCGATGGGCATTACCAAAGGCAAGTGGGGCACGCTGCTGAACGCATTGCTGAACTTCAAGAAGTTCTATGACGCCAATGCGCCCGTCAGCGAAGTTCTTCCGGGACTTGCGGAGAGCTATCCGGAGGTTTACGGCGAAATCGGCGTCCGCGATCTTTCCGACAAGATGTTTGAATACATCCGCACGGAAAAGCCGGGCGAGGCTCTGAATGCGGCGTTCGCATCCATCCCGAAAGCGGAAATGACTCCGCGCGAAGCCTATGAGAAGATCGTCACGAACGATATCGAATTCGTGCCGTCCGATCAACTGATGGGCAGAGTCAGTGCAAACTCGGTCATTCCGTATCCGCCGGGAATTCCGATGCTGATGTCCGGTGAGAACTTCGGCGATGAGAACAGCCCTCAGATTCAGTATCTGAAGTCTCTCGAAACCTGGGATCATCAGTTCCCCGGATTCGAGCATGTCACCGAGGGCGCGAAAGTCATCGACGGCAAATACTGCGTGATGTGCGTTAAGAAGTAAATGCGGAAAGACTGGAAGGACTTGCGAAATCATGTCCTTCCAGTCTTTTTCCATATTTCCGGCGATCAGAGTTCGGAAATGTATTTCAGGCAATATCCTTTGGAATTTCTGACAAAAGACATCTGCAGCTTATTTTCATCGGAAATTTTTCCGGTGATAAAGAAGCAGTGTTTTGAGTTTGGCGGAGCCGTGTAAGTCAGTTCCTGAAATTTGATGTTCTTCCCGTATTGCCTGAGAACTTCAAGGCTGGCATCGACCGGATTGATTTCATCCCTGCATTGAAATTCGATCAATTCTTCTTCGGTATAGCCGAAAAGCCTTCTGATGCCTTTTTCTCCATGTCTCTGGTAAATTTTCATTGTGGCATCCAGTAACTTTTTCAATTCCTTTTGTTGTTCGGCAGAGACTGGAACATTTTGCGGCAGTTCCGGTGCAGTGGAACTGGTTCCGGCATACAGCCAGATTGCGGAAACTCCAAGGATAAGCAAGAGAACTATGAGAATTTTTCTTTGTTTCATGGTGTGAATTTTCCCGGTTGAAGTTTATTTCATATCGGCTGTGCATCCGTAACGGTTCTGTGCTTTGAGAGCGGGATCGGGATTTGCTGCCGTTCCTGTATTGCATATATCCTTACTGGCATTCAGGCATCCCAGATTCATGCCCGGCACGGGACCGGAACTGTTATAACTGCTTCCGGTGCAATTGTAATATCCCGTTTCGGCACTGACATGACCGTCTGCCCATGTAATGTTGGCACGTGATGAGTGACGAAAATGGACACCGTTGCATGAGAGCGTATCATAAACCGCAAGTGTCCCTGATAAGTTCTGGGCGGCATCTCCAAAGCTTGCTATTGAAGACGGCTGCTTTACTTTTGTGTCCTTTTTAGGAAGATAGGTGGCGCTGGCGGCCATATTTGCATTTACCATGAAATACATGCCGTGCAGGTATTTATTAGGGCCGTAACCGGTTCCCCTTGCACTGGTGACTTCATCATCTCCCAGCATTTTGTCTACGGAAGAATGCGGACAAATAAAGATATTGGACGCACGCTCCTCCTGCACCTTTTTTCCGACTCCGGCTTTTTTCAGATAGGCACTGAGATACCCCTGTTCCGAAGTCAAGTCAATTTGCGGATCGCTCAAACCCGTGCCATTTTGATAGCCGTGCCATGAAGGCCCCGGAACCGCTCCCGACATGGATTCTCTGGATGGGGAGAAGTATCCCCAGTCTGCCTGATAGAACGCATCTGCCGTTCCTATCTGTTTCAGTCTTGACGAGCAATTGACGGCAACAGCTTTTTCCCTTGCCTGACTTAACGCAGGCATCAGCATTCCGGCAAGAATTGCGATGATCGAAACTACGACCAGAAGTTCTATTAATGTGAAATTTACCCTTTTCATTTCCATAAATCCTTCCCATCTATGATTTTTTGAAATAAAACCCTCTTCCTAATTTTTTCAATCCGCCGTCCGGAAACATGACCCCGGACGGCGCTCCTGCCATTGAAATCAGCTGCTGTTTATTTCCCGGCTGTCAGAGCGTCAAGACGTTTCTGAATGACGGCTTCGGGATCTTCGAGCAGAGCATCAAGATGCTTTTGAAGTCTGTCCGCATCCTGTTCCATTTTTGTGATCTTTGCAGACATGGCGGCAATTCCGCCGACAACCTGTTTTGTCACCTCCTTTTTGAGAGCGGCGAGAACCTGCGGATTTTTTGTGTTCCGGTAGACTTCGGCAAGTTTCTCGATTTTTTCCTGCTGTGCCTGCGCTTCCGGGGAACGGAACTTCATGTGCGGATCTTTTCCCGCCTTGCTCTTTTCCTGTGCATTTTCTCCGAGTTTCTTTTTCAGGACCTCAATACGCGCCTGAGATGCTTTCATGGCTTTTGCATGTTCCTCGTTGTGCGGAGGAACCCTCAGCAGCATGCCCTCATAGTCTGCGAGAATTGCATCCTTGAGCGTCTTGAGATCAGCTTCAGACTTGGATGCTTTGTATTTTTCCGCCAGAAGTTCCGTTTTGCTCTTTTTCGCGGGCCCGCGGCGGGGATGGTTGAAATACATCATATTGTGTTTCTTTGCGAATTCGGCGGCGGCGTCTTTGCCTTCCACGGCGGCAAGAAAGCGAAGTTGAAGCTCGTCATCCTTGCGTGTCTGAAGCTGCTTCAGGAGCCGTTCACTGGATGCGTAGATGCGTTCATGCATTTTCACTTTGCGTTCCAGCTGGATGATTTCGCGTTCGATCGCAGTCCGTTCCGCTTTTGTCAGTGCTTTCGGGGGCGTTTTCTCATCTTTGGAGAGATAGCTTTCCGCAAGTTTTCTGACGCCGTGTTTGATTGCTTCGGAACTGTAAGTCGCTCCGCTGACGGCATCCACTTCCTGATTTGGAATTTCGCTCATTTTGAGCCGGTTCCATTGCTGAAGGAATTTTGCGGCGCGTACCCGGTTGAGGAACGATGGAGTTTCCTGGTTCTTCCCGATCAGGACTCCTGCGACTTTGTCGTCATTTCCGAAAAGGACGGCGATCTCAATGGTTCCGGCATATCCCATCTTCCGGTCGTTATCGGAAATGCGCTCCAGATAAAGCTTTCCGAGTTTTGCACTTTTCCCATCCAGCACATGGTAGATTCCCCTGCCTGCCGGCTCGACTTTTGCCGCCTCCGGCATGGCTTTCGCCATGTCCCTTGAAAAATGCTTTATATTGTCCGGCAGGTTTTTGACCTCCGCGGCGAGAGCGCTTCCGAGGATGACCCCGCATACGATAAGCAGCTTTTTCATACTTCCTTCCCTGTTTTGAAATAGCTTCAATTTGATTTTGTACATATAATATAATTAGGTATAACTAATTGTCAAATAGAAAATATGATTTTTCTCTCTTTTTTTTATTTATGAGGCTGAAAGTTTAAACTCAATAATTAGTTTTAGCTAATTTATGATGCGGAAACAAACGCATGGCGCGATATATGCCTGCGGGAACCGCGTCTTCGGCAACCGGAGAACTCAGTTGCCGAAGAATGCAATGCCGGTATTTGGGGAGTGCGGTTCCGCATTCGGACCGGATTCATGCCCTGACCGGAATGCGGAGCCTTGGCAGTGTGCCTTAACGCAGGAGCAGATGGTATACCGTCTTCAGCGTAATGGATTCACCGGGGGCGAGTTTCAATTCACGGGTGATGAACTCCGCCGTATAACTGTCGCCCTCGTTCCACCAGGAGTAGACGGCATCGACCGTGGGATCGGGCGTGATGGTGAGATTGGTGAAGGCTTTGCCTTTTGCGGCGCGCATCAGGAGGGGAGAGCCGTTCCAATCCTGCGCTTTCATGGTGCGTGCCGCCGCCCAGTTGCAGTTTCCTCCGGGGCGGAGGAAAAGGTTGCTTGCCGGACTGCCGGAAGAAACGGTATGGGCGCCGACTTTGACCGAACCGACCGAAGTGATCGGTTCTGCATGAGCCATTCTCCATCCGAGGCGGGGGTAATTTTGAATCCGGACCGAGGTTGTGATGATGCGTTTTGTCGGATTGCTCAATGTGGTTTCCAGTTCTGCGGCGTCGCCTCTCAGGAGAGTCCAGCGCTGTGTGATCCTGAGCCCTTCCAGCGGACGCACGATCACATCGGCTCCTTCGTAGGCAGGATAGGTGTATTCGAATACGGCGGAGGGGTTGCCGTTCCTGATCTCCGATCCGGCGGGTTTGAACGCATTGGCGGGAATCATGATACCGTTTTCCTCGCAACTGATTCCGCCGAGAATCCCGCGGGCTGTGCGGCGGCGCATGACATCGACTTTCGCAGGATTGATCCATGCGCTGATTCCGCCCAGTTCCTTGTTGATCGTGAAGACCCATTTGTCGCGTGTCAAGGTCGGCTGCATCTGGCCGTCCAATGCACGCCATTGCGCGGAAACGCCGTCTTTTTCCAGTGACCGGAAATTGGTGGAGGCGCGCAGTTCCGCAAGGCGGCGGTTCAGTTTCGCCTGAAGTTCCTGCTGCCCGGAGACCGAATGCACGATTTTTGCCGTGCCCGGCATGACCTCCGCGAGGATATCCCTGTAAAATCCGGGAACATTGATTTTGACGATGACAGGCTCTTTTTCATAATAGTTCAGCAGAGTTACTGCGCAGCGTTTTCCCAGACGGTGCACTCTGCAACGGAGCTTTGAATTCAGTTCCGGGAGTTTCACTTTCGCCGGTTTGCCGTCCGCCCCGGTCATTTCAAGTGTGATCACGTTCACTGGTTCAATCCGTGACTGAGCGGTAATATCCTCGCCTTTCATCAGGATATCTTCCACCGGGAGCAGGTCGGCATATCCGTCCGCAATGCCCTGAAGATAGGTTCCGTCATAACTTTCGTAAGGATAAAAGCCGATTCCCTTCGCCCCCATTGCCGCGGCGGCGACGATGCTCTGACGAAGGCTCCGCGGTGTGTAAAGCCGGTAGAAGTCCTTGCGGATCTCGTTCGGATCGACAAGCACGAGAACAGGTTTCTTCGTGTATTTCACTGTGGCGGCGGTCTGATCGAAGAACGCGGTTGTCTGATTGTAGGACATCGGCACATGCCAGTCGATGTATCTGTCATAATCGCGCGGGTCCGTGGAACAGTAGAGGTCGCGCATATCCGGTTGTTCCGGGCGCACATTCCCGGCGCAGACCATCAGTTTCACTTCCGGCCAGTATTTGCGGAATGCCTCACTGACAAGACGGATTGTTTCCGTGCTCTGGTCGAAGGAGAACGCCTTCCATTGAGCGTGATAGGAGCGCCGGATTTCCTCGGCGGAAAGGTTGCGCGGCAGTTTCAGTTTTTCGCAGAACTTTTTCCGGTCATAGGCGCCTGTGAAATTTACGCCCGGCTCGAAGTTCCAGAACACATACTTTGCAGTCGGATAACTTTTCCGGTAGAGTTCGACGCCGTCTTTCAGATATTTCGCAAACACTCCCTCGGGGTCTTCGTGCATGTATGCCGGACTCAACGCGCGGTTGGTGTACGGCGGCAGGACATCGGTATGCGGATATTTGCCGAGCAGTTTCCCTGTGCGCACCTGCCGCTCGAATTCCAGCGGGCGGAACGCCGGCATTCCCGCCTGCGACGGGAGGGAGACCCACCCCTCATACCGGTCGTCTTTCAGATCGCGGCAGTAGGTATGAAGCATGGTCGGTACCGGCGATGAACTCAATGCCGGCCAGAAATCGGAGAGTTTCCGGGCAATTTCCGGCGTCGGTGCTCCGATTGCGGAGTAACGCATTGTGATGCAGGCTTTGAATTCGCGGAGAGGCGCCCGCGGCATGTTCAGGGGCGGAATGACGTTGAATTTGAGCTTCTGCTCCGGCATGGATATTCCGTCGGCTGTCAGCTGCCAGATTGCCGTTCCGCTTTTGCCGGCACTGCCGGGAAGCGCGGAAAAATAAAGACGGTCGAACTGGTGCGCCAGCATACGTTGCCCCGCCATTCTCATCATTTCCCCGGACAGTTTGATGCGGTAGCGGGTGCCGCCGGGAATCTTCTCCGCGGTGAACGGATCCTGAAATGCTTCGGAGGTGCCGTCCGCTTTCAGTTTTGTGCTCCAGAGATAGGACGAGCCGTCAAGGCGCAGGAAATCCGGCAGGTCAATCCGCAGTTCCCCCTCTTTCCATGGCCCGTTCCATGCAAGGAAATAAAGGACTCCGGGGAAATTTTCGCAGATATTGAACTGATGATTCTGGAACTCCGCAGGGTGCATGATCGCCTGCGGAATTTTTTGTGCGCCGGAGGCGAACAGGGAATTCAGGCATAGAGCCAGGATAAGGACAGACAGTTTTTTCATTGATGGAACTCCATATGATTGATGGTTGGATTTTGATTAAAAACCTGTATAAAATTTTTGCCCCGGCAGAACGGCGCAGCGAATCTGCGATACGACATGACCGCCGTAGCCGGTTTCATAATTCGGGAAATAGTATTTGCGCTGAAGCAAATCGTTGTAACCAATTTGCGCGACATGTCCGTCCAGCATGGTTCCGTTCGCCCGTTTCGAGTGGAACAGATAAAGCGCCGACATGCCCCATGTGTTGGTCGATCCCGTTGCCATGTATCCCAGATAGGATGCGTTGTACTGGCTGTCCAGATCGGAACAGACGGTACGTGAACAGGTGACGAGCAGAATGTCGGTCGGCGCGATTTTCTTGTTCCCCTGGTACCGGAGACTGCTTTCCTTGAGACGCATATTCAGCGGTTTGCCGTCCGCGCCGTCGCCCATGGAATTCGCCCCGAAAGTACGGTCCTGGTCCTTGCGTATCTGGGTTTCCGGAAAGTTGCAGCGGAATGCCTTGTAGTCCGGGGCATACTTGTTGTTGACAAGAAGATATCCCCAGGTTCCGTCATTTGTGCGCTTATTGATGAACCAGTCGTCGTTGTCATTGCGGTAACCGGCGAGGGCGATTCCCGTCTGACGGTGATTGCCGATGCAGGAAACGGCGCGCGCCTTTTCTTTCGCCTTGTTCAATGCAGGCAGCAGCATTGAGGCTAAAATTGCGATGATCGCTATCACGATGAGGAGCTCTATCAGGGTGAAAATCCGTATTTTCACCCTGTGAAGTAAGAATCTCGAACAGGGAACAGGGAAGTAAGAAGTGGAAAAACATTGGAACAATTGAACATTGGAACAATTCAACAATGGAAGGAAGAAAGGAAAAATAGGGCAGGGCGCGAATTGACACCGCCGGAATGAAATACCACTTTTACAACTTTTCTTTCTGAGGAACTCTATCAGGGTGAAAATCCGTATTTTCACCCTGTGAAGTAAGAATCTCGAACAGGGAACAGGGAAGTAAGAAGTGGAAAAACATTGGAACAATTGAACATTGGAACAATTCAACAATGGAAGGAAGAAAGAAGAAGCAGGATCAGGGGACTGGCAACGTCCTGTCCAGTCTTGCTGCCGGAATGAGAATCTCGGACAGGGAATCCTGAAATAAAAACAGGGTGGAGATTCATGTTGTAACCATGATGATATCCGGGACAGTGTTGAATCGTGTTTTCTGCTCTTGCTTTCCGCTGTTTGTATTTTTTGTTTCACAATTGACCTCCGTGGCTTTTTCTCCAAAAATCAAGTAATATCTTGAATATTTATTGATATTATATGCAAAAAATCATTTGCATCAATAGAATCTGAATGTAATATATATGGAAGTATTATAAAAAATATATGGAAAACAGTCAGTGAGTTGAAACATGTCGGACATCAGAAAGCGGAAACACACCTGCCGGACGCCTCTGCCGCTTCAGAATCCGGATTTTGCCAGACATGAAATCTGGAACATGCCCATGACGGATGAACTTCCGCTTTATCCGTTCTGCGTGGAGGAGATCGAGCGCAGCAGCCGGACCTGGTTTTCCGAAACGCTCTGCCGTTTCATGATCGTCACCATCGTGACCGAAGGCGACGTCGTCTACCGTTTTGAGGAAAAAGAGCATCTGATTACGCCGGGAAAAATTCTCATCGTTCCGCAGAATGCTTCTTATTTTTTCAAGAACGGCCCTTCGGGAGGCTACAAGAAGGTTGTTGCGGAATTCATGGGCAAGAACCTGCAATCCATTATGGAAACGCTTGGGCTGAACCGTTTCCTGATCCTCGAAGCCGGAAACTGCGAATTTCTTGCAGGCGAGGTCAGGAAGATCGGCGAGCTTCTCCAGAACCAGACGCGGGAGGCGATTCCGGAGCTCCTGGGGCTGTGCCACCGTTTTCTGACGGAACTTTCCATGCTGGCGCCGCAGAAAGAGGATTCGCCGGGGCTGCTCGCCAGAGCGCAAATGATTCTTGAAAGTGCGCTGGACCGTAAAACACCGGTTCAGGAGGTTGCCGCCGGCCTGGGGATCAGCGTCTCCACTCTGAACCGCCTGTTTCAGGAACGGCTGGGAGTCTCCCCGATGCGCTACCGTCTGGAGAGCCGTATCGCCAGGGCACAGTATCTGCTGGGCAACACCTCGCTGTCGGTCAAGGAGATTGCTTATAAGCTGGGATACTGCAATCAGTTCTATTTTTCGCAGGAGTTCCGCAGGATTACGGGAATGACGCCGCGCGAATCCCGGAGACAGAAGAACCAGTGAGAACGGAGTGAAAATCACGGGTGTTTTCCGCTCTTTTCTTTCTGCGGGACGATTTTCCCGATTTTTGCCCGGTCCGGTTGGAAAAACTTTTGTCGTATGCTAGATTACACACTGCGAAGTGTTTGCGGAAAATTAAATTCAGGATTTTGTAATGGCTCTTATACTGGGAATTGAAAGCAGTTGCGATGAAACTGCGGTCGCCGTTGTCGAAAACGGGAAAAAAGTGATTTCCAATGCCGTCTCATCGCAGATGGCGAAACACGCTGTCTACGGCGGCGTCGTGCCGGAACTGGCGGCGCGCGAACATCTGACCGCGATTGAAAAGGTCTGCAATGAGGCGATGACGACTGCCGGCGTCTCTTTCGATGAGATCGATGCGATCGCCGTGACGCACGCCCCCGGGCTTGTCCCCGCACTGCTGGTCGGGCTGAATTTCGCCAAGGGGCTTATCTCCGCCTATGGGAAGCCGCTGATCGGGATCAACCATTTTCTCGCCCACATGTACGGGGTGTTCATCGATTCCGAACAGTATGAATTCGATGATCCGGCGCTTTACCCGATGGCTGCGCTCGTGGTCTCCGGCGGGCATACTTCGATTGTCATCATCACGGAAGACGGCAGGGCGCGGGTGGTCGGGAGCACGATCGACGATGCCGCGGGAGAGTGTCTCGACAAGGGCGCGAAGATGCTGAATCTCGGTTATCCGGGCGGACCCGTCATTGAAAAACTGGCGGCTTCCGGCGACATCCGCAAATATAATTTCCCCCGCTCCCTGACCGGCACGGCAGGCAAGGCGCTGGCTCCTGAAAACCGTTTCAACTTCAGTTTCAGCGGGCTTAAAACCGCACTGCTGTATCATGCGCGCAATCTTTCTCCGGACGGCAATGCGGAGCATCTGGAGGGGCAGGTTCTGACCGATACGCTCGCATCCTATCAGGAAGCCGTGGTGGATGTCCTCTGTACAAAGGCGTTTGACGCCGTGAAGCATTTTCATTGCAGGTCCGCGATTCTGAGCGGCGGCGTCGCCTGCAATACGCCTCTGCGCAAACGTTTTGAGTCGACGGTTCCCCGCGGCGTGATTCCGCTGATCGCCCCGAAAAAATTCTGCACGGACAACGCCGCGATGGTCGCGGGGCTGGCATATCATTACTACGCCGCCGGAAAGTTCAGCGATCTGACGCTGGACACCTTCGCCCGCCTGCCTCATATTACGGAAGTCCCGTTCCGCAGGAGGAGCGCATGAAGAACCGGTGTGTGATCTTCGATCTCGACGGAACCCTGATTGATTCGCGCGAGGATATTGCGAATGCGGTGAACGCCACGAGACGTGATTTCAATCTGCCACCGCTGTCGCTGGAGACCGTTGTTTCCTATGTGGGAGACGGCGTGCGCAAACTGATTTATCGCTCTTTTGCGGGGACGGATGCGGATCTGGAGGAGGCGATTCGCGTGATGGGCAGGCATTATGCCGAACATGCGGTCGTGAAAACGACTCTGTATCCCGGAGTCGCGGACGGAATCCGGGTGTTGTCCGAAAACGGCTGGAAGCTGGGGCTTGTCAGCAACAAGCCGACGGAACTCTGCCGGATGATTTTCCGTCATTTCGGGCTGGACGCTTTTTTCTGCGAGATCATCGGAGGCAGTTCCGGTTTTCCGCTGAAACCCGCTCCCGAGGCTCTGTTTCATATTTTGAAGGAATCCGGATCGGATGCCTCGCTGTCCTGGTTCTGCGGCGACAATCATACGGATATGAATGCCGCGAGGAACGGCGGTATGAAAAGCGCCTATGCCGCGTACGGCTTCGGCACGCTCGGCGATGCGGAATATGATTTGAAACTCAATTGTTTTTCCGAACTGGTGGATCATCTGGTTCCCCGCGATGGACGCGCCGGATAGATTTTCCGTTTTCAAACATGAAAGGTGCAGCTGTGAATTCCAGTCTTCCATTTGCTTCCGAAGCCGCCTCCGCAGTGAGAAAGGTTTCCGATTTCATCCATGACAATCCCGAACTCGGCTACAAGGAGTTTCAGGCGTCCGCGAAGTTGAAGGAACTGCTCCGTTCGTGGGGGTTCCGCATTGAGGAGAATGTCTGCGGGCTCGAAACCGCATTCAAGGCCTACTGGGAATCGACGGATGACAAAAACATCCCGGTCTTCTGCTTCATGGGAGAATATGATGCTCTGGCGGGGCTCGGGCACGGCTGCGGGCATAACCTGATCGCCGCCGCTTCGCTTTTTGCCGCGTATGCCGCAAAACGGATGATCGAAACGGACAGGATTCCTGCGCGAATCTGTTACATCGGGACTCCGGCGGAGGAGGGGCTCGGCGGCAAGGTGAAGCTGGTTGCGGGCGGTGCGTTTCAGGATATTGCCGCGGGAGTGATTGCGCATCCGCTGGATCATACCTCTCCCGACTTCGGGTGTCTGAGCGTTGCGCGGGCTTATATCGACTTCTACGGGCGCGCTTCCCATGCGGCGTTTGCGCCGGAAGAGGGGATCAATGCGCTGGATGCCCTGGTTGCTTTCTATGACGGCATTCTTGAGTGGAAAAAGACGATTACGGAGCGTCAGCGCGTCCACGGCATTTTCACGAAAGGCGGAGACGCGGCGAACATCATTCCGGATCACACACAGGCGTTTTTCTATATCCGCGCCGGAAATGAATCGGAGATCGGGCTTATGAAGCAGCGGCTCGAATCCATTGCCTCCGGCGCCGCCGCGAAAACCGGATGCAGAACTGCGGTGAACTGGGTTTCGGCATACAAGGGAATGGTCTTCAACAAATCGCTGAATGACGAATTCATCCGCGGCTGGCGCGAATACGGCGTGGAGCTCAAAGAGACGAACGGGACGGAGGGCAGGGGCTCGACCGACACCGGCGACGTTTCGTATGTGATTCCCTGCGCCCATTATTATTTCGGCGTCACGGGCGGAGTTCCTGCCGCGCTCCATACGGTCGAGTTCCGTGAATTCGCGAAAACGGACGAAGCGTTCGAGGCGGCAATGAAGACCGGTTCGATCATGGCGCAGGTTTGTCTGCGCTATTTTACCGACAAGACTTTCCGCGAGGCGGTTCATCGCGACTTTGAGACTGCGGAAAAATAAGTCCGCTCGAGTCACAGGCTTTGTCCCAGCCGCGGACAGCCGCGGAGCGCGAAATCCCGGCCTGGAGCTTTCGAAGTTTCGCTTCTTGTCCCTGAGCAGTTGGAACCGCCGGGAGGAATTTCGCCCGCTGCGGTCAACTTATGCAGTCTGGACCGCAGCAGGTTAGCGACTGTTTCCCGTTATCAGGGACGTTCCACTGCGTTGTTTTACTCGCTGAAAAGCACATCCGAGGAGATGTCTTTCCCGGTGAAACGGTATTTCCCGCCGCCGAGATTCCGCGTTGCTCCATAATGCGATTTCAGATTGTCCCTGCCGGGGATCGTGAATTCGGCGATACTTTCCCCCGGTCCGATTCCGACGACGGCGACCGCAGTTTTGCCGTTTGCATTCCACGCCTTGAGCTGTGCTTTCTGCATTTTTCCGGTTTTGACTTCCGGCGCTTTCTCAATACTCAGAATGAACGGCGCCAGTTCTTTCAGCGGCTTGACTGCGGCAATGACCTTCGGCCAGTTTTCCGCCGCACTGCCGGGGACTCTCTTTTCCCCGGTACCGAAAATATCCGAATAGTTGTAAAGTAGGAAACCTTTCGCGCCGTTTACGGCTCCGGCAAGATACATGGAACGCATTTCCTGTTCCGTCGGGAAACGGTATTTTTTGTATTCATTCGGGTCTTTCGTCTTGTAATTGCCCCAGTTGAACGCCTGCGGGACCAGCCAGGGGGAAATTCCGGCGGCTCCGGCGGCGGAAAGCAGATCCGGGATTCCCTCCATGCTTCTGCTGGCGCCGGTTTCCACCGGGTAAGTATCGACGGCAAGCACATCCCCCGTTTCCGCGAAGAACGGAAAATGGCGTCCGATGTAAGTCAGTGTCACGGTGAAATGATCCGGGTCCGCTTCATTGAGCAGTTCACGCACCTTGCGCATGTAGGGGACTTCCTCCACCGGATTTTCGTCGGAAACATAATATCCCAGAAGCGCCGGATGGTCTTTCAGTTTCCGCGCCCATGCCTGAAGAACGGGTTCGATGCCTTTCACTCCTTCAAACTCCATTGTCGGCCATGCCTGCGCCATTCCTTTCGGACGCTGGTACATGACGTTCATGAAAAGTTTGATTCCGTATTTCTGTGCAAGATCGAAACGTCCCGTCAATGTGGAGCCGCCGCCGTGATACGGCATGGCGCAGTTGAACCCGCCTTCCTTGAGATTTTTCAGGACGGATTCATCAATTCTGCTGCAGTAGAATCCGATGGGAAGGAACGGTTTTCCGTTTACAATCGCCCTGCCGTGTTTATCGATATAGCTGGAATTCCCGCCGGGTTCCCCCTTTTTCACGAACAGATGAAACGTCTTTTCCGCAAGAATCGTTTTATTTTTCAGGTTCAGGAGTTTTACATCGACTTTCACTTTTCCGTCGGGCAGATTGCCGAGCCTGCCGCTATAGACCTGATCCCTGCCTTTCCAGAGTCGGCTTTTGCCGTTGACCGTAACCCAGGCGGCGAGATCGGAGTCGGGAATCCCTTTCAGGAACACTTTGCTCTTCAGCGTAACTTTGCCTTCGGTATCGCGGATGGTCAGGTTGGACGGGCGGATGTCATAGATGGTTGCCGGCAGTGCGCCTATGGGTTCAATATTCAGATTGTCCCACCAGACTTTCCCGGTGGCGTTTTTGCACAGGTAAAAGCCGACGATCGTCTGATCGAATTCCGCGGGCGGCTGGAACTCCAGGATAATTTCCGCCCACTTGTTTTCCTCAATCTTTTTATAAAAATAACTTCCTCCCACATGTTTTCCCTTTTTGGTAAATTCGACACAGAAAAGGCGTGATGTTGCGCCCGGAGCATTTTTGATATTTTCCGCTTTATATTTTATTGTTGCCCTGTATTTGAATTCCGGGCTCAACTTGATCCTGTAACCGGCAATCCGGTATGCTTTGGGATCTGTTTTATGATAAAAGAGAGCTCCGGTTCCGCTTTCTCCGCCGCTGGGATCTATGGAAAATCCTTTCGGCAGGCTGAGCTTCCGGATCGTTTCGCTATTGAAATCCTGTGAAATACTTGCCTGGGAACCGGATGTTACTGCCAATGGTTTGAATTGTGAAATATCCACATTGTTCTGTGCGGACAGAATGCCGCCGGTGAGGAGGAATGCTGCCATGAGTGATTTTTTCATTTCTTTCCTTTCTATTCTTTTTCAATGAGAGAAAATCTGATTTATTTCCAATGGATACCTGAAGGGGAAGCTGTGCCGCTCCAGACTGACTGATAACCGTACTGGACTTCAAGAATGTGATCTCCTGAACTCATTGTCCGGAATTTTTTGCTTTCACTGTGTCCGTCTGCATAAAGACCGTTGTCGAGTCCGCCATGCCTCCACGAGATGCATTGATTTGCGAATGTATTTTGAACTCCGGAGTAAAAATAATAGGCTCCGCCCCAGAACGTCTTAGGTCTGCCGTCAATCATGACCAGTGCTTTGGACGGTTGTCTGGCGTTGGAGAGTTTTCTCCAGTAACCTCCCTTTGCTCCGCCGTCAATGGGTTCCCATGTTCCGGTGTTGCCGTTATAAAATCCCAGAAGATTGTTCCAAAGGTAATTGGTCCCGAGATAACCGACGGTCAGGACTTCATCAGGTTTTGCGGATTGAGTTGTCATTTCCGGGCATACCAGGACTTTCCGTTTTGCCGCCAGCGACGGGTCTTCCGGGTCAACCGGTTTGCCGTCCGAAAGATAGGGGAAAACCGTGTAATGCCAATTACCGTCATTCGGTTTCATGTGCTTTTTCCTGACCGGGACCATCCAGTCATTGTAATCGCCGGCATACATGGTGAATGCCGTTCCAATGTGTTTCTGCTGATTGATGCAGGATATTGTTTTGGCTTTCTGTTTTGCCTTGTTCAGGGCGGGCAGAAGCATACCCGCCAGAATGGCGATGATCGCTATTACGACGAGAAGTTCTATGAGGGTGAATAAAGCTCTTGCCGTCTTCCGTTTTTTCTGTTTATGCTTCATTTTCATTGAAAAACCTCCTTTGTTTCATTTTTTCTGTTGATTCTCGTATGATCAGTTGCGGCACAACTGTCGCAAAACAGCCTTTCATCTCCTTTTCCGGGTGATTGATCTTCTCCAGCAGGAGATCGACGATCATTTTGGATTGAAGTTCATAGTTTTCATCCACCGTTGTCAATGCGGGAGCGGTATATCGGGAAAATTTTTCATTGTCATATCCCACAAGCATAACATCCCGCGGACAGGATTTGCCTGCCGCTTCCAGCGCTTTGATGAATGCAAGCGAGACAAGGTCGTTCATTCCGATGATTCCGTCTATTTTTTCCGGGATGACGTCATGTTCGATAAAACAGGAGATGCTTTCTACTGAAATTTCTCTCTGCTGAATGAAGTCTTTCCGGGTGGTGATGATATGCAGTTCCCTTTCCGGGTATCCCAGCTCTTCCATGGCGCGGCGGTAGCCTGCTTCATGCTGAAGGGTTGTTTTCCATAAACTCTGCCCGCGCACAAAGGCGATTTTCCTTGCACCCTGCTCATGAAGATGCCTGACCGCCTGATATGTTGATGCAGCCCGGTCAATGTTGATGTAAGAAGCATCGGGATGGTTTGGAGCGTCGATAAAAACAACCTTGTCGAGAGTGTCGGAGAAAAGCCTTTTGAACTCCTCCTCCATTCCCGGATAATCGTGGGAAAGGCAGACCACACCGTCCACGCCGTGCTGCATGAAAATGTCATAGTTCCGGCGTAGATTTTCCAGCGAATCGTGAGCCTCCCCGATCATGCAGCGGTACCCGCGGAGAGTCGCTTCATGCTCAATTCCCTCCAAAATGCGGAATCGCGGAATCGCGGCGTGGCTGTCTATGAGAATGCCGATCACCTTGCTGGCGCGTCCTGCGAGAGTCTTGGCGCTGATGTTCGGCTGATAATCCATTTCCCTGGCTGTCCTGCGGATTTTTTCCGCAATCTCCTCACTGAAACGGACCGTACCGCTTCCGCCTGCGGAAAGCACTGCCGCCACTGTAGCCTTGGAGACTCCCAGTCTATGTGCAATATCTATCAGCCTTGTTTTTTTTGCATGCCTGATCATCGTTTCTCTCTTTTAAGTGATTGACCGGTCAATCGGGTTCTGTCTTTAATTATAATCAAATCCTTTGTTTTGTCAAGAGGGGGAAAGGAAAAAATGGAGAAAATTTTCTTCCGGAGTGACGCGATCTGCGAAACGTTGAGAAACGGCAGGCTGGTCCGCCAGGGTGCAGGTGATTCTCTCCTGCCGCGGAGTATGGGGGGCGCAACCCTCATGTTCTTTCCCGTCCGTGGCGGTTCCACCGCTAATGGACGAGAAGTGAAGCTTCGAGAGCCACCGGAACAGCGCATGACCGCAGGGAATTCCGCCGGAGCTCTCGAACTTGATGAATCAAGTTCTCGCCATTGAGCGGGTTGGACCGCTCCGGCGGGGGATTTCGTGCTATGCACGACCAGCCTGCGCGGCTGGACTGCGGCAGATGCGATGCATCTGCACCATGATATTAAAAAAATACGGCAAACTTGTTTGCCGGGGTGCAGGTGACTTCTCCTGCCGCAGAGTATGAAGGTGCGGAGCCCTCATGTTCTTTCTCCCGGCGACCTGCAGCCATCTTCCTCTGAGTCTGTGCGCATCACGGTTCATGCGCTGCATGACTTCACAGAAAATTTGAATTTACGGTGGAAATCGGATTTGACATCAAGTTTGAGTGATGCTATAGTCAAAATCAAACCATTCGGTGATTTGGTTCTTTGGTTGAATTTTTTCGGAAACAACGGCGGATTTTTCGTTTTTCCGCCAGAGTTTCTTTAACCCTAAATAAACGGGAGACCAAGTATGAAGTTCGAGTCATCCAAGATCAGAAATTTCGTTGTGGCAGGCCACAGCGGCAGCGGTAAAACCTCTCTTTGCGACCTGATGCTTTACAAGGCGAAAGCCGTGGAGCGGCTGGGTTCCGTCGATTCCAGGACCAGTGTGTCGGATTTTACACCGGATGAACAGGAAAAAGGTTCCAGTATTTATACTTCATACATGAGCTGTGAATGGAACGGTTTCCGTTTCTTCTTCTCGGATACTCCCGGATACGGGCCTTTTATCGGTGAAGTGATTCCCGCGTATCGCGCCAGCGGCGCCGCACTGGTCGTGCTCGACGCCGCGAACGGACTTGAAATCGGCGCCGTCCGCGCATTCAAACTGGGGAAAGCGTTCGATATTCCGAAACTTGCTTTTGTGAACCGGATGGATCGTGACAATGCCGACTTTTTCAAGGTGGTTCAGCAGCTTCAGGATGCTTACGGTAAAAATGTCGCCGTTCCCATGACCCTGCCGGTCGGCAGCGGTGCGAAGCTGGAGCGTGTGGTAAGCGTGCTCGGAGATCCCGCGCAGATTCCGGACGACCTGAAAGACATTGCCGCAAAGTGCAAAGAGGTTCTGCTTGATACCGTAGCCGAGGCGGATGAGGCTTTGATGGAACGTTATCTCGGCGGAGAACAGCTTACCGAGGCGGAAATCCTGCGCGGACTCCATGATGCGCTCAAGAGCGGCGCCCTGATTCCGATTTTCGCCGGCAGTGTCGCAAAGGATATCGGCGTCAGCGAGGTGATGGACGGAATCATCAATATCAGCCAGAGTCCGCTGGAACGCACGCGTGTCGCCAGCGACGGCACGATCGTGAAACCGTCCGAAGACGGCCCCGCGGCGGCATTTGTATTCAAAACCGTGATTGACCCGCATGTGGGGCAGTTTGCTTTCTTCCGTGTCCTGACCGGGAAAATCAAGGCGAACAGCGATATCCTGAACCTGAATAACGGCACAAAAGAACGTCTTGGGCACCTGATTTTCCTGAACGGGAAAACTCAGATTCAGATTGAGGAAGCGTGTCCCGGATGCATTTGCGGTGTGGCGAAACTGCGTGCGACGAAAACCGGGGATACACTCGGAGAGAACAATCAATGCCATGTGATGTCACCGATGGAATTTCCGGCTCCGGTGATCTCTTACGCGATCACCGCGGCAAAAAGCGGTGAGGAGGAAAAGATCATGTCCGGATTGCAGAAGCTCTGCGAATGCGACCCGACGCTTCATATTTCCACGAATCATGAGACTCATGAATCCATTTTCAGCGGCATGGGGGAGCAACATCTCCAGATCGCCCTGCGCCGCCTGAAAGAACTGACCAGAACCGATGTGGTCGTCTCGACGCCCAGGGTGCCTTACCGCGAGGCGATCAACGGCAGGGCGGAGGGGCATTACCGCCATAAGAAGCAGTCCGGCGGACACGGGCAGTTCGCGGAAGTTTACCTGCGGATCGAACCCTGCGAAGAAAAATTCCAGTTCGCAAATGAGGTTGTCGGCGGGGCTATCCCGAAGAACTTCATTCCCGCAGTTGAAAAAGGCGTAATTGAAGCCATGGAGAGCGGTCCTCTTGCCGGATGTATGGTGGAAAATGTCAAGGTAACGGTCTATGACGGCAAGTTTCATGACGTCGATTCTTCCGAAATGGCGTTCAAGATTGCCGCGCGGCGCGCGTTCAATGAGGCGATGGGCAAGGCGAACCCGATCCTGCTCGAACCGGTAATGTCGGTCAAGATCATCATTCCAGGCGTATATATGGGGGACATCACCGGGCATCTGAACCATAAACGCGGACGCATCCTCGGCATGGATACCGAGGACGGCATGCAGGTGCTGCTGACGGAGATTCCACAGGCGGAACTGGCGAAATATGCCACGGAACTGCGCTCCATGACACAGGGGCAGGGCACTTTCGAAATGTCTTTTGCACGTTACGAAATGGTTCCGCCGAATGTGGCGAATGAGATCATTGCGAAGTTCAAAGCCGAACACGGGGAAGAAGAGGACTGATTCCCTCATTTACGACGGCTGTCCATGCGGCATTCCGGTATTCCGGGGTGCCGCTTTTTCATTATATTCCGTATCTCTGTCGGGGCAGTTCATTTTTCATGGTTTGGCAGTGTGACGCTTTGCATCCGGGAATGTTTCCGTGCGGAAATTTCGTATTCCGCCTTGCGCCGGTCCATTGCCGGAGCCAATGCATCATTATCATTATTCTTTGCATCAGAAGTGTCATAAAATTATATTTTATACCTGATAAATTCTCTTGTTTTGATTCTTTTTTAATATTATAATATGGGAGAGAACGAAAAACGGAAATAACAAAATGGAGAAATCTATGTTTTTTACAACACGGTTTGTGAGTTCGCTGGAGAAAGTGTTCTGTCAGCCGGAATTGTCCGCGGAAAGAATTGACGGGGTCAGCGGAGCCGGAGGCGAAACCATCGCTTTCCAGCTAGCCTGCAAACGCAATGGAACTCATATCATTGAGTTTCCTCTGGAATCCGAACTCGCCGACTTGATTTCCCTGCGGGAAGTCGGGCTGGTGCCCTGCCTGATGCCGGCAATGCCGCAGGACCCGTTCATCATCACGAGCAAGGCGGGGATTTTTCCCGATCCGCTTCTGCCTCTGGAAAGGAACCGTATCCGCCTGACCCGCGAAAACTGGCATGCCGTCTGGTGCACAGTCCGCATTCCGGAAAACATGAAACCGGGTGAATATGAAGTCCGTTTTTCCATTTCGACGCCGGAAACACCGCTCTGGCCTCAACCGGAACTGAATTACGAAACGTCGATCAGGGTAAAGGTGCTTCCGTTCAACCTGCCGAAACAGAAACTGCTGTCAATCAACTGGTTCTATGCAGACTGCATTCAGGCATATTACAATGTTCCATGCTGGAGTGAAAAGCATTGGGAACTTCTTGAGAAATACTTCGTGAATCTGGTTCAGCATGGCAACAATGTCATCCTCACGCCGCTTTGGAGTGTCCCGCTGGATACGGCTGTCGGGTATGAGCGCCCAACGGCACAGCTTCTGGATATTACATATGAAAACGGGAGATATCAGTTTGACTTCTCGCTTCTGGAACGTTGGATCGACACGGCGAAACGGGCAGGCTTTGAGCATTTTGAAATGTCACATGCCTTCACGCAGTGGGGTGCGAAAGCGACTCCGAAGATTATCGTAAAAGAGAACGGCGTCGAACAGAAACGTTTCGGCTGGCATGTCGCCGCAAACTCCCCTGAATACAAAGAGTTCCTGACGCAGTTGACGGCTGTCCTGATTCCGTTCTTCAGGAAGAAAGGGCTCAATGAAGACAATACCTTTTTTCATGTTTCGGATGAACCGACGCCTGCCGTTGCGGATTCGTATGAATATGCTTCGAAGCTTCTGGGGGGGCTGATCGGGGACTATCCCGTGATCGACGCTCTTTCCAGCGTGGAGTTCTTCCGCAAAGGCCTGATCAAACGTCCGGTTCCCACAACGACCCATTTGAAGGATTTTCTGAACGAGACTCTGGAACAGCGCTGGGTCTACTACTGCGGCACCTGGGAGAACGGAGTTCCGAATCGGCAGTTCGGAATGCCGTCCGCGCGGAACCGTGTGCTCGGCGTTCTGCTTTATCTGTATGATCTCGACGGCTTCCTGAACTGGGGATACAACTTCTGGTTTACCCAGCACTCTCTGAACTGGCATATTGACCCCTATCAGGTCGTGGATGCGGGACGCGCTTTCTGCGGCGGCGGTGCTTTCATGGTCTATCCGGGAAAAGAGGATGCTGTGGATTCTCTCCATTACGAAGTGTTTGCCGAAGGATTGCAGGATTTGCGCGCCTTGCGTCTGCTGGAGGAAAAGATCGGACGCGAAGAAACGCTCAAACTGATTCAGGAGGGTGTGGAATATCCGATTACGATCAACACCTATCCGCGTGAAGCGGAGTGGCTCTTGAACCTCCGCGACCGCATCAACTGCCGCATCTGCGGCTGACAAATCCGCAATGGCAATACTTGCCGCATCAGGCAGATGGTTTGGAGATAACTTTTCTTTCCGCTTGAAAACGGGAAGAAAAGTTCTTCAGAAAGGAAAACCGAATGCCCCTATGGACTCGGTGTCCGCAGGTTTTGCCTTGGAACGGAACAGCCACGGCTTGCAGCCATATTTCCCGATTACTTCCGCAGGCACCCACTCCCGTTTGTTTTCCGAAGCAAGAGTTGAGGCGTCGGACAACAATGTTTTCACTTTACCGTCCCTGCCTGTAATGCGGAGCGCATACAGAAGTCCGCAGGGAGCCATGCCGCCGTCTCCGGCTTTGATCAGCAGAGTATTTTTCCCCGTCCGCAGAAATTCTGCAATATTCCGGACGGAGACTTCCGTATAATCGCGGCTGTGGTAGTGCTCCATCACAGCCTTGCCATTGATATATGCGCGGAAGAAGTCATCCGCAGTGGCAAAAAGTTCGGCTTTGACCGGCATTTCATGAAGCTCAAATTCACATTTGAAATATGACTGATGTTTCGGGATTCTGTTTTTGCCGGGGAACCAGATCCAGCTTGCCTCTTTGAAGTCGTCCGTGGAGGAGAAGGCTTTGCCGAACATCCGTCTGGTCGCAGGCTGTTTCAGGGGAGCGAGAAGCTCTGAGGCATCACTGTAAACATGAACTGCATAGGGGGTAAACTCATCGGAAAAAGTTCCGTCGGCACACGCAATTCCGCGGTTTTCAAAGAATACATTCAGTTTTTCCGTCCTGTCCAGTTTGAAATCGGCGTTGAAAGATTTCGGGCTTTCATTCAGTACGATATACCAGTTTTTCCCGTTGCATCTTTTGTGCAGGATATTCAACTCCGGATTTGCCGCGGCAAGTTTCGCAGGCCGGACCGTGCCGGAGACAAGAACCGGCGCCATGGCACGTATTTCCCGGACAGTTTTTCCCAGTTCCCGGACAAAATCCCAGTTCTCGTAGCCGTTGCAGTTGATTCCCCACCAGAAAAGTCCCGTGGCCCCATGTGCAACGGCATTGTATGCCATGAAACGATTCTGCTCATGCGCCGGATAGACAAACGGCTTTTTATGCGTCACCATTCCCCATGCAAATCCCTGAAGCGTCATCCAGACCGGTTTCCGGTCCCGCACGACCTCACGGCAGAGATCGGCATACCTGCCTACGCAGGTCATCGTCTTGTCATCCAGTCCCGAATGCGGATTCGGTGACGGAACAGGGTAAATATCCACTCCATACGTATCGCAGGCTGCGGCGTAAGAACGCAGATCCGCGATTTTCCCGCGTGGCGCCTCATTGAGCATCACCGGGCGGTAGGGATCAATTTTCCGGATATATTCATAGGCTTCCACAACCGGCGCACTTGCGACTCCGCGCCAGGCAGGTTCATCCGTATTGCAGTAGCCGATCAGGGAAGGGTGCTTCAGATATTTTTGCATTCCTTTCCGGTACATCCTGTCCCAGCGTTCGAAATGCGCGCTGTCCGTAAACTTCGGCAGACTCTCCGGCACCTTCATGAGAACCATCAGCCCGGCGGATGCAAAATCGTCGATCTGGTCTGCGGCGCAACGAGCCGTATTGAATCCGGCATCCGCAAGGATTTCCGCCTTTTCCGCCGTTGTTTTCCTGCCGTCCACTCCCCATACGCCAAGCGGGAAAAAAGGTTCTCCGTCAATCAGCATGACATGATCTTTACGGAAAGAAACCTCGCGTTCTGCTGGCGCATTCACCCGGAATTTACGGGTTATTTCCGCGATCTTTTTTCCCTGCCGGTCCAGGGCGCGGACAACAATCGGGTATTCCCCGATACGGGAGGGCACGTCAAGTGTAAACGGATAAGCCGCGCCGTGTTTTTTCAGCGGATATTCCCTGTCCTGAAAAGTGAGAATCAACTGCATTGCCTCCGGAACACCGTTATTCAAAAGCTCTCCGGAAAAAGTTTTTTCGCCGCGATTGGAGGAATAGACTCCATCCCGGAAGGAAAAAGGAGCATTCAAAAGCAGTTCCAGCGGCGGCACAGGCTCTTTTACCGTGTCAAGTGCAATATGATCGAACTGGACACATCCCGGCGCTTTCACTTCGCAGAGTATGTCGATTTTTCCATCCTGTTCCGGCTTGAATGTCACGGTCTTCGCCTGCCATGCATCGAAAGAATCATGCCATGCGCCGGTTCCGGGAATTGCCTTGCCGTTCATCAGGGGAATTACGCGGAACCAGACTGCGCCCTGTGCATCACGATGAGTCCGGTCGCTTCCTCCGCGCACTTCATACCGAAGCTGATAATACTGTCCGCCTTTGACTGTAATTCCACTCTGCCGCGCCGATGCGTTCTTTGTTACGCAGGTGAGTTCCAGCACCTTGCCGTAGGAACTTTTCGTATCTGCAATCTTTCCGGACTCGACTTCCCATTCCTTTGCGCCGGCGGAAAAATCACCGTTTTCAAGCGTCCTGCCCTCTGCTGTAATTTCCGGTTCACAGAAAACAACCTCTCCGGCACCTTTCAGGCGAAAGACCAGATAAGGACGCTTCCGGAAATCCGTAAATTTGAATTTCCATTTCAGATTCTGCCATTCCCCGTTACATTTCACCATCGGGGAAGCATGGGTCTGCCATGGCGCATTGGTTTCCAGATAAGCGCCGAAAAGAGTGCCTTTCCTGCCTTTGAACCTGACGGATAATTGATATTCAGTCCCTGCTTTGACTGGGATATCGCCCTGCATGAAATGAACCGTCTTCCCCGGTCCTGCGCCTGTCATCTGAAGACCATATTTCCCGCCGGAGACATCCGCCGCCCGTTTCCCCTCCGCTCCTTTGCTCAAATGCCAGTGCATAGGGGTGCCGTCTTTCCCGGTCCGGGAAAAATCCGGATTTTTCACAAGATTTTCCGGCGGGCGCTTTGCCTTTGCGAGAGTCAAATCCGCAAACAGGGCTTTGCCGGGAGCTGTCATGCGCAATACCAGATAAGGCGGACGGTTCAGTTTTGGAAATTCTATGGCAAGAGAAATTTCCTGCCATTCCCCATTGCAGACAATCGGGCCGCTTGAAATAGTTTTCCACGGGTTGCTGCATTCCACATAAACAGCCGCCTGCATTCCGGCAGGTCCCTTCACTTTTCCGGTCAAACGGTAGAAATGCCCCGGAACGATCTGGTTCAAAGATTGCAGCCACCAGTATCTTTTGCCGTCTTCCGCACCTGAAACCTGCAAGGCATTCTTTCCGGAGATTCCTTCCACGATTTCTCCGACCGCCCCTTTGCTGAGGGTCCACATTTTCGGGAGCCCCGTTGCCGGATTCATTTCAAATCCGGGATTCCCGATCAGATTTTCAGCCGCCGAACAGACGGCAAGGCAGGCAAGCGCCAGTGAGAAAATTAGTTTCATTTCTGTCTCCTTATGGTAAATATTGTTTCAGAATTTCTGCCAGCCGCCGGAATTGCCCATATAAATTCGGGTAGAAGCCAATCCGGAAACAAATTGATATACTTCAGATACTTTTTTCGGCTCCTGAGGAGCCGCATGCCCATCGAAAAACCACATATTGCAGCGGCGGTTATGACGTGCGGCAAAGTGTTTTGAATTGTCTGCGGGTTCATAAAAACAGGCACCTGATTCGGGAGCGGTGAGACTCCATCTGGAATCCGCGAGCCCCCAGGCATATTTGATCTCGCCGCGAATGCTCTTCAGATTCAGGAAATACATCGGTTTGTCCGATTCCAGCGTATTGGGTATGCTGACGCTCCATTCTGTTTTTCCTCCATAGTGCGGATGCCGCGGATAAGGAGCAGCATAGATGTAATACATTGCTCCCGAAGAGGTGTCGCCGGGATCTTTTGTCGAGGGACATACATCGGTCTTGATACTGTAATATTTCATCCCGTAGGCAGGAGAAACGGCATTGTTCTGCTTTTGCCAGTAGCTGCTGTCGGAAAGAAGCGTACGATAACTTCTGGCGTCAGAAGTGTAAAACAGAAACACATATTCATTGAAATCATTGGAATAATTGATGAACCCGAGTCCGGTCTGCTTCTGGTTGTTCAGGCACTGAACTCCTCGCGCTGCTTCTTTCGCTTTATTCAGCGCCGGAAGCAACATGGCAGCAAGAATGGCAATGATTGAAATTACGATCAGAAGCTCTATCAATGTGAAAACAGGACTTCGCTTCATTTGCAAATACCTCCCTTTGTTTTATTCTTTTTTGTGTCGGATGATATGATCTTTCCCGGAGGACAGAAATACCAGGAGCCGGTTGCGCATTTGCCGGAGCGGAAACGATCCTCCAGAATGTCAAGAGCACATGCAAAATGCCCTTCAAAATTGTTGTCCAGAAAGCCGAACTGCGGATAAGCCGTGACAAGTTTATCCTCACGCCCGATGAAAACGATTGACAGCTGTTCGGGGACAGTAACTCTCCGCGCGGCGCACGCTTCGGCGAAAGTACGGCAGTAACAGGGAAGAATTACGGCATCCGCATCTTTCAACGGACCCGCCAGCCATGTGCAGAAAACTTTGAATACCTGATCTTCCGCATCGCTGTTGTTTTCCAGATCAAGGGAGAGACAGTGGCTGCGCACCCATTCCTGCGACAATCCCGCATCCAGAACGGCATTTCTCCATGCGGCAATACGCAGCAGTTCCAGCTCGCTCCTGGGGCGGGCACAGACCAGTGCCACTTTTTTTCTGCCTGTGCTTGCAAAGTGTTCCATGCAGAGACGGACCGTTTCATATTCATCCGCCACAATGCTGGTGATCTCCGGATTTCCGGAGAGTTTTCCCAATACGACCACACGTTTCACGATGTGCCCGAACGTGGCGGTGAATCTCTCCCAGTTCACGTTGAATGCGCAGAGGATGGAGTAGGCTTCGGGAGAATTGATATGGGAAACCAGAGAATAGAGTTCTTCCGGCCTGATCCGCAGGAGATTCACTTCCCAGCCTTTTCCGCGGAACAGGCGCGCTCCTTCGGTAAAAAAGTGCCTGTAAACATGGTAATAGGCGGTTCCTACAATGAAATTGACAACTTTTTCCGTTGTGACCTGATCCGGCTTCACATAGCAGACAAAATGCCCGATGCCCTTCTGGCAGCGCAGATATCCTTCACTTTCCAGCAGTTTCACGGCTTTGCTGACCGTTACATAACTGACCGAATATTCCCGGCTGAGATCATGCAGTCCCGGAAAACGTTCCCCGAACGAGAATTCCCCGTTCACGATCCGCCTGGCGAGCTCTTCCTTGATCCGTGTTCTTTTGATGTTTTCCGAGATCTGTATCATCTGCCTCTCCTTGTTATATATTTTATTCTATATATCTTCTTTTGTCAAGAGGGAAAACGGAAAAATTCTGAATTAATATGAAAAACGGAAAAATGTTTGAGTATTTTTCCCGTGGCAAGGGTATTGCCCTTATCGAAGTCAGGCGGCGATGCGTCGGCCGTGTCTTGCTCGAAATCCCCGTCATGGGGGGCTCTGCCGCATCTTGCCGCCGCAAAAAGACTGCCCATGCTCGGCTGGGAGTCTGGAGATGAAAAAGTTGGAGGGAAACTCAACGCACTGTCAACGCCTGCCGAAAATGGCGGTGCCGATACGGACGATCGTCGCGCCTTCGGCAATCGCTTCGGGAAAGTCGGAACTCATCCCCATCGAAAGTTCGGGAAGGGTGATATGCAGCTCCTTTTCCAGCCGGTCACGCATTGCACGCAGCCCGGCGAAAGTTTCATGCAGGCGCTTTTCATCGGCATCAATTTCCGCCATGGTCATGAGTCCCCGAAGGCGGATATACGGCATCTCCTGCGCGGCTTTCGCTATTTCAAGAATCTCCGTATCATCGCGCAGCCCGAATTTCGATTCTTCGCCGGAAATATTCACTTCCAGCAGGATATTCATAGTTTTATTACGCTTTTCTGCCGCCTTTTCAATCAGGGAAAGCAGTTTGACCGAATCCACGGAGTGAATCCATGAAGCATGTTCCACGGCTTTGGCGGCTTTATTGGATTGAAGATGCCCGATCAGGTGCCATTCGATATCCTGCGGCAGAACGGGAGCCTTGACTTCCAGTTCCTGCACACGGTTTTCTCCGAACATGCGCTGCCCGGCATCGTAAGCGCTTTTCACATCTTCCGCCGGAAAGGTTTTGGAGACAGCCAGCAGGCGCACCGACTCCGGCGCCCGCCCGGCTTTCCGCGCGGCATTCGTGATTTCCGTCCTGATTTCATTCAGATTTTCCCCGACCGCAGACATTTTCAGATCCTCCAGTTGCCTTCTTCCATCACTTTGCGCCCGTCAACATACACATCGGGATTGCGGACCATGCAGTCAATATGAACCGGTGCGTCGTTATCTCCGCCCATGCCCCTGCTGTTGCCGAAAGCGAGATGGATTGTGCCTTTGACTTTTTCATCTTCCAGCAGATTGCCGCTGATTTTCAGAAACGGATTCGTGCCGATTCCGAATTCGGCAAGGATGAAGCCTTTCTCTCCGACGGAGGCAAGCATCTTTTCCAGAGCCTTGCCGCGCTCGCCCTCGAATTCACAGGCGGAACCGTTTTTCACCATGACGGTACAGGGGGGATCCCCTTCCGTCCACGGAAAACTGCCGATGGAGGCGTCCACTACAATTTTCCCATTTGCTGTTCCGGGATTCGGAACTCCATAGGCCTCGCCGGCGGGGATGTTGCCGACATTGCCCGCATCGGAATACATGGCGTCGTCGTTCTTATAAGGGACAAGCCCGACCTCGAATTCGATATCGGTTCCGATCTTCGTCACGACTCTTACCTTGTGATGCCTGTCCGGGAAACAGGCGATCCACTTGTTGCCGTCGGCATGGAGCTGTTCCGGCTCCACTTTCATGGCGCGCGCGAAAATATCGTCCGTAATGCCGGGCAGAGTGCAGCCGCGCGTGCCGTTCTTCCGGGCACGGGTCATCGCGGCGCAATGCGTGAGGGAATTGCCTGTCGCGCCGATCACCACATTGTGATGCATCATCATTTCGATTGTTTCCGCGTCCGGATCAGCTCCGTTGCGGGCGGTGATCCCGATCATACGCGGCGTCAGGAGCAAGCCGAGCTTTTCCGCCGCCTCCATGAACGCATGGGCAATGTTGACCGTAGTCCTGTCATAAATCAGGAGAGTCGTTTCATTTTTCTTCACGCGGATGGATTTCGCCAGAACCGCTTCCGCGGAATCGAGCATTTCCTGTTTCATCGCTCCGGGGAGCAGGTCCCAGGAGGAAACGGTATTTTTCGGATTCGGCCTTGAGATCGTAAGTTGAGGCGGAGAGATGGAAATCTTCGTGCCCGGCTCCACATTGTCCGTAATCCAGACATTGCCGCCGATGATCGCATCGTGCCCGACCGTTACCGCGCCCAGAATCGTGGCGCCCGCGTAGATCGTCACGTTGTCCTCGATTGTCGGATGGCGCTTGTTGCCTTTGATGATCTTGCCGCAGGCGTCTTTCGGGAAGGAAAGCGCACCGAGAGTGACCCCCTGATAAATCTTCACGCCGGAACCGATTTCGGCGGTTTCGCCGATCACGACGCCGGTTCCGTGGTCAATGAAAATACCGCGCCCCAGACGCGCTCCGGGGTGAATGTCGATTCCGGTGATACGGTGTGCATACTCGCCCAGCATACGGGGAATCAGCGGCACTTTCTTCTCATACAGGCGATGCGCAATACGCTGGATTGTGATCGCTTTGATTCCGGGGTAGCTCAGGACGATTTCATCCAGTGTTTTCGCCGCGGGATCGCCGTCGAATGCCGCCTGAATGTCAAGTTTCATGCGCACGCGGATCTCCGGGAGCGAGGACAGCAGGTAGAGCGCCGCCTCCTCCGCCTCGCGCTGACAGTCGCAGCCGGGTTTGGTGAAAATATCGCAGTTGTAGCGGAATGAACGGAAAATCACATCGCGCAGTTCATGATAACAGCGGGAGACGATCTCGCCGACGGAATATCTCAGGTTGTTGAGGGACTGCGGCTCCCGCTCTCCGAAACCGGGGAACACGATTTCGAAAAGGTCGCGGAGAATCGCGAGAATCTCCGACTCGCGCGGCAGATTGTTGCCCTCACTGTGATTCACGCCGTTGCCGTCTGAATAGGTCTGGCATATTTTTTCCACCAGATCATCAATATATTCTGTGGAAATGCGGCTGCCGCACAGGGCATTTCCTTTATTGCAGTCTGTCATGAGAAACTCCTATTCTATATTCTGTATCTGCTCGCGGATCTGCTCCACCTCGGTCTTGAGCTGGACGATCAGGGGCGAAACCTCCACGGACGCCGCTTTGTTTCCGAGGGTGTTGATCTCGCGGAAAATTTCCTGCGTCAGGAAGTCCATGTTCCTGCCGAGGGAATCCCCCTTGTTGTTCAGGAAGGAAAGGTAGTGGCTGAAGTGGCTGCGCAGACGTGTGATCTCTTCGGAAACATCGCATTTGTCGGCAAAAATCACCAGCTCGCGCAGGACCCGGTCATCGTTCAAGTCGATCTCAAGCCCGGCGTCTTTCAGTTTCTGCATCAGCCTGTCACGCTGCTGAATGGGAAGTTCCTTCACCAGCGGTTCGATCTGGTTGACGGTTTCCGAAAGATGCTCTATCTTGGAAACCAGCGTTTTCCTGAGATTCTCCCCTTCGGTTTCACGCATTTCGATCAGTTTGTCCAGCGCATTCGAACATGCCTGAAGCAGCACCGCCGTATTTTCCGGCAGCGAGAAATCAATGGAAGCCTGATCCACGATTCCCGGAACGAGAAGCATTTCGGAAAGGCTCAGAGCACCGCCGAGATCGAATTCCGCATTGAGGTCCAGCGCCTGATCCACCAACGCCCGCACATTCGCGCGGTTGATGCTCAATGCAGCGCCCGCAGGCGCATTTTTCGCAGAAACGACCTCGACGCGGAGAGTCAGGGCGCCGCGGCTGATCCGCGCCGCAACCGCCTGCCGGATCAATCCCTCACAGGAGACCATGTCGCGCGGCAGATTGAATTTCAGCTCAAACTGCTTGCGGTTCACAGAGGATATTTCGACACGGAACGCAAGGGTTCCATCCGCATTGGACGCTTCTCCGCGTCCGAAACCAGTCATGCTTCTCATTTCTTCTCCGTTTCTGTTTTTTCCGCGGGCGGAGCCGCTTTTTCTTCTCCGTTTCCGGCTGTCAGGTCTTTTTCTTTGTTGTCCGAAACAGGCGCGTTCTTTACGATGAAACGGTCAAGATGTGCCTTGTCCAGATACATTCCGCTCATGGGATACCAGCCGGCAAGTGTTTCTCCGCCGAAACCGGTGATCACGATGAAATGATCGGAGTCATCCCCTTTCCAGATCAGGGAATATTGAATTTTTCCGGTATCCTGTGAAAGGCTCTTCAGATAGGACTCCCATGCCGAATCATCGATGTTGTCGCGCTTCTGCATATATTTCATATTGAAATCGGTCCTGACGACTTCCGCTTCGGAAAAACGCACCCGGTTCCGTTCCGCTTCGGAAAGATAAAGCATATTGTTCATTACATACATCACAGCCGTCTGCCGTGCATTTTCATACGCTTTGTCAACAGGTACGGTTGTCTTGTAAACCAGTTTCAGCGGTTCCCAGAACTGCATGGAACGTTCTCCGGACCCGATGACCACCACGGAATAACCGAGTCCCGGAGGGTTCCAGACGAAAGAGGACGCCATGAAATCATGGTATGGGGCTTTGACCGGCTCCTTGTCCTGCAGATTGCGCGGCAGGTGTGCATACTCTTCGAAAGCCATCGGCTGATACGGGAAAATCTCATCCTCCCATATTTCCGGCGTGGCGTAGCGGATGAAATTACGCTGCGGTTCCGTCAGGTCTTTGGTGCGCTCCAGCGCATAAGCCCGCGCCTTTTCGACGGCGTCATCGGTATAATCGGTGCGGCACGCGGCACCGGCGGTCAGCAATAAAAAGGCAAGTGCCGCCATCGCAGCCCTGAATCTCTGCATACTCTCATCCTTTCCTGTCGAAGTTAATGATGCACAGCCATAATATAATCCCAAACAACGAGGAAACAAACCGTATGGGAAATGATTCATGAAAAAACATCAGAGACGGGCATTGCAGCTCATCAGCCGGACTTCCTGTCTGTATTATTATTCACCCGGTCTTTTGCAGAAGGATTGCTCTGTCTTTTATTCCATACGGGTTCCATGCCCGGACTTTTGAGTCGAGGGCTTTTATATAGTAGGAAATAGTTTTCGCATGGAGTTGGAAACGGTTTTAACAAATTGTC
>ENA-UOOA01001621-UOOA01001621.1-human-gut-metagenome-genome-assembly--contig:-P61old-NODE-1621-length-35339-cov-6.888448_pt1 | contig 35339 bp, 35 predicted proteins | sample MGYA00242467_ERZ724014 | MGnify/ENA metagenome assembly ERZ724014 | reverse complement strand
CAAAAAAGAGAAGGATCATGGACCGCTGAAAGCTACCTTCACAAATATAGCCCGCCATTGTGAAGCCAGTGCGCACACTGGCTGTGGCAATCCGTCCCCCACGGTAGAGTAGCAAGCTTCTTCAACCACCCAATCCAGCGGCAGCGTGAGTAGAAATACGCCAATTCCTTGCTTCGGCGGGATTTAGGATGCAACTCTTGCACACAAAAGAGGAAGTCTTGAAACCTTAGGTTTCAAGTGGCACTCTTTGGTAACTTTCTGCTGCTACTGGCAGAAAGTTACCCGTCGGAGACAACAAAAAAGAGAAGGATCATGGACCGCTGAAAGCACAAACGGGATCTTCGACAGACTTTTTGCTTGGGAACCCATCTCCGCATAGAACAAGAGACCGGCAGGGATGCCGGTCTCTTGTAAAAAGCCTTTCTTGTCGTGGAACCGGTGCAGCCGGACGACGCAGGCAGAACATATCTCCCGCCTTTACAGATCCTCCTGCGTGGCCACCGCCGTACCGCCCAGCCCAAAGTCCTCCTCCACGCTGCCGCCGTCCCGGCGCAGCATGGTCTCCATCACCCGGATATCACTGTCCACATCCATGGCGTCAGCGTGGTACAGGGCATCCAGCTGGCGCTCGAAGCCCGCCATGATGCTGTCCATGGTGCGGCGGATCTTCTCCTTTGCCTGGGTAAGGTTCTCGCCGCTGACCCCCGCCTCCTCGAAGTCGGCATAGGAGTCCAGCAGCTTCTCCGTGGTGGGCAGGTAATAGTTCAGGAAGGTGGCTGCCTGATTCTTCTTGGCGGGGTCCTCCTCCACCAGCTTCAGGATCTTCCCGGCGATCTCCTCCAGCCGATCCATCTTCCGGCTCAGCTCCGGGTCTGCGATGCGGTCGTTGGAGCGGCGGATGCTGCGGAGCATCCCGGAGTAGCCCTCCTCCGCCTCCTGCGGCACCTGCGGAGCCTCGCGCTGCCGCTCCTGCCGTTCCTGATCCTCCGCCGCCTCATGGCTGCGGAACAGCATCCCCCGGCCCAGATCCAGATAGGCCTCCTCGCCCCACAGGCCCTTTTCCAGCATGGCCTGCAGATCCCGCTCCGCCCGGCGCTCGGATACCTCCGCCGCACGGGCCAGACTGGCGACCGAGATGCTGCTGCGCTTGCCTGCGATCCGCAGATAGGAGGCGTAGCGCCGGTGACGGCGGGTCATGGAGCCGCTGCCGATCAGCAGTCCGATGCCGCCGGCCAGCAGGCCCGTGGGATAGAACAGGCCCTCTAAAAAGTGCATCACATAGCGCAGCCGGAAGCCGTCCTCCAGCCAGAACAGGTTATCCGCCACGCCGTTGAAGAACGCCACGGCGCCCACGATGGTCAGCAGAATACCGGCGATCTTCATCCATTTGGCGCTCTTGGCGGAATATTGGGGCGTCTGGGTGGCCTTCTGGATGGCGGCACTGGTCTTCCTGGTCGTGGTGGATGCGGTCTTGGCGGCAGTCTTTCGCCGCTTGGGGTCCGACAGCTTGGAAATCAGCATGATCAAACCCACCGGCCACAAGCCGGTAACGAAAAAAATAGCCGTCATGATCCAGTAGCCCACATCCGGCCCGGAGTTGTCGTTCTTACTGCGGGAACTGGTGCTGCTTCGGGAGCTGGTGGTCGTGCTGCGGGAGCGTGTGGTAGTCTTGCCGGTGGTGCTTTTGATGGTCGTTGTTTTCCCGGTGGCGCTTTTACCGCTGCTGCTTTCGCCGGCAGTTGTCTTTCCCGTACTGTCGACCGCAGCCTCACCGGCCGCAGCGGCAGAGGAGCCACCGGTATGGACCTCGACGTTTTTCTCGCCGCCCTCCTTGGAGTAGCTGTAAGAATAGGTGTAGCTATATTCTCCGGTCTGGCGGTTGTCCTTGTCAGTCATGGGTGTTCTCCTCTCCCCGCTTTCTCAGCTTGCGCTTGTTGCCGTTCTCATCCACCACCCAGGTGTTATCCAGTTCCCGTGCCAGATTCCCCACCACGGTGTCGATATACTCCCGGCGTAGGGCAGCCCGCTCCTGCGTCTCCTCCGGAGTCAGCCCCTCCGGAGTCCTGGCCTTCTTTGCCAGCTCATTGATCCGGTCGATCTTCTTCTGATCCATACGATATTTACCCGCCTTTCCGCCCAAATCGGACGAATCCATATACCGAAAAATGTCCGTAAAACGTCCACAAAATGTCCAAAATATCCGCAATGTCCACAAAATGTCCCAAACAAGCCATCCGCAGCAAAATGATTCGCAGCAGGATATCCGCAGTCGGGACGGTGCCGTCAGAGGTAGCGCTTGACGGTGATAAACACCCTTCCCTTTTTCGTCTGGTTCCCCACTTCCTCCAGCACGCATTTGCCAAGGCCCCGGAGAGTCAGCACGTCGCCCTGCACCACCTGCTGGTCCGGCTTCTGCCGGTCCGCCCAGTTCACCTGCACCTTGCCGGAGGTGACGGCCTCCGCCGCCTTGCTGCGGCTCAGGGAAAAGCCCACCGACAGAACACTGTCCAGCCGCAGGGAGGACACGGTATCCCGCAGCAGCTTCACCTTCTCCTCCGGCATCTGAAGCTCCGTGAGACCGATGGGCTGCACCTTCAGCCGTACCCGGCCGGCGCTGTCCCAGCTATCCAGCAGGAAGCGGCGCACCGGCTCCGTCACCAGCACATCCACCGACTGCTCTGCCACCAGAATATCCCCCACGGATTCTCTGGTAACACCCAGCCCCATCAGGCTGCCCAGCACGTCCCGGTGGGTCAGGCTGTTGGGTTCATAGAAGGTGGCCCGCAGAGCGGCCACGGCCTCGAAGTCCGGTTCCGTCTGCCAATCCGGCAGGAAGTGGGCCTGCCGCCGCTGAGCGGTATCGTAGCCACCCCATAGAACCCAGCCCTCCCGGACATCCAGCGCCCCCATCAGGCGGCGCACCAGTTCCTGCTCCGCCGGGGAGAGAAATCCCGTCACTACCGGGATGTTCCTGCGGCGGCACTGCTCGTATTTATCCCAGACCCTTCCAAGCAGCAGGCGCTCGTCACCGTTTGCCGCCAGTCGGTCCAACAGATCCCGTTTATCCATGGTTCTCCCCCAGATTCTGCGTGTGATACAGCCGGGCGTAGGCCCCGTTCTCCGCCAGCAGCTGGGCATGGCTGCCCTGCTCGGCAATGCGGCCGTCCTGCACCACCAGAATACGGTGGGCGGAGCGGATGGTGGAGAGCCGGTGGGCAATGATGAGGGTGGTGCGGCCCTGGCTCAGTTGGTCAAAGGCCCCCTGGATCTTCGCCTCGGTGACGCTGTCCAGTGCCGAGGTGGCCTCGTCCAAAATGAGGATGGCCGGGTCCTTCAGGAAGATGCGGGCGATGGCCACCCGCTGCTTCTGGCCGCCGGAGAGCATGGCCCCCCGCTCCCCCACATAGGTGTCGAAGCCCTGAGGCATGGTCCGGATATCCTCCAGCAGCTCCGCCCGGTGGGCCGCCTGCTCCACCTCCTCGTCGGTGGCGTCGGGGCGGCCGTAGCGGATGTTCTCCCGAATGGTATCGGCAAAGAGGAACACGTCCTGCTGCACGATGCCGATGGCCCGGCGCAGGGAGCGCTGGGTCACCTGCCGCACGTCCAGCCCATCCACCCGGATGCTGCCCTCCGTGACGTCATAGAACCGGGGTACCAGCTGGCACAGGGTGCTCTTGCCGCCGCCGGAGGGGCCTACGATGGCCACCGTCTCCCCGGCGGCCACGGTGAGATCGATGTCGTGAAGGACCTCGCTGCTGCCCGGATAGGTGAAGCTGACATGATCCAACTCCACCTCGCCCCGGACCTGTGACAGCTCCACGGCGTCGGGGGCGTCCTGAATGGTGGGCTCTGTGGCCATCAGTTCAATGAACCGGTGAAGGCCCGCAAAGCCGTTGGAGAACATCTCGGCAAAGTTGGCCAGCTTGCGGATGGGGCTGATGAAGGTGGTGATATACAGGCTGAAGGTAATGAGCCCCACATAGTCCATCTGCCCCTTCATGATGAGCCAGCCGCCCACGGCGATGACCACCACGGACAGGATGCAGATGAAGAACTCCATGCTGGCGTTGAAAAGGCCCATCTCTTTATGAAAGCCACGCTTGGCGGTCTTGAATATCTCGTTGGCGCCGTCAAATCGGGTCTGCTGCTTCTCCTCATTGGCGAAGGCCTTGGTGGTGCGGACACCGGAGAGACCGGACTCGATCTCGGCGTTGATGACGCCGGTTTTCTGCTTGGCCGCGCGGGAGGCGGCGCTCATCTGGCGGCGGCGGTACATGACCACCACCATGAAAATGGGGATGATGAGACTCACCACCAGCGCCAGACGCCACTGGATAGAGAACATGACGATCAGGGCGCCCACGATGGTCACTGCGGAGATAAACAGATCCTCCGGGCCGTGGTGGGCCAGTTCCGTCACCTCGAACAGGTCGGAGGTCAGGCGACTCATCAGCTGGCCGGTGCGGTTGCGGTCGTAGAAGTCGAAGCCCAGCTCCTGCATATGGCGGAACAGATCCCGGCGGATATCCGCCTCCACCCGGATGCCGAAGGTGTGGCCCCAATAGCCCACCACGAAGCACAGAAAGGAGCGTAGCACAAAGGCCAGCACCACGATCCCCATGACGATGAAGAAAGTGCGGTACTGCTGCTGGGGCAGCCACTGGTACATGGCGGTACGGGAGATCAGGGGAAAGGCCAGATCCACCAGAGAGATCATGAAAGCGCAGGTGATATCCAATGCGAAGAGCCGGCGGTGGGGCCGGAAATAACTGAGGAAAATGGCCAGAGGCCGCTTGGTCTGAAAATCCTTGGTGGTCATGGTGCGCTGAATCTCCTGTTCATATACTTGCCGCAGCGCAAAAGGCGATGCAGATTTGATTTTTTATTATACCATGTTTTTTTCCGCATAGCAAGCGGTGGCCGGTGGGAGTTTTGATTGGAAGCAAAAAACAACCCATCCGCAAAGGCGGATGGGTTGGCGGGATCTCAGCGGGTCAGCATGGTAAAGGCCAGCAAGAGCCCCAAAAAGGCAAGGTTGAACGCAGAATAGACGCCGATATAGTACTTGGTGCGTCCGGGATCGTGCTTAACGTATTCCCGGAAGGTGATAAGGCTGGCCAGCGAGGCGATCAGCGTGCCGGTGCCGCCGATGTTGACACCCAGCAGCAGCTCCCGGTAGTTGTCCGTGAAATGGGACAGCAGGATGGCCGAGGGAACATTGCTGATGAACTGGCAGGACAGGGTGCTGAAGAGCAGCGTGTCACGGCTCATGAGCGCACCCAGCAGATCACGCACGGCATCGATGCGAGCCATGTTGCCGGCGAAGACGAAGAAGAACACAAAGGTCAGCAGCAGCGGATAATCCACCATTTTCAGAGCCTTGGGGTCAGCGACCAGCAGCACCGCCGGGATCACGATAAGGCCGATCCAATAGGGGATCACCCGGAACACGATGACGATGGCCAGCACGAACAGCACCAGATACAGCACGGTCCGGCCGGTGGGGAGCCGGATGGGCTCGTCCTCGATCTCCATGGGCTCCGGCCGCACGAACAGGCAGCACACCGTCAGCAGGGTGATGGACACCACAAAGGGCGGGGCCATGATCCCCATGAACTCCCCGGTGGGGATGTTGAAGAAGGTGTAGAGGTAGAGATTCTGCGGGTTCCCGAAGGGGGTCAGCATCCCGCCCAAATTGGCGGCGATGTTCTGCATGACGAAGGTAAAGGCCATGTAGCGCTGCTTGCCGGTGGTGGTAAGCACCAGATAACCCAGCGGCAGAAAGGTCAGCAGCGCCATATCGTTGGCAATGAGCATGGAGCCGATGAAGGTGATATACACCAGCGCCAGAATACTCATGCGGGCGTTTTTGAAGCACTTGACCACCTTTCTGGCCAGCATATAGAAGAAGTTGATATTCTTCAGCGCACAGACCACCGCCAGCACGCAGAACAGGCACGTCAGCGTTTTCAGGTCAAAATAGCCCAAATACGCACGGTCCGGCGGGATGATGATGCTGGTAATGGCGGCAGCCAGCAGGGCGATCACCATGACCATATTCTTTTTGATGAATGCGTGCATAGAAGGTCGTCTCCCCGGATACTCAGTATGCAAGGCCCTCGCCCTCGGACAGAGGGGTAAAGCGGATGCCGTTGCGACGGCAGTAATTCTCCGCCGCAGAGCCCTCCCGGCAGTATACCACGACCTTGTCGCAGCCGTCAAATAGTCCCCAACCAAGGTCCTTTACGGAGTCCGGGATCAGCACACGCTCCAGACTGACGCAGCCGCGGAAAGCGCAGTCGTCCATGCGGGTCACGGAGTCGGGGATCTCCACCTCGTCCAGCAGGGCGCAGTTGGAGAAGGCCCCCTCGCCGATATCATGGACGCTGTCGGGAATGGTGATGCGGCTGAGCTTACGGCACTCGCTGAAGGCCCAGTCGGAGATGGTCACCACACTGTCCGGCACCCTCGGACACCGTCTTGTCGTACAGGACGGCGTTCTTGGGAAACCAGTTGTTCAGTGCGTCTGCATCGTAATCCAGATAGTTGCCCACCGTCTGAGTGTTGGACGTCTGGACGGTGTAGATGTGGCTCCTGCTGCCGGACACGCTGGCCAGATCGTTGACATTGGTGTCCAGACAGACAAAGTTGACGTTCTCTCGTTCGCCGGGACGGCACATCTCCGCCACACGCCGGACGATGCGGCATCCGGTGCCGCCAACACCCACAAACAGAGTCGGGGCGTCGATCACATTTTCCTTGATGCGTTCCTTTGCCATGTTGCTACCTCCGAATCATTCTATATATGGTTTGTCTCTCTTTTATTTGCTGAATTTCAATGTTACGCCCAAGCCCATGGGGACAGGGATGCCGGTGCTGTCCAGCACCTGACCGCTGACGTTGCAGGCCCGGTTGTTGCCGATCTCCGTGGTGGCCGTCTTTTTGGTGCTCACCAGCTTGCCGGTGGCGGGGTCACGGTTAAACACCAGCGTGCCCACCTTGATGGAACCAACGGCGCTGCCGTTGACGGCGGACACCGCCGTGACCTTGGCCTTGCGGTCAGCGGGACGGGTCCAGCGGTTGTTCACCGCCTCCAGCTCCAGCACCATGCCGCACTTGGCCAGAGGTTTGGCCGTATACTTGGGGGATGTGATGGAGAGGCGTCCCTTCTTCTTGCCGCCGCCGGAGAACTCCGTGCGGGCCGAACCGGACACCGCCGTATTCCCGGCGTCATACATGGAGCCGGAGTTGTCGAACACCACGGCGTTCTCACGACTCTTGACCTCCCGAGTGCCGCCGGCGGCCCATGCCCCCTGCATCACCCACGGCAGCAGCATCAAGGCCGCCAGCAGACTGCACAATAAACGTCTCAATTCACCTCTCCCCTTCAGCAGTTCGACCGTCATTTCTTTTCATCGGGCGAATGTCTTGTCATTTATACAAATAAATGGCCATTTCTGTCATTTCTGTCAAATGATTCTTGTCATTATTTCTGTTTCTCAGCGATATCACCGGACGGCCGTTTTTCGATATGGTGTAAGGTATCCGCATGAAAAAAGCACCGACCTCTGTCGGTGCTTTTTCATGTCTTACAAAGCAAATTTTTTGCTGTATTCCTCGTAATAGCGGGCGAAGGAGTCGGATTTCATGTCCTTGACGCTCTTCAAATACTCGTGGGTATCGAAGGCGTCGGACTCCAGCTCGATCATGGCCACGGCGATATTGGAGCAGTGGTCCGCCACCCGCTCATAGTTGGTGAGCAGATCGTTGAACACGAAGCCCTGACTCAGGGTGCATACGCCCTTTTGCAGACGGTCCACATGGTGCAGCTTCAGCTCGTCGCACAGGCCGTCGATGATCTCCTCCAGCGGCTCTACCCGGCTGGCGGCGGCCAGATCCCCCTCCACAAAGGCGTGGATGGAAAGGTAGAGGATCTCGGAGACGGCATCCTCCATGACCTTCAGCTCCTGGCTGGCCTCCGCCGAGAAGGCCATGCCCTTGCTGTGGATCTCCTGCGCCACCTCGGAGATGTTCAGGGCGTGGTCGGAGATGCGCTCGAAGTCGGAGATGGTATGCAGGTACTTGGATACCTCCTCACTCTGACGGGCGGTGAGTTCCTTACCGGTGATCTTCATCAGGTAGGTACCCAGCCGGTCCTCATAGCGGTCCACGGTGGACTCTGTCTCCGCCACGGCCCGGAAGCCCTTGTCGCTGTACTGATGCACCAGCGCCATGGCGGCCAGCAGATTCTCCATGGCGCACTGAGCCATGGCGTCGGTGACCTGACGGCTCTGCTCGATGGCCAGCGCCGGGTGCTGCAGGAAGCGCTCCTCCAGACGGTCCATCTTCTGGCGCTCCCGGCTGCTCTCGGAGTTGTCCGGCACCAGCATACATACCAGCTTCTCCAGCAGGCCGATGAGGGGCATCAGGGCCACCACCGTGGCCAGACGGAACAGGGTGTTCACCAGAGCGATGGACACGGTGGTCATGGTGGTATCCATGAAGTCAAAATGCACCACGGCATTGACAGCATAAAAGATGCAGCCCCAGATCACCACGCCCAGCACGTCGATGAGCAGATAGACGAAGGCCGTGCGCTTGCCGCTGACGTTGGCACCCAGCGCCGACAGCAGCACCGGCACCGCAGCGCCGATGGCAATACCCATGATAATAGGAAGGGCAATTTCAAAGGTGACGGCTCCGGTGGCGGCCAGCGCCTGCAGGATACCCACGGCGGCGGAGGCACTCTGGATGACGCTGGTGAACACGATGCCCACCAGAATTCCCAGCAGAGGGTTTGCGAAGGAGGTCATGGCATTGATGAACACCTCGCTCTCCCGCAGGGGCTCCACGGCACCGCTCATGGCGGTCATGCCGTACATCAGTACGGCAAAGCCCAGCAGGATCTCCCCCACATGGCGGGTGGTCTGCTTCCTGCTGATCATCCGCAGCAGAGTACCGATGGTGGCCATCAGGGCCGTCAGAGTGGAGGTACTCAGCAGAGCCACCCAGCCGCCGCCGGAGAGGTTGCTGAGGCACAGCACCCAGCCGGTAACGCTGGTACCCAAGATGGCGCCCAGCACGATGCCGATGGCCTGATTGACCTTCATCATGCCGGAGTTGACGAAGCCCACCACCATCACCGAGGTGGCGGAGGAGGACTGGATCACCGCCGTGACGCCGGTCCCCAGCAGGACCCCCTTGATGGGCGTGCTGGTGAGGTTATACAGCACCAGCTCCAGCTGATTGCCTGCTACCTTCTTCAGGGCATCGCCCATGATGGACATACCGAACAGGAATAGGGCCACGCCGCCCAGCAGGGAAATGAAATCAGAAACGCTCAAAACGCATTCCCTCCCAGTATATTTGATTCAACAGGATATAGTATAACGTAAAAAACTCCGGCTGTCGACAGAAACTATGGAATAATTTGTGGAAAAAAGCATAAAGATTTGCAGCGGTTCTATACCCCTCCCACAGAAGTTTCCCGGCAAACGGAATGCAGCCTTGTCATACGGGGCAGACTATGGTATAATACTCTATCATAAAATTACGCTGCCGGTCTATGGGTCCGGCAATCTTGTGAGGAAGCATATGAAACACGGACTCATCGTTTTTCTGGTATCCATGGTCCCCCTCATCGAGCTGCGGGGCGCCATCCCCTACGGCGTGGCCTACGGGATGCCGCTGTGGCTGACGTATCTCATTGCCATCGTGGGGAATATGCTGCCGGTGCCGTTTATCTATCTCTTCGCCCGGAAGATCCTTCTTTGGGGCAAGGATAAGCCTGTCATCGGAAGGTTCTTCACCTTCTGTCTGGAAAAGGGTGAGCGGGGCGGCCAAAAGCTTCAGGCGAAGGCCGGCCGGGGCTTGTTCTGGGCTCTTTTGCTGTTCGTGGGGATCCCCCTGCCCGGCACCGGTGCGTGGACGGGAACTCTGGCGGCCTCTCTGCTGGATATGGGCTTTAAGAAGAGCGTGCTGGCCTGCATGGGCGGTGTGCTGCTGGCCGGGTGCATCATGGGCATCCTCAGCGTGCTGGGCGTGTCTGCCTTTGGCGCTGTGGTACAATAGCTTTTCGCAATGGGACTTTTTCTTATCATTAAGGAAAAGTCCCATTTTTATACAAATAAATTATTTTTGCAAATTAACAGACAATGTGTTGATTTTCACATTAAGATGTGCTAAGATAACGGACAATTTCAAGTCAGCCTCTGCCGAACGGGCCGTTACAAGGGCCGGACGGCATATGCTTATAGATCCATTCACAAGGAAAGGCGGTGACGACCATGTATCTGGAGCTGGTGAAGCAGGTATCGCAGGTGGAGCAGGAGACGGAAGCCTCCGTCCGTCAGGCGGCCCAGCAGGCTCAGCAGATGCAGGAAGAGGCGGAACGCTCCGGACGTGCGCTGGTGGAACAGACACGCCGGGACTTGCAGCAGCTGGAGACCCAGCGCCGCCGGCAGGCGGCGGAGGACGCCGAAGCAGCCCGGCAGCAGGCGCTGCGGGAGGTTCAGGCGGACTGTGACGCCCTGCGGCAGCGGGCCGGGGCCAAGATGCCTCAGGCGGTAGACACCATTCTGAGAAGGGTGGTGCAGGAGTAGTGGCCATTGTGAAAATGCAGCGGCTGCACCTGCTGGCGATGGAGGAGGAGCGGCAGTCCCTGATGGATGCGCTGCTGCAGTTCGGTCGGCTGGAGATCCGGCAGACGGAGGATCTGGCGGCGGATCCGGACTGGGCGGTGTTGCTGCATCCGGAACCGGCGGAGCTGGTTCGCTGGCGGGAGGCCTCCCGCCAGATGGAGGCGGCGCTGTCGGCGCTGGGCAGCCGGGGTCTGAAAAAGACCGGACTGTTTGCCCCCCGCCCCCGCATCAGCCAGAGTCAGTTTCTGGATGAGGCGGCACTGCGGCAGCAGCAGGCGCTGGCAGCGGAGATCCTGGGCCATACGGCCCGCAAGGAGCAGCTGACTTCCCAGCTTCAGCGCATTCAGGCCCAGCGGCTGTCGCTGGAGCCGTGGGCGGAGTTGGACGTGCCGCTGGAGCTGCACCGCAGCGGCCAGCTGTCGGTGATCCCCGGCACCATGCCCCTGCGATCGGACCTCCAGCAGGCAAAAAACGCTCTGGAGGAACAGCCGGCGGAGCTGGTACAGGTATCCCTGTCGCCGCAGCAGCAGTATCTTCTGCTGCTGGTACATCAGGCGGCGGAGAGCGCAGTGCTGGAGGTGCTGCGGCCCTTCGGCTTTGCGGCGGCCTCCTTCGGTACCCTCACCGGTACGGTGCAGGAGAACCTGCAGCGGCTGGACGATGAGGAGGAGCAAACCCGGCAGGATCGCCGGGCGGAGGACGCTGCGCTGGACGCCCTGGGAGGCCGTCAGCCGGAACTGAAGCTGGGTCTGGACCGGCTGAAGCTGCAGATCCAGCGGGAGGATAACCGCCAGCGGCTCCTCACCGACGGACATATCTTCTATCTGGAGGGCTGGGTGCCGGAGGCAGACGCCGCCCGGCTGGAGCAGCTGCTGGAGGGCTACTCCTGTGCGTGGGACCTGCGGGTCCCCACCGAGGAGGAGTATCCGGAGGTGCCGGTGACGCTGAAGAGCAACTGGCTCACCCGATCCATGACCTGCATCACGGAGCAGTACTCCATGCCCGCCTATGACGGCGTGGACCCCAACCCGGTCATGGCCCCGTTTTTCATCCTGTTCTTCGGCATGATGATGGCGGACATGGGCTACGGCCTTCTGATGATCTTTCTGCCGCTGCTGTACCTGAAAAAGGCACGACCGCCGGAGAGCAAACGGGGCTTTATCGAGCTGATCCTGTGGTGCGGCATCGTGACCTTTATTTTCGGCGCTCTCACCGGCGGCTTCCTCGGGGACTTCATCCCCCAGCTGTGCAAGGTCATTGACCCGGCCAGCACCTTTGAGCTGCCCAGCCTCTTCTCGCCGCTGAACGACACCATGGCCATCATGATCGGCTCCATGGTGCTGGGCGGCATCCAGATCCTCACCGGCATGACCATCAGCGTGGTGAAGAAAACCAGGGACGGCCACTTTGCCGACGCCCTGTGGGACGAGATCACATGGTGGGTCATTCTGGCCGGCGGGGCCATGGCGCTGCTGAAGGTGGGCAGCGTGGCCGGTGTGCCGGTGGTGCTGGTCATCGGCGTGCTGATGCTGGTATACGGCTCCGGTCGGGGCAAGAAGGGCTTCGGCAAGGTCACGGGGCTGGTGAGCGCCGTATATAACGGCGTCACAGGCTTTTTCAGCGATATCCTCTCCTATGTGCGTCTGATGGCGCTGATGCTGTCGGGCGCCGTGCTGGCGCAGGTATTCAATATGCTGGGTGCCACCACCGGGAACGTGGTGGGCTTCGTGGTCATCGCCCTCATCGGCAACGCCCTGAATCTGGCGCTGAACCTGCTGGGCTGCTACGTCCACGATATGCGTCTGCAGTTTCTGGAATTTTTCGGTCGGTTTTACAAGGAGGGCGGCAAGAGCTACAGGCCGCTGTCCGTAGAAACACAATATGTTGAAGTTATGAAGGAGGATAATTGATATGTATGATTTTCTGAACGCCATCGGCGGCATGGGTTTCGCCATTCTGGGTGCGGCGCTGACGGTGGGTCTGTGCTGCGTGGGCTCCGCCAAGGGTACCGGTCTCGTGGGTGAGGCCGCCGCCGGTCTGGTCAGCGAGGATCCCGACAAGAGCACCAAGTGCCTGATCTTGCAGGTGCTGCCCGGTACGCAGGGTCTGTATGGCTTCGTGGCCCTGTTCATCGTCCTGCTGCAGGTAGGTCTCATGAGCGGCACTCCCGTAGATCTGACGCTGACGCAGGGTATGTCCTTCTTCGCCGCCTGCATCCCCACCGCCATCGGCGGCTGGCTCTCCGCCAAGTTCCAGGGCCGTGTGGCCGCCGCCTCCGTGGGTATCGTGGCCAAGCACCCGGAGGCCGCCACCAAGGGCCTGATCTTCTGCGGTATCGTGGAGTTCTACGCCATTTTGTCCCTGGTGGCTACCATCATGCTGGCTACCAACATTCTGTAAAACGGAGCAGGCCATGAAGGGACTGGAACGGATCACCCAGCGCATCCAGACGGATGCACAGGGGCAGATAGAAGCCCTGACGGCGGCAGGACGCCGCCAGGCACAGGAGATCACGGAGAAGTACGAGGACCAGGCCCGGCAGCTGCGCCAGGCGGATCAGGAAAAGGCCGCCCGTGATGCCCAGCAGGATCAGCGGAGAGCCCAGAGCGGCGCCGACCGCACCCGCCGGGAGCAGCTCCTCGCCTGCAAGCAGCAGCTCATTGACGATACCTTCCGACAGGCCCGGCAGCAGCTGACGCAGCTGCCCCGTGAGAAATATGTGCAGCTGCTGGTGCAGCTGGCGGTGAAAAACGGAGCCGGCACCGAGGAGATCATCCTCTCCCCGGAGGACGCACCGCTGGGGCAGCAGGTGCTGGAGGGCGCCAACGCTCAGGGACGGCACTTCCGCCTGTCTGCGGAGCAGCGTCCCACCGGCGGGGGGCTGATCCTCAAGCAGGGCAGCGTGGAGTGCAGCTGCACCTTCCCGGAGATCCTGCGGCAGCTGCGGCAGGAGATGTCCGGCGAGGTCGCCGCCATTCTGTTTGACTGAGAGGGGGCTGCCCTTTGACCAAGAAGTATCATGATACGGAATATCTGTATCTCAGCGCCTGTATCCACAGCTGGGAGACTCGGCTGCTGACCCCGGAGCGCCGGGAGCAGCTGCTGTCGGCTCCGACGGACCGGGATGCGGCCCGTGTGCTGGAGGAGATGGGCTGGCCCGCCTTTGACCCGGAGTCGGAGGCGGCGCTGGATCAGGCCGTTGGCCGGCGGCGGGAGGAGCTGTTCGCCCGTCTGGGCAAGGATATGCCCGATGCACGGATCCTGGACGTTTTCCGGCTGCCCACGGACTATCACAATCTGAAGGTATTGGTAAAGAGCCGGGGCGAGGACTGCCGCCGCCTGCTGATGGCAGGAGGCCGGTGGGATCCGGAGCAGCTGCTGTCGGACTACCGGCAGCGGGAACTGCGGGACTTCCTCCCCGCCGAGACGGCACAGGCCGTACAGCAGGCCCGTCAGGCTCTGGCGGAGACCGGCAACGGTCAGGAGTGCGATCTCGTGCTGGACGGCGCCTGCTTCCGGGAACTGACCCGGCTGGCGGATGCGGTGGACTGCCCCGCCCTGACGGACTATCTCCGCACCCGCATCGACGGCGTGAACCTGTGCAGCGCCGTGCGGGCCCACCGGCTGAGAAAAGGGCCGGACTTTCTGCACAGGGTGCTGCTGGAGGGCGGCAGCGTTCCTCCGGCAGCGCTGGAGGAGGCCGCCCCTGCCGATCTGCGGGAGCTGTATGCCGCCACGCCTCTGCGGGAAGCCGCCGGTCTGGCGGAGGGCATCTGCGCCGGAGGCGGCAGCATGACGGCGCTGGAAAAGCAGTGCGACAACGCCGTGCTGCGTCTGGCGGCCAAGGCCCGCCGCACCCCCTTCGGCGTGGAGACGGCACTGGGGTATCTCATTGCGGCGGAAGCGGAGCTCACCGCCGTCCGCACCATCATGACGGGACGCCGGGCGGGACTATCCGCCGACACCATCCGGGAAAGGCTGCGTGATATTTATGGCTAAGATCGCCGTCATCGGTGACCGGGACAGTGTGCTGGGCTTCCGGGCTTTGGGGCTGGAGGTCCACACCGTGGAGGACAGCACCGAGGCCCGCCATCTGCTCCGTAAGGCTGCGGAGGAGGGCTGTGCGGCGGTGTTCCTGACGGAGGCGCTGGCGGCTCCCCTGCAGGAGGAGATCGACCGCTATAAGGAGGCACTGACCCCCGCCATCGTATTGATCCCCGGCAAGGGTGGTTCCCTTGGGCTGGGGGAGACTGCGCTGCACAACGCCGTGGAGCGTGCCGTGGGCGCAGACATCACTTGAAGGGAGCGTAACTATGGGCAAAGTAATCAAAGTCTCCGGGCCGCTGGTGGTAGCCGACGGCATGGCGGACGCCAACATGGCGGACGTGGTGCGTGTGGGTCCCAAGCAGCTGATCGGAGAGATACTGAATATGACCGGCGACCGGGCGTCCATTCAGGTCTATGAGGAGACCTCCGGTCTGGGGCCGGGTGCGGAGGTGGTCACCACCGGCGCTCCCCTGTCCGTGGAGCTGGGGCCGGGGCTGATCGAGAGCATTTATGACGGCATCCAGCGCCCGCTGGAGGAGATCCGCAGCATGGCCGGGGCTCACATCCCCCGTGGCATTCAGGCCCCGCCGCTGCCGGAGGATAAAAAGTGGAGCTTCACCCCTGTGGCCAAGCCCGGCGACGCCGTGGTGGCCGGAGACGTGCTGGGTACCGTGCCGGAGACGACCTCGGTGCTCCACAAGATCATGGTCCCCCACCGCATGGACGGCACCGTGGAGTGGGTGGCAGAGGCAGGAGAATACACCATCCGGGACGTCATCGCCAAGGTGCGTCTGGCGGACGGCTCCCTGAAGGAGCTGACCATGGTGCAGAAGTGGCCCGTCCGTGTGGGGCGGCCCTATCGGCGGAAATTCCCGCCCTCTGCGCCGCTTCAGACCGGCCAGCGGGTCATCGACACCATGTTCCCCGTGGCCAAGGGCGGCACCGCCGCCGTACCCGGTCCCTTCGGCTCCGGGAAAACGGTGGTGCAGCATCAGCTGGCCAAGTGGGCGGACGTGGACATCGTGGTCTACATCGGCTGCGGCGAGCGCGGCAACGAGATGACGGACGTGCTGCGGGAGTTCCCGGAGCTGACGGATCCCCGCACCGGTGAGACACTGATGAAGCGGACGGTGCTTATTGCCAACACCTCGGATATGCCCGTGGCCGCCCGTGAGGCCTCCGTATACACCGGCATCACCATCGCTGAATATTTCCGGGACATGGGCTACGCCGTGGCCGTTATCGCAGACTCCACCTCCCGCTGGGCCGAGGCCCTGCGTGAGATGTCCGGCCGTCTGGAGGAGATGCCCGGCGAGGAGGGCTACCCTGCCTATCTGGTGAGCCGTCTGGCCCAGTTCTATGAGCGGGCCGGTGTGGTGCAGTGCCTCGGCAGCGAGGAGCGTACCGGCAGCCTGACGGCGGTGGGCGCCGTGTCGCCTCCCGGCGGCGACCTCAGTGAACCGGTAGCTCAGGGTACCATGCGTATCGTGAAGGTGTTCTGGTCGCTGGATGCGTCGCTGGCCTATCGGCGGCACTTCCCGGCCATCCACTGGCTGAACTCCTACTCCCTGTATCTGGACTCCCTGCGCCCGTGGTTCGACGAACATCTGGGACAGGCGTTCATGCAGAACCGTGACCACGCCATGCACCTGCTGCAGGAGGAGAACGAGCTCAACGAGATCGTCCAGCTGGTGGGTAAGGACTCCCTGAGTCCCAACGACCAGCTGACGCTGGAGGTCACCCGGATGCTGCGGGAGGACTTCTTGCAGCAGAACGCCTTCATGGACGTGGACTCCTACACCGGCTTCGACCGGCAGGAGCGGCTCATGTCCCTGATTTTAGGCTATGAGACGCTGGGGCGTCAGGCCCTGACCCGTGGCGTCACCGTCCGGGATCTGGCCCATCTGCCGGCCCGTGAGGAGATCGGCCGGGCCAAATACGAGGAGGAGAGCACTTGGCGCTCCGCCTATGACAAGATCGAAGCGGAGCTGCAGAGCCAGATCCGTGAGCTGGAGCGAAAGGCGGGTGAGGAGCAATGATGAAGGAATATCGCACCATCCGGGAGGTCAACGGGCCTTTGATGGTGGTGGATCAGGTGGAGGGCGTCACCTATGACGAGTTGGCGGAGATCCAGCTGTCCGACGGCACTCTGCGCCGATGCAAGGTGCTGGAGGTCAACGGCGACCGGGCCGTGGTGCAGCTGTTTGAAAACTCCGCCGGCATCAACCTGCGGGACTCCAAGATCCGTTTTCTGGGGCATCCCCTGCAGCTGGCAGTGTCCGAGGATATGCTGGGCCGTGTCTTTGACGGCATGGGCCAGCCCATCGACGGCGGCCCCGCTCTGCTGCCGGAGAAGTATCTGGACATCAACGGTCTGCCCATGAATCCCGCCGCCCGTGACTACCCCAATGAGTTCATCCAGACGGGCATCTCCGCCATCGACGGTCTGAACACCCTGGTGCGCGGTCAGAAGCTGCCCATTTTCTCCGGATCCGGTCTGCCCCACGCCCGTCTGGCGGCTCAGATCGCCCGGCAGGCCAAGGTGCTGGATGACTCCACTCCCTTCGCCGTGGTGTTCGCCGCCATCGGCATCACCTTTGAGGAGTCGGAGTACTTCGTCTCCGAGTTCCGCCGCACCGGCGCCATCGACCGGACGGTGCTGTTCACCAATCTGGCCGACGACCCTGCTGTGGAGCGTATCGCCACGCCCCGTATGGCCCTCACCGCCGCCGAGTATCTGGCCTTTGAAAAGGGAATGCACGTGCTGGTGATCCTGACGGATATCACCAACTACGCCGAGGCGCTGCGGGAGGTATCCGCCGCCCGGAAGGAGGTTCCCGGCCGCCGTGGCTACCCCGGCTACCTGTATACGGACCTTGCCACCATGTATGAGCGGGCGGGCCGCCAGCTGGGCTGCCCCGGTTCCGTGACCATGATCCCCATTCTGACCATGCCGGAGGACGACAAAACCCACCCCATCCCCGACCTGACGGGCTATATCACCGAGGGACAGATCATCCTGTCCCGTGACCTGTACCGCAAGAACATTCAGCCCCCCATCGACGTGCTGCCCAGTCTGTCCCGCCTGAAGGACAAGGGCGTGGGCGAGGGAAAGACCCGTGAGGATCACGCCCCCACCATGAACCAGCTGTTCTCCGCCTACGCCTCCGGCAAGGAGGCCCGTGAGCTGATGACCATTCTGGGCGAGTCCGCCCTGACGGATACGGATCTGAAGTTCGCCAAGTTCGCTGACGAATTTGAAAAGCGCTACGTCTCGCAGGGCTTCGACACCGACCGCTCCATCACCGAGACGCTGGATCTGGGCTGGGAGCTGCTGCGCCTGTTGCCCCGTGAGGAGCTCAAGCGCATCAAGGGCGACATGGTGGATAAGTATCTGCCCAAGGAGGACTGATCGCTATGGCGGGAAAGACCATCAATCCCACCCGCATGGAGCTGACCCGGCTGAAGGCCAAGCAGAAAACGGCCCTCCGGGGCCACAAGCTCCTCAAGGACAAGCGGGACGGCCTCATGAAGCAGTTCATGCAGGAGGTGCGCCGCACCCGTCAGCTGCGCAAGCGGGTGGAGGAGGGGCTGGCGCAGGCCAATGCCGCCTTTACCGTAGCCAGCGCCGTCATGTCCCCGGAGATGCTGGAGCAGGCGCTGATGGCCCCCCGGCTCTCCACAGAGGTGACGGTGGACCAGCGCAACATCATGAGCATCGCCGTGCCGGTGTTCCATCGGGCGGAGCAGGAGACGCAGCCGGATCTGGCCTGCTATGGCTTTGCCCAGACCAGCGGCGAGCTGGACGATGCTCTGCAGGCCCTGAACCGGGTGTACAGCGATCTGCTGGAGCTGGCGCAGGCGGAAAAGACCGTCCAGCTGCTGGCACAGGACATCGAGCGCACCCGCCGCCGGGTCAATGCACTGGAGTATGTGGTGATCCCGGAAAATCAGCGGAACATCCGCTACATCACCATGAAGCTGGAGGAGAATGAGCGGGGCAACACCACCCGGCTCATGAAGGTCAAGGACATGGTGCTGCAGGATGCCCACCACTACAAGTCATAACGAAAGAAGCGGAAGGCTCTCGCCTTCCGCTTCTTTGTTGATCCACTGCCATCGGTGGGATTGCCGGCAGCATCATTCCCCCTCGTACTCGCTGAGGCCCAGCTGCCACCGGTCGGCCTCAGCCGGGCGGGCGGTCAGCCCCAGATAATAGGCATCCAGCTCCGTCAGCTGGCCGGTGATGCAATCCATATCGCCGTTGATGGTATACATGATGTCCTGTGACCCCGTCTCCTTGCAGTAGTCCACGTAAGCCTGTGGGATCAGCCCCCCGGTATAGTACAGATCCGGGACCCCGAAGGCGTGGAGCAGCTCATGTGCGTAGGCAGATGGCGGCTCATCCACAGGGCCTGCCGCCCGGAGAAACAGATTGACCAGCTCCGTGTCGCAGGCCTGACTGTTCAGCCGTCCCAGCGACCAGGGACTGGGCGTTCCCTCATAGGGCGTGTTGAAAAAGAAAAAGTACACCACATTGTCTGCGTCATACGCACGCTTCAGCTCCTCGGTGGGGATGTTCTCCTGAATATAACCGGCCTGCACATCGTACATGGAGCCGTCTGCACGCACCAGCGTCTCGGTGAATTTGGCGCTGTACCGCAGATCGGGGTCCTCCTTCCAATCGTAGAGAAATTCGGCCGTGACGCCGTATGGTTTTACGGCATCCGTCAGCCATTCCGTGGCGATGCGGAGGTGCTCCTGCGTCTGGTCTATATCGGCAGCGTCCGTTGTCTCGTCCCAATGGGTAGCGGCATCGTCGGCAAAAATGGATACCACCAGCGTCCGGCCATGGATGTAAGCGGCAGAGCCGTGGGCCGAGACTGCCTGATCCGGCTCCTCCGGGGCCTGCGAAGGCTCGGTCTCCTTCGTTGGTTCTGGGGCCTCCGGCTGGGTCTGCACCTCCGCCGTCGGCAGCTGGGGTGCTTCCCTCCGGGCGCAGGCCGCCATCGTCGTACACAGCAGCATACACACAAGCAGCCATAGGATCCGTCTCTTCATGTCTACTCTTCTCCTTCGTTGATCCCGTCTATTTTCCCACATCCCGCTCTGCTTGTCAACCGACGGAGGATTCCTCTTATTTTCCTTTGTTTCTCAGGCAGCTTCAATTGTGTCTATTCTGTAAATATACAGGGCACTATTGGCCCGTCAGCTTGATTTTCATCACTATGTCTGTTAAAATAACAGCAGTTTGACACGCCGCAGGAGGGCGGCGATCGCAAGAAAGGGGCGGATGGAAAAATGCACGGTTTCTGGCGCTGTGCGCTGTATCTGGCGGCGCTGGGGGTGGCGGCCCATCCGCTGGGGCAGGCCCTGCCCCGCAAATGGTTCTGCGCCGAAAAGGCCCCATGGCGTTCCGCCCCTTGGGAAAAGGGTGGGCGCATCTACCTGAAGTTGGGTATCCGGAAGTGGAAGGATCATCTGCCGGATATGAGCCGCCTGATGCCGGACATGGTCCGAAAGGATCTGGGCAGCGACCCGGCGGTACTGGTGCAGGAGACCTGCGTGGCCGAGTGCGTCCACTGGGCGCTGACGCTGCTGTCGGCTGGAATTTTTTTCCTGTGGCGCAGCGGCTGGGCGGCGCTGCTGTGGCTGGTGTATAATGTGCTGGGAAACGTGAGCTTCATCGTCATCCAGCGCTATAACCGGCCGAGACTGCAAAAGCTTGCGGAGAAAACAAGGAGGAGACCTGTATGAAAGTGCTTCTGTTCTCCTGTTCCACGGGGGGAGGACACAACTCTGCCGCTGCGGCGCTGGCTCAGGAGCTGGAGGCCCGCAATGTGGAGAGCCGCACCTATGACGCCCTGCAATTCCTGCCCAAGTCCACGGCCGACCTCATCAGCCACGGCCACGACTTTGCCTATCGCTATGCCCCCAAAATTTACGGCGCAGGCTATCGTCGGGAGGAGAAGCACCCCTCCAGCCTGTTCTATGAGCAGAGCATCCGGGGCATCGGCCCCCTGTATGAGGAGCTGATCGACCAGACACCGGATGCCGTGATCTGCGTCCACCTGTTCCCCGCCATGATGATGACGGAGCTGCGCTGCAGCTATGGCGTTCGCATCCCCACCTACTTCGTGGCCACGGACTTCACCTGCTCTCCCGGTGTGGGGGATCTGCAGGTGGACGGACTGTGCATCCCCCACCGGGACCTGATCCCGGAGTTCGTGACCGCCGGACTGCCGCAGGAGCGGCTCTTCCCCACCGGCATCCCCGTTGGGCGGCAGTTCCTGCATCCGGAGAGCCGGGAGGAGGCCCGCCGTGCGCTGGATCTTCCGGTGGATGGCCGCATCCTCACGCTGGCCTGCGGCAGCATGGGCGCCGGACCCCTGCGTACCACCGCTCAGAAGGTAGCGGAGCTCATGGGGCCGGAGGATCTGCTGGTCACCATCTGCGGCAGCAACCACCGGATGTATCAGCAGATGCAGAGCGATTTCTTCCGCCCCGTGGATCGGGTGCGGGTATTGGGCTATACCCACGAGATGTTCCGGTATATGTACGCCTCGGACCTGCTGCTGACCAAGGCCGGGGGCCTCACCACCGCCGAAGCCGTGGCCGCCGGAACGCCGCTGCTGTACCTCAACGCCGTCCCCGGCTGCGAGAGCCACAACATCGACTTCATGACCCGCCACGGCTGTGCGCTGGCGGTCAGCAGCGACGAGGGGCTCCAGCCCATGCTGCAGGGCATCCTCTCCGGGGCCATCGACCCCCGGAGCATGGTGGCCCGTCGGGCGGGCTTCCCTACCGCATCCGCTGCCGCCGTCTGCGATCTGGCTCTGCGCCACGCAGGTGCGTAAAATCACAACAGAACGAAACCCCGCAGGCAGTGCCTGCGGGGTCCTTTTTGGCTTCAGGAGCGAGGGGCCGCATCCGTGGAACCGGAGAGGTGTGTATTTGGCGTGTTTTTTCCGCATACCGGCCAGCATCAGCCCCACGATTTGGTGATGACGCAGGGCAGCATGGCAGCCAGCTGCGGGGGCCTTCCGAAGCCCTGCACCGCAGCCCACCGCACTGGCTGCGCCGAAGATCAGCGCCCAGATGGGGGGCAAGACGGGGCGGCCCATGCCAAGGCTCTGGGCGGCGATGCCGATGAAGCTACGACCGGAGATCATGTCCCGTGTGAAGGCGTTCAGGCACCGACAATGTGATCGCCCTTCAGATCGATCACCGCCACGTCCTCCACCTGCATGGTGCATATGATGGCCGCCAGACCCGTTTCTTGCCGGCAGATCAATGCCTCCGCTGCGCCACAGGCAACTCCTATGCCGTTCATCACTTGATGCGCCGATTACAACACATCCGTCAGCATCGGTCAATGACAAACTTTAAGATGGACCGGTTTATTCTGAATTCGTGTTTTGTTGTCTATATCAGTCATTATTGCTGGATATGGCCGATTGGTCAAGCATCTTTCCCTTGGCCGCTTCTTTTGCTTTCAGGGGAAAATGCCTCTGCGATCCCTGCAAAAATTACCAGCCGCCGCATCGCATATTCGTCCACCGCTGGGAAAAGCTATGTGTGCGATACCCAACCAGCGCAAAAGCGCAAATCAGACATGAAAGGAGAACGACACAATGTCCAGTAAGAACAACAACAAGCTGAATATCCCCGAGGCCCGTGCCGCCATGGATAAGTTCAAGATGGAGGCTGCCAACGAGGTGGATGTGTATCCACCTTAAAGAATTTTTGCAAACCCCGATTTTTGGCTTAAACGCTGGAAAAATGACTTTTCGTAAAATGTCATTTTTTGAGGTAAAAACACCAAACCTGTAAAGGCTTTTTCTTCAAAGTAAATATTTTTCACATCCCCGCAGCATGGGCGGCTTCTTCACGATCTCTATTTGCCTGCATTTCACGCAGGTTGTCCCCCGAAACTTCCCCGATAAAGCGGTAGAAAATTCGGATGCTTTGCCGGTATGGGGTGCGCGGCCCGGCAATTTTTTTGCCCTCCGGCAATATCTTTTCACCGATCTCTATGCGGTCGATGAAAGTGTGCAGGATATTTCTATCCAGCGTTTCTACACAGGTATACCGCTTGGCAAGGTCGAAGAAATGTCCATAGGTATCGCGTATCTCCTTCGCTGTGGTTTCGCCTTCCACCAGCTTCTTGCGGCGTGCGGCCAGCTCGTCAATCTCAATGCCAAATTTCCTGACCATTTCCTCATGGATGTCGTCACTGAGCATCCCTGCGATGTTGTCGCGATAGGAACGCTCGATCATCTTCTTGAGTCGGGCGGTCTGCTTGTCGATATGTTCGATCTGTGTGGCCGGATCTTCACCGCCCAGGGAAGCATTGGCCTGCTGGACGGCGTTCTCTGTGATGGTGCGAATTTTGCCCTCATCAAAGGCCAGCATCTTATTGAGGTCACAGCGAATAATTTCCATCAGGTCATCGTAGCGGATACGCGCCCCATGCGCACACCGGTGCTGCGCCCGGGAGGTCAGATTGTTGCACACCAGATACCAGTATTTTTCCCGCTCTCCGTTGTAGACAGAGCCGCCGGAGCACATAGCTGCGCCGCAGCAGGCGCAGTAGGCGATGCCGCCGAAGATGCTGTGGCGGAAGGCAGGGTTCGCCCCGTTCGCCTTGGTGTTCTCCCCCATGAAATGGGCCGCCAAGTCAAACTGCTCCTGGGACACCAGCGCCTGGTGGGTGTCCTTGGTGAATACCCATTCGTCCTCCGGCACCAGCACCTTCTTCTTGGACTTCACGCTGACCTTGCGGCTCTTGCCCAGCAAGGTGTGGCCCAGGTAGACCCGGTTGCGCAGTATGCGCTTGACCGTGGTGTAGTTCCACTCATCGGAGGCCCGGCGTGCACCCCTCTCTGTGAAGTTGTCTCGGCACTCCACCCGGTATTTCAGCGGCGGCATGATGCACGACTCGTTGAGCCGGAGGGCAATGCTGCGGCAGGACTGGCCGGATGCAGCCATGTCAAAGATCATCTTCACCACCGGTGCGGTATTCTCATCCGGTACAAGCTGGTCGGTGGTACGCTCCGCCTTGCGGTAGCCGTAGGGTGGGCAGGCAACATATTTCCCGTTATTTCGCTTGGTGTTCAGCGTCTGCTTGACCTTGCGGGAGGTGTCCCGCAGGTAGACATCGTTCATGGCAAACTGGAACGGTGCCATCAGGTTATCATCCTCGGAATCGAAGTTACTGCCGGGTGCCAGATAGCGGATGCCGTGTTCAGGAAAATAGCGTTCTGCGTAGTGGCTGGATTCCGTCATGTCACGTCCCAAGCGGGACAGGTCTTTGGTAATGACCGTGTTGACCTTACCGGTTTTCAGATGTTCCAGCATGGCACGAAAACCGGGGCGTTCAAAGTTGCCGCCGGAGTAGCCGTCGTCGGCAAATTCCTCCACTAAAGTAATTCCGTGTTTTTCGCAGTACTCCCGCACGATGGTGCGCTGGTTGGTAATACTGGCAGACTCACCGTACTTCCGTTCCTCGTCAGAAAGCCGGTAATAGGCGTCTGCAAGCTGAATGTGGTTCCTCATTGTTCCTCCTTTCCGGAACCACTCATTTACGGCTCCATTATACCATACTGCTATCCTTTGGGTCAAAATTTACTGTTTGTTTTCCTGCGAAAATGATTTCCTCTGTTACCACTTCCTGGATGGTCTTTGTACCGGAAAAGACGCGCTCGATGACATAAGTCGCTGCACCGATCTTCTGCTCGTTTTTGCTGTCCAAGCATCTCCACCTCCGTTACCAGTATGAACAGATTCTGCCAACTTTAACCAAAAGCCGTCGAGCATACAGGCAAGCACTTGTCTGCAGGCTCCGCGGCTTTGCATTTTCCTTTGAAGCAGAACAGGCGGCTGGTGGCTGCCAGCCTCACGGGAATCTCACCCCGGCCCATGCTGATGGGTGCGCCGCACGATGCTTTGAGGGCGTCCAATGCGGGAGTATCATTATGGGTGCCGGTGGTCGTGGCCCACAGAGTGCCACTCTGTTTCGGCACAGCGTCTGTTTCGCTCCCTCCCATGTGGGAGATCATGGCGGACGCTGCTGCATGGCTCGCACCGGCACGAATGTACCTGTCTGCTATATTTGCGCCGCAAATGCAGCTCTTTTCAATGTGCAGCATCGGCTCCTTATCAGCCTGCATCAGCTACCAAAGGTTTGATGGCTGGTGCACACTCATAAAGAAGAAGCTGCGGCGGCGGTGCGGAAAGGGGAATACACCGCCGCCGCAGAAACAGGGGGAGGCGTTTTAGGTGCCATTGCGAAGGTAGGCGGCCAGCATATCTATAAACTGTGAATTTGTCGGCGGCTGCGACAGCGGGCATCCCGCAATGTGATCCAACAGGCTGTGATCCGGCTGCCTCCAGCAGGCCTGCACAAGAGTGCGCAGGTTTCGCTCCACGCAGCCGCTCGTTGTGTGGAACTGCTGTGCCGTCTGCTTATAGAGCCGCTTCGTGATCAGCAAGACATACTCAGGCTTTTCCTGTACCTGCTCCAGCATATATACCGCGAAGTAAAATCCCGACAACTTTCCGGATACACCCAAGAGGCGCAACAGGCGTTCGGCATCCAAAGACGCGTTCTTTTCAAGTTCCGAAACATAATAAACTAACGGCATTGGTACTCCTCCTGTCTTGTGTATTTTGAAAGGCGTTCATCAAGCCGTCGCGGCGGCCCTCTTGCCGGGTATAGAAAGGGAGGCCGTTTCTTATATACTGATTTTACACGATTTATGGCTATTTGTGACTTGTATTCGTTCTACAATGGTCTACGCAAACGCGGCGGGTTTTGTATGTTTTTGTCGTTTTTTGCCTTCTCAAAGCTTCGCCGGTATGGGAGTGCTTGCTTATTATCTATTATCTTGCTAACATCACATAAAGAAGTAATCTGAGAGAATTGACCGAATATAATCTCTGTGCATTAGTAAGGGCAAAACAAACGCCAGCGTAGAGAGCAAAAATGCTTTTTGCGCTGGCGTTTGTTCGACTGCCATATCTGCATATTCGGCTTACCATGATTTTACAAAAGGAAGAAGAAACAATCAGAGGCAAAAAGGAATAACTTGCGGAATTGATTCACGCAAGCTACACACCAACAATGAAGAGGACTGCTGGTAGCAGTCCTCTTCATATAAATAATCTATTAAGAACGATCAAAAATACTACGACATGAGTGCTGACATACCAAGAAAAGCCGTATTTTCAGGTATACCTAATCTGACCCTATAAGGCACTATTGCTAGTAAGTTCTTCAAAAGGCACAGGAGTTAATTTGGTCCGCACCCGCGTTTTTTCACATCCAGGCGTATGCCGTACCAGCGGGGAGCAGCAAAAGCAGCACCGACAGCAGCAGCGTCGGAACAGTCGCGCAGCGGCGGGAGAGGAGCATCACCGCTGCGGCGGCCACCGCCAGCAGGAGCAGGCGAATGGCCAGCAGCGCCAGCACCACGCCGCCCACCGTCCAGCCGTCCGACAGGACGGACAGGCACTGCACACTGTTGGCCTGAGCGGCCATGTCAAGGGAGCCGTAGGCTCCCTGCACCGTCAAAAGTCCTGGCAGCCACAGGGCGAGGGTCAGCAGCAGGACATAGCCCCCTGCAATGACGCATTTCCACCGCACCACGCTCCTTCGGCGGGGGCTGGCCGTCAGCAGGGCGTCCACGCCGCTCTCCCGTTCCCCGGCGAAGCTGCCGAACAGCAGCAGGGCAACGGCCAAAAACGCGCCGCCCAGCTCCAAAACATCCTGCCGCAGGGCATCCGCACCCAACAGCCGCTGATAGCCGGTCTGATACAGGTACACCTGCCCCGGCCGCAGGGCGCGGTATTGGTTCTGCGCCAGGTGGAAGGCGTCCTCCGCGTGGAGCTGATTTCGTATTGGCTCCGCCTCCCGGTCAAAGATCACAGAGTCGGGATACCGCCGCCACAGCTCCACAAGTTGCTCGTTCAGCTCGTCAAACCGCGCCTGCTCTGATGCCAGGTAGTCGTCCTTTTCCTGGCTGGGCGCGCCTGACAAAAACTCGGAATAGTTCCGATAATATACCTCAAATTCACTGCGCTCCGGGGTGAATCGGCCGTACAGCAGGGCGATAACGGCAAAAAATGCCAGCAAGATCCACAGTCCGCACCGAGAGATCAGCGCCTTATACAGCTCGTGTCCCGCCAGGCAGGTGTGCCGGGGGCGGGGAAGCGACCATGTAAAGGTCACCCGCTTGCCGGAACCGCCGGGGGTTTGGGCATATAGCGCCGCGCCGCCGATTCCGGCGATCACGGCGAGAGCCGCCAGGAATATCGCGCCAAGCAGCACCCGATCCGAGGGACTGCCCAGCAAATTCAGATACACCGCCTCCCGGCACAGGGCTTGTCCGTCCGCCAACTGCCACAGGCTGAGATTCCGCAGCCATAATTGGGAGCTGCCCGCCATGAGGGCGGCTATGCCCCCGCAGACCGCCGCGCAGCCAACCGCGGCGGCGTTGGACGCGCGGGCGCACAGCAGGAAGATCAGCGCCGTGCAGCACAGCAGCCACAGGTATTTCATCCCCGCCGACAGAGCCAGCAGCCCGCCCACCGTCATTCGGTAGGGGCAGGCGGCAAAGCCGTACAGGCTCTGCACCGGGGCGTCCAGTCCCGCAAAGCCGTACAGCAGCCCCGCTATAAGGGCGTTGATGCCATAGAGCAGCACGAAGCCTACCGTGGAGAGAGTCGCGGCGGCGGCCAGCTTTCGCCCGTAGACCCGCGACCGCCCGAATCGGGTGGGACGGGTCAGGTTCAAAAGCCCCGATGCCCTCTCGTGGGTCAGCAGGGTCAGCCCCGCCGCCAGGGGAAACAGCAGTGCCAGCGCGTCCGTCAGATGAAAGGACAGCAGTACCTCCGCGCTCCCCAGGAATTCTCTCCGGGGGGTCACATCCGCCAGGGATTCATAGACCTGCGCGCCCTGCTCTAAGGAGCGGGCGGCAAAGCCGTCAAACAGTCCCATTCGCAGCTTCAGGCGGGATTCTGCCGCCAAGCCTGCCCGAAAGGACGGATATTCCTCCGCCTGCCGCACCCGCGCAAGAGCCGCATCGGCGGCGTACAGCTCGCGGCGCAGGGCGTCGTATTCACTGCGCGCGCCGGTGTATGCGACCTGCTCCAGCTCCTGCCACAGACGCTCCTCGTACCCGTCGAGATCCTCCTGCGCCATGGCGTGGCGCAGACCGGACACGGTATAGCCGCCGCTGTCGCCGGTGGCGTGGAGGGCGAACAGCACCCCGCTGCACAGCACCGCCAAAACCAGCAGCAGGCACAGCCGTTGGCTGCCCGTGATCTTTCGCAGCTCGCCCCTCATAACGCAGCCCCCTCACCGAAGTGGAAAAGGTACACATCCTCCAGATCGGGTCTGGCCGGGGCGCAGGGGAGGGGCGGCTTTGCTGCGCTGAGCAGACGCACCAAAATGCCCTCCTGCTGGCGGGAAACGCCGCACACCGTGCCGTATTGCGCCACATCGGGGAGCTGCTCCTCCGCCACGGTCAGCTCCCACACCTGCCCCTCCAGCTCCTGCTCCAGGGCGTGGGGGGAACCGCGACGGATGGCAAGCCCTTGGTTCATTAAGATCAGTTCCCGAGCGATGAATTCCACATCCTGCACCACATGGGTACACAGCAGCACGATCTTTTCCCCGGCAATTTCGCCGATGAGGTTCCGCACTGCCACCCGCTGGCGGGGGTCAAGCCCCGCCGTTGGCTCGTCCAGCACCAAAATATCCGGGTCGTGGAGCAGAGACTGTGCCAACAGCAGCCGCTGCTTCATGCCCCCGGACCAGCCACGGATGGGGCGGCCCGCCGCCTCCGTGAGGTCCAGCTGCGCCAAGGCCCAGTCCATGCGCCGTTTGGCATCCTCCCGGCTCATGCCCTGGAGGGACGCCATGTAATAGAGAAATTGCTCCCCGGTGAAGCCGGGATATAACGCCTGCTGCTGGGGGCAGTATCCCAGTCGGCGGCGGAAGGCCGCCCCCATGGAGACGGTGTCCTGCCCGTCCAGGGTGACGTGGCCCCGGGTGGGGCGGAGATTCCCGGTGAGGATGTTCATGAGGGTGCTTTTGCCTGCGCCGTTGGGGCCTAACAGGCCGTATACCCCCGGCGTCAGGGTCAGGTCAATGCCCCGCAGGGCCTCCTTTGCACCGTATCGCTTGGCGACGTCGTGAAATTGCAACTCCATATCCGTCACCCCACATCCACGGCGTTTTCAAAGCGTACGGCGTAGAAATCTTCTTTGGAGATGACGCATCGGCCATTGTCGCCCAACGCCCGGAAGAAGGAGCCGCCCTCCTGGAAGGGGCTCATGGCTATGCCGTGCTCGCCGGTGGCACCCACCAGCTCCATGGGCTTACCATCCTGCAGATCGGCCATCCAGAACCGATAGCCCGCTTCTGTCTCGGTGATGATAAATGCCTTGCTGTCCATGACCCAGTAGTGGATGATATCCTCCATGGTCAGCAGGGTGCGGCTCTCGCCGCTCTCCAGGTTCAGAAGGCGCAGCTGGTCCCCACACTGGTAGATATGCTCCATGCCGTAGACCTGCGCGGGATCGACGCTCATAAGATAGCCGTCCTTGTTATGATCGGCCACAACGGTATAGTCCCCGCTCTCCATATTCCACAGCAGAAGCCGCCGCTGGGTGTTTTTGTAGAGATACCGCCCGTAGGAGGCGTCCTCCCCGTACAGGGCCGTGAACTCCTCCGTACTCATCCGGTCCGGCTCCTTCAGCACCTCCACCACGGCGCCCCAGCGGGCGGAAAAGCCCATCAGCGTCCCGGGGACAGACAGCTCCCGATAGCTGCCGGCGGCAAGGTCATATAGCAGGGAGCTGCCCTCGGTTCGGCTCTCGACCCGCCCGTCCGCCTGCTGCTCCGTGATGCGGCATTCCAGATGCAGGGTGGCCTTGCCGCAGGAGAAACGCCCCAGGGTGGCGGTGTAGAAATGGTCGTCGGTGTTGTCCCACTGCTTCAGGACGGTGACTTTCCCGCCGGACAGCTCCTTGCGCACCAGCTGTGCGCCGCTGCCCGCGTTATCGAGGGTGGCGTAGAGCACCCCGTCCAAAACGGCGAAGCTGTTGACGTTCCCCACCCACGCCTGGCAGCTGGCGTCCCCGTGGGAGCAGCCCGGCTGGGCGCACAGGGTCATGGTCTGGCCGGAGGCATAGTCGTAGTAGCTCACCGCCCCGGCGGCGCAAATATACCAGCCGTTGTCGTCGGTGAACACCGCGCCTGTCCCGGCGGCGTCCCGGTTGTCCTTGGGCAGGGCATGGCCCTGGGCGGCGGGGGTGGGGTTTGGCCCTTTGATTGGATCCTCTGCGGAGCCTCCGGATCCAGAACAGGCGGTTAGTAGCAGAAGCATCGCAAAAAGCCATGGCACTATGCAGCGTTTCATTGGATAGTCCCTCCCCGGTCGAATTGTGAAATTCGCCCGCCTATCACATTATATATGCAGTAGGCGGGCAAATTCATTTTAGATATTTACAAAAGACTCCTATCAGCTATCAGCGGTTGACCATATGGGCATAGAGTTGATAATTGCCATCTCCATAGATAACTGCTCCTCCGCTAATATCGCGGCAGCTAATAACTTGACTTGCCCCGACGCTGCAGACAGCATAGGGCGATTCAATGGATGTATTTCCACTGCTAAAATTTCGTGTATGAGAAGCGCCGGTGGCAGAGACATACCCATAGTTTTTTGTGTCAAAAGATGCTGTAACACTTTTTTGCGTGAATCTCACATATGCCTGACAGGCAATTATCGTACAGGCGGCTCCTTGTTCAGCTTTATACGAGGCGGCCAGCGACGACTCATACTTTTTTCCATTAAACCAAATGTCACGGATATGATACCCGTTACCAGAGCGTTCTGCGGCATATGCAGGCAAAATACAAGAACAGGCAAGCGCAAGAGTCAAAACAAAAAGCAAAATTCTTTTTTTCATAGAACACAGCACTCCTTTTTGATTCTTTTGTTTTGTATTCATCAATGGTTGTTGCAAAGTGTTTAGTCATGACTATTACGATGCTCATTGTAGCACATTGCGAAAATAATGTCAATATTGTTGAAAAAGTTTTTCTAAAAAAAGTATTTTGCAAAAGTATTTGTGATTTCTAAATACAGCCGGATTTCCTTGTTTGCATCCCCAAAAATCTCCGGCTACTGCCGCTTGTGCGGTTGGCACTAATTCATTTATATATGCGTAATTGCGTTCCGACATAATGACACCCCCTAATGTAGTAATTATCCTACATTAGGGGGTGTTTTGTCTATTGCCCGATTTTTTACTAGTTGGATTCAAAGCTTTCTAGGTGGCTTGTTATCAATAACGATATCTACCAGTAATCTATAATTTATGTTAGATTTCCGTTTTTGTCACAGGAAAGTGTAACTGTAACGGGAATAGATTTTGAAATAAATAAGCCGCCCTTTTTCATTTCGACTTTTCCAGTTGCTACATTCCCAACTTTGGATGCAGATTTTGAAACTGCAGACCACTTCCCAGCATAAACCTCAACTTTTGGCTCCCGAACATATGTGCATGATGACGTTGTACCATTAAATGTGAAGTCCGCGCTTAAAGTTACTATCCATTGCAGTTCGTCAGCCGCCGAATAATATTTATACTGTTTACTGCCACTTTTGGAACCAAGCGCCTTCGTTTTTTGGCTAGAGCATTCTTTTTCAATAAGGATATAACTGCCGTCATCGTAATGAATCGACTCAACACTCTGTGCGTACACCTGAGGAGGTGATAAAGCAAAAAATAAAACAACAACCACCAGTATTGCCGAAATCTTCTTTTTCATGATTCTCCTCCATTTCTCAATTATTCAATGATAATTGTTTCGCTCCACCCATTATAGGCTTGATGATAATCATACAAGCTGACGCAAAAGGCAGCAACCCAAAACAGCAATGCTGCCAGCACAGATGCAATCAGAATTGTCAGCACTCGTCGGCGCTGACGCAAGGCCTTCAGTAGCTCTTGGGTGCTCATGGCATCCACATAGGCGGCAGCTACCTGCTGCGGCGTCCCAAAACGCATCTCAAGGTCAGCATCACAGGTTTCGGAACAATAAGCTTCTGCTTCATTGCGTAGCACCGTTAATAACTGCTTTTTTTGTTTTCTAGTGCAGGGCAGATAACTGGCGACGGCTCGGACATATCGGTTGATTTGCCGTTTTTTTCGTTGCATGACGGCACCCCCTCTCGAATGATGGCTAACACACCAGTCATCATGGATTCAAATTCTTGGACCATTTCATCTAGCCTATCCTCTCCGGCAGGCTCTAGATGATAGTATACACGAGTCATCCTCTTTCCCACCAATACCTTACGGTCAGATATTAAACCCTGCTCCTGTAGCCGATATAGCACGGGATATAAAGATCCTTCTTGGGTTTTCAGCTGTCCGCCGCTACATCGCTCTATTTCCTGCACCAGCTGATAGCCGTACATATCTTCCCTTCGCAACAATGATAGCAGGATCAGCGCCATGACACCGCGCTGAAATACATTGGGTCCCGAATTGCGTGACATGTCGCCACCTCCTTCATGCAAATAGATTTCTTCTCTTTTATACCATTCAATCCGCCAAAATGCAAGCCTAACTGTGCAAAAACTCAAGACAGACAGGTGAAATACTTTTCAACAAGAGGACAGTGAAATAATATTTTTTCGGCCAACAACCTACAGGATCCTCTACCCTCTATTTGTCGGCATACCACACCGGCCTTGCCGCCGTTTCAAAGCTGGTTTGGTGGGAGATGGTCACGCCGTTGGTGCCGGATGCGCAATGCACCACCAGCAGGCGGCCCAGCCAGTCGCGCCCTGCGGCGATGCCGACGTGTTCGTCCTCCGGGTAGAACAGCAGATCTCCCAGCTGCACCTCGTCCCACGCTATGTCTGTGCAGCTAGCGTGCTGCGCCGCCGCGCCGCCACCCTGCCCGATGATGTAGCTGCCGCCGCTGGCGTTGTAGAACGCCCAATCCACGAAGCCGGAGCAGTCCAAGCCGTAAGGCTGCTCTGTACCGGTGGTGTCGCTGCCCTCGTCTGTGACCTCTGCCGGCTCGCCCCAGCGGTCGTCCCAGCCCAGCACCAGCGATTTGCCGCCCCAGAAGTAGTCCACCTTGTCCACCAGCGCCAGCGCGTAAGTGACGACCATGCGCCGTTCCATGGTAAGATCGTCCGGCAGGCGCTCCCACACCTCCATAGCCTCGCCGGTAGGTTCCATGGCGTGACTGTCCGCGACAACACCTGCCGGAGACAGGGCCGCCGCAACCGCAATCACCGGCAAGGCCAGCAGTAGAAACAGCACCACACCGCCGCCCGCCACGGCTATGGCTTGGATACCGGTGCAGACGGTTTTGCCTGCCACCTGCGCCACCTGCGCCATCTGCTGTCCCGCTTTGCGGGCGGCGGCTTTTGCCTGCTGGAGCATCTGCCGCTGGGCGGTGCGCTGGGTATGCTGCTTTGCCCGCTGCTGGGCGGCGGTCATAGCGGTCGCAGGCGGTTTTTGTGCCGGTTGGCGCGGCACTGTGGCAGTGTGCTGCGCCGCGGCGGTCTGCTCAGTTGACTGCCTCATATCCCGCTGTCGCACCTGCGCCGCCTTTGTCTCCTGCCGCTGCCGCACCTTTTGGGCGCGGTATTTGTGCAGGGCATATTTCCGCCAGAGCTGCTGCGTAGTGCGGAAAGTCAGACGGGCGGCGTCCGCCGCGCCCTGCTGTGCCTGCTCCGTGGCGTATTCCACCGGCTGACGCTGGTGCTGGGTCTGCCGTTCCTGCTTCTGCTGGACGTAGTGCCGCTGCAAGATACGCACCGCCGTGCGGGGTATGGCGTCTTGCTGCCGCGCTTTCGGCTGCTCCATGGCGGCGCGGGTCTTGACGTCACGCATTTTGCTCCCCCGGCTTGGTGGTCATCAGGCGGTACAGCTCCGTGTCGCGGGGCAGCTCATTGATGAACGGCACAAGACAAGAGCCCACCTTGATCAGCCCGTGGCCTGCCGGGGCATCGCTGACGTAATCCATCTGCGCGTCGCTGGCATCCAGCAGCTTGGCCAGCTCCGCACGGTCGGTGGGCGCTTGGTTCAGCAGCACCAAGAACTCGCTGTTGGCGAACATCAGCCGCGCCGTGTCGGATAGCAGGCACTCCTCCACGTTCTGCGTAATACCGGTGAGGGTGGCGTAGTATTTGCGGAATCGCTTCCAGCATTTGTAAAGAAATTCACTGGAATAGTTGTTGATGGCGCTCTTACCGCCCACACCAGGGCTGGCGAAGAACAGATAGATCTCGTCAATGTAGACGTGGGTGTACCGCCCCTGCTGCCGGTTGCGAATGACGCGGTTGAGGATGCTGTCCAGCATCACCAGCAGGCCAATGGGCTTGAGGTTTTCACCCAAGTCTTGAATGTCGTAGCAGATGATGCGGTTGCGGGTGTCGATATTGGTCTGATGGGCGAACACGTTAAGACTGCCGGTGGTAAACAGCTCCAACGCCAGCGCAATTTCGTGGGCGACAGGCTCCTTCTGCCGCATGAGGTCGTCGTAGAGGTCTTTCAGCGTGGGCGGATCGCCCTCGTATTTACGGATGTACTTGCGGTAGATGTTGGCAGTGCAGCGGTCGATGATGGATTTCTCCTTTGCGCCGATCTCACCTGCGCCCATGAGCTGTTCGCACAGGCTCATGATGAACTCACTTTTCAGCACCAGCGGATTGCGCCCGTCACCGTACTCCTTGGAGATGTCCAGCGCGTTGACATAGCTGCCGTTGGAGGCGGAGATGGTGATGACTTCACCGCCCAGGGCGCGGATCAGAGGGCCATACTCGCGCTCGGGGTCTACCACAATAATATCGTGGTCGGTGTTCAGGCCCACGAAGCCGATCTCCTGCTTGGCCATCATGGACTTGCCGCTGCCGGACACGCCCGTATACAGACCGTGACCGTTGAGCATCGCGTCGCGGTTGCAAATGATGAGGTTGCGAGACACGGCGTTGACACCGTAGTACAGCCCACCGGTGTCCATGATCTCCTGTGTCTTAAAGGGCAGCAGCACAGCGGTACTCTCCGTGGTCAGCGTCCGCATAGCATCGATACGCCGCAGGCCGTAGGGCAGCACCGTGTTCAGCGCATCCTCCTGCTGGTGCTTCATAGTGGCAAACTGGCAGCCGTGGGAACGCCCGATGGCGGACAGCGCCTCCGTGTCCTGCTCCAACTGCTCCTCGCTGTCGGCAAGGTGAGTCAGCGTCACCAGTGCGTACATCATCCGTTGGTCGCGGGCGGTGAGGTCGTCTAAGAACTCCCGCGTCTCCTTCCGCATTTGCTCCAGATCATAGGGGATATTGGCGGAGAAATTGTTGTGGTGGTTCTGCCGCTGCTGCCAGCGGGTAATGTCGCTCTCCACCGCCATGATGCGCCGGTGCATCTCCGACACAGCCTCGTCTGTGGCCACCGGCACAATGTCGATGGCCAGCATCATGTTTCGGGGATAGTCCATCAGCTCGGTAATCATAGTGTCCTTGATAAAGCTGGCATACTCCCGCAGGAACAGGGTGCGGCCCACGCGCTCGTCCACGGCGTAGTGGTCGTGGAAGAATTGCAGCGTCTCCGGCGCGA
>ENA-UOOA01001613-UOOA01001613.1-human-gut-metagenome-genome-assembly--contig:-P61old-NODE-1613-length-35417-cov-12.946977_pt1 | contig 35417 bp, 31 predicted proteins | sample MGYA00242467_ERZ724014 | MGnify/ENA metagenome assembly ERZ724014 | reverse complement strand
AGTAGCCACCGATAGGTGGCCCCAAGAATGAGGGGCCGCGTTAGCGACCCCTTACTCGGGTGAGGCAGCGCAACCCCTTTACATCGCATGCATTACGCATACAGATGAAACCTGTTTTCTGAAGCGCCCTCCCCTGCCGGAAAAGACGCTTTAGAAAACCTCCTTCCCACACCCCGAAGGGCATGAGAAGAGGGTTTTGATATCAGGCTGCGACGGGCTCTGAGGATTGCTCCTCATCGTCCATGGCGGCCATGTCACCGGCTTTCAACTCCAGCTCGGTATCGAGTTCGCTCTGGCGCTTCAAGAGCGCAAGGAACCGATCTTGCTGTGCAAAGGGACGGATGCCCTCTGCTTTCAGGTCAGCCAGCGTGCGCACCATGTGTGCGATGCGCCCTTGGGTTGTCTTCAGTGTGTCTTGCAACGACTCTTCAGCCTTTTCAAGGGCTCGAACCATTGCGTGCACATTTTGGACATTGGCGAGTGCGTACTCATGGCGCCCTTCCAGGCGCACAGACCAAAGGTCTTCACCAGATTTTCGAACCACCAGCGCGAGACCAGCAACCTTGCCGATTTCTCTGAACTCAGCTTTCGCCATGTGCAGAGCCAATGCCAATGGTTTCGTGGCATCTTCGACCTGGTTGTAGGTCACGCTACCGATCACGACTGTCCCGGCAACGTGTGGTGAACTTACCTCGGCAATGTCTGCCAAGATGTGCTCAACCTGTGCACGGCTCGTTTCAATCGCACCTGGCAGCGTTGCGATGCTCAGGCGGTTGCTGTGCTGCTGACGTTCCCACTCCTGGCGCATGATGGCCAGTTTGGTCAGCTCAGCATCAATGCTGCACTTCTCAAGTACCGCCTCGTTACCCGAAGCAAGCGCCTTGATCTCTGCATAAGACAGCGTAGCTGCCTCCACATCATCCAGCGTGCGGATCTCGTCATTACCAACCATCACTTGCGCGATGAATTTGGCTTTGCCGTGAAGCAGCTGGGCCATGTAGGCGTCGAATGAAGCACTGGTGAGGTAGGTGTACAGGAACACCTCCGAGAACATGTTGCCTTGACGAACGATGCGGCCCTCTCGCTGCTCCATGTCGCTGGTGCGCCATGGAATATCGAGGTGATGCAACGCAATCAGACGGTCTTGCACGTTGGTGCCCATGCCCAACTTTGACGTGCTACCCATCAAGACACGAACGCTCCCACGCCGCACGGCCTGAAACAGCTCCTCCTTTTTGGAGTCCGTTTCGTAGTCGTGAATAAACGCGATCTCTTCTTGAGGCACACCCAGCTCAACCAACTCCTTGCGAAGTTCGTTGTAGGCCGTGAATTCCCCATTGGAGCTGGGCGTAGACAGATCGCAAAAAACGATCTGAGCTGCCCTGCTTTCTGCGTAGTCAACCCACAACCGATGCACGTTGCGTGCACAGGCATAGATCTTCCCGCTTTTGTCGGCAGGAGCATGAAGCCCCACCAGTCGCACATCCAGAGCAGCCTTGCGGCCATCCCCAGTCACCTTGAGCATGTTGTCAGCGGAGGGTTGAACTCCACCACTGCGGATCTTCCCCGCGCGCTCAACCAGGCCCTTCACGAAATCCCGAAGTTCTGCAGATGGCTCCACCGTTACCGTCTCCCTTACGGGCTTCGGCACTGGCAAATCCAGCATCTCGGATGTGCGAATGTCCGCAACCAAGCGGAACATGCTCATCAATTCAGGTACGTTGAGGAATCGGCTGAAACGCGATTGCATGCGATAGCCACCACCGTCAGGAGCAAGCTCCAAGGCAGTCACTGTCTCACCAAAGTTGGATGCCCATGCGTCGAAGTTTTGTACGCCGAACTCTTCGAGCATGTCTGCCTGAAGGAAGCGCATCATCGTCCAAATCTCGGCCATCGAGTTGCTGACCGGGGTCGCGGAGGCCAGTATCAGGCCCTTGCCATCAGCACGCGAGCGTTGCACGTACTGAGTTTTGACGAAGACATCAAACGCGCGCTGTGAATTGCTGTTGGGCAATCCAGCTACGCGATCCATCTTCGTGAAGCGCCACAGGTTTTTAGCACAGTGGGCCTCATCGTAGGCAATGTAATCAATCCCCAGCTCTTCAAAGGTCAGCAGATCATCCTTTTCGGACTGCTTGCTGATTTTTTCGAGCCGTGTTGTCCACGCCTTCTTCGCTCTGGCCAACTCCTTGGTGATAGAGCCCCGCTCGTGACTTGCACGCTCACGAATAGCATCCTCGATGGAATCAATTTCCTCTTGGATGTAGCTCTTCATGTAGTCATCGCTGATTTTGATCGACTCGAAAGTCGAATGCGTCACGATCACTGCATCCCAGTCATGGGTCGCAATGCGCGAGAGCATCAGCTTGCGCCGTGCACCGGTCAGATCGTCTTTCGACGCAGCCAGCACCTTGGCAGCAGGATATGCCTTCATGAAGCCGTTGGCGAAGTCCAGCAACATGTGGTTTGGAACCACGAACATCACCTTCTTCGCCTTGCCCAGTCGCTTCAACTCCATACCGGCGCAGATCATCTCCAGCGTCTTCCCCGCTCCGACCGCATGGGCCAAAAGCGTGTTGTACCGACTGGAAATTACCCGCCACACTGCATCACGCTGGTGCGTGCGCAAGGTGTAGATACCGGACATCCCTGGCAGAACGAGGTGGGAGCCATCAAACTTCTGTGCCACCACTGAGCGAAACAGGAGGTTGTACTGGCTTGCAAGCATTTCTGCCCGCTCGCTGTCCTTCCAGATCCATTCCACAAAGGCGTCTTTGAGTATTTGCTGCTTCTCACGGGCCATCACCGTCTCGCGGGGATTCACCTTGCGCTGCCCATTGATCTCGTCGTAGACGGTGGGCTTGCGCTGGTTCAGCTCCATCTCAAACAGTGTCATCGCATTCATACGGCTGGTGCCGTATGTCTGTGTCGCTTTCACCGTTCGCTCCAGGCCCCACGTTCCATCCACTGACCATGCGCCGATGCGCTCATCAAACTCGACTTGCACTGAAGACGAACGCTCGAAGGTTTCAGTCAAGAACTGGGTGTAGACACTAGCTGGAATCCAGGTGGATCCCATGCGGGCGTTGATCTCTCCAGGCTGAAGCTGCTTTGGCATTGCCAGCTCCAACGCTTCTACGTTGCTCTTGAACTCTTCCCCGGCATCCATCGCAATTTGCAGCTTGCGCCGCACATTGCCAGACAAGTAGCTGTCAGCGGATTCCCAGAGATCCGTTTCGGGATCCAGGTACACCAACTTTTCAGCATGGAGTTCAGCCATCACATCGCTTTCGGCCTTGTTGCGAAGCTGAGCAATCCTTGAAGGGACTACTCTGCCAGCTTCAGCCAAAGACACCTGCAAGGCCTCCTTCGTGCTTTCGCAATTCTGGATTGGCTCAGGAGATGCCAACGTGTTGCGCTCAAAAATCGGGGCCTTCGTCGCAGATTGCGAATCGGCATCCCAGTTTTCAACCGACAGCAGCAGCGGTAGATCTGGATCCACCTTGAATGCACGCCGGTTGGCGCTTTCGTTGAGGTAGCCGAATTCCTTCACATGCCGGTCATAGGCCATATTCAGACCCACACGCAGACGCATGAGAAGCTCCTCATCAGAACGCTTTGCCGCTTGCGCAGCAATGACGCTTCGCAGGCAATCGCGCACTTCAATCAGACTCAGGAGCCGCGCCAGCGTTTTACCGGTGAGCGACAGAGGTTTGGCCTTATCGCCTTCTACCTCATATACCTTGCCTTCAATTGTCACGACACCTGGGCGGCGCCACTGATCGAGCTGAACTACTTCTGCCTTCTGGGACTCCGCAGATGGGGATTTCGCCCGTGCTTTGTAGATCCCTTCTGGCATAGCAGCCACACGCTCTTGCAGCGCATGCGCCAAATCGCCATCGAACTTGCACACCACAGTCTGCCCACCGTATTGGGTGGACGCTGATTGGAGCTTCCCGATCACGTTTTCAGGGTGAACAAGGAAATATTCGTTGGTCATCAGCGCGGTACTGCTGCTACCGCAGATCCTGGATGAAGTTGGCACACGTACCAATTCAGCCCACTTCGGTTCGTAGCTCGCAGCTGCCTTTGCCTCACGCTTTTGGAAAATCAGTAGGTCTGTTGTCACAGACGTTCCTGCAATCCCGCTGAACGTGCCGCCTGGCAGGCGAATCGCTGTCACCAGCTTGGCTACAGAGTTCAGATAGGCGCGATGACCCGCCTTATAGGCATCCATCGTCCCCGAAGAGGTGATGAAAGCCACAAGCCCACCAGGTCGAACCATCTCCAGTGCTTTCGCAAAGAAGTAGTTGTGGATGGAGAACTTGGCGAACGGTACGTTGCGCAGCTCAGCTGATTGCTCAGCCCCAAATGGCGGGTTGCCCACAACGATGTCGTAGCTGCCAGCTGGCAGGCGCACGCGCTCAAAATGGCTTTGGTGAACCTTCACACCGTACTGCGAATACATGGCTTTCGTCATGCGTGCTGATACGTCATCGAGTTCAACCGCCGTGATGCGACTCTTGCGAGCCACCTCTTGCGGCATCCCAGCCAGGAACAGACCAGTGCCGCAGGAAGGCTCAAGGATGTTTCCACCCTCAAAACCCAAGCGCTGCAGCGCACTCCAGATCGCCTGCACCACCGCCAGAGGGGTGTAGTAAGCGTTCAGAGAGCTGGCTGTTGCAGAGCTGAATTCCTCAGGGGTGAGGAGTTCTTTAAGCTCTGCGTGACGGGCTTGCCACGCAGTGTCGCTGGTAGCTCCATCAAGCGCCTTGACCAGGCTGCCCCAACCTGTGTACAGGCTGAGAACTGCATGCTCTTGCGCGGTAGCGCTGCGACCTTCTTGCTCCAGCTGACGCAGGAGCTTGATGGCAGCAACGTTCGCTTCGTACTTCGGCACCGCAGTGCAGACCGAATCATGATGCGATGCCTCCAGTTGAGGCCACAGGGGCTTTGGCTGGACTTCTTTGATGATCTCGTGCGCCGCAACAGTGGAGCTGTTGAGCGTTCCGAGCACTTCACAAGGATCTTCATCTGGGTCGAAACCCGGTAACCACATGCACACTTGTGCAACAGGCTTCATTTTCATAATCACCTCCAGGAATGCTCCTGCAGGCGCACCAACCCCCAGCGGGGAAGGTGCCCCGCAGGCAGGTTGACGATTTCCGCTTTCACGGACTTGGATGCTGCTTTTGACTCCGCAGCGAGGAGTTTTTGAACCAGAGCATTACGCAATGGCTTAAAAATCTTGCTTTCTCAAAGCCTCCGATAAGACCTTGAGAAAGCACCCTGAACAATGTCAGGGGGCTTCTATCAAACGATGCTCACAGGTCCAGAATGTGTCTCAGGACTTGGGAGGCATCGCCAACATAGGGGGACAACACAGCGAGGGTGAGATCCACCAGGCGTTGACGCTCAGACATGGTGAGCATCCCTGAATCGGCCGCCCTGGCGAAGTCACCAAGTTGTGGGTGATCGGCCATGGCGCGAAAGAGGGAACGTTCTGCCTGCAGGCGCTGCATTACGGCTTCTGACAAAGGGCAACCCTGTGGGTGTGCCACTCGTAGCCGCGCTGCATCACGCGCTTTGTAGGTTTCCTGAAAGAAGACTTCCCTATCAGCGGTGCCGAGCATGAAAGTCTCTTTGCGATCAAGGATCACCTTGTCGATACCGAACTCACGAAACGATGGATCACTGCGCAGTTGAAGCCGCTTCAGGATTTCAGTCTCGTAGTCGATGACGATGGGGCCAACGTGACGCTCATAGGCCATTGCGAAAAGCAGCTGCTGAGCAGCCGAGATCAGCTCTTGCGTGATGCCGTTGGGGTAAGAACTCATGGTGTGTATCTCCTGTGAAGAAGGAGGACACCCCCCACGCTGGGGATATGTCCCCCAGGTGGGTTGAGTTATGAATCGCGGGTGCAGGTGTTGTTACTTCATCAGCGCCTTGAAGGAAGAGCTGAAGTAATGGCCCTGGAACTCGCGGTGAGAGTCGTAAACCTTGAAAAGAATGTCATTGCTGCGTGTTGCGTAATTGCGGGTTTGGCCCGCATACTCCACTTGCACAACGTGACACTCCAGAAGGCTATCCGGCACATACATACCCGCTTCAAGCAGTAGCTCTACGTCCAGAATTCCGGTCTTGAACGTGTTCTCTTTCGCATGAACGCCCACATTGGGGTGAGAGTGCATGCGCTGCTTCAAAGCCTGTTCAGTCAGAGGCTTGATGTGCTGGATTACGGTGGTTGACATAGTGACGCTCCAAAGGAAATGGGGCGTCACCCCCCATCGGGAGTAAACGCCCCGGTGGGTTAAAAATGAGAAAAGTAGTTGCCGTGCCTTGTGGGCATAGCGCTCAGCGCGCAGCCAGAAGCTGACTCATCTGCTCGGGGCCGCGATCCAGAAGGAAGGCTGCCTCGTTGTCGGTCAGACCCGAAGGGTTGAAGATCTCTGTTCAGAGAAGGCCGACTTCACGCATAGCGCGGGCAAGCTCTCCATACAAAGTCCTGGGCAGGATCGCAACTGGAGGTTGCTTTCCATGTGAGGCGAAATAGACCCTAGACAGTGGCAACCAGAATGTCTTGCTCAGACAGATTTTGGTGTCACGTTCGAGTTCGGGGGTATGGATGGTTTTCACCACCAACTCCCCGCGTCCATAGCGCTCAGTGTGCTGACTGGTTCCGTAGGCGACGAGCACCCGTGGAACCTTCGATGAATCATCGACTTCAAGCACCAGACAGGGCCGAAACTTCGGACCTGGTTGCATGACAGTTTCCGTTTCGGGAAACCACACGCGCACGATTGCCCCCGGTGGGGCAAGAAGGGACATAGAACCTCCTCACCCCGTTTGGGGTTGGTTATGAGCGCGGTTTGAGCACGCCTGTTGCGATGAGCATCTGTTTGACCGACTTGGCCTCAAAAACCTCTGGGAGGGGTTTGAGCTGGTAGTCAGCAACGTCTCGGGCAATGAGTCTTAGAACCCACTCCTCTGCCGTAAAGCCCTGTTCTTTCGCCTTGGCTGTCAGGCGCTCAAACAGGGTTTCGTCAGGTGCAAAGTGAATGGTCAGTTCAGACATGGTTGAGTGGCGGCTTGTGTGTGCCTTGATGCGCAGTCGTTTGGGGTTGAGCCCCAGACCACGCAAAGGCACAGCCTTTCGATGTGGAGACAGTCGAATCATGCTCACTCCCGTGCATTGCTGCAAGTCGTAAACACTCGTCCGATGAAGTCTGCTACCTGCCGCCGCAGCGCTTTGCGCCGGGGCTTGAGCACACCGATTTTTGGCAGCACGGGCTGCACGTAAGCCAAACCACCATGCATTTGCTTTTCAAACGAGATCATGTGAATCCTTGGTTGGCCAAGTCACCATCCAGCGGATGAATGACCCGGCTGGGAGGTTAAGCCCACCTGCCTCAGTGGCTGGCGGGGTTTTGGTCAATCAAGCCTGCGCTTCTGCAGCTTCTTTTTCCGTCACGGTCGCTTTCTCTGGCTGGGGAAACCCAGCCTTCAAAATGCGATCAGCAGCAGAGAAGATGCGGCCAGCAGACTTTTTGAGAACATCACGAGAGCCAGCACCGCAGAGCCAGTGCTGGATATAGCCACGGCTGTATTCGAGCCCTGGCAATTGCAGCGAAGCACAGCAGATGTAGGCCACCGATTCCGCTTCGACTTCCTTGATCGCCCTGCTCAGCTCATCACCGCAGACAAACCCATCCGTCACATCGCCATGAAGCTCACAGTGTGCAAGCTCATGAAAGAGTGTTTTGGCTGGGAACGCGGCAATCGGTGAGATCGCAACACGGCGCTCTGAGCTGTACGCGTAGCCTTGCATGTTGCCGTTGACCTGTTCAAACGGCTCCATCGTGACCCCGAGGTTTCTCAGGGCCAGTGACTGGCTCCATTCAAGGGCGGGCTCTTCAGGCTCATCAGATTCAACCTGCACATCGGACACATCACCATCCTGCGCTGCGCGCGGGTCGGGCTGAGTCTGAGAGAGGGCAAACCAGTTGTTGCGCATGACGAAGATTCGGCGGGGCATTCCAGGAACGGTTACCTCCCCCTCTTCTTCCTTGGCCTTGCTTTTGCCTGTCAGGGTGATCGGCATCCACAGTCCAATAGCCTTTTGGCCCTTCATGACCGAACGGCCTTTCTTTTTCCACGCATTGAATGATGCGATAGGACCTACCTCAACCCCACGTTCGTGCAGTTGCAAAACAGCCAGTAGCTGGTTGCCTACGCTGTAGTTGTGGAAGGCGCGGTAGTAGTCGCCCAACAGGCCTGGCTTTGTCAGGATTGTCTCCAGCAATGCCATCCAGTCAGGACGAGCGTTTTCTTTCTTTTCCATGGTGTTCTCCAGAAATGCGGAGACACCTTTCCCAGCGGAAAGAGCATCCCCGCGTGGGTTGATATACGCCAGCACAGCTGACGTTGTTGTTGCTGCTTTGTCTTGCGACGAGTGCAGCGGCCTCTTTTGTCCAAGCCATTACGGCAGGGTCAAAAAATCGTCTTTTCCGATGGGCTCAGCCACCGAAGTACATGGGAAAAAACAATGAACGAGCCCCAATGAAGCCGAAGCTTCATTGAGGACGTTTTTTAATGCACCGGCTCAAAACCACCTGTGACAGGAGGCAGAGCTTCGTGACCGTAGGGGTCTTGTGCAGGAGGGAAGGAGCCCAAACCAGCGGCAGGAGCCTTTGGTGTGGTCTTGCGAGGCGCACGTTGCTTTGCAGCTTCAAGCGCTACGAGGCGCTCGTTGGTCTGCACGAGAACGCGATTGAGCTTCGCGATTTCTTCACTCTGGGATGCAACCAGATCAATCATCGTTTTGAGGTGATCATTGGTCGATGGTTGGTCAAGCGTCGGCGCCATTTTGGGGCCAACTTTCGATTCTTTCTTCAGGTCAGCTTCTAAGGCGCGCTGTTTTGCATTTACTCGGTTGGCGAACATTTCGAAAAGCCGAGTGAAAAGGTACAAAACAGAGCCAGACAAGGCCAGAACGAAAAGAACGTTTTCAAGCATGGTGATACTCCACAAACTGTAGAGGCACCATTCCCCAGCGGGAAGTGATGCCCCACTGGGTTGATAAACGCCAACAGAGTTGACGTGGTTAAACGCTGATTTACCTTGCGGTGAGGAACAGCAACCTCTTCAAGCCAACACCATTACGGAGTCGAGCTAGGAATCTTCAGTCTATCAAAAGAACCACCTCTTGTGTGTCTTTTGATAAACCCCTGACCCCTCTCGGGGCCAGGAATTTTCATCAGGGATGCAGCATCAGCCGCATGAGCCCATGTATCCACAACCGGCGCACTTGTCGCACCCGTTGTATTTCACGAGCCCCAACCCGCAATCGGGGCATTTACGCCCCCCAATCGCTTTTGAAGCAAATCGCGCAATCACCTCCACATCAGCCATGTCGGACTGAAGAAAGGCGCTTGCTGTGGCCAGACTCCCGTTCTCAGCAAGGATGCCAAGACGCTTGTACCGGTACAGCAGTAGATCTGCAATGTAGGCGATGGTGGATGGATAGGACGCTTGCCGCACACTGCCAGGCACCTGCGCCAGGAAGTCCCCTTGGGGCTCCCGGTAGGAGCGCAGCTTGCGCAACTTCATTCCTATCCATGCAGGATCAACGATCCGCATATCGAACGACAAGAGCTTGCACAGCCCGTTGTAGGCTGCTGGGAATTCCCCAGCCATCCACACGCTGTACGGCCTGTGGCTGCCATCCGGGAGATCCAGCTCCTTGACGAACAACTCAAAGTCATCGCCGGTTGCCGGATTCTTCACGCTGACCGTCCACGACAACGTGCCTTCTGGTCCCGCCTTCGGCTCCTTGCGGAACATCATTGCGTTGACCAGACAGTTGTCGTCAGAGCCTTGGCCCCACCCGATCTTGTCGGTGTGGTACATCAGGATCTGCGCAAACGCAGAAGCTGCGCTTGGCATCCTGCGGATCTCTCCCGTGGGCGGCATAGGCATGTCAAAGGCATCCCCTTCGCAACGCTTGAGAGATTCCAGTTTCAGCTTCAGCCACCCCGCATCGTAGGAGCGCATATCGACCGAGAGAGTCTTGGCGATTGCCCCCAGCCCACGCGGCACCTCCGAGCCGTTGACCCAGGTCTCAAATGGGTGGACAACCCCATTGAGGTAATGCCCCACCATCACGGCAAAGTCCCCTTGCGGACACTCAACCATGTAGGTGATGGCAGGGTTTCCATCCGGCATTTGCGGCCTGTCCAGCCATCGCATCGCACTCATCACCGGTTGCGGCAATGCGTTGATGCTCACACGGCGGTCTGGATCGCTTTCTTCCACCAAAGGGGCCTGAGAAGGCTTGGGTTCGGTACCCTCGTCCAAGGACGTAAGAACTTGCCCCACCTCCTCATTGGGCCTATATGTGGTGAGCCCCTTGAGCCCCGCTGCCCAGGCATCCATGTAGAGCGACTCGAAATCACCAAATGGATAGCTCGCCGGTAGGTTCACCGTCTTGCTGATCGCTGCATCCACGTAGGGAGCCAGCGCCATGATCATTTCCAGATGTGCTTTGGAGTCCAGGGTTTGGGCCGTTTCGAAGTAACCCGGCAGTTCAGCGCTTTCACCATGAATGAGCGAGTACATCAAGAAGGCCGGGTTGTTCACCACGATCTCATTGTGCGACCCATCAGGCTGGAGCACCTTGCGCGAATACTTCATGCTGAAGACAGGCTCACAACCCGACGAGCAGTTGTTGCCAAACGTCAGACTGCCGGTACCGGTCGGCGCCAGCGCCAGCAAGTGGCTGTTGCGAATGCCGATCTTGCGGATTTGGTTCTTGATGCGCTCCGGCAGTCGGCTGGCGAATGTTCCCTCTGAGTGCTCAGTCACACCTTCGAGGTACTTTTCCGCGTTGAAGAGAGGGAATGCCCCACGCTCCAGCGCCAGCTCCACAGATGCCTCATAAGCCGCATCACGCATGGTTTGCATGATCTTCATGGCCATGTCCCGCCCCTCTTGCGAGGAGTAGCGCAGGCCAAACATGATCAGCGCGTCACCCAAAGCGGTAAAGCCCGCCCCGATGCGACGCTTGTTCCTGGCTTCCTGCTCCTGTTCGGGCAAGGGCCATGGGGTGAGGTCGAGCACGTTGTCCAACATACGCACCAGAACACCCGTCACCTGCTTGAACTTGTCCCAGTCAAACTGCGGCACACCCTCCCATACGGTCGTAGTGACGAAGCGCGACAGGACGAGATGTCCAAGATCACAGCAGCCATACGCCGGTAGAGGCTCTTCACCACAGGGGTTCGTGGCTTCGATGACCTCGGCATAGCGCAGGTTGTTGTCTGAGTTGATGCGGTCGATAAAGACCACACCTGGCTCGGCACGTGTGTACGTGGCGAGCATGATTTTGGAGTACAGCTCTTTGGCCTCAACGGTGCGGTAAACCCACTTGCCATCCTCACGCTGGTAGGCCCCAGACGCGAGTTGCAGGGGCGACGGCTTGGCCGTGTGCACCAGCTCGAAAGACTGCTCCGCAACCACTGCCTGCATCAGAGCATCTGTCATACCTACGGAGAGGTTGAAGTTGCTCAGAGGCCTGCGGTGGTAGGGGATGCTGGGATCATCGCAGCGCTTGGCTTCGATGAAATCCAGAATATCAGGGTGATCACAGCGCAGGATGCCCATTTGAGCCCCACGCCGTGCACCTGCTGAAATCACCGTCCCGCACATGGAGTTGAAGGTCTCCATGTAGCTCAGCGGCCCGCTGGCGAGGCTCTTGGTTCCGTTGATCCAGGAGCCCTTTGGGCGAATACGGCTGAAGTCATAACCGACACCACCACCAAGCCGCATTGTTTCAGCGGCCTTGGACAGAGCGGTCATGATGCTGGGAACTCCATCAGCGTCTTCCGTCATGGAGTCACCCACGGGCTGAACAAAGCAGTTCACCCATGTGGTGCGTGTTCCTTCGACCCCGGCAGATGCGTTGATGCGTCCACCGAGAATCGTGTAGTTCAAGGCCTCACGAAACATCGGCTCGTACACATCGGGTTCAGCCTCGTTTTGGGCGAGAGCCTTTGCAATGCGATCAAGCACCTGTTCAGGTGTGGCCTCATCGCCGCGCGCATACTTTTCAAGCAGCAGCGCGAGCGAGTAGGGTTGAAGTTGAACACCCATGCGGGTGACAGTTTCCATTTCCATCTTCGACTCCTTGTTGTGTGAGGCTGAGAACAAACCCTTCAGGGCTTCCCGAAGGCCTCAAGGAGGAGACCTATGGGAAGCCCTGAATGGGTTGTTGCTGCCCTCAACTCCACACACAGGAGTAATCGGCAATGCGCAAAGCGCAAAAACCAGCCGGTGGAAACCGCTGGCTACGTCTGGTGTTTGCTTCTCCAGAAAAGAAGATCAATCCCGGTCATAGACACGAGACATGAAAACTTTCCGCATCCCACTGAGCTGCAGTGAGATCTGGAAAGTCGCCCCCAGATGGGGGCGAATTCCTTACTCGTCAGTTTCCTTACGAGTTGGTAGAGCAAGCCGCCTGAGTACAGCAAGCGCCACCTTCTGCGCATCGGCCGCATATGGGCCGATGAACGTGGGGGGCTCTTGAGTCTTCAAGCGTCTTGCAACGACAGCAACATGCTGCCTCACGCCGAAATCGTCCCTGAGTGCGTCGATCATGAATTGACGGTAGCTCAGTTGGAGATCGCTGAAATCAGCGGGGGCGCAAATGGCCCGCCGCATCCTGGTGTCGTGTCCAACACCTTGTGGTTGATGACGCCGTATCGCATGGGGCTGACCTCACGCTACCTTCAGCAGAGCCCTGCGGATGGATGGCATCGTTGGAAAGCCATGGGGGCCATGAGCTCGTAAAACGTCCATCCAGTCGAGCGATTTCTCGTTCGGCAGGATCTCCCCTTGCGGGGTAATTGCAATGGCTTGCTTGCCCATTGCAATAGCGCGTTGAACCAGCTTCTGCGCAGCCTCCTGGCCGTGCCCACGCGGGTGTTGCTTCGAAGGACGATCCTTGTCAGCGAACACAACCAGCAGTTCGACCTCTTCAGGAATGACCATGTACTCCATCAGCGTTGCATTTACCGTTGCCCACACTGGAATACCTGTTCCTTCCATCGCAGCCAGCGCCGTCTCGATGCCTTCAGCAGCGCCGAAGACACGAGCAGGCTTTGCCAGTCGTATTGCACCTCCAAGAATGTTTCGATCCTCGGGGTAGGCCATCATTTTCTTAGCCGACTGCACACCCCCCAACTTGTTCCCGTACCCATCAAGATAGGTGCGGTGCAAGGTAATGGGCTTGCCATCAGACGAAAACACGGGAGCCACTATGGCGCCGTGATAACCGGTGATCGTGTTCTTCTCAGCATCGAAATACGCGAGCCTTGGGTGAAAGAACAGACCATCGATCATCGGCCGCTTCAAGCCTCGTTTGGCCAGATACAGCCGCCCCAATGCCGCCTTTGGATGATTCAGCGGCACGCAACCCTCCATGACGCGATTCAAAGACCTGACGATCTTTTCATTGTCCTTGGGGTCATTTTTTGCTGCTGGTGTTGCTTGAATGCGGGGCAGGAGGGCTCCACCATTTTTGTCCCCGGTGAGATGCTTGAGCACCTCTTCCAGAGTCTCACGGGCAGTCCATCCATTGACCCACATTAGCGTCGTGAAACCATCGTTCTTGTTGCCACAGGTGTTGCAAAAAGAACGACCGTTTTGTGCATAGGAAGGCATCATGCGATAGCCATCCTTGCCGCCGTGAACTGGACAAGCTACGTGCCCTTTCGAGCGCTTGTCCAATGCCGGGTGTAAGCGTGGGGCCAGAGCGTAAAGGATTCCATCCCAACGCCCTTCAGACAACCGTTTGGCTTTATTCCATCGCTCTTCCCACCAAGCTGCCCACTCGGCATCTGTCCTTTCAACATGGGTACTCATTCGACTCTCCTGAAACACCCCGGACGGGGCATACCTCAGGGCCCCAAGGGGACACTCAGGAATGCCCCGCCAACGGGATGAAGAACCAACCGAGAACCCCCAACCGGGGGTTCCCGGCTGGGACTGTTGTGATTACGAACTCAGAGTCATGTCGTCAGAACTTCGGAAAGTCTCCAGCCAGGGCCGGATCGTTTTCAAAGCCGCTGGGCTCCAAGGGAATGTTGTCATGACCATGGGAGTACCCATAGCCATGATTTGCTCCCTCGTCACGCTGCACTGGTGCTCCAGGTCGTGGGCGAGCAGCCCGTGGCTGCTGCGCTGCAGGCGCGGGAGCTGGTCGCTCTTGCGATTGACCGTGACCCTGACCTTGCACACCTTCTCGCAAACGATTTTCAAGACTGACAATGTTTGCATCAATCTCTGTGAAATAACGGTCAGCGCCGCCGTCGTTTGAGGGCACCTTGCGCGTACGCAAGATACCTTCCACATAAACACGGGTGCCCTTTTGAGCAAACCGGTCGAGGTAGTCAACGGTGTGACGCTCACGGGCCTGCACTTTGTGCCATTCCGTGCGTTCCTTCAACTCACCAGTCGCACGGTCTTTCCACTTTTCAGAGGTGCAGACAGTGAAACTCGCAATGCGATCCCCACTGGGGAAGGTGCGAAATTCAGGATCTTGCGCCATATTCCCCAAAAGGACTGTTTTATTGATTGACAACATAAAGAACTCCAGTATTCGCAACATTCCATTCAACGAATGGTTTGCCGCAAGGTTGAGGCCAAGCATTACGCAGGGCCGCTGATTTGGCTTGTGAGAGCCAGGTTAAGCAATGCGCTCCAGACGCTTCACCGTTTTTGGAACCATGACGATTTGTTCAACCATCATGTATTCGTTCAAAAGGCGAATAAAGGCATTGCGCGTCTTGTCGCAAGCGGCATCAAAGCTACGAACGACATCCATGCGATTGCGAAGCATGTCCATTGACCAGTCCAGCATCTCCACATAGGTCACCCCATGATCAAGGCCAGAGCCGACAATGCGCGTCCATTCAAGAGGCTTCTTTAGATTGGCGCGTGGACTGCTGCATACACCGCATTTGTTGGAATGCTGCGAAACAGGCTGGTAATTCAGCTGTCCGCAACGTGAGCAAGTGCTCTTGTAGCCGGGGTCATAAACCTCAGACTCAAATAGCACCAGGTAGCCCGATTGACGGCCCATAGGGCTGATCTCGTAGCGCCCCTGCATGTCACGCTGGAATTCACGCAAAGACCACTTCAGCTCACTCCAGTAATCGTCAGTTTCCAGAATGGAATTCGCCTTCTCCATTTCGCTCTTATTGAGCCCCAAGCGGTGAAGCTTGACGCAATGGGCATAGCTGGTGAGAGGACGAACTGTCGAGCTGGTTTGATACCGAGGGTGCTCTGCCAAGAACTTTGCAATACCTTCTTTGGTACTAGGTGTTGCTTTGGAATTAAAAAACATGGGATCTCCGAATAAATACGGAGGCATGTTCCCCATCGGGGATGCATGCCCCCAATGGGTTGAATAAAAGTGTCGTTTTGATGAGGCGACAACCTCTTTTACTTTCGACCATTACGGTGGAAAGATAAAACCATGTTTGTCACTGGACTCCAATTGAGCCCACTGAGAAACACGCCCAGCCGAAGCTGGGGTGTTTAAGAACGCTCGTGAGAATTAAGCAGGGAACATGTCCTTGGTATTCACTTCGAGTCGCTGAAGCGCCGTATCGAATTCGTAATTCAACTGGTCGAGATCACGCCCAAAGCAAAGTGCCTGGGCTTGAACGTACAACGCATTGATTTCCTTTTCCGAAGAGGCAGTTCGCATCTGCGTAATCAAATCCTTCACAGGTACTTCTGCGGGGCTCTGAGAATCGCTGGAGACGCGCGCCGCTGCTGGCTTCGCGGCACCTTCAGGCGGTACCTGTGGTGACTTTGAAGCTTGTGCTGCATTCGCGCCAGGGGTGGCTGCCCGTGGGGCAGACTGAACGGGCGCCTGGGAGGCATCCTGAGGGGTAGACGTAGCACTGGGGGCGCTGCGAGGTGCTGCGCTTGGCCGTGGAGTGGCCTGCCGTGGGGACTGCTGAGGATTGGCGGTGTCTCGCGCCGCTTGCTGCTGCTGCTGGTAGGCGTCATCGAAGTTGGGAGCTTCGTACGAGCCATCTGCAGCTTGCCGCAAGGACAGAGACTGGGAAACGCCGAGATTGGCCGCCGTATCCAGCGCCAAGGCTGTACGCAGCTCAGTGGACATAGGCAGCTTGTTGCACAAGGCACGCAATGCTGTCTTCATCCCCATCGCTACATAGTCATCAATCCACGGTGTCGGCTTGTTGTTGTTAAGCGCATAGCGATAACCAGAGCTTTCATCGCGGATCTTGTTGACTTGTCCTTCGCTCATGGTCACGTAGGTTCGCTCGCCGCCCTGGAGGACAGCAACTGCATAAAACCCTGTGACCAGGCCGCGCTCAGCATCCGAAGCCAGAAAGCCCCGGTGGCACAGTGGTTCGTGAACGAAAGACCGATTCAAGCCGTAGACCTGCCTGAAAAGATCATTTTCCCGAACTTCCTGGGCGTAGATTTCAACTACGTGACCAGTTTGCAAGACCAGCTTCATCAGCCCTTTGTAGCCAGGCACCAGTTGGCACTCAGCCTTGAAAGGCACCAGAAATGCTTCGCCGTTCTGACCGATTTCAAGACCCAGTTGGGATGCCTGAACGACTGCAGACAGCACACTCAGCGGATTGCATTTCTGCAGCGCATCGTTGCGACGAAATGCTGTCAGCGCAATGCGCATGATGCGGTCAACGCTCATGTGCTTTGGCAAAGCATTCATCACTGCCTCTCGGTTTTGCTCAAGGAGGGTGGGGAATGGAATTGCATTGAACTGCTCGTTCAACGATCCGCTGTTTCTGCGGATATTGCTCATGGTTTGGCTCATGGTGTTCTCCAAAAAATATGCGGAGACACCTTGCCCATTACGGGGTTGTGTCCCCGCTAGGGTTGCTAAATCAGGCTTGGTTTATGCCTGGCTCAGGCGAATTGCGCCAAAGCACGTTTGACCGACCATTCCGGCAGATCAATTTCTTCTTCTTCACAGAAGGGCTGTGGCTGGTAACCCGGCCACGAGTCGTTTGCGCGGCACCACTGCAGCAGCTGCAGCGCCATGCGGTACTTGCGGCGCCCTACTTCAATGCTTGCCTGCCCAATGCGGTACAGGCAAACACTGTGTGGAGCATCGGACTCAACGACGAGAAAGTAGAAAGGCACTTCCCGACCAATGGCCATCTTCACAGCGTCCGTGTAGAACGCTGCTTGAAGGTCGTAGCCATAGTCGTCAATCGAGCGTCGGAAAGACTCTTTGGAAGCATCGTTCGTGGTCTTGAGGTCGATGATTGCAAGGATTTCTCCACGCTCACCCAGCACCAACATGTCGCATCGAATGCGGCACATGACACCAGTGTCCTCGTCCAACCAGAAGTAGCTTTTTTCAGTGACAGACTTGAGGCGAAAAGCCGTAGCTTTTACATGCTGGGAAATCTTTTTCAAGATTTCCTGCACTGCAAGCATGTCATCGGGTTCCAAGGTTTCTTTACCTTTGACCGTCTTTTCGTACTCCTCTGCTTTTGCCTTGCCTTCTTTGGTGCGCCGATCAAACTTAGGGATCTCGATGTAGTGATCCGCAAATCGTTCTGGCTCCAGATAGGCACAGTGCAAAGCAGTGCCGAATTTCAAGGCAGGTGTCACCTTGAATGGCGCTGTGAGGTAGTGCTTGAAATGCTCAGGGGAGCGCATGATTTTCACCAGCGCTGAGTGCCCTACGATTTCCTTGTCAGCATGGTATTCCCCCGCAGGAATATCAATAAAGGCATCTATCTCACGATAGATTTGTGCCACCTCACTTGCGGTGGATTGCACAGCAAGGAAGTCAGCCTGGAGGCCGACAAAATTATCATCTTCATCCATTGGAATCTCCTGAAAATGGAGACACCAATTCCCTGCGGAATCGGTGTCCCGCAAGGGTTAAAACCACTTTCGTGGCGCAAGTGCTCTTCGCTTTGCAGCGGGTCAGCTAACCCATGATCACTTCTTGATTACCAAGAAGGAACAAATCTTTCAGATGCACTTTGCTCAAATGCATTTGAAAGACCCCACCGTCGCAAGTCGCAACGGTGGAAATCTCTCAAGCGGTCTTTTTGGCCACCAGTCCTGCTGAGCGCAGAGCATGCTGAACCAGCTTTCGCGTTTCGGGGGGCACTCGGCCTTGGCCCTGGCGCAATTGTTGGTGCAGGCTACCTGCTTCACGGAATGAGACGGCATTAAGAACTCGCTGAAGTGTTTGATTGCTCATGTTTCACCTCTGCCCTTAACCCCACACGCGGCGCTTTGGAGCGATTACGTGCTTGGAAATGAGAGCACCAGTGAAAACACAAACGGACAAAACAGCTAAACCCATGATGGCTCCTTCAGACAGGTTGGTGAAACCTGCGAAGTGCCCACATGACATGTAATGTCCGTGGCACCCCGCAGGCCCAAAAGCTCTTGTGAAGAAAACTCTTAGGCCTGCGGGGTAGAACCACAGAAAGATGGAGCCCAGAACCCAACCGAAGTTGGGTTCTGGTTTCCTTTATTGGAGACCAGTCATATCAGCGAGTGCTGTGACGAAACCAGTCTTGTACAAAACACCAGCAATAGCTGCGCAGCTGAAAACAACGATCATGATGAACTCCAAAGTAAAAAACCTTGGGCGCACCAATCCCCTTGGGATGATGCATCCCAAGGATGTTGAAAACCTCACTTTCGTGAGGCACTTGCACTGCACAGCCGAAGTGGCTGAACAATGTTCTTACGCACGCAATCAAGCAACAACGCCATTACGGAGTTGAGGTTCATTGAGTGTGAAAAAACGGCCCGCATCTCGCGGGGCGGAAAGAAAAGCCCTTTTGGGGTCGATTCCTTCAATAAAGCCAATACGGCACAGATTGCAGCGAGATGCCCATCTCAGTCCCAACGGGAAAGAGTCCAGGTCTTACACGAGCGCCCAATCCATCTGCAATTACCCGCAGAGTGGGGGTTGGGAGCTTCGCTCCAAAAAGATGCTTTGGCATCGAACGCGCAGGGCGTTAAAAAAAGTTCACAGAACAGCTTGAGCTGACTGGTTGCACACGAAGTGCAACTACTGGTTGAGAAAGAGGACCAGCTCCACTTCAAGGGGATGGCATTACGCACATCACTCCAAGTGGTTGTGATATTAGCGATAGATCGAGGAGCTCGTCAAGCCATACGCACCATTTTTTTGAACGAGGACGCGACCGGGCGGCAGTGCGAAAAGTAAACGTATTGCGTGCTTTTCAAGGGTGTTTAGAGAGGGGGGGCTTCCTAACATGAATCCACCGTTGTCCACCCTATGGAGGTTATTCATGGCTGCAGTACCAAACGATATCGCAATGTCCCAAGCGGAGGCGTTGAGCGTCTCCTCACCCGCTGAGGCCTCACCTCAGAAACCCAAGAAAGCTCGCGCCGCTACGGTCGCCAATGATGCTACTGCTCAAGCTGCAACTGCATCCAGCGACGCTCCAAGCGTAGCGCCAAATGCAGCTGAAGCAGCGAATGCATCGGACGTGCAAAAGGCTGATACCACAGGCGGCGGCAAGAAAAACCGCAGCGCTACACCCTGGTTTGTGGAACGTGCAGAGCGCACCCTGCGCAACCGTGCCAATCAGTCGTTTCCGATCCTCACCAAACGGCTGACCCTGCAGAGCTACCACGCTCAGGACATGCTTGTACGAGCCGGTGAGAACTGGGCCGAAGCGATGATCACCCTGTCGGAAACCATGCGCAACTTCAAACCTGAAGAGCAGTGCATTGTGGTGGATAGCGAAGTGGATCGCTTGCTCAACGAAGCGTTCAAAGCAATCAAGACAAACATCGAGCGCTTGAACAAAATCGCTGAGACAAACGGCCTGGACATGGAAGAAATCGAGGCTGAATACTCGTCCCCCTCGACCTATGTTCTGAAGGTGCTTTCGCCGCGCGAATTCCGCTTCCACACACTGCTGCAAGAGCTGGACAAGCTGTGCGCTCTGATCGACAAGATGTGGTACGTGAGCCTTGTGTCGGACCGTCATCGCAGCCAGATCCCATTCGAAACCAAGCGCCAAATCATCCGCATGGTCAACCGTGTTCGCACACTGGTGTACCGCGCACAGGCGTCCTCTCAGCGCGCGGGCGCACCCGATGCTGTGGATCCGCGTGTGGGCACAGTCGTTGACCCGTCGCTGAAGAAGAATAGCGGCTCTGCGGCACCAACGACCAGCTCGGAACCTGAAGCTGCCGCTGCCGATGATGAAGCTCAAAAGAGCACCACTGAAGAACTGGCTGAAGCCGCTTAAAACAATCGCACTTTGGAACTCAATTCGTTTCAGGCGCGAGCTGTCACAACGCCGGGGCACATTACCGTTCTTGCATGCCCCGGCTCCGGTAAAACAAGGGTGCTCTCTTCTCGCGCAGAGTACCTGATCAATGAGCATGAAATCGGCCGTCTTTGCGCTGTCACGTTCACGCGTGATGCCGCCAAAGAATTGCGCACCCGAATCCTCGACTCCTGTGGCCCACAACATGCAAGGCGTCTGGCCGTAGGCACCTTCCACTCACTGGGCCTGGAACAGGAAAGACGCTGCACCAACGGGAAAATGCCCCGCCTCATCAGCGATGGGGAAAGGGCCATGATTCTCAAAGGTGCGTGGAAATCGATTGCACCCAAGCTGACCTACGAAGAAATCGTCAGAGAAATCGACCTGTGCAAAACAAAGGTCGATGGCCATGTTTTTGAGGACGAGCGCATCGAAGCGGTATTCCACGCCTACGAAGCTGCGATGAAGGCCGACAACTGCATGGATTTTTCCGACATCCTGCTGCGCTCAGTGCGCGGGATGCGCAATGGCACGATCAAGCCTATCCCCTGTACATGGATGCTTGTGGACGAGGGGCAGGACATGGATGCTGTCCAACGTGACTGGATCCTGGAGCACGGCAAGAGCGGCGTGCACATCACGCTGGTTGGAGATGATGACCAAAGCCTTTACTCGTTCCGTATGGCTCTGGGCTACAAGGGTTTGGTCTCCGTCACGGAGGCATTGGGCGCTATCGAGCTGACATTGCCTGTCAACTACCGCTGCGCCCCGAACATCTTGGAGCATGCGGCCAAGTTGATTCGAAACAACAAAGAGCGGGCCAACAAGAACATCAAGGCCCACAAGGAAGTCCCCGGTGAAATCATCGTGGGGCGCTACGCGACACGGGTTGATGAGGGCAAGGGCATCGTCAAATACCTGACCGACCTTGGCGACAAGCGCGGTGAATGGGCTGTGTTGGCAAGAACAAACGGGATGCTCGATGAGATCGAGATGAGCCTCAACAGCGCTGGCATCCCCACCATTCGCAGTGGCGGCAAAAGCTTCTGGGAGCATGGGGTAGGCCTGATCGTTTTGTCCTTGCTGCGATCCATCGACACCAACACTTGGTCTGGGGCAAGCCAGTGCCTGGCCTACTGCGGCCTCTCAGTCTCTTGGCTCAATGGCTTTGCCACAGGCCGGGGCTCCTGCATTGAAAAGCTCACCGAGGCATATGAGACAGCACCTGACGACCACGCACGAAAGAAGATCCTGGCTTTGCGCGAAGGCATGCTCTCTTGGCAATACCAGGCCAGCAAAAGGCGGGTGAATCTGGCGATCTGTGGGGCATTGGATTTCGTGAGCGACAACTCCCGCGAGGGCGTCAAAAAGCTCATTGCTTCCGTGAAGATCAACCTCACCGAACGTAAGAGCCAACACAGCGGCGTGGAGGGCTCTCAGGCTGCAGCGCAGGCAGCCGAACGGCGCCAGCAAGAAAGTCTTGCCCAACGCATCGCCCGCCTATCCAGGGTTGAATCCAAAGAGGAGGAGGTGCACTCAAGTGTTGTGCAACTCATCACTCTGCACTCCAGCAAGGGACTTGAATTCGACAACGTGTGGATCGTTGGATGCGAGGAGGGAAATCTGCCCCATACAGACTCTACAGAGGACGAGGAACGGCGCCTCATGTACGTGGGAATGACACGAGCTCGTAGCCGTCTCGTGATCTCCAGCTCCATGGAGGATGGAATGGAGTCTCGCTTCTTGGAGGAAGCAGGGCTCTAAACCTTGCATGTCGCAAAGTAAAAAGGGCTGTTGCCAGCAGCAATCAATTGCAACCTTTTTTTTCGACTGCCTCTCTATTGACATCCTCCCCGCCCTAAAAGACGGGGATTCCTTCTGCAAGACGGCGATGTCCCGCCGCGAGAATGTTCCTGGCTGCATTCACGTCCCGGTCGTGTACCGCGCCGCATCCGCTGCAAACCCATTCTCTTATTCGCAAACCTGCTCTACCTTTCGGACTGCTGGCGGGAATGCTCCCGCAGCACGAACAAGTCTGGGTGGTGTAGCTCTCACTCACTACCTCAAAGACGATACCGGCCTGCTGGCACTTGTATTCCAACATCGTCTTGAGCATGGTCCAGCCCGCATCCAGCGTGCTCTTGGCCATCTTGGTTTTGACAAGCTTCCCGCTGGCCACATCGCCGACAAAGATCGCTCCATAGTCCTTGACCATGGCGGTACTGAACTTGTGCAGCATGTCCTTGCGCTGATTCTTGATCTTGGCGTGGATGGCCTTGACCCGGCATTTCTTGCCTGCCCGCTGGGCGATACCCAAACGGGCTTCGAGCTTGCGGTAAAAGCGCCCCTGGATGCGCTGGGCGTCCGAGGCCACAGCCGCTTCCTTGAGGCCTAGGTCGATGCCCACGCTGGCTGTGCCTTCGCTGGCTTTGGCCTGCACCTTCACGACCACGTTCAGATACCAGCGTCCCCGGCTGTCTTCGCTGAACGAACCGGCACGCAACTCGTAGTCGCCCAGGCCGTAGCTGTCCCAGAGGCTGAACTTCTGGCCAGCAAAGGCGATTTGCCCAGCCTTGTATTGCAGCGCCCGAGCCTTGAATGGCACCCAGCCCAGGCTGTACTTGCTGGACTTGGGATTGGAGACACGCCAGCGCAGTTTGGTGCGCTTGAACTGTTTGCGGGCCTTGGCATAGTCCTCGCAGACCTGCTGCACGGTGGGCGAGCCAATCTGTACGCCCTCGCACTTGCTAAACCCGTTGGTCAACTTTTGCAGGTCGTAGCCACTGAGCCACTGGCGACGCTCACGGATGGCGCGATGGCTGGTTTCGTTGCAGAAATTCCAAACCTGATTGACCTCACGCGCCATCGCGGCAAGCACTTTGGCGTGCTTGTCTTTGATGCGCAGGCGCAGGGTCTTGGTGCAATCCATGTCGTGTATTAGTAGTTGGACTCGCACGAGGGGCTTAGCAGGAAATAAGACAACTGCCTCCGCCAAACAGGTTCTGATCAGGCTAGACAGACAGGCTCTTCTTGTAGCGAAGATTTGACCCGTTAACGTGGAAGGTCTTGGCGTTGGCCTCCACAGTTGTGTTGAGTTGCTTGCGGTCTTTGACAACTCCAGCCTCAATGGCAGCTGCACGGAAGGCTATGCGATTAACCATCCGCCACTCATCGTCTTCAGCCACTGCTGGGCAGGAGTTCAGCACTTTCAAAAGTGAAGCGATCACAGGATCAGTCACCTCGATTTTTTTGTTCTCGGCGGCAGGTTTTGCAGTCGCAGTAGCTGGGGTGACCTTTGATGGCTTTTGGGATGAGGATGCTTGTGGCTTGCGCTGGGCTTGCTTTTCAGCTGCGCCAGGAGTGATCGAGCCCCGATCCTCGCGACGCTGAGCCTTCACCTCGTGCACTGGCGCTGCAGGCCGCACGGTTGCACCCTCATCATTGACTACAGGTTTTTGGCTGGCTTCGGCTTGCGCTTGAGGTTTAGTTTTTGGCTCTGGCTCGTCAGAGTTGGCAGTTTGCGGACGCAAGGGTTTTGCCTGGCGCAGCCCAGGGCGTTCCACACTGGCCTCAACGGGCTTCCCTTCGGTGGGCATGGCGGCTTGTGGTGCTGGTGCCTTGGGTTGTTCACGGACGGAATCAGCCTTTGGTGTCTGGGCTTCTTGCTCTTTCACCTTGCTGACCGCCCCCATGGCGCTTACCCGGTCGTGGTCGTATTTGGCGTGGTAGAGAAGTGCGTCACCAGGCTCAGGCATCAGGCGAAGCGCCTTGCAGTCTTCCCCTTGGAACGTGGCGTCCACCAGTTTGACGAAGGGGTTGTCCTCGTCAACCCAGATCCATCCCTTCTTGCCGCACTCATCAAGGATGGTTTTCGCAGTGAGGCCGTAGTTGGCAAAACACGCAGGCCAGCGAAGCAAAACCATGCCCTCGTCGTCCACGCGAACATCAGAGTTCCAGAGCTTGGCCCCCTGTTGGAGATCATCGGCAAGCGCCAAGAACAACTCACCCACCGACCCGCTGAATTCAATTGTCGGGGCCTGGTCGAATACAAGCTTGTTGCGCTTTTTCTTCTTGGGTGTGGTCTGCCCTCCTGAGGACTCATCAGGCTTAGCTTCAGCAATATCCTGAGCCACGGGAAAATCTGCCGCGCTTTGCGCTGGCGACTCCTGAGCCTCTGGGGCGGCTTCCTTGTTGAAGGACTTCAGGCGAATCACAACGGGTTTAGAGATGCCGTGGGCAGCCTCCTTTGAAGTGACCTTCACAACCTCACGTACCTTGGGCTGCTTTTTCGCGTTCGGGTCTCCAGCCTCGATTCCCAGAATTTCTCCGGTATCGGGATCAATCTTGAGCTTGGCGGGCGGCGCCTTGGGGCCCTCGGGCTGAGTCGCTTGGGCCGCACCATCTGAACTTTCGGTGGAAGCGGATTGCTCGGGTTCGTTCGCAGCATCCTTTTCTGGAGGATGGCTCATCAGGGCATCTGGCGGCGGTGCTGCGTCTTTTGTATTTCTCTTGCTCGCAGTGTTCTCTGTCTCTGCTGTGCGTGTCTTACCGCCCAACTTCACTGGAGCGGGAGCTGGTGTTGTTGGCTCAGCTGCCGCTGCAGCTGTAGTGTCGGCACTCTCCTCCTCGCCCTCATCATCTTCCGCGTTCAACAGACGCCCTGCAATCGCTGGAATCGGAGTGGAGGAAATCATGGCGTCGTCGCGCAAGCGAATGCATGCCAACGACTTGTTCGGTATCTTGGCTTCGAGCACTGCAGGAACGATCTTCCAAAATCGCTCGTCCCCACCCTCTTTCACAAACGCAAGACCGCGTTCAAGCAGCATGTCCAAGATGCCATCTGCGGTTCGGGGAAAACCCTTGAGGTCATCCGTTCGCACCTTCGCCGCGATTTCATCACCAGAGGCGGGCCACACGAGGTAGATGCCGCCGTTGATGTTCCAGACGCGTGCGCCAAGCTCGTTGACTTGCCAAATGCCTTCTTTGATGAGGCGGCGCATGATGTCCATGAGGTGGCGCTCAATTGGAACGCCAAGCTCATAACCAGCCATGGCGACCCCCATGGTCTTCAGATCACGCTCGGTACTAGAAGAGTCAGCGCGCAGCACCAGGTCGTACAGGGGATTTGTTGCGCCAGGGTTGCCACTGAGGGCTTCCATCAGCCACACCACTAGCTCCGTACCACCCTCATCAATCCACTGGAGAGCTTCAGCGCCGATGATGCGCTCTGCCAGCAAGTTGCTCAGGGAGATGTGTTGCTTGCCCCGGCCTGCACGCCAGTCCAGGAAGTAGGAGTTGAGGCCGTTGGCCTTTGCCCAGTCATAAAGGTTTTCCGTTAGTGGCTTCCATGTCAGATTGCGATCACTGTCCGTGATGGTCATATCTGTGGCAGGCTTGCCTACGTCATGACAAAGCCCTGCAAGAAATGCTGTGAGCTGCCACCGGGGCTCGATAGCGCGTCGTTGCGCAGGCGTTTTCCCCGTGCTCAGCAGCATGTTGTCTGCGCCCTGTAATGACCAGAGAGCCACCTCCATGCTGTGACGCAGGAGCCCCCCCGCACCACGATGGTGATGGGATTGGGAGGCTGGTAGAAGGTGCGCGTAGGTGGCGAAGCGGCGCAGCGCTCCCAAGTAAAAACGCTCGTACTGCTCAGGCGTCACGATGACGCTGCGCTTGAACTGGGAGAGGATTTCCGGGTGCTGACCGATCAGACGTTCCGGCTCGATGGTAGGCAGCCCTTTCATGAAGGGCGGGTAGCGCGGAACGTCGAGATCAATAGCCGCTGGTATCGGAATAGCTTGCGTTGTAACTGCAGCTTTTGGCTTCAGGAGGCTCTTCAACCACTGCATTGCTACTCGCTTTTGCAGTATGGACAGTGAGATGTGAGGCTCAGTTCACGGTCGTAGATGTAGCTGATGCGGCAGTTGTTGCACTTCATCACCGTCAACTGGTTGGAGCGCACATCACGAAGAGCGTAGTAGGCAGCGTTAATGTCCAGGCGGTTTGAAGGATCCACCTGCCCCAATAGATCGTTATAGGCCCGCCAGGTCTGTAACAAAATGCGAGGTGTGATTTCTTTTGTGTTGTGAAGGCGCTGGTGCAGTAGCACAATAGCTGACAGATTTCTCACCATCTGCACTGTCTTCACGTATGACAGGGCCGACTCGGGCAATTTCCCATTTGGAGATCGCTCGCCGTGAATTTCTTTCCACATTTTGCGCAGAGGCTCCAGCGTGAGATTCGTCAGCGCTGCAACAATCGAGAGCCTGAGTTTTGCTTGGATCAGCTCACGCGCACATTGCAGTTGTTCCAGTTTGGCGATCTGCATCGGATGTCAAAGTTAGTAAAGGCTTGTTAGTGGGTACTTATCGGCCAGAAATCGCCAGGGCCGAAACACTCAATGCACCAACGGCGTTTGTGGGGCTATCCAGGACTTGTTTCATCGAGTCCTCGTCAAGACGCATGGTGAAGAACGTAATCGGCGTGGCATTGGCCACTTTGTCGATTTCTTCGAGGCTCATGTTTGCAATTTTTTGAAGCAAGTGGTCAGGCATGCCAGTCACCATAGATCCCAAATTTCCCTCACCAGACCTTGCGACCCGCTGCGCAGTCAGCAGGTACATCCGGTTCAGCGAAACAACGTCTTTCATTGCGGTCACGATCAACCTTTGATAACAATCTTGTAGCTGAGTGTATCGTAAGGTACCAAGAAACTCCACTTTTTGCCTCAAAAAATGTCAAATAGTCGCATATATGCACCTTTAGATTCATGGACAACTCAAATCAACTAGCAATCGAGATCGGCGCCAGGCTCCGCACTTGGCGAAGATCATTGGGAATGACTCAGGAGGACATGGCTGTTCGCCTGCAAGTCAACCCATCGACATATAAGAGGTACGAACTGGGGCTCAATGCTCCTGGTGCACCTGTTTTGCACGAGGCGTGCGGTTTGGGGGTCAATACCAACTGGCTGCTCAATGGCGCCCCACCGATGGTGCGAATGGCCAAGTCAAGTGGCTGCGACTCCACAGATTCCGTGCTCGAAGAGCTGTGCTGCTCGCTTAACAACCTTCGCTTACTAGATCCAGAAAAGTACGCGATCCTGACAAGGGGTTTCGTTGCCCGCAGCGCTGAAGCCGCTGAGCACGCGGTTCTTAAAAAGTCTATGGCAGATACCATCTCTAGCCGTGTTGCTTACGGGTTCGAAGACATCTTGAGCACCCCCATGGATCTCTTGAATGCCGATGGGACCAAGAGCACAGAGGGGAAATAGGACTGAGCCCCGGCTTAGCCCATTGAATGCGCTTGCACTGGCAGTTGCTCTGCCATGACCGAGAAATAGCTGTGCTTCTTCCACAGCTTGCGATCCCCTATGACATAAAGGCGCTTTTTGCCACGCGAGACCGCCACATTCAAAAGGTTGGGCTTGCTGGCAGCCCAGGCCTTAGCTCCAGAAGACTTCGGATTCCCGCCCAGCACGACCACCACAATATCCGCTTCTTTGCCCTGTGCCGTGTGAACGGTACCCACCTTTTTCTCATCAAGCTCAAAGGCCTTGGCGATTCGAGTCAAGCGCGAGGCACAGTCTCTGAACGGCGAAATCATGGCGATCTCATCGCGGCGCATCCCCATTGCCAGCAGTGTTGAAAGCAGCTCGTGCAGCCGAGCCCCCTCCCCTTCAATCCAGTGACCCTCGCTGGTGGTTGAGGACACATCAAGCCATGCTGTCTGGGGCCAATCGTGCTGATCCACTACAGATTTGCCGTACACCATCATCCCAGCGTAGGCGATCTGGTTGCTGATGTGGAACATTTCGGGCGCACAGCGCCTGTGAAGACGCAAGGGGCAGCCGATCCACAGCTCTTCACCAGGAATGGTTGAAAGCGAGGTTCCCAGCCGCGCTGAAGCGTCGGCCAAGCCCTGAGCAGACGACCAGCTAGGCATCCAGTCGGTTGCCACACTGAAGTGCCGTGCAAGCTCCGATTCAAGGCCTGGAGCAATAGTCACCACAGGCTCCAGCTGCAGGGGGTCTCCGACAATAAGCGTGCGCTTTGCACGCCACACCGCACAGGCCACATGAGGCGACTGAGCTTGCCCGCCTTCATCGACCAGCAGATAGCCAATCGACTGACTTCCAGCCTTCGCAAACATTCGGGGGAACGAGGCGAACGTGGCCGAAATGACAGGCACCACCAGGCACAGCGTATCCAGCGCCAGCTGCGTCAGGGAAGCATCCACGCGCTTGCCCGAGAGCCAGTCACACGACAGACGCAGGTTAGCGGCCATCTGGTCAGGGTGGGCCTCAAGAAATGCCCTGTGCACCTCCAGCGCGGCAAGAAACACCTCTTCCCGCGCAGCCAGCCAACGATCAACGCCCCAAGGGGTGATGCGTTCGCGATGCTCCTGTTCCAGCTCCACATCGACCCAGCTTGTCCCGAATTCCTGCATCGCTTCGCTCAGCTTTTCCTCAGCATCCTTTCGTGCATGGAGAAGATGGGCGAGATCACTGAATGCCGCTGACTCTGCCGTGTTGGCGCGCACCTTGGCCATCTTCAAATCGATAATCTTGGTGTCTACGGCGTCAGTGTCCACGGATACCTGTTGAGCCCACAGCGCAGCGCTTTCGTGCTTGTCCACCAACTCCGAAGCTTTGGCCTGCCACAGCTTGTTCGCTTTACCCATGGATGCAAGGAACTGCAGCACACCTGGCTTGCAGGCTTCGTGCTTTTGAACTTCCCTCAAAGCAGCAGTCGCTTCAGCTTTTGCACGCATGAGGACATCGTTCAATTCACTCAAACGAGCCCCCGCGTGGTCAAGCAACTCATTGCGCTCCAGCTGCTCACGCTTGATGCCCTCCAATTGAGCCCGTGCACGCTCTGAATCGGTAATCAACCCGGAGATTGAGGCAGGCAGCTTGGAAATTCCAGCGACCTCTTTACGGCATTGAGTTTCAGCACGCACGGCTTTGTTGAAACGCTCCACCGCCTTAGTCCATGGCACTACAGGCTGCTTGCGCCCATCAATGATGTCACTGAGGTGTTTGCGCATGGCCTGCTCTTCACCCTGAGGCTGCGCCTTGCTCTTGGCACCCCACCAGAAACGCTGCACAAAGTCTGTTCTGTGGCTACGCTTGCCAAGCGGCGCAGCAATGAGCCCCCACGCACTCTTTTGGGTGACAACGGAGGCAAGCTCTGGAAAGTAATTGCTGCTCTGGGCCACACGGGCTGGCACGGCACCCACGGCAGGCAGTTCGAGAGTGACGTTCTCCGCAGCCCCATTGCCATTGGTGGCGACCACGATGGAGAAGCCCTGAAGCGACTTTTCCAGGGGGTAGAAAGAAGCATTGGCATCACCAACTTTGGTGCGCCCCTTGGCTCCGAAAGCATTGGAGCCCAGTTTCACCAGCTTAGCAGCCCTCTCGGTCACGACCTCTGCCACGACATCGCGCAGCAGGGTTGTTTTGCCCGTGCCTGGTGGGCCATTCACCGAAAACAGTCCCGCATTTCCAGCGAAGTCCAGAAACGCCGAGTTCACTGCCACTTGCTGACTGAATGCCAAGGCATGGTCTGCAGGCCATCGACCCTTTGGCATGTTCTTTGGTGCGAGGATTTCGCGAAGCGCATCAAAACTGGCGCTGTCACGGACATCGACTCTTTGCGCCACGCGTGCAGGGGTGGCACCCATCATGAACTGTGCAAAGCCATGCCCGAAGTCTCCCTTTTGCACCGCTGCAGCGATCTTGCGCAGATCGGCGGCGTAGAAGCTGCTCAAGCCCTCTGAGGTCTCACTGCGATCTTGAGCGTTGTCCTTCTTGACACGCATGGCCCTCACCCTGACCAATGTGGGGTTGTCCCCCAAGATGCTCATGGGCAGGCCCATCTTGGTGCGCACCAAATTAGACAACTCAGACAGCCAAGCGGTATCGGCTTGGAAGTCACCCTGCGGTGCCCCATCCACATGGTCACTGACCCATTGGACAAGGGCCATGTTCAGCTCGTCAAAACCAGCAAAGCCGCTTTGGGGATTGCTCACCACACTGGAGGGCTCAGGCAGGCCAACCAAGTCGGCAGAGCCCCCAGCCAACAACGACGCAATGGTCGCTCCATCTCGGAGCAGGTAGCCAGATGCCCAGGCAGACAGGGACAGCGACAGAGTTTGCGGAATGGGGCAGCCAGCCTCATCAAAGCGAAGATCAAAGAGGCGTGATGTGCTGCTGCGCTTTTCCGGCTCTTCGTGGCCCTCGTCTTCTCGCGACAGCACGCGCTGGACGCACGCGGTCAACAAATCAGTCTGGTAGATGCCACATTGGGCGTCATAGACCCAGCCCATGCTAGCTTCAAGTGGTTTGCGCAGGTGAATCGAATCTGCCCACGGCATCACGCCATGACCGTCACCGCGGATTCCGTAGACAGGAAACATCAGATCGCTTGGGTTGACGCTCAATGCGTCTTGGGGTGTCAGCGCCTCAATGGCCTGCCAAAACTCAAGTACGTTCGACTTCATCACCTACGCCCTTTTTTTCTTGTTCTCTCAGCCAACGATCCCGCGATTGAGCTTGATTTGCTGACCTGCCATGTACCGCTGCTGCGCAAGCAAAGGAACATGCGGGTTCGTGCGCAGAACCGTCACCAAGTCATATCCCTGTGCGCCTTCGACCAACACCAGCACCGCCATGGCATCAGAGAAGTGCAGGTAGACACACGATGGGCCATAACGACGCTTGAACTTCTCGGCCACATTCGGCAGCAAATCCGCTTTGAGCAACCCCTTGTGCGAGAGCACATTGACAAACCAGCGCCATGCTTGGCTCCAACGTGAATCGGGCAGCTTGGAAAGGTCGTTCTCCGAGTAGCGATCCAGTCCCTCGCAGATTCGGGCCACCCAACGGTGCATCGCGTGACGGGTCACGATCACATCGGAACCCAGCAGCTCACAGTGCAGGGCCGACATCGGGTATCGCTTGCCCAAGTGGATCTCCACCAGGGGCTCTACGGCCTTGGGCTCTTCGTCTTTCCAGCGCTGCACCTCGTAGGAGGCTTCAAAGTATTTGGTGGCGAGAAAGGTTGCTGCAGAGGCTACAGCTTGGCTATCTGCCTTGCCCGCGCCCTGCACTTTCAAAGCGCCTTTGAGCAACGCCTTGCGGATGATGCCGGAGGACAGGAGAACGCGGATTTCATTGCCCAGCCGGTTGTTGCCATGGATCTTGCGCTCTTCCAGCAGATAGTGAAGCGCTTTGATTTCAGCAAGGGCGTGTTGCTCAGCCGCGTGAGATTCATCCAGGGTGACATGCAATGAGCCAACAGTGGGGCGCGAGTTGGGGTTGGTCTTCCACTTCCAGTTGACATCAAAGCCACCTTCGCTGGAAGGCTGCGTGTGAACTTGCAAAACAGACACTGTGACTATTCCTTCTTGGTCTTGGGCAGCAACGCGGCACGAACGGCGTTGAACCACTTTCTGAATGATGCACCCTGCATGCGTGCGCGCTCCTCTTCCTGCAGACGAAGTGCGACCGCATGGAGCTTTTGATTCAACTCACCCAGCCTGGCCAACTCACCCATGACATGAGTGACATTGGCAACAGCCGCCTCGATTTCTATTTGGCACTCCTGATCGTGATTGGCTGCGTGGTGCTCGGCGCGGGCCAATTCCACCAGCTCTGCGAAAGCCTTGCGGTCATCGTGCTCCATCTGCAGGGCAGCGCCCTTGAGGCTCAGCAGCAGATCCCGCACCCGCGCTGCACGCGCAACCCGCTCGATTTTGGCGATCTTGTGGCCGCCCAGGATCTGGTGCAGAACGCTCGCCTCACCCACCTCGCAGACTTGAAATGCATCCGAACGGTTTGACATCGCTTCTTCCTTAGAACGTCTTGGGCATGCGCCCCAACCAATTGACAGCCTCATTGTAATTATTAAGAACAATGATTGCAATTGAATTGCTATTTATTGCAGAAAAGCCACGAATAAAACGAGAATGATATTTGACTTGGAATGCTATTAGAGCCGACAATACCGGCCTAATTCACAGTCTAATTACAATGTCATTCGCACAAGCAGTACAGGATCGGGCTCCTCACGCTTCGGGCGGCGCCCATGGCAACGAGCCTCTTGAATTCATCTCCACCGGGGGTAACGACAGGGCAGTTGTGGAGTACCTGAACGCCCTCTTCCCACGAGCTGCCCGCGAAGGCGTCAGCGACATTCACTTTGAAGACGATGGTGATCACTGCTTCATCCGGTTTCGCAACCGTGGCGTGCTGGAGATCGTGGATGTGGTGAGCCGCCAGGTTTCCGCAGACATCAACGCCAAAATCCGCACGCGCTCACGCATGGCGCTTGTAGAGCGCATGTCCCCGCTGGATGGGAAATTCGGTTTCCAAGTGGATGGACGCGTGGTGGATGTGCGTGTAAGCGTGCTGCCCCTCGGCTCAGGAGAATCCGTGGTTTGCCGGTTGCTAGACCAAAGCGCCCACTTGGTCTCGCTGGACGAAATTCGCATGCCAGAGGACATCAGGGACGCCATTCGCCACATCATTTCCCAGCCCCAAGGGCTGTTTTTGGTGACAGGCCCCACCGGCTCAGGCAAGACCACGACCCTCTACGGCATCCTCAAGCAGCTGAACTCACCCAGCATCAAGACGATGACCATTGAGGATCCCATCGAGTTTCGGATCCAAGGCATCGTTCAAGCCGCCACGAACCTCAAACTGACCTTTGCCAAAGCCCTGCGGGCAATGCTGCGCCAAGACCCGGATGTGATTCTGGTCGGCGAAATCCGGGACGCAGAGACAGCGGGGCTCGCCACGCAGGCCGCGCTCACAGGGCACATCGTTCTGTCTACACTGCATGCGAATTCGGCCACCGTCACGCTGAACCGGATGCTGGACTTGGAGGTTGACCCCAACGCTCTCTCTGCTGCTTTGGGGGGCTTCCTTGCCCAGCGTCTGGTGCGAACGCTGTGCCCGCACTGCAAACACCCTCAGCCCCTGGATGGCTACATCCGTCGCCAGATCAAGGAGGCAGGTGTCAGCGAAGAAGAATCCGATGCCATCGGGGTGATCTACCGCGAAAACCCCGAAGGCTGTGATCATTGTCACGAGGGCTGGAGTGGTCGCACCCCAGTCTTTGAAATCATCTTGGCCACCCCTGAGGTGCGTATCGCCGTAGAGCGCGGCGACCTTGCGGCGCTCAAGGCTGCCGCGCTCTTGCAACCCCAATACCGCACCCTTTCACACGATGCATACCGGCTTGTCGCACTCGGCGTCACCAGTGTGTCCGAAGCCATGGCCGTCACCGGCTCTTCAATGATCGTCTCCGACGACTAAACCCAGGATTCCCAATGGATCGCAGAACCATGCTCTCAATGCTGGCTGGCGCAGTTGCCACGCCTGCATTCTCCCAGTCAGCGAAGTCGCAAATCCCCGAAGCGGTGGATTCCAAACCCTACGATGTGCTGCAACCCGCCATTGCAGCTGACCGCAAACGCGTTCGCCTCCTGTTCGCGTACGACTGCCCTTTTTGCCTGCGGTATCACAACGGCCTGGTGAGCTGGGGCTCATCATTGCCCAAAAGCGTCACATTTGACGCCTTCCCGGTCATTGCCAACCTGGACAACGAAAGCGTGCCCATGGCCATCGTTGGGAGGCTCATTGGGCAAGCACTGGATCACAAAGTGCTGCCAGCCTACGACTACGCCATGTTCACTGCCATTCAAGGCGATCCACAGACGGGCGCAATGCCCAAGGGCGTCCTGAACATGGATCAGGTTCTGAACGCACTGGTCGAGGCGGGAATCAGCCGCACCGAAATCCAAAAGTTCGTACGCACCAAGGGCAAGGGCATCGAAAAGAAGCTCCAGGCGCACGCCGATGCGGTGAATACCTACCAGCTCAAGGCCACCCCATCCATCGCGATTGGCGGTCGTTATGTCATCAACCCAGACCACACCCAAGGCAACCCACAGAATCTGCTGCTGCTTCTGAACGGGGTGGTCAGCCGCGTTGTTCAAGGAGATTTCAATGCGCTTTAACAAAGTTGTGGCGCTCGTCGCCACTTTCTTTGCCCTGGCAGTCGGACATGCCCAAACAAACACGCTCAGCGATTACCTCAAGAGCACCGGGCTCAAAACGCAAGCGCTCGAACCTCCAAGCGCCGAGGAGACCCCTCAATGGCTGAAGGACTCCAAACGCCTCAATGAACTGCTAGGCAGTGACGCCAAGACGCGCATAGAGAACGCCAAAGTCGTGCACAAGGTTCCCAAAGCCTTCGCGGGGCTCGATGCTTTCGTTGTGGAGGGCACCGAATACAGCGATGACTTCCCGGATGGCAAGCAAGAGCTTTACTTCTTCTACTCGGACGCGGCCCAGGAATACCTGTTCATCGGTATGGCCATCGACATGAAGCGGGGTCGTGATGTCAGCATGGATCTGGAGCGCTACCTACGTGGCCAGCTGGCAGAAAGCCCCGCAAAGGCTCTACGGCCTCAGGAGATGCACAGCATTGACCTGGTGGGCGGCAAGAACGCCGGGGCTCCGCTTTCATTTGTCGTGGATCTCGGACCCCAGGCAGGCAGAGACAGCTTCATGAATGTGGTTCAGCTCCATCGCAATCTGATGGCGGCAGGGGCCAACCCTCGCACCGTGCGCTTCATCTTTGTGAGCAACGCCAAAAACGAGTTGTCCAGCGCCGCCATGGCTATCGGCTACGGTACTCAGGCTATGAAGGGAGATGGCATTGAGCGGCTGATGGAGTTTGCCCACAACGGCGAAAAGACCAGTTGGCTTCAGCCGCGAAAGATCGGCAAAGACCAGGCTACCAAACAAATGCTGGGGACTGGGATTTTCAAACTGGACAACAACTCCACCCAGGCTCTGCTTGCAAAACTCAACACTCTGCCGTTGATATACGCCGGTAGCGGCGGCAAGACAACCAATGTGCCGCTTCCACTCTCATCAGCAGAATGGAAGAAGTTGCTGACAAGCAAATAGGCGCACCAAGCAGAAAAAAGCCCCACTCAGTGGCAATGCCAGTAAGTTAAGCAAAGGCCCTTCGGGGTCTTTGTTGTTTGTAC
>ENA-UOOA01001597-UOOA01001597.1-human-gut-metagenome-genome-assembly--contig:-P61old-NODE-1597-length-35698-cov-5.869203_pt1 | contig 35698 bp, 25 predicted proteins | sample MGYA00242467_ERZ724014 | MGnify/ENA metagenome assembly ERZ724014 | reverse complement strand
TCCGAAAACGCTCGAAAAAAATCTGGCGTTAATTAACGCCAGACCGAAAAAGATATTACATTTCCAAAAACCACAAGATTTATTTGAACTTTTTCTCAAAAAGTGTTGCACTTAGTTTGACAAATCACCGATTATACCCATATTCATAACAAATCAGTAGACCGAGTAATAACGATAAAAAGGGCGATAAAAAAGACGGTAATGGAGAAACCATGGTTTCGCCCGTGAAAGAAAATAAAAAAACGGCTTTAAAATGTCAAATATTTTAAACTTTTCGTGAATAATCGGTATAGACATCCGGCTGTAAATGTTGTATAATAAAAAAGGATTTACGGGCGATTTATAAATTCATTATAAATCCGCGCGAGAAAATCCGCGAAAAATATGCGGCGCGGAGGGAATACAGTATGGCGCAGATAAAATATGAAGCATTCGACGAAACCGGTAAAATTTACGAATTTGAGCAACGCAAAGAGGGAAACAGCATTTTTTTAACACTGAAACGCAGTCTGTTTTCCGGCGCAAATAAAATATACGCATTGAAAAATATTTCCCTTGCCGAAGCGGGCGAGAGCGGCTATTATATCGTTCCGCGCACTATTCAGAAAAACGGCGATATGCAGATTTTTTTCAAGCCGAGAAACGATTGCCAAATGGTTACGAAATTGCCGTTGATGTCGTTTTACGGCATCAAAAAGCAAGATTTCACCTGTCTTGTGCGCGTGGAAAGGAATTATAATTACGCGATCGTTACGAAAGCTGAAAACGGCAGATATTCGCTTTGCCTGCTGTTCGATTTCACGGAAACGGACGACATCGTGGCGCAGAACGACGTAGCGCACGACGATATTCGTATAGAAATCGTTTATTTGCCTTTGAGCGCGGATTACAACGATATGGCAACGCTTGAAAGGAACATTCGTCTTTCACGCGGCGAAATTGTTACTTTAAAGGAAAAATGCGCGGCGAAGCCCGCTGTGGAATACGCGCGGAAGTACCCGCTGATTCGTATTCGTATGGGCTGGAAGCCGAGTCCTTCGGTAGTGAAGCATCAGACGATTGAAAACGAGCCGGAAATGTATACGGCTTGTACCTTTAAAAGGGTGCGCGAAATTGCCGACGCGCTGAAAAAGAAAGGCGTTGCGGGCGCGGAAATTCAGCTTGTGGGGTGGAATCAAAGCGGACACGACGGAAGATTTCCGCAGCTATTCCCCGCAGACGAAAGGCTGGGAGGTACGGAAGAATTTAAAAAGACGATTGAGTACGTAAAATCTCTTGGGTACAGAATATCTACGCACACAAATCAGATTGATAGCTACGAAATCGCAAACACGTTCGATTGGGAAGACGTGTGTATAAAGCGCAACGGCGAGTACAATCAGGTGGGCGATTACGGCGGCGGACTTTCGTATCACGTATGCCCGGTGCGGCAATATAAAAACGCGAAGCGCGATTTGCCTGCTCTGGCAGCTTACGGAGAAAACGGGCTGCATTTCACCGACGTGGTTTCCATCGTTGTGCCGGACGTATGTTTTTCGCCTCTGCATCCCGTATCCACGGCGGACGGAATCGTGTATGTGCAGAAAGTGATGGAATATACCTCCGGGTTGTTCGGCGGATTTTCTTCGGAGGGGTGTATGGATTTCGCGCTGAAATATCTCGATTACGGCTTGTACGTAACGTTCGGTGACGGGTTCGGACATAGCAGCAACCCGATCGTGGATAATTATCTGCCGGTGTGGGAAGTTGCGTATCACGGAATCGTTTTGTATAATCCCACGTCGCCCACAATCAATTATCCGATTAAAAAGCCCGAAGATCGGCTGACGTTTATTATGCGCGGCGGTCGGCCGAGTTTGTATCTGTATTCAAAATTCCGCACGGGCGGGCAGAAAAACTGGATGGGCGAAGACGATCTCACCTGCGATACGGAAGAAGATTTGGCGCGGACGGTAAGCGTAGTTTACGAAAGCGAAAAAGAATATCGTGAATTGTGTGATAAGCAACTTTTATTTATGGAAAGATACGATATTTTAAGCGACTGGTTGCACGTGGCGGCATATAGCGACGGAAGCCGCATTGCGGGGAATTTTTCCAATCGGAAACAAATTTTTGAAGGCAGAGAAATCGCGCCCTACGGCTACATTTTATTGAAATAGAGAAACGTTTATATGTTGAATTTGTTATCGGCGGGGAATACCGTGTACGCAATCGGACAAGTCCTCGGGTTTTTCATCGCCGCGGAAAGCTTTTTTATTTATTTCAGCCGGAAAAGAAATCAGATCCTTGCGGCAAAACTTATCTGCGACGCGTTGAACGTGTTGCAGCAGGCGATGATCGGGGCGTTGACGGGTTCGATTATCAACGGGGTGGCGATTTTCCGCGAAGTGGTGTTTTACAACCGCAATAAGAAAAAATGGGCGTCGCACCGTTTTTGGCTGTATTTATTTATTGCATTTATGGGCGCTGCACCGCTTTTAAGCTGGGCGGGGTACATAAGTCTTTTGCCTGCTGTGGGAAGCATCATCGCGGTGGTGGCGTTTTACGTGGATTCGCCAAAAGCCACCCGCGCTATCGGATTGACTTCGCAATTTTTCTGGCTGACGTACGTGATTTTCACGAGAAATTACGGGGCGATTCTCAGCAACGCGGTGCTGATCGCTTCGGCGGTGGCGGGGCTTATCCGCGACGCAGTTGAGAAAAAGGGCATGAAAACGAATGAAAAAATAAAAAATTTGCCGTATGAAAAAGACGCCGGCGAAAATCGTGCGGATGATCTTTCGATAATTTCCGAAAACAGAGAGCCGCCGAGAGCGTATTATATCCCGTTTTCTTCGGAAGAAACCGCAAAAAGCGGCGATAAAACGAAGTCAGAAAGGTACGAGTCGCTGAACGGAAACTGGAATTTCCGCTACTTTGAAAGCCATCTGGATTTGCCGGACGATATTTCGGAAATCGCCTACGAAAATACGCTTCCCGTGCCGTCGTGCTGGGAATGTTACGGCTACGGTCAGGTATGGTATACGAACGTCAATTATCCGTTTCCGTATCAGCCGCCGCACACGGCTTCCGTCAACCCCGTTGGTGCGTACAGCCGAAAATTCCGCCTGAAAAAATTTGAAAAAGAATATCTGATTTTCGGCGGCGTAGCAAGTTATTTCGAAGTGTACGTAAACGGAAAATACGCGGGTATGAGCCGCGGCTCGCATTTAACGGCGGAATTCGATATTACCCCGTATGCGGCAGAAGGCGAAAATCTTCTCACCGTGCTTGTATATACGTACAACGCCGAAAGTTATTTAGAAGATCAGGATTGTTTTCGTTTTCACGGCATTTTCCGCGACGTGTATTTATTGCGTCGCCCGCGTAACCATATCCGCGATATTTATATCAGAACGGTGGGAAATAAGATTGTTCCCGAAGTTACGTTCGCGGAAGAAGCGTTGCCTTACTCCGCGGAATTGTACGACGCGGACGGCAGAAAGGTTTGCGCGGATCGGGAGTTTCGGCCGATTTTGTGGTCGGCGGAAAAGCCGTATCTGTACGGCTTAATGATTGAGTGCAACGGCGAATATATTTTTTTGAAAGCGGGTTTTCGAACGATCGGAACGACGGAAAAAGGCGAATTGACGATCAACGGCACGCCGATCAAGCTGAAAGGGGTGAATCGACACGATACGCATCCGTTGTACGGCTACGTTACGTCTTATGCCGATATCCGGAACGATCTCGTGCTGATGAAAAAGCACAATATTAACTGCGTGCGCACGGCGCACTACCCCAACGCGCCGGAATTATACGAGCTTTGCGACGAACTCGGACTGTACGTGATCGACGAGTGCGATATGGAAACGCACGGCGTGGAAGGCGCGCTCGGCTTCTGTTCGGCGGCTTCGATCGAAGAAATCGCTTCTAATCCTTTGTGGCGCGAATCATTGCTTTCCCGCATGGAAAGAATGGTGGAACGGGATAAAAATTTCACCTGCATTATCATGTGGTCGCTTGGCAACGAAGGACAATTCGGCACAAACCATATAGAAATGGCGCGGCAGACGAAGAAGCGCGATGAGTCGCGGCTGATTCATTATGAGCGTACGGCTTTCCCGAACAAGGCTTACGGAAAAGATCAGATGCCCATTCACCCGTGCGTGGATATTGTAAGCCGTATGTACACGAATTTACAGGATCTCGAAACGCAGGGCGAAGAAACCGGCGATAAACGCCCGTATTTTCTCGCCGAGTACGCGCACGCCATGGGGCTCGGTCCGGGCGAATTGAAAGATTATTGGAATGTGATTTACCGCTATCCTCGCCTTGCGGGCGGGTGCGTGTGGGAATGGTGCGATCACGCCGTTTTCAAAAAGTTTGCCGATGGAAAAAGCGGGTATATTTACGGCGGAGACAGCGGCGAATTTCCGAACGACGGCAATTTTTGCTGCGACGGACTTGTTTTTCCCGATCGCACGCCGTCTACGGGACTGCTCGAATACAAAAAAGTGATTCAACCCGTGAAATTCGGCGGCGCGAACGTTTCGCAAGGGCGGATAGAAATCGAAAATCTGTTTGATTTTACAAATCTGAACGAGCTTGATTTTTATTATACGGTGACGGCGGACGGAAAGGAAATTTTAAGAAAAGAGCTGAAAGTAGGCGTGCCGCCGCACGAAAAGCAGAGTTTTTCGTTTGAAACGGGCGATATTTCCGCGGCGAAAAACGCGTATCTTGAAGTTTATGCGAACGTAAAGAAAGATTGCCTGTGGGCGGAAAAGGGGTACAACGTAGCGTGGGAACAGATCGCCCTGAAAGAAAGCGATCTTTCGCCGTCGTTTGCGGCGGACAGGGATATTTCCGTGAGCGAAAGCAAGCGGTACATCGCGTTGACTTCGGGAAGCGTTTCTTATACGCTCGATAAAGCCACGGGCATGATTTGTTCGATGAAAAAGGGCGGCGCGGAATTTTTGAAAAAGCCGACGGATATCATCACGTGGCGCGCGACGATCGACAACGAAACGTATCAGCGCAGAATGTGGATGGAAGAACACATTCATAAAACGTATTTTTCGCCGATTGAAATCCGCGTGCGCAAAGATAGTAAAAGGTGTGTTGTGCAAATCGAAGGGTTTCAGGGTGCGAACGGCAGACTGCCGCTTTTCTACGTGTGGCTGACGTATGAATTTTGCTCGGCGGGGTTAAAAATTTCGATCGACGCAAAAAAGAACGCGCGATTTGCGGGGCATGCCCGCGGCGTTTCGGAAGACGTGAAAGACGATCCGCACGCGAAAAAAGAGATCGAAGAACTGCCGAGATTTGCCATGCGTTTTTCCCTGAAAAAGGAATTGGACGAAATCGAGTATTTCGGCATGGGAAAGCGGGAATGTTACGCGGATTATTGCGCGCATGCGAAAACGGGTCTTTTCGGCGGAAAAATCAGCGAAGAATACGAGCCGTATATCCGCCCGCAGGAGTGCGGCAACCATTTGAAAACGAGATGGCTGAAAGTTTTCGGCGGCGGAAAAACGGTGCTTTTCGAAGCGGAAAAAAGTTTCGAATTTTCGGCTTTGCCGTATTCCGTGGAAAATCTCGATAAGGCAAATCATACGTTCGAGCTTGAAAAATCTGATTCTTCGGAAGTGCTGATTTGCTATAAAAACAGGGGCGTCGGCTCGAATAGCTGCGGACCTGCGCTGAGCGAAAAATACCGCTTTATCTACGAGGCGTTTTCGTATGCTTTTTACGTTAAGCTGTAATTCTGCGAAGTTGCAAATAAAATTTTATAAAAAATCAGGCGGCAACGGATTTTTCCGTTGCCGCTTTTCAACGTGCAAAAAGATAAATTTATTTTTTGTCTTCCGATAAAAATTGCCCCCACTTCGATTGCGGCTGCATATCGTTGGCTTTTAAATTATAGCTTCGCCATTTATTCGGCGACATACCGTAATATTTTTTAAACGCGTTGATATACGCGCTTTGCGCACAGAAATTGAGCCGCATCGAAATTTGCAGAATCGTTAAACTTTTATCCATCAGAAGAATCGTAGAATATTGCAGCCTGCGCTCGTTGATAAATTGCACGATGGTTTTGCCGAAATATTTTTTAAATTCGCGGCAGGCGTGTCCGTGCGAATAAGGGATTGTTGCAATCAGCTCTTCCACGTTCTTCCGCAGAATTTCCTCTCGGTTTAATTCGCCGATAAAATAGTTGATCCAGAGGTGAATTGGTCGGGAAGATTCGAAATTGTGTTGCAGATACAAGGCTAAAATTTTTACAATCACGCACGTGTGCAAAGCTTCGAGCGGCTCGGCTTTTTCAAACTGATTGAGATTATTGAAAAGGCTCAGCGTTTGTTCGAGCTCGTTGAAAATCGTGGTGGTAGCGACGATTTCGGTGCCGTTTGTGGAATTCGCAAGCTCATCGTACAAACCGATGCGCAACAGATCGCAGATTTTCCGCATTTTATCGTCTTTTACGTAAATATCTCTGTGCCTGTACTCTTCCGAAACATATTTGAAACGGATTTCGTGTGTTGCGCCGGGCGGAATAATCACAATCGTTTCAAGCGCGTTCTGTATGAAAGTTTCGCTGTTTACGATATGCGTTAACGTGCCGTTCAGGCAGTAAGTGATTTCCAAGAACGTGTGCATATGTTTCGGGTTGTCGTTATTTACGATTAGGGAAGCCAATGGCGAATTGAAAAGCGTTTCCGCCGTATAAAGCCGTATCATATTTTTATCCTTCCGGCAGCGCGATTGCCCGCGCCGCCGTTTTTTATTGCTTTTGCGATACAATTATTATAAAATAAATTCGTAGCCGTGTCAAGGCAAAAAATCGTAAAATTTTTGTTTTTTAATAAGAATTGCGGTAAATAACGGAAAAAATGTTAAAAATTTTAAACTTTATGTTCTTTCACTGTATAGACACGACTTTCGATTTATGCTATAATAGCCGAGGAAAAAGAAAAACGCGACGAGAACTTTAATTGCTTTTTTCTGCATTTTCATTCAATCAAAAAAAATAACGGCGGTAAAATATGAGAAGAAAAAAACGGTTTTTGGCGGTGATTGCCGCGATTGTTTTAAGCTTTGCTTCCTGCTTATCGGCATGCGCTGCCGATCGGGACGGCGACAAAAACGAAACGGACGAAAATATACCCGTAACGCTTTCAATCACGGGACTTCCGAAAGACGGCGTTTTTGTGATGGACGATAAAAACGATACGTTGCGCCTGAAATGCTTGCCCGATCCCGATACGAAGAAAAATAGGGAAATTCCCCTTGTGTGGAGTGTATCCGACGAAAGCGTGGCTACGATTGATTCCGGCGGCGTGATGAAAGCCGCGCGCGCGGGAAGAATCGAAATCGGCGCTGAAAATAAAGAGCGATCGATAAAAGCTTCGGCGGAATTGATTATCGCCGACGAGCGGACGAAAGAAAACGAAAATTCGATTCGAATCACGGGCGGCGCGTATCGTGCGAAAATCGTGGGCGACGAATTTTACGTGGCTTTCGAAAATCCGCAGAATTTTGAAACGGAAGTTTTCAGCGATAATCAAAGCGTTGCGAAAATCGGCGAAGCGGGCAAGATTACTTGCGTAGGCGCGGGGATTGCCCTAATCACCGTTTCCGCAAAAGAAAACGCCGAAACGTTCTGTTCGTTGGTGCTTTCCGTAAGCGCGTCGCCGCACGAATATTTTGCGTATGAAGACTTCGAAACTCCTTCGCAGGGCATTTCGGATATGTTCGATTTCGTGGTGGTGCGCAGCAACGGCAAAATGGAAATGAAGCGCGCGACGGACGGCGAAAGAGGCAATTCGTATCTCGAAGTTTCCCAAATCGTGAAAAACAGCGGGTGGAACGTGTGGAGCATTTGCGCGGGCGGTCTTACGGCGGGCGAGAGTTACGTCTTTTCCGTTACGATCAGAATTCTTGAAGGTAGTTACGCGTTGTTTGCTTATCCGCTGAACGGGTTTACGGCAGAAAACCGGGGAAATCCCGCGAATAAAGGATTTGTGAAGAAAGGCGAAAACGAATACGTGTACATATATGAATTTGTTGCCGACGCGAAAAATTATCAGTTTTTATTCGATTCCGGGAATGATGGCGACAAAACGTTTAAAATCGGTATCGATAACGTTACTTTAACGAAAAGCGAAACCACGCAGGGAGATTGTTTCGATGAGTGAACGAAAAATGAAAAAACCTTCCGCCGACGGCAGAGTGGGCGGCGGAAAAACCTATAAGCACGTTTTAATCGCGATGGCGGTGATTTTCGGAATCTATGCGTTTACGCTGTTGTTTCCGTTTGTGTGGCTTTTGATCAATTCGCTGAAAACAAAATTCGATTTTTTCGACAACGGATCTTTGGCTTTGCCGCAGAAATACACGCTTGAAAACTATTCCGAAGTATTTTCGGTGTTTCCTATGGCTGAAATGTTTTTCAACTCCGTGCTGCTTTCTACGCTGATTCCCACGGCGAGCGTGCTTTTCGGCACGTTTACGGCATACGCGCTTGCAATGTTTGAATTTCCCGGCAAACGCACGGTGTTCTGGATCAATATCGTGGTGATGTCGGTGAGCATACAGGGGCGCGACGCCGCCATGGTGCAGTTGTATACGCAATGGAAGCTGATGGATACGCTTTTCGGTATGCTATTCAAATACACGATGAGCTTCGGTTTCGGAACGCTGTTTTCGATGGCGATGTTCAAAACGGTTTCGGGCGCGTACCGCGAAGCGGCGCTGATCGACGGCGCGAACGAATTTACGATTTTATTCCGGATTTTCATTCCCGTGGTGCTGCCGCTGCTGATGGCGAACTGGGCGCTCAGCTTTATCGGAAACTGGAACGACTTCGCCGGACCTTATATTTTCTATTCTTCGCATCAGACAATCGCCACGGGAATCAAATATATTTCCGATAATATCGGTACGGGCATTTATCAGTTGGATTACCCCAAACTTTACGCGGCGATGCTGATTGCCGTAGTGCCGGTGATTGCGGTATACGCCGCATTCCAGAAGCCGATTTTAAACAGGCATCTCGGCGGCGGGGTGAAAGGCTGAACGGCGTAAAATGCTACAAAAGGCTACATTAAAAATAAATTGAAATCAAAGAAAAATATAATTGTAAGGAGAAAAACAATGAGAAACGGAAAAAAGATTTTAACGATGGTTGCTTCGGCAGCTTTGGCGGTATCGACTTTCGGCGGGTGCGGCGCGGGCGCGGGCGGCGCGAAAGAGGGCGTGCTTACAATCCGCTATTTCGAAGGAGGCTACGGCAGAGAATGGATCGAAAATGCCGCGGAAGAATTTAAGGCGTACAAAAAGGAAAAGGACGGCGTGGAAATCGGAACGAGTCTTACCGCCGATCCTTCGATCACGACTACCGCGTATCAAACGTTGAAATCGAATAATAACGTTCCCGATCTGATGCTTACGCAGGGCGGCTCGTGGATTGAATGGGTAACCGCGGGGTATCTTGAATCACTCAAAGACGTATACGACGCAAAGGTGAATACGTCGGGCGGAGAAGTAACGGTGCGCGAATTTATGAAAGAAGAAATTGCCGACGGCGCGCAGCTGCAACGCTTATACGGTCAGGGCGAATGGCAGGAATGGGTGATGCCGTGGGCTTCTTTGGAATGCGCTCTTGCCTACAACGAAGATTATCTTCTCACCGTGAACGCCGGCAAAAACTACGAAGGCAGAACGAGTGGCGGCAAGTGGATCGCCTTCCCCGAAACGGTGGAAGAATTGAAGACGTATTTCAACGACGTAACCGCTATGGGCGACGGCGTTGCGCCCATCGTGTGGGGCGGCGCGGACGGCACGAATTGGTTTGACTATCCTATTCTCGTGTGGTGGGCGCAGCAGCAGGGCTACGAAAGCGTGAACACGAAATCGGGCATTTCCGAGAGCGAAGGTTCGTTCAGAAGCTTCTTTAATTACGAATCGGCGGAAGTGTGGAAGCAGACGGGAATTCAGAAAGCGATGGATACCGTGCGCGAAGTATTCGTAGATACCGAAGGGCAGAAGTGGAAAAACACCTCGGCGAACGTGAAAGAGCTTACCATTCAGAACGCGGAAGCGGAATTTATCAAAGGCAACGCGGCGGTGATGCTGGCGGGCAGCTTTCTCGAAAACGAAATGAAGCAATTCAATTCGAAAAATTACACCATTAAAATGGCAACGTTCCCGTTGACGGAAAATTGCGAAACCGACGAAAACGGCAAGGGGATCAAATATCACTACGTATCCGAAGGCGATATGATGTTCGTGCCGGCGAAAGCCACGAATAAAACGCTCGCCAAAGAATTTCTTGCGTTTATCGCAAGCGAAGAACAGGTACTGAAATTCACGAAATACACCGGTTGCATGCGCCCGTTCAAGTACGATCCGCTTGCGCTTGCGCCCGATCACGCGTGGACGGCATATCAGCGCAGCGGGTTTGAAATCATGAAAAATTGCGTTGCGCTCAGTACGCTTCCCACGCTTTCCAGGCAGGAACGCCCCGCTTATCTTGTGTACGGCGGACTGAACTGGCGCGCAAGTACGAATACCGATACGATCACGGCGAAACTTCTGCGCCTTACCGGAAAAGAAGTAATGGTAACGGGCGATGCGGGTTTCCGCAGCATTTACGAATCGGGAAAAGTGATGCTCGACGACGCGAAGAAAACATTTGAAGATTGATTTTAAACGCAGATCGGAAGAGAAAAAATTATGTTGAAAACATTGAATCCAAAAAGAAAAAAGCTGAGTAAAAAGCAAAAAGGCGTGTACTTGTTCGTCGCCTTGATGCTTGTGTATCCGCTGCTGCAATGGGGCGTAAACTGGCTGTATCTGAATATCAGAACGATCGTTTTAACGTTTCAGAAATACAATGTGGCTACGGGGAAATACGAATTCTGGGGGCTTGAAGCGTACAAACGGATATTCCGCGATTTATTCACGCCGAATTCCGGGTTGCAGACGGCTTTTAAAAATTCTTACCGCGCAATCTATCTGAATATTATCATCACGGTGCTTTCGGTATTCTGTTCGTATTGTCTTTATAAAAAAATGCCGGGCGAAATGTTTTTCCGCGTGGTGTTTATGTTGCCTACGATCATTTCCGCCGTGGTGCTTACCACGCTGTACCGGAATTTGCTCAGTTCCGATTTCGGTCCGCTCGCAAAGCTTTTCGATCTTGCCATGGGCAAAGAACATACTTCTTATCTTTCGACGGAAAACAATTATCTGTGGGGGCTGATCGAATTGTACTGCATCTGGATGGGACTTGGCAATTCTGTGCTGCTTTCAAGCACGGCAATGTTCCGTATTCCTGCGGAAGTGATTGAATCCGCGATGCTGGACGGCGTGGGCTTTGGCGGCGAATTTATAAAAATCGTGTTGCCGCTGATTATGCCTACGATTTCCATCAACCTTCTCGCGGCGTTTTTGGCGCCCGCGGAATTGATGATGCAGCCGATGCTGATTGCCATCAGCGGCGGCGAACAGAATAAATACAAAACGTTTGCGTGGTATGTGTTCGATTGCCTGCGCGGCACGGAATCGGGATTGATTCACGCCGCCACGGTGGGTATCGTGTTCACGATCGTGAATTTACCGCTTACGATTTCCGTTACGCTGCTTCGGAATAAGATCGCGCCGGACGGAATTACTTTCTGAGATCCTTAGAGGTGAAAGATGAAAATTAAGAAAAGAACGGCGAAAGGTTTGTGCGGCGCGGCGATTGCCGCCATAGTATTCTGCGGCGCGGCGTTCGGCGCGGGCGCGTTCGGTTCGCGGAAAAGCGGCGCAAACACGGCGCACGCGGAAGGCGTGAAAGAACAGATCGTTTTCGACGGGTTCGACGATGAAACGCTCGACGCCAACGAATGGGAAAACGCTTCGGAAGAAGGGCTTTTAAATAAGCAATACGAAGCGTTGCGCTTCACGAATCTCAGCCAATGGGGCGCGCATGTGCTTTTCAACGGCTATAAAATCGGCGTGAATCCCGAAAACGCGGATCAAAAAACGGGCGAAACCGCAAAGACGGAAATCTCTTTTATTCTGCGCAATGCAGAAGGCGTGGCGAAAAGCTGGCTCGGCGTTACGTTCGGCAATATTTCGCTTCATTCCGATTTTGATAAAAACTCGAATTATCTTTTGAAATTCGGCTCGGGCGATACCACGTTTACCGATAGCGTCGTGCAGGGCGTCGGCGTGGAAAAGGGCAGAACCACGCCGATTGAAACGGCGCGCAAGGCGGGCAAAGAAGTCCTTGTGAAAGCAACGCTTGAAAAATACGGCGCGAACGATCGCGGCGAAAGCCTGTACGATATCGAGGTGAAGCATTGCGAGCTTGCGGAAAACGGCGAAGAGGGCGCATACGTTACGGACATAAAAAAGACGAACGGCGCAAATCTTCGGTTAGACGGCTATCTTTCTTTTTGCGGTATGGACGGAATGAGCGTGGATATGCGCGATTTTTCCATAACCGTGGATAACGGCGACGGCGCAAAGCAAGCGGCGAAAGACGATTTCTCTTCCGGAACGATCGGTTATAGCGGAAGCGACGGCGAAAAGTGGACGGCGTATATATTCAACGCTTCTTCGGTGAGCATCGGCAAAATCAACACCGTGCGGCTCGACGCGCAAAAAACGCTGATTTCGAAATCGCGGATTACGCACAACGGCGTTACGGAAAAGCAGTTCGTTCTCTCTTTCGATTGCTACGCGGAAAACGCTGCGGCGGGCGAATTTATCGGCGTGTACTTCGATTATAAAGGAAAAAAATACTTTATCGGCGCGGGTGAAGGCGTTTCGGGCGAAAATATCGTGATTCTGATGCAAGGCGGAAACATGCTGAACGCGCAAAAGAGCAGCGGCGTGCTTTTCAAATCGAGCGGCAAAAACGAAATTTCGCTTGCGGGCGATTTCGCTTACGGCGTAACGCTTAGCGTAAACGGAAAGGAATTTACCTTTTCAAACGTTGCGTTCGGCGGCGTGTGGGCAATCGGCACGGTGAATCTGCGGTCGGTTTCGTCTGAGGCATGGTACGAAATCGACAACGTGAATTATACGAAATACGCCTACAAAGTATCTTCCGCGCCGTCGTTTTCCACGAATTTCGGCGGTAAGAAAGCGGTGGAATCAGATGGCTTTACGTTCTACGAACATTACTTTAATTATAGCCGGTACACGATTGGCAGCGAAGTTTCCGTGCCGAAGTATTCCGAAAACAAAGAATGGCAGTATCTTCGCTTTTTAAGCAAATCCGCTTCCACGAAATCCTCCTGCTATTTCGCGCCGAAAGAAAAATACGGCGAGTATATTCTTCGCTTCGATCTGCGCGTGATGAACGAATACGTGCAAAAAGAGAACGCGGTATTCAACGAAGAAGGCAAAATCGCTTCGCGCGGCACGGATTATAACGCGAAAATCGGTTTGTCTTTCGGCAAGCAGTATCTCACGCAGGACGTGAAAGAAACGGGTGGAATTTATTTCTTCAACCATTATTCCACAGCAAAGGCAGACGGCGAAAACGATTTCTACCACGAAACGTTGTTTGCTGTGATGGATACGAACGGCGAATATATTTTCAAAAGCTGCCCCTACGATATTTTCGCGAATACGGATAAAACATACAACGTGATGATACTCGTGCGCAATTCCGAGCTGCGGCTGTATATGAAAGAAGCTGGTGAAACGGATGAGAAATTCGACGAGCCGGTTTGCGTTTTAAAGGGCGTGAACGGTTACGGTCATCCGGTGATTACGGGGCTTGACTACGCCGAATTCAGGTTGTATTCCTATTCGATTATCAATATTTCGCCGGCGGAGGGAAACTGATATGAAAAGAATGCGTAAAAAGGGCGCGGCGATATTCTGCGCGATATTAGCGGCGTTTTCGGCGGGCGCGCTTGCGTCTTGCGCGAAAGAAAACGATAAAGGCGGCAACGTTACGCCCGCGGCGAAAACCGAGAAAATTTACACCGACGAACAGACGTACGCCGACTTTACCGCCGATATTTCTTCTTCGTTTACCGTTGCGGGAAATTCGAATATATCAGACGGAAAATGCGTGTTATCCGTTGGCTCGTCGCTGAAAACCGCGAAAAAACGCCGCAAATCGCTCGCTTATTTTTCGCTGAGAGCGGAAAGCGGATTTTCTTATGAAGCGTGCGGCGCGAGAATCGATTTCACGCCGGAAGGAATTTTCTGCAAAAACGGAAACGTTGCCGTAATCGGCGATTTCTCGGGCGTGCAAAGCGGGAAAAAACTTTTAATCCGCGTGGAAACTTATAAAAACGAGATTTCAATCGGCGTGCGCCCGGAAAGCGAGCCGCTCGAAAAGTTATACGAAGACGCGGCGAAAATCACGCTTGAAGGCGGATTGAAAGAAGAGTATATCACGATTGCGGCGGTAAACGGCGCGGTTACGCTTGATTTTATCAGAATTTCGTCTTTGGAAGCAACGATCGATAATCAGACGGACGATTATAATCCCGAAGACGAGCCGAATTTATACGATAAAAAGCCGTCCGTGAGCGAACCGAAAAGCAAAGACGGGGGTGCGGAATGATCAAGAAAACGATCGGGAAAACAATAAAGAAAATCGTATGCGTATGTTTAGCGGCAATTTCTGCCGTATGTTTTATCGCCTGCACGAAAAGCAACGATAAAGATGCGCAGAGCGGGGGATACACGGCGAATAAGCGGTATCTTCTCGGCGTGGGCGACGTGATTTCGGAATGTGCGGCGGTGCGCGCCGTAAGTGGAGTAGACGGCGAGTATATGGCGGAAAAGTGCGAAGAACTCGGCATGAAAACGGTGCGTATCTGGATGCATTTTTCCGATCTGTTCACCCGCGTAAACACTTCCGACGATTTTATTTTAAACGAAGAAAAATGCAAGATTTTCCACGACTATATCGCAAAGCTCAAAGCGCACGGGGTAGAGCGGATTCTTTCGATGAATCACACGTTTCTGCGCCCTTACGGGGTGACGGCGGCGAACGATTATACGATTGCCAACCCGAAAACCGATTATAAAATGTACGTATGGCAGCTTGAAAAATACGAGTGGGCGTACAAAACGCTTGTGGCGGAATTTCCCGAAATCGACTATTACGAAGTAGGCAACGAATTCGATCACACGGGCGGGGAATATCTGCACGATTTCACTTATGTTGGCTCGTGGTCGCAAAACGGTGTGTACACCATGGAAGAAGCCGCGTATATCACCGCCGATCTTTGCTGGTACGCAAAGCGCGGCATAAAAGCGGCGAACGAAAACGCTACCGTGGTTTTGCCGGGCATCACCCGTTCCGCCGAGAAATCGCTCGATTATTTCGAATGGCTGTATAAGCATATCGAAGGCGGGTATCTGCCCACGGGCAAGCCGTATTCCGATGTAAACGCCGATAATTATTTCGATATCGCGGCGTGGCACGCATATTTCAACGAGGGCGAAACGGCGGCGCAATGGAAAACCCGTCAGGACGATTTCTATGCCGTGATGAAACGCCACGGCGACGCATACAAAAAAGTGTGGTTCACCGAAATGGGCTTTTCCGATTATACCTACGCCACGAAGAACGAAGACGGCACGGTGGATTATTCGGTAGGGCAGGCGAAAGTAGCCGAGCTGATGAAGGAAATGCTTGATCTTATGGTGAGCGATATGCCTTATCTCGAAACGATCACGCTTTTCAGAATGGCGGAAATGTACACGTATATCAACCCCGAAACGGGCGTGAAAGAAGGGGAAGTGTGGACGGATTACGAAGAGCATTTCGGCTTGTACTATGCGCCCAACGATAAAGAGAAGAAAGGAGCGGCAAAACCTATTGCAGGGGTTGTGCTTGACTTTTCTAAAAAATTAAATCAGGAGGTAGGAAAATGAAAAAACTGCATTATTTAAAGCCGAAGGCGGAAATTGTTCCGTTACGCGAGGAGGACGCGATCCGCACAAGCAGAAACGGCACGGAAATTACGCAGGATCAAAGCGAAGCAACGGTGCGCGATTTCTTTAAAAGCACCGTCGGGGAATAACGAATAAGGAGAGAAAAATTATGAAAATCGCAAAAAATCAAAAAATTATCGTACTGCTCGCCATGGCGAGTATCGCGGTGGGCGCGGGCGCGGCAACTTCGTTTTCCGCCTTCGCCGAAGACGCGGCTTCTAAAACGAGCCTTGAAAACGTAACTCTTACCATGCGGCAGGGTGCGTCCGTACGTATTCCTACTGCTTCGGCTAATGAAACGGCTTTCAATGCGCAGGCAGGACTTCGCTATGAAATTCAGATGAGCAAAGACAATTACGAAGCGGTGGTTGCATCCGAAGGCAACAACGTTCGCTTCGGCGTTCTGATCGCGCCCGAAAGCTATCATACGGCGCATGCGTTAAACGTAGAAAGCAATCTCACGGGCGAAACCGCCGTGTACAACTGGGCCGTGCCGAGCGTGGAAGATCCGTCGAAATGGTCTTATACACCGGAAGAAGGCAAAAAGCAGATTGTGAATTTAGATACAAATTCGATGGCGATTTCGGAAGATAGCAGTAAGTACGTATGGCGCGCGAGCCTTGTAGACGTTTTACCGGAAAATATCACGCGGAAATTTATCGGTATCGGGTATGTGTACGACAAAGCGAATGATAAATATTATTTCGCCGAAGAAAACGATAACGCGCGCTCGATGTCTTACGTGGCGCAAATGCACATGCAAACGATCGGCGCAGATACCGAAACGTATAAAAATCTTAATAAGTTATACGTTGAGCCGTTTGTGGGCAACGGAACAAGTTACACCGTAAATCACGTGAAGATTGATACAAACGGCACGAAAACTACGGCGGATACGCAGGTGGTTTCGGAAAACGTAAAAGTGGGCGATAAAATCACGGCTACGGCAAACGAGTACGAAGGATGGAGCACGTGGGGCGAAATGCCCGCCGGCGTTGCTGCGGTGAACGGCGAGAGCAAACTTGAAGTAAAATATTATCGCGATAACGGACTTGTTAAAAGAGTGAGCGGCGGTTACGGACAATGCTCGGCGGAAAGAACGCCGAAAGCTGTGAGAGCCAAAGCGTTGGATGCCAAAGGCAGCGAATTGAGATTGCAGACGAAGTACGCCGTGGAAGTGGGAAAAATGTATAAACTTACCGTGCGGCTTCAATTCCCCGAAGGCGAATTTCTCGGTGCATGGGGTTATTTGAAAGCCGACGGGAAAACGGCATATTTCGAGGCTGGCGAAAGATCGGAAGTGAACGGAATTTATACGTATGAAAAATACTTTACTGCTGACGGCGCACAAAATAACGTTCTTACGCTATACAATCAAAATAAAGCGTTTTCTGCGGATATTCTGAGCGTAGAGATCAAAGAGGTGGAAAATACAAACGTAGTGAATACAGATCCGATTTCCGGTAGCAACCCAACGTTTAAAACGAAACATTATCCCGATAAAACGGCATTTACTCTTACAAACGTACCGGCATGGGATAAAATAGCGTTTGAAACATCGCTTGAAGCCAAGGCGGAAACGATATATAAAGTATCGTTTAAACTTAAAACTTCCGATTTCGATGCAATTAAAACGTCCTTGTGGTTTTACGATAATATTTGCGTTACCTATAATAGTGAAACGAACACGGATTTCCTTTTACACGGTAACGGACTTGCTATCGGAACGGGCGCAAACGCAATTCAAGCGGAAGATTTAGGAAACGGCGAATATTTGTGTTCGTTTACACAAACGAAGAAATTATCTGCGGACGAAACTTATAAATTTGCTTTCAAGACCTATAAAACAGGTGTTAATGCTTCGTTCGATTTCTATGATCTTAAAATTGAAGCAATAAGCTGAAAAAGCTTGGCGCGGCAAAGTTGAATTGCGGCGGAGAGAGCTTCTCTCCGCCGCAACGCCGTAAAAGCTAAAACGAGAAGTATATTTTTAAAATTATGAAAGAAAACGTTCAAAAAGCGGTGTGGGCGAAAGGGCGCGCGGAAGAAATCAATCGCACGTTTGCATTTGCGCTCGATCTGAAAAAGCCTGTAAAGGGCGAAATTCGTCTTTCGGCGGCATCTTGCTATAAGTTGTATGCGGACGGAAAATTGCTCGGCTTTGGTCCGAATCGCGCGGCGCACGGGTATTGCCGTTTCGCATCTTACGCGTTCGAAGCGCGGCACATCGTTGTGGAAGTGCTTAGTATCTACGTGCAGAATTTCTGTTGGGTGAAGCAGAAGCCGTTCTTCGCCTGCGAAGTGAAAACGGCGGAAGGCAACACTTTTTCCGCCGAAGATTTCGCGTGTTTCGAACTTACGGACAGGGTGCAGAAAGTACAGCGGTATTCGTTTCAGCGCGGCTTTGCGGAAGTATACGAGCTTTCCGCCGATCACCGTGCATTGTATGCCGGCGAGCCGGAAAAAACGCCGTATCCGCGCTGCGAAACGGAAGAAGCGGCATTGCCGGAAGTTTTGCCCACGTACACAAAAAACCCGCTTCTCGAAGAAGTTTTCGCCCGCACGATAGATTGCGGCGCGGCAAACGCAAACGCAGATCTTCCCGTGTGGACGCACCGTTCGCAAACACAGGTAGGCACATTGCTCGAAGGATTTCTGCGCCCCGATTGGCAGGCATTCCCTACAGACGAAGTCAGTCGTTTCGAATTTATTTCGGGCGCGGCGGTCGGCGAATATCGCTACGAAACGGTAGATTTTTCGCGTATTTTTACGGGGTTCACCGAGCTTGAAATCGAAGCGAAAAACGCGGGCGAAGTGTACGTGGCGTTTGATGAAATTCTCACGGACGAAAACAGAAAGATTTTAAACCCGTTCCGCGGCGAAACGGCAAACGTTTTTAAATGGCGGCTGAATAACGCGGGGCGATTTTCGGTGTCGTCGTTCGAGCCGTATGCCTGCCGTTACGCGCGGATCATCGCAACGCCGGGCATTTCGGCAAAAATAAAAATCCGCACTTACGAAAACCCCGAAGCGAAGAAATTTAAGTTTTCGTGCGCGGATCAGAGAGCGGAACAGATCATGGAAGCGGCGCGGAATACGTTCGCACAGAACGCCGTGGATCTTCTTTCGGATTGTCCCTCGCGCGAGCGCGCCGGGTGGCTTTCGGACAGCTATTTTTCGTCGGTGGCGGAATGGATTTTCACGGGCGAAAACAAAGTGGAACGCGCGTTTTTGGAAAATTTCGTGTATGCGGATAAAAGCGGCTTGCCCGAAGGGATGATTCCGCGTTGCTATCCTGCCGATTATTACGAAAAAGACGGCTACATACCCAACTGGGCAATGTGGTATATTCTCGAACTTAACAAATATTTCAGGCGATACGGCCGCGATGAAATCATTAAAAAATCGCGCGAGAACGTAGAAGGACTTTTGCGGTATTTTGCGGCATACGAAAACGAATACGGCGTGCTTGAAAATCTTTGCGGCTGGGTGTTCGTGGAGTGGAGCGCGGCAAACGAAAAATCGCATATCCGCGGCGTGAACGTGCCGTCGAACGCGTGTTATTTCGCAATGTTGCTTGCCGCCGAAGAAATTTACGGAATCAAGGGCTTGAAAGAGCGCGCGGAAAGGGTACGGGAATATCTGCTTGCGCACGCATACCGCGGCGGATTTTTCGTGGATAATCTCACGAGAAACGCGTTGGGAAAGCTCGAACCCACCGAAAATTATACGGAAACCTGCCAGTATTATATGTTTTTCTTCCGCGTGGCGGATAAAAGCACAAATAAAGAATTATTTTACAAAATGTTAAACGAATACGGCAAGGGGCGTCGGCACGGCGAAGAAGAAAAGCTAGCCGAAGCGAACATGATTTACGGGGTATATATGCGGCTTGAACTGTTGATGCGGGAAGGTCGCAGAGAAGAGTTGTACGAAGAATGTATAAAATATTTTTACGATATGACGAAGAAAACGGGAACGTTGTGGGAACACAACGGCGCATGCGCGAGCTGCGATCACGGGTTTGCGTCATACGTAGCGAAATTTCTGATTTACGCGCTCACGGGATATGACGTCGTAAGCGAGCAAGAAGCCGAAAATGTTGAGCGGGCTGCACCCTTGAAAGGAATCGGCATTGCTTGTGAAATAACTTTTCCTTCGGATAAAAAACTTAGCGTATAACGGCTATATTTGTTAAGTTTGTATTTTAGAAATGGTAAAGTATTCGTTCCGATAAATATGAGTATATAGAAAATAAATGTATCGGCTTTTTGTTTTCCGTAACAATATTGTTTTAATTTCTTAGTGTTTTCTTTGTATACGCGGTAGAAAATATAATCTAAAAGTTTTGTTATGCTTGCATCGCGTGTTGCGGTTTCGTTGATTGCGTAAATTGCCTGCAAAATAGCGTGAATTTCATTGGTATGACGCATTGTTCGTTTTTCCATATAATAGATCTTTTTGATACGGCGAAAGGCAAGAAAAAAAACGTTGGCGGACATAAAAAACACCGCAAAGGCAAGATGAAAATCTATGTGAAAAGTTCAAACGGCGAGGCTGTTTGCGGTACGGCGGCTTGTTTAATTACGAAGAGGGCAGTATCTAGGCGAAAGAGATTAAAGAAAAGTACGAAAAATTGTTTGACTTGTACAATAACAAAAAGAAAAATTGTTAATATTTTTTCTTTGCAGAATGCCGTTGTATCAAAGTTGCTTTCGCGTGGATTTGGTGCGTTTTTTATGCTCCTTCCGAGCCTCGTTTTGAACCGTTTTTGTTGCTTTTTCTTCTGTGCGTGATTCTTTCGGCAATACCGATTTAAGCGATTCTCGATACTGCGAAGGCGTACACCCCATAAATTGTTTAAATCTTATAAAAAAATTTGTCGGTTCTTGAAAGCCGCAAAGATAGCAAATTTCAGATACGGAAACATTTGTCGCCAACAGTCGGCATGCTTGTGAAATGCGATATTGAATTAAGTATTGAATCGGCGATAAGCCAGTCGTTTTCTTGAATAATGCCGATAAGTAACATTTATTGATATGCGTTACTTTTTGTAAATCTTCTAACATTGTTTTTTCCGTATAATGTTCTGTAATATAATTGATTGCCTGTTCCACAAACGTGTTTGCCGGAAGAACAGGTTCTTTTTTTATTTCTCTTGTTGCCGAGGCTATTTCAAAAAGCAACGCATAGCATTTCGATAGAATCAGCAAATTTTGTCTTCCGTCGCTTTGCGTTTTGCAAATTTCTATCAATTCTGTGAAGCGTTGAGCTATATTCGGATTTTCAAGATCGAACAGTACGGGAGAGTCCTCCGAAAGATTGATTAATCTTAAAAAACTTTCGAATCCGCTGCCGTTAAAATGAATCCAAAAATACTCGTACGGATCTTCCGGATTCGCGCGGTAATAATGGTATTTGTTTTTCGGCAGCAGAAACAACGCGCCTTTCGTAAGAAAATACAGTTTGTTGTTTGCAAAGTATTCGCCTTTGCCCTTTACAACATATTGCAAACAATAATCGTGTCTTATAAAATAATTCGTGTAGTATTGGTTCGGGCGGTCTGCCATGTGCCCTACTTTCGTTACGAAAATATTTGATACGTTTACGGTGTTTAAATTGGTTTTCCATTTATCGTCGGGAGAAGTAAGAACGGGGTCTTTCATAACTTGGTTTTCCTTGTTTTTAATAATAAAATATCACTTTTTCCTTTTTTTGTCAACCGAAACGACCAAAAAATCTAAAGATAATTAAGTAAATAGTAAATTTTAGGTATTGAAAACGGTTTAAATATCTGTTAAAATAGTAACGTGAAAAAATATCGGCATATTTTACCGAAAAAAAAGGCAGGATAAAAGTGGAAAAACAACTGAAAAAAATAAAAGCGGCTGTTGTCGGTTGCGGCGACAGAGGCAATGTATATGCTTCGTATGCGAAGGCGGCTCCCGAAGAAATGGAAATCGTGGCGGCGACGGATACCGACGCCGTGGCATTGCAAACAACGGGTGACAAATACAACTTGCCGATAGGACGGCGTTTTTCGAATACAGACGATTTCTTAAAAGCGAAAATCGAGTGCGACTGCGTGATCGACGCCACGATGGATTCGGCGCACTACGAAACGGCGAAGAAATTGATCGGGGCAGGCTACAACCTTCTTTTGGAAAAACCAATCGTGAACAATTACGGTCAGCTTGACGAGCTGAGGCGAATGGCAAACGAAAAGGGCGTATCGGTGATAATTTGCCACGTATTGCGTTATACTCCTTTTTACCGTTCGATCAAACAGCTTCTCAAAGATGGGAGAATCGGAAAAATCGAAACGTTAGAGATGAACGAACACGTAGGATTTATCCATTTTGCCGATTCGTTCGTTCGCGGTAAGTGGTCGGACGAAAACGCGTGCGGATCGGGATTATTATTACAGAAGTGTTGCCATGATACCGATTTGATGTGTTGGCTGAACAATTCCACGATTCCCGAGAAAGTAAGCAGTTTCGGTGCGCGGGCGTTGTTCACGCCGGAAAACGCGCCCGAGGGCGCGGCGGAGTTCTGCTACGAATGTAAACACAATTCTACGTGCATATACGATGCGAAGAAGATTCATCTTGATTGCGATTATTTTTATTTTCAAACGTGGAGAGGAATCAACAAGCCGTTGGAAAAAATCACGCGGTCGGAAAAGGAAGAGTATTTGAAAACTTCCGATTACGGAAGATGTGTATACACTTTAAAGCGGAAGCTTGCGGATCGGCAGATGGTGACGGTAGCGTTTAAAAACGGCAGTATGGGAACGCTGACTGTGACGGGCGGCTGCGCGGCGGCTGGGCGAGAGATCAGCATCGTCGGCTCGAAAGGCGAAATCAAGGGGCGCCTTGAAAGCAATAAATTCACGTTGTACGAAATCGTTCGCGACGGAGAAAAGCTGGAAACGAAAACGACGGAATTTGACGTATCGAAAGAAGCGGGCGGCGGCGCGAGACACAGCAACGGAGATCTGTGTTTGATGCGTGATTACATACGCTATTTAAACGGCGATACAAGCTCGATATCGATTACTTCCATCAACGATTCGGTAAACGGACATGCGTGCGTATATGCGGCGGAAGATAGCCGTGTGCGGGGCGTTGTAGAAAGTATTCCCGCAATAGAAAACGTATAACGCATAATTTTAACAAAATCGGTAACGCCCTGAAGCGGGCGGAAGGAGAAAAAAGATGAAAATGAAAAAAAGCATTACAAAAATCGGGGCGACCGTTTTGGCTGCAGCTATTTCGTGCGCGACATTCGCTTCGTGCGGAAAATCTTCAAATGAAGTAAAGTTTTGGATCAAAGGAGATGCGATTCAGTTGGACATGTACACGAAACTGACCAATGAGTTCAACGAAACTTACGGGAAGGAACACGGCATCACAGTGAAAGCTTCCACAAAACCGAACAACAGTTACGAGCAATCGGTGCAAGTGACGGCGGGTTCGAAAAACGGTCCGGATCTCTTTCTTCTCGCAGATAACGATATGAAGCAATGGATTATCGGAAAATATTTCTGTCCGATTACCGATTACTATAATGCGATTACGGATATCGACATGGGCGATCTGATGGAAAGCACATATTCGCGGCTTTTGTACAACGTAGAAACGAATACGTCGCATTCGGGCGACGATTTATACGGTATGCCGCTCGACGCGCAGCCAACCGCGCTGTATTATAACGCCAGCCTTTTAAAAGAGGCGGGAATCAAAATAATATCCGTAAACGAAGAGGATATGGATAAGTGGAACGCGGATGAAATTGCGGATAGAAACGGCGTAAAAAAGAGCGATCTCGGAATTGCCGCCGATCATTACATACCTAAAAAAGGCTTTTACAGAAGCGAAAATCCTTATTATTATGCCGGCGATCGCACGATGGATTGGATTTCTCCGACGGATACGGAAATTATGGTATTCAATAACCGGATCGCGATGAACTGGGACGAAATCGAAGATCTCGCGATGTTGTTTACGGGCGCGTACAATCCCAATTCGAAAACGATGAACGAAACCTCCGACGATAAAAAGGTGACCGATTACGGTACGACATACGGGTATTTTACGGAGTGGTGGTTTAATTACGGTTGGAGTGTGGGCGGCGACTGTCTACAAGATTTAACGGATCACGGCGAGTGGAATTTTTCGTTGCTCGATTCGAATCCGAATTATATCGTAAAAGAAGGAAAAACGTTTGCGGGCAGAACGGGCAAAGTGTACGCGGCAGGCGAAACGCTTGAATTTGTGGACAAAATGAATCTTGCGGACGGGGAAATTCCCACGGCGAAAAACGACGGCGACTACTATCATGCAAACGGCAAGAAAGTGGGAATCTGGACGGGCGTGCAGGAAGAAATGCAAAAAACGGACGGCGCGCTTGCAGAGCTTGCGTCTACGCAAGACGCATTTAAGAGATATTTAAAGCTCGGTGCATCGAGAAGCGCGGATATCGACGGAGATAACGGTTTGAACATATCGCCGAATCCGAATACAATCAACGTACGCGGCGTGATGAATTGGTTCGTTTCGGGCGAGCTTGCGCTTGCGGCAAACACCTCGGCGTATATGGCTTCGGTTTCCGAGCAAGCGAAAAAGCGTGGTTTCGAATGGGACGTTGCGCCGCTTGCGATTTACAAACAATATAACGATCCTACCGATCCGCAGAACGATACCGTGGCGGTAAAAGGCAAACAAGCGGGACATTCTAACGCCGTTTCCGTTGTTGTGCGTACCGACAGCGAGAAAAAAGAGCAAGCCGTGGCATTTATCAAATGGTGTGCGGGTGTGCCCGGGCAGACGATGCGGGCGAGTCTTGGCTTCTTTCCTAACCAAAGATCGCTCATCGACAAAGTGACTTTCGATAAAGGCATTGCGCCGAAAAACGCTACCGTGTTTTCGGAAGCCCTCGAATATCAAGGTCCGGGGGACTGGTGGTATATGCCCGATCACGTATGGGTAGAAAAATGGTGTACGGATTTAAACGCATATCTTCGAAACGGTCAAATGACTTATAAAGAATGGTTTGAAGGAACGCATGCATATTCGGTGGATAAATTGCCCGTGGTACAACGGACAAACGCGTATCTTCAACAATACAAAAAGTACGGAAGATAAGGGGATAGAATGACTGAACTTATTTTTAACAAAAACGAGGCGGCGGCAAAGGCAAAAAAGCGCGCCGCCTTACGGCGCGAAATCGTGGGAACGTTGATGATTCTTGCGCCGCTCGTATGTTTTATCGCGTTCACGTTATTTCCGATGTTGATTTCGCTTATTGTAAGCTTCAACGATCTTCATTCTTACAATATGAAGTATATGGAATTCGTGGGCTGGGATAATTATAAAAAGATTTTCGCTATCGGGGAATTTTCCGACATCGTGATGCCGCTTTCTCTGTGGGATTCAATTAAAAATACGCTGCTGTTTTCGTTGTGTGTGCCGATCAATCTTTCTTCGGCTGTGTTTCTCGCGAATATCATTTCAAAAAAAATGCCGGGAAATAAATTTATGCGCGTCATACTGTTTATGCCGCAAATTTGTTCGGGCGTAGCTGTTACGTTGATGTGGCAATGGATTTTCGAGGACAGTTTCGGCGTAATTAACACGATGCTCGCCGCGGTGGGGTTAAACAAGGTACACTGGCTTACCTTACCCTCGCCATTCACGTGCGCCGTGCTCATTATCAGTCTTTGGCAACACGGCACAAACGTAATTATTTTGGAATCGGCGTTTTTAAATGTAAATCAATCTACGCAGGAAGCTGCGCGGATCGACGGCGCAAACGAGTTTCAAGTATTTTGGAAGGTGACGTTCCCCGCGCTTACGCCCTCGATTTTTTATCTTCTCGTGATGTGGACGATCGCGGCGTTGCAAGAACAGACGGTAATGCAGATCATCACAACGAACGGCGTAGGACCGGGAAACCGTGCGGTAACGCTTGTATACTATATTTACCGCCTTGCGTTTACATACACGTCCACGTGGGGCATGGGAATTGCGTGCGCGCTTTCGTGGATTACGGCGATTTTCATTATCCTCATTAACCGGCTGCTTTTCGCTTCCGGAAAGCTGTGGGTGAAATACGACGAATAAGGCGGCGGAAAAGAACATGGAAAATATCGAATTACTTTATGCCGAAACGGATGAAGAACGTAAGGTGAGATTAAAAAAACGCAAATTGCGTAAAATCCGCGAAGCGCGGATTCCGTATCATTTCGTGATGATACTTGCGCTGTTGTTTATCGTTGTGCCGATGTATATTATGGCGATTACATCGTTTACGTCGGAAGTGGAATCTTCGAACGCAGCGTTTTCGTGGTGGCCGAAAAAAGGACTTACGGCGCAAGGATATATCGACGCGTTTACGCGGGAAATGGGCGGCATTTCTTTAATCCGTTCGTTTTTCAATACAATGTGGATTTATCTGCCGGCTACTGCATGCGGTGTATTTATGAGCGCGATGGCGGCGTTTGCGTTTGCAAAACTCGATTTCAAGCTGAATAAGCCCGCGTTCGCTCTTTTAATGACGGGCCTTACGCTGCCGAACTGTATGGGAACGATTTCTTCCTTCCTGATTTTCGATCGGATCGGTTGGGTGAATACGCCGTTTCCTTTGATGGTGCCGAGAATGCTCGGTACGATCGGCGTGATTTTCTTTCTCAGGCAGTTTTATATGGGAATTCCGAACGATTTGATCGGCGCGGGGCGCGTGGACGGACTCGGCGAAATCGGTGTATTTTTCTGCATTATGTTACCGATTTCAATTCCCGCATTGATTTCGCAATTCATTCTGCAATTTATCGCGGGGTACAACGATTTCCTAGGACCGTTGCTTTATTTGCAAGATGCGGATATGTATACTTTGCAAATCGCGCTTTCGTTCTTTACGGACGCATATTTTCAAAATTGGACGCTGCGTATGGCAGGCTGCGTGATTGCAATGACGCCGCTGCTTGTGTTGTATCTCATTTCGCAGAAATATATGCTCAAAGGCGTGGCGATTTCGTCGGGTTTGAAAGGATAAAGGAGAAAAAATGAAAAAACGGGTTTTAGCTGTGGCATTGGCATGCGGTTTTGCGTTTTCGTTTGCTTCGTGCGCGAAAAGCGGAAAGGGGTTTGAGTTAGGTCATTTCGACGGCTCGGATACGGCAAACGGTTACGATTCCGCGTTGTTATATCAAAACACTTCGGAATTTTTGGGCGGGGACAGCGGCGTGATTTGGGTAAGCGAAGAGGAAGATCCCGAATACGGCGGATATTTCTATCAATACATGTCTGAGGCAGGTTCGGTGTATAATAACGGCGTACCTTCGGATCAAGACGGGAATGCGGCGCACGATAAAAACGACGCGGCGTACACCTCTCACGTGGCAATTTCTCGATCGAAAGATTTGTACGATTGGGAACTGTGCGGCGCGGTGGATCACGGGCTCGGCTTAAAAGCGGGCATGAACGCGTTTATGGACAGAGGATTCTGGGCTCCTGAAACGATTCGTGATCCGAAAACGGGAAAATATTTTATGTATTTCGGCGGCAGCGGCTCATCGTACTACCGCGAGCATTTCGAAGAACGGTACGGCAACGCGCCGAAAACCGGTGTAAACGGACGAATCTGGGTGGCTGGAGTCGCTGTTTCCGATACGCCCGTAGGTCCGTTTGAAATCGTGACGAGCGAAAATTATTACGGCGGCGGCACGAATCCGAACGGCGAATACCTGACGGAGGACGTGCCAACGTTCGATTTTGTGAAATGGTACGGCGCGGACTGCCCGATGAACACGTACAATACCGACTACTCGCCGTTTTTCGACGAGAACGGAGATTTATATCTTGTATTTAACTCGGCGGCGGGCGGAATCGCGTGTTGGGGTATGAAAATGCGCGATATGGTTACGCCCGACTATTCCACGATCACGCTTGTGATGACTACGGGCAGCACGTCTTCTCCCTACGACGGCGACGACGGCGAAGCCGATCCCGCAAAACCTTGGCGCGATGGAAAGATTTCCGCGCCCGTACGCGTGCAGTATAAGGGAAACGCGGCAAATAACGCGGCGGTGAAACCCGCGATCGGCACGAATACGGCGCATTACGGCGTGAACGGCGATTTTGTGAACGATCCTGCATATCCGCGTTGGAGACGCGAAAGTTATATCGAATGGGAAGAATGGCAAGACGGCACGCCGAATACGCCCACAATTACGGTGAACGGAGAGAGTGTAAAAAATCCGGATTATACGGCACACAGCGGTTTTGGCAGCTCCGGAATCCGCGAGGGTGTGCAGATTATCGCTCGCAAAGATAAACTCGGAAAAAATTGCTATTATCTTACCTTTACTTACACGGGAGTGCAGTCTGCGTTGTACGACGTGCATTTCGCGGTATCTTCTTCGCCGCTCGGCAATGTCAGCGGGCAGGAATATACGATTCCCAAAGGCAAAGAATTTTCAATGATCCTCGGCGTAGACACGAACAACGATTTTATGTCTAACTTGGGGCATGTGGCTTTTGTGCAAGCGGGCGGCGAATGGTGGATCGCGCATTGGGAATGGAGCGTACCGTTCGGCACTTCCTCCGACTCGGACATCGGGCGTATTTACGCGCTTTCGCCGATGACATGGATAGACGAGGCGGGCGTGGACTACTACGTGCCGATAGCGAACGGACCTACGAAGAATTTGCAGGCAAAACCGTATGTGGCCACGGGATATAAAAACATTGCAAGCGAAGCGGAGATCAAAGCGACGAACGTGCAAGGAGATACTCTGAAATATCTTACGGACGGCTACACGGTGACAAAAGGCATGTATGCCGATTACGTTCTGCAAGCGAAAAAAGAAACGAAAATCACTTTAAAATTTTCGTCTCCGAGGGCGGTGCGCGGAATTTTGATCTATAATTCTTACCGCTACGAAAATGCGTTCGCTTCGGTGGATCTGATACAATTCGAGCTTTCGCAACGCCCCGAATGGTATACGGGCGGCGGCGTTGATTTTCGCCGCCGAAGAAACGCGACTTCGCGCGCTTTCCGTTAAATATACGTCTGCTTTTATCGCCGATAGTCGATGGGGAAAGGAAGATATGTCGTTGAATAAACTGACGGAAAAAGAGTTACGGCTATATAACAATTTTTTTGATCCGCGGACATATTTGAAAAAAATACATATTCCCGTTTTGCTCGCTGCGGGCGCGGACGATCCTTGCTTTACTGTAAAAAATCGGAAAAAAACAAGCGATTTGCTTGGCGGAACGGTTCGTTTTTCGTATCGTACACGTTTTTGTCATGGGCAGAATGAGGGAAGTGAAGGTGGGGAAAGCGGTTTGTTTTTTGATTTTGTTTGCGGAAAGCAAAAATTTCCGAAACCTGTTTGTTTTGCACAAGCGGATACATTGCAAATTTACGAAGCGGAAAATTTGGTGAAAAAAACGCTTGCTTTCACTTATGATAATCCAAAAGATACGGAGAGATGCGATTGGGAGGAAAAGTTATTCGAGGACGATGAGGTGGAACTTCCGCCATTGGCTCAGGCTTGGTTTATTTACGGCAAAACAACGGATGGCAGCATATGTTCTTCCGACGTATATTTTTGTAAGACAAATAAAAGAGATTCGAATAAGGGAGAAAAAGGCGATGCATGAAAAAAGAAGGGTATTATTAAAAATAACAGCAGGAATGCTTGCAATTTGTTTTGCGGCAATTATTTTCCCGTTGATTTCGCGGAGGACGGTTGCAATACAAGCAACGGCGGACGAAACCGTTACGGAAAAATTATTGTTACAGTCAAAAAATCTGACCTACGCTAAATATCCCGATGATGGTGGTAACGCGTATTTTTGGTGCAGAGCGGAAGGCGACAAGGATTGTTTTGCCAATCCTTCCGATGCGTTCTATACCCCCGGTGCAACATATAATATTGCGTTATGCTTCACAGCTCCGTTTGATATGACGCTCGGAGAAAATTTCGGCACCATGCAACGGCAATACACCGTTGGAAACGACAAGGGCGACGGCGTTTATTTTTCGATGATTCGCGAAGCGGAAAAACTATATCCGGAAAATAAGAACGAAGAGCTTGTTCCCGAAGATCTTAAGGATATCACGCTGAACAAAACGCTTTCGTTATCACGCGGAGAAAAGTTGTATTTTATGCTTTCTTGCGGCGATAATCATAACAGCGCGTGGGATAGTGCGTTTATGCGAATAGGCTTTTCATATACGACAGAATCGGGCGGCGGAACATTCGTGGCAACCGATGAAGCGTATACAACCGAAGAAAGCGGCGAAGATAGCTCTGAGCATTTTGCCGGTTTTAAAAAAAATCAAATAGTGTCTTATCAGTATCTTACAGTAAAAAAAGGAGCGGAACGGGCTGATGAAAATACAGACGGGATAAGTGTGATTCTCAGCGAACAAAATCTTATTTGCGGCAGTTTCGACGGAATCGATAAATTATGGCTCGAAAGCGAGGATAAAAGAAATACGTTTTATTCGCATTATGGTGCTTATGATTATATTACTCCCGGGGAGTACGATGCGGTGGCTTTAAGATTCACCGCGCCTTGCAACGGACGGATATCAAATGCGTTCGGTTGCGGCGAAATGATTAACGAGTTTTCATCGGAACAATCACCGGACGGCGTGCGGATCAGCGTGGTTGTGAAAAACGAAGTGATTTATCCGAGCCGCGGAATGTGGAAAAACGTGCCGTATGCAGGAGAAGAATCGCTGAAAATTTCTTTTAATTCAATTGATTTGAAAAAGGGCGAAACGTTGTATTACATCGTGGACAACGGCGGTAATTCAAACATTGCCTACGATTCGGCAAAAGCGCGATTCGGCTTTATGTGGAAGAGCGCAACGGGTGAAAGATATGTGGATTTGGCAAGCGAGTATGCCGCCGAAGGCACGGAAGAAAATGTTTCGTTCGGTGCATATAAAAAGAAGGACGTGATTTCTTATGTACGAATCTCATATTTAAGCGAACGTAAAGATGTGGGCGAAGTAAGCATGATTGAATCGAGCGAAAAGCTGTCGCTTGCAAAAGAAGACGCTTATTTTCTCGACGATCACTATTATGCGATAAGCGATTCGAAATTTCTTGTCTATAAAAATTGGGTGCAGCCCGGATATGTAATTGCCATAGGAATCGAATGGACGGCGCCGGAAGACGGAAGAGTGGATATTTCGGGTACATATTTAAAATTGCAGGATTGGTGCGCGTATTATCTGATTCATCCTACGGAAGCGGGTGTTTATGCAAATGGCGTAAGATTCCGGATTTTAAAAAACGATTGTCCGGCATATCCAGCTACGGATTGGTGCGTTGTAAATACGGAAGGGAAACATTCGATTGAGGATTTCGGCGTTCTATCTGTGAAAGCCGGTGATAGACTTACGCTTTTAATCGATGCTAACAAAGAATTGAATTTTGATTGCGTGGAAACTGATTTTATCATAAATTTTGCTAAAACAGATAGCAAATTTACGGCAAGATATGGTAGCGTGCTGGATTTTGAAGATGAAGAAAAATCGCTTGCTTGGAAATTTTATGCAGTAACAATCACCGATGAGACGGAACGGAAGCTGACGTCCGGAGAAAGTGAAATTCCTTCGTTTTCCTATATGGCAGCGAAAGACGGATGCTTTTCTTCAATCAACGGAAAAGCTTGGTTGACAATCTCAAGTGTTGCAGTATTCGTTGCAAGTATTTCGATTCTGCGGAGAAACAAGAACAAAGAAGGTGAGGGAGATGATAAAAAAACAAAATAAATTTTTCGGATGCGCGATTGCTTTGCTGATTGTTTCCTGTTCGGTCCATTTTACAGCCTGCAAAGAAAAGAATTCAGAATTTAAAAATATGGTCGAGCTTGCCGATAACGGAGAATTGCTTTCAAATCCGGATATGGGCTGGAATCTTTCCTATTACGCCAACAGTCTTGTCGGATACGGCAGTCAGTTAAAACCGAACGATTATCTCGATGATTATCCTTGTTCAACCGTGTTTTTTCGGTTAGGCTGGAATTTTTTTGAGCCGGAAGAAGGGAAATATAATTGGACGGCGGTTGATAATATAGCAGATCAATGGATCGCAAGAGGAAAGCGTGTTGCGTTTTGTTGGGCGGCAACGTATCTCGGCGATCAATCCACGCCGCTTTGGGTGAGAGAAGCGGGGGCACAGGGCGCAGAGTATTATTGGAAGCGTGACGTATGCGATGGAAAAGATGGCGTATATATGGCTTATGATGCACAGAACGGAGAATCTTTACTTGTAGGTTCGTCCTTCGATATCGATAATTACGGCGATGATGTGCGCGAATGGATTTTGAATAGAGGTGCGCGAAAGGACAAAAATTACAACGGTGGAGAAGATGTTGCACTTGACGACGTGGAACATTATCGCGGAACGTGGGTTGCGTATTACGATGATCCCGTATTTTTGGAAAAACTCGCAAATTTTTTAAAAGCGGCGGCGGAACATTATGAAAGCGATAAATATGAAGGCAAAATAGAGTTTATAGAAGTAGGATCGTTCGGCGATTGGGGGGAGCAACACGCAAGTTTTTCAAGATTGAATCCCGTGGACGCAAATATCAAACGTACGCACTATGCTTTGTATGCGAAATATTTTAAAAAGACGCAACTTATGGTGAACGATGACGCTGTTTCGGACAGTACAGATTTAATAGAATACACGAAGAATCTCGGGTTCGGCGTGTCGGATCACAGCGTGCAGACGGGAATTACGATGGAGCAACAAGGAAATGCCGCCGCGGCAGGGATGTATTATTCCTCTCGTCCCGTTCTTCTGGAACAACACAACGGTACAGGAATTACGAAAGTATATTACGACAGTATCAATACCTGCCACGCTACTTACGCACGGATCAATGCAAATCCATATATGTGTTTGGCGAGCGAGTGGACGGATAAAGCTACTTTGAGGCTTGGTTATCGATTGAATTTTACAAAAGTTTCTTTCAGCGATTTCGCGGCGGGGAAAACTTTGCATATTTCTTTTGAGATGAGAAACACGGGCGCCGCGCCTTGCTATAAAGGCGGCAATCCGGTTTTTCGTATCGTAAACAGCATAGGGCGCACTGTAGCTGAGGGCGTCAGCGATTTTAACGTAAAAGATTTGAAAACGGCGCAGACTGCAGATGCGGCAAAAACGAAAGAAGGAACGGCAAGTCTTATGATGCCGGATTCTTTGCCCGGCGGAAAATATTATCTTACCGTTTCAGTCTGCCTTAACGGTGAAGACAGATATAATTTGCCGCTCGAAAATCGGGACGGGGATCGAAAACGCTATAAAATTGCTTCGTTTTCAGTTGATTATTAAGGAGCGTGAAGCGAATGAATAACGATGGCATATCAATAAATACAGATGAAAAAAGCGGTGTGAGACAGGGGGAATACAGGCAGAAAATACTAAAGCGCAGGTATCTATGGAAAAAGAATTTCAGTTATTATTTGATGTTCGTGCCTTGCGCAGTGCTTTTGATTATGTTTTCCTATGTGCCAATGATGGGAATCGTGCTTGCGTTTAAAGATTTTTATCCGAAACTCGGCATATTCGGCAGTCCTTTTGCGACACCGGCTACAAAATACTTTGAAAAATTGTTTTCGGATTATTATTTTTGGGTAACTTTGAAAAACACGTTGGCGATATCTTCGCTGCGGATTCTTGCCTGTTTTCCGTTTACCGTATTTTCGGCTTTGTTGTTCAACGAATTGAAATCGCCTCGTTACGGAAAATTCGTACAGACGGTGTTATATATTCCTTATTTCATATCGTGGGTGGTAATGGCCGGAATGGTAAAAATGATTTTCGGATATGATGGTATGGTAAACAGCGTTTTTGTTTCGATTGGCGGCGAAAGAACGGATTTTTTAACATCGAGCGGACCGTTTCTGGCGCTGATTATTTTAGTGGATATGTGGAAGTCGTCAGGCTATGGAATGATCATTTATTTGGCATCGATATCTTCAATCGATCAATCTTTATACGAAGCCGTGGAAATCGATGGAGGAAACAGATGGAATAAAATGATGGCGGTAACGTTGCCTGGAATTAAAACGGCGATTACGATTCAGCTTGTGTTGTCGGTATCGGGCGTATTAAACGGCGGATTCGATCAAATATTTAACCTGTATTCCACTCCGGTATACGATGTGGCGGATATTCTTGATACTTATATATACCGTATGGGAATCGATGCGGGGAAGGTGGAACTCGGCACCGCGTTAGGATTTTTCAAATCCGTCGTAGGATTTTTACTGATTGTCATCGCAAACAAAGTTTGCAAATTACTCGGAGGCGATGGGGTATGGTAAAAAAAAGAGGAAAAAATAAAAATAATTTCGTCGATTGGCTAATCGTGGCATTTTTCGGAATCTGGGTGGCGATTTCGCTGATTCCGTTGTTCAATATTTTTTCGTTGTCGCTTGCCGATGATAAAACGGCTTTGGCTCACCCCGGAATGTTGCTACCGCCGTTAAAAACTTCGACTTTCGGTTCGTATAAAGCAATTTTTAAAAGCGAAGCGATTTATCGTAGCTTTCTTATCTCGCTTCTCGTAACGGCGATTGCTACGACAATTCATATTGTTACAACGTTGCTTTCCGGATTTGTCCTTTCGAATAAAAGGCTTCCCGGGCGGAACGCATTGTTGCTTTTTATTCTGATCACTATGCTTTTCGGCGGCGGATTGATTCCTACGTACCTTGTGATTTCTTCTTACGGTATGGTAGACACAATGTGGGTGTTGATTTTACCTGGCGCGGTGAGCGGATACAGCATCATACTGATGAAAAATTTTATATCGAATATCCCCGCGAGTCTGATCGAGGCGGCGGAAGTGGACGGGGCGAATCCTTTTTATATTTTAGTACGTATTGTCGCTCCTCTTTCCGTGCCGATTATTGCAACGCTCGCCTTGATGTGTGCCGTGGGGAAATGGAACGATTGGATGACCGGGTTTATTTATATTAAAAAGAATAAGTTGCTCTGGCCGTTTCAGAATGTATTACAAACTTTGGTTGTGAATGCGGATACTCAGAATTCAGTGGGAATGGATTTATCGAAATTTAACGAGTCTTTTAAAAATGCATTGATTGTAGTATCTTTGATTCCCGTGATCGTTATTTATCTTTTGGCACAGAGATTTTTGATCAAGGGCATATTTATCGGCTCAGTGAAAGAATAAAAAATAAATATTTATGAAGGAGAAGGATTAAATGAAAAAACGAAAAAAAACATTTTGTTTTATTCTTGCAGTATCGGCGGTGTTAACGACGGGCTGTGCGGGCGTAAACTCAGGCGGTATGGAATATGATTTTACCGAAAGCGATGAGAAAATTGCATACACGTTTTTTGCTCCGAATTGGCAGGATTACGAAGGCGCGCAAAAAGATCGGGTGATTGCTTTTCTCGAAGAAAAATTCAATATAGCGATAAATATCACCGGATCGAGCAGCGGCACGTGGCAATCGCGGATAGCAACGGAAATCGCAGACAACAATACGCCGGACGTGTTTTTCTCGTTGCCCAATACTTCCACATACACCGACTATATCAAGAAGCAAATTATCACTGACCTTAATCCGTATATAGAAAAAGCACAGGCAAATACGCTTGCCGAGGTTTTGACCTCAGAACAGTATAAAACGAGTACTTTGATAGACGGAAAAAATTACTTTTTACCGCAAAGCGTCGGGT
>ENA-UOOA01001596-UOOA01001596.1-human-gut-metagenome-genome-assembly--contig:-P61old-NODE-1596-length-35734-cov-76.061184_pt1 | contig 35734 bp, 24 predicted proteins | sample MGYA00242467_ERZ724014 | MGnify/ENA metagenome assembly ERZ724014 | reverse complement strand
CTTGACCGCTTCTGCTCTCGGCTTGCTGTTGATTTTCATAATAAACGCTGCGCCTCGGCATAATCGGTCCAAGTTTTCACTTGACCGCTTCTGCTCTCGGCTTGCTGTTTATTTTAAATTTGGCAAATCGACTTCCCAGCCTCCGCCCAAAGCCTTGTACAAATGCACCAAGGCGATGTGTTCGTCGCGGATAGCATTCCCCAATCCGATCTGCGCCTCGAAATAACGACGCTGGGCATCCAATACATCGAGGTAATTAATCACACCGTTGATGTATTGCAACTGAGCCAGATCGACATAACTCTTTGCCGCGCGTTCCAGATTGCGTTTCAACTTACACGACTCTTTCAGGTTGTTGTACGATATAATTGCATCGTTTACTTCCTTAAACACGGTCAGTACTTTCTTCTGATACCGATAGCATTCCTGTTCATATGCAGCCTGCTCTGCCCGATACTGCGCCTGTTTCTTGCCAGCCATAAAAATCGGAGTCGCCAGATTCGCCGCCAAGAAGGCATAAGGCGACTCGAACAAGGTCGTGACTTTGCCATCTTCTACGCCGAATGCACCGGTAAGCGACAAGCGGGGAAAACGATCGGTATATGCCATGCCTACTTTGGCGTTTGCCGCCATCAAGGCTTGCTCGGCAGCCTGCACATCGGGACGGCGTTTCAACAATTCGGAAGGCAAACCAACCGGTAATTCTCCGTCCCACACCGGTTCGGACGACATTACGCCACGCGCCACCGCCGTAGGATATTCTCCTGCCAACAAAGCTATTTCACTCTCTTTCAGAGCTATCCGACGTTCCAGATCGGGGATCAGCGAAGAGGTACTCGCCAACTCCACCTGTGCCTGTTGATACGAGGTTTCGGAGGTAAGTCCACCTTCGAACCGTAGTTTCGCCTGATGCACCGCTTCCTTGCGGGTCGCATAAGTACGGCGTACGATCTTCAATTCATTATCCAACGCCACCAACTCGCAATAGGCTTGTGCCACATCCGCCACCAAAGTCATCTGCAAAGCCCGCTGAGCCTCAACCGTCTGTAAATATTCGGCAATACCTTTTCGCCGTGCCCAACGAAGATTCCCCCACAGGTCGATCTCCCAGTTCAACCGTACTTTTACACCAAACTCATCGTCGGGAGAGAAAGATCCGCCGCCATAGGCTTCGTATTCCCGCTCGGCTCCGACTGTTCCGGAAAGCTGAGGCAACAGATTCGCCAGATCGATACGCTTGCGTGCCGCCATTTCCTTAATTCTCGAAACGGCAATCTGCATATCCTTATTGTAATCGAGCGTCTTGCGAATCAACGCCTGCAAGGTAGAATCGGAATAGAGTGTCCACCATTTCATATCCGCCATTGTGAGCGAATCGGTATATCCGCCGATCGTTTCGGGCAAATTCAGTTCGGGGCGTGTATAACGCTTGCCGAGTACACAGGAAGTTGCACCCAACAGAATCGCACAGCAGAGGCATCCCAACAACCACAGCCTACCTTTGAAATCAGACTTCTTCATATTCACTTTTTAATCCGGGATTTCAGTTTATAAATCAACACAAAGAAAAACGGCACCAATACGATACCTACCGTAATCGCCATCAACATACCGAAGAATACTCCGGTACCGATACCCTGACGACTTGCCGAACCGGGACCGCTGGCAAATACCAACGGAAGCATACCCAACACGAACGCCAACGAGGTCATGATAATAGGACGGAATCGCAGGTGCGCCGCTTGTAGTGCAGCCGAAACGACATCGACACCCTTCGCGACTTCCACTTTGGCAAACTCTACGATAAGAATGGCATTCTTGGCAACCAAACCGATAAGCATTACCAACCCGATCTGGAAATAGATGTTGTTTTCCAGCCCGCACAACCATACCCCCAAGTAGGCTCCTACTCCGGCTACGGGCAGCGAAAGCATGACCGCGATCGGAATATACCAGCTCTCGTACTGCGCCGCCAGAAACAGGAATACGAAAATGAATACCAACGCCAATACGAAACCGGTCTGACCTCCGGCTTTTTTCTCCTGATAGGACAATCCGCTCCATTCCACTCCGATATTCGAAGGGAGATGTTCTTGCGCGATCTGTTCCATAATCGCCATTGCCTGTCCGCTACTGTACCCATGTGCGGCTGTGCCCCGTATCACGGACGAATTGAACATATTGAACCGTTTGATATTTCCGGGACCGGTCGTATATTGGGTCGTACCCAACGATGTCAGCGGCACCATCGTCCCGTCCGTACCGCGCACGAAAAACAGGTTGATATTTTCGCGCGTGCGGCGATACGACGATTCGGCTTGTATATATACCCGATAGATACGGTTGAACATATTGAAGTCATTGACATATACCGATCCGGTAAATGCTTTCATCGTTGAAAACACACTGGTGAGAGGAACACCCAACAACTTCGTTTTATCCCGGTCTACATCGAAATAGAGTTGCGGAATTTCGGGTTGCAACGAAGAGGATAGGTCTGCCAGTTCTTTCCGCTGCGACGCATAATAAAGCAGGGTATCCGCCGCCATCCGCAAGTCGGAAAGCGTGGCATCGCCCCGTGCTTCGAGCATCATTTCAAAACCTCCGGAGGACCCCAATCCGGGGATTACCGGCGGCGTACTGAGATAGACTTTGCTTTCGGGATAACGTTCCAGATCTGCCCGTACCGTCTCCATGATCTCTCCGATCGACGTACTTTTCCGTTCTTTCCACGGTTTCAGTATGACGGTAAGTTCGCTTCGTGCCTGATTCGTTCCTACTCTCGGACTCGATCCGGTCACATTCAATACATATTCTACATACGGGTTCTGCTGCAAATATTCTATCGCCCGGTCGGTGACTTTGCGTGTGCGTTCCAATGTCGCCCCTTCGGGCAATTCCAGTTCCAACTTGAAATAGCCTTGATCCTCTTGCGGGATAAAGCTCGAAGGGACCAATCGGTTGAGTACCCATATGGCGATCAAAGCCACACCGAAACCGACCAGTGCACGGCGCGGATTGCTCAATACCTTGCGTATGGCGGAGAGATAGTAATTATTTCCCCGGTCGAGCATACGGTCGATCCAGCGGAAAAGAAAATTTTTATTCGTATTGTCCGACGGTTTCAGGAAAAGCGAACACATCACCGGGCTCAATGTCAAAGCTACTATCGTAGAGATCAGCACGGACACGATAATCGTCACGGAAAATTGACGATACAATTGTCCGGTGATGCCCGACAGAAAACTTACCGGCACGAATACGGCGCAAAGCACCAACGACATGGTGATGAGCGCACTGCTCAATCCGTTCATGGCTTTCTTCGTGGCTTCATACGCCGAAAGATGCTCTTCCTCCATGATGCGGTCTACATTCTCCACCACCACAATGGCATCATCGACAACTATACCGATAGCCAGAATCAAGCCGAGCAATGTGAGCATATTGAGGGAGAATCCCAATATCAGCATGATTCCGAATGTTCCGATCAACGAAATCGGCACGGCAATCATCGGGATAATCGTCGCACGCCAGCTTTGCAACGAAAGGAATACCACCAGCATCACCAGCAGCAATGCTTCGAAAAGGGTCTTGTACACTTCGTGGATGGATTGCGAAATGTAAGTTGTCATATCGAACGGTATTTCGTACGATATGCCTTCGGGGAAAGTCTTGCTGAGTTCCTTCATCGCTTCTTTCACCGATTCGGCTACCTCCATCGCGTTGGCTCCGGGCAGCATATTGATGCTCAATACTGCGGCATTACCGCCATTGATACCGCTCTCGGTACTGTACGACGAGGCTTCGAGAGACACGTCAGCGACATCGCGGATCCGGATGATCGACCCGTCGGCATTTGCCCGCAACACGATGTCCTCGAACTGTTCGATAGAGGAAAGACGCCCCTGCGTGGTAATCGGAATCGTCACGTCCAGCCCCGTAACCGGCTGCTGTCCGAGTACACCGGCAGCAGATTCGCGGTTCTGGTCTTTCAATGCGCTTTGCAAATCCTCGACCGTAATACCGAGGTTTGCCATTTTGTCGGGCTGCGCCCAGATCTGCATCGCATAGTAACGGCTACCGATGTTCGAAACCCGACCTACCCCGGGAATACGGCGCAACATATCCAGCACATTAAGCGTGGCAAAGTTACTCAGATAGATTTCGTCGAACTTGGGATCGGACGATAACAGACAGATCGTCAGCAACTGGCTCGATGCCTGCTTTTCTACCGAAAGACCGTTTTGAATAACCTCCGCCGGCAACCGCGACTCCGCCAGTTTCACGCGATTCTGGATCTCCACTGCCGCCAAGTCGGGGTTGGTGGATATGTCGAAAGTCACCGTCGCCGAGAATCCGCCCGAATTGGAACTGCTGGATTCCATATAGAGCATGCCGGGCGTACCGTTCAGCTCCTGTTCGATCGGGGTAGCTACCGCCTGCGTCACCGTCTGGGCACTGGCTCCGGGATAGGATGCGCTGATGCGCACCACCGGCGGCGTGATCTGCGGGTATTGGTCGATAGGCAGCAGGGTAAGCCCGATGATACCTATGATAACTATAACGATGGATATGACCGTCGAAAATACCGGACGGTCTATAAAGAAATCTGCTTTCATCCGGATTATTTTTTATCGACTGGTTCGTTTGTTTTTTCCGGTTCTACAACCGTGACACGCATGCCGGGCGTCAGTTTATGATAACCTTCGACAACAATGCGTTCGTAGCTTGCCAACCCCCGGGTCACCACAATTTTGTTTTCAAGTTCGGGACCCAGCTCGATGAAACGCCGTTCGACAATATCGTTCGGACGAACCACATAGATGTAGGCTCCGCCTTTTTCGATAATCACCGCCTTAGAGGGCACGACAATAGCGTTTTCACGGACATCGAGCAAAAGTTTTACCTTAGTGAATTGCCCCGGCAAAAGAATCTGATCGGGATTTGCCATTTCCGCCCGTACCGAGAACGTTCCGGTTTTCGGATCGACTTGCGGATCGGCGAAATCGACCCACCCTTTCAACGGATAATAAGAGTTGTCTGCCAACGTAATCGTGATATAGGGGTCCCACTTGCGCGACGCGCTTTTGTGACCGAGATTTACGTTGCGCTCCTTGCTCCGCAAATAATCCAATGCGGTCATACTGAAATCGACACGCACCGTATCGCTCTTCACGATTGTAGCCAGCAACGATTTGCCACCGGGTCCGACCAACGTACCTATATCGACATTCCGTTCGCTGATATGTCCGGATATGGGCGACCGCACGGTAGTATAGCCCAATGCCATTTCCGCCTGCGTAAGATCGGCTTCGCTCATAATGACGGCGGCAGCCGCACTTTCGTACGATGCGATCGCATTGTCGAGGTCGAGCTGGCTTGCCGCATTCTGTTCGTACAACGGACGGATGCGTTCCAAATCGCGTTTGGCTTTCAATTCCAACGCGCGGTCTTTTTCCAACTGGGCATTCGCCCGATCGACACGAGCCTTGTATAGTTTGGGGTCGATAATGAACAGTATCTGATCTTTCTTGACATACGAGCCTTCCTCGAAAAGCATATTTTCCAAATAGCCCTCCACCCGTGCGCGTATCTCTACAAACTGATGCGCACGGATACGCCCTACGTATTCGCCATAAATCTCGACATCTTCGGTTGTCACCGTTTCGACTTCGACCGTAGGATACAGTTGCGGTGCCGGTTTCTGCCTCAATATAAAATACAACGCCACTGCGACAGCCAGCAATGCCGCCGCCCCGATCAACAATCGTTTCCGGGTAAATTTTATCTTGTATTTTGTTTTTCTCAAATTGAGAACCATCTTTTCCAATTTATCTAAATTCAGACTCTTCAAATTCAATTTCGACTTATCGAATTGCATATCCATATTGTAACCTATTAAAAAACATACAAGATCATTTTATTATCCCCGATATTCAAGACTCTGTCACAGAGGCTTCATCTTCGAAAAGGGAGCATATCGGAAATAACGCCCACAAAGGTAATACTTTTTATAAATGCATCGCAGTTAAATATTTTTTTTCTTTTATAATATTACTATCATCCACTCCAAAAGAATTTAAACGCCAACAATATTTGTGTTTTCAAAAAATATTTTTACATTTGTAGAAATTAAACAAAACCAATTCTATTTTTTTATCTTAAAACAACAATCAACATGACAAATTTGAAAGAATTCGTGCAAATGGAAGGTGAAACCATTTTGGCACAAATCGAAGGTGATGCCTATAACTCTTCACCCAATCCATTAGCCAAGCTGTGGGGCGCAATCGTCCGTATCGTCGGAATGGTATTCGGTATCAAATACCGTACATATATCATCGCCACAAACCTGCGCATCGTGCAAATAGACAAGAAAACCATTTTATGGGGTATGTTGCCCGGTGCAACGGATGTAATTACCCTGAACAAACGTTCGATACAATCGGTAGGTTATGCCATGGCTTCGAGCTGGTTCATTTTCCGCTCATTCTATTTCCTTCTCGCCAACACGAGCGGTACGCTCCGCATCACGTACAAAGGCGGACAAGACGAATTGGTTGCCGCATGCCGTGAGATCGACAAAGTTGTCTGCGAAAGCCGATAAGGGGATTATCAATAATGTATATAAAAGCAATGTGCAGCAGATCGAAGCTATCAGCTACGTTGCTATTGATGTTCGGGCCAAGCCGTTTACGACAGTAAACTCCTGTCGTCTTCATCATCGGCACCTTGCATCTTAGACATTCTAACGTACCGAAACGGGGTTGCATCGAAATGAAATTTCTGATGCAACCTCGTTTGCCGTAACAAAAGGTTTTAAGAAAAAAAATAAATCTACCTTAAAAAAATCGGGGCGAAGAAATAACAACCTATCAAATTTCTTCGTATATTGCATTTATCAAACTTAAACTTTACAATTATGATCATCGGTGTTCCAAAAGAAATCAAAAACAACGAGAATCGAGTTGCTCTTACTCCTGCCGGAGCGAAAGAGTTAGTGAAAAACGGGCACACGGTGTATGTACAACATACAGCCGGCGAAAACAGCGGATTCCCCGACGCGGAATATGAAAAAGCCGGTGCAAAGATATTGCCGACCATCGAAGATGTGTACGGCATCGCCGAGATGATCATCAAAGTGAAAGAGCCTATCGCCTACGAGTATCCGTTGGTACGCAAAGGACAGTTGCTTTTCACCTATTTCCATTTTGCCTGCGACGAAGCCCTGACCCGCGCCATGCTCGCCAGCGGCGCAACATGTCTGGCATACGAAACGGTTGAAGCGAAAGACCATACTTTACCGTTGCTGATCCCGATGAGCGAAGTTGCCGGACGCATGTCGGTACAGGAAGGTGCACGCTTCTTGGAAAAACCGCAAGGCGGAAAAGGTATTCTATTGGGCGGCGTTCCGGGCGTGAAACCGGCAAAGGTATTGGTTTTGGGCGGCGGCGTTGTCGGACATAATGCAGCATTGATGGCCGCCGGTCTGGGAGCCGACGTAACGATCACGGACATTTCGCTTCCCCGACTCCGTTACCTCAGCGACACCATGCCCAAAAATATCAAGACCTTGTATTCTTCGGCACATAATATCGAACAGGAATTGCCGACTACCGACCTCGTGATCGGTGCAGTACTGATACCGGGAGCCAAAGCACCTCACTTGGTTTCGCGCGACATGCTCAAACTGCTGCGTAAAGGAAGTGTATTGGTGGATGTTGCTATCGACCAAGGCGGTTGCTTCGAGACCTCACGTCCGACAACCCATGCAGAACCGATATTCGAAGTAGACAACATTATCCACTATTGCGTGGCGAATATTCCGGGTGCCGTTCCGCAAACCTCTACGCTGGCTCTGACCAACGCCACTCTGCCCTATGCCATAAAACTGGCGAATAAAGGGTGGGAAAAAGCCTGTGCGGAAGATGCCGGTCTGAAACTCGGTCTGAACATCATCGACGGTAAAGTGGTCTATCCCGCTGTTGCCGAAGCATTCGGCATGGAATGCCACACCATTTAACCGATACGGAATAATATACACAGGGGGCTGTGCCGAAATGTAAAAGTTTCGACACAGCCCCCTGTTCGGTGCGTTAGAATGTCTAACAATCTAAATCAGTTTTTCATACGCCATGCGGCTGCCTCGTTCATAAAATATTTCGCCGCAATAAATAAAGTTCCGCTTTTCCAGAATCCGTTGCATATATACGTTGTCGCAGTTGGTGTCTATCCGGAAACTATGAAACCCTTTTGCCCGGCTGAGATTCTCCGCTTCTTCCATAAAACGAGTGGCAATGCCCTGCCGTTTCACCTCGTCCGCAACCGCCAACCGATGAAGGACAACATACTGCCGATCCGACAGCCACCGCCCTTGTATGGACGTATATGCCGGCTCACCGCTGAAAACGATTGCCCCGTAAGCTATGACACGTCCGGAAAGAGACAAAACATATCCGTTACCGGCATCTATGTCGGCGGCTATGTGTTGCCGGGCAGGATAAGAGTCGTCCCACTGCCGCTTCCCTTCACGGTACATCTGGTTTTTCGCCTGTCCGATAATTTCCATTATTCTGGTCAGATCGTTTTTCTCAGCCAATCCAAAAACATATTCCATATCGTAATACCCTTGTCACGCTACCCCATCGGTAGTCTGTTTAATTTCCCGACAAAGGAAGCAAATGCAATCCACTCCTCCAACCGTATTTATCGTATATTAACGTTTCGCCGCTTTTATCGGTCCGGTGAATTCGTATCTATTATATTACTTTTTATCACAAGCCATAATACAGAGATCAAAAAACACTATTTTTGCAAAAAACCAATAATGAAACACTCATATTTTATCGGATCATCGACGACTATGAAAAACGGAATAAAAAGTTTATGGGCAATGCTCGTGCTGCTGACCCTAAATATGTCGTGCATAGCCCCCGACAACTACGGTTATCCCCAAAGGGTGAACCTCAAAGCCCAAGGCGGCGAAATCACCCTGAGCGGAGATCACGGCATTTACAGTATCGAAATAGTAAATTACGATGGCGAGGGAACTTACAGCAAAGTCACCGATACCACCGACTCCTTGATCGTTGTCAATGACTGGCTTACTGCCAAAGCCCGGTTGTACGATCATAAAATAACCATCATAGCCGACCGCAATACCGGAAAAAAAAGAACCCTGTACATAACGGGATGGGTCGATAACTCTTTTGCCGATATTCGGGTGACACAATCACAAGGGAAATAGACAGAAAATCTCCGTCTGTTTTTATCCGGATTCGCACCTCGGGCTAATCCATCAACCGGTCAGACAGAAGTTCATTATCTCCATATTTCCAGACACGAAGATTTCCGAATTTTTCGTATGGATCGTCCATACGAAAAGCCTATCCATAACACTCCATAGCCACTAACCGCGCCCTACAATATTATCGGAAAAAGATTTGTTTTTTCACGGGAAAATAAATAGATTTGTAGAGCAACAAAAATAACATTAACCTTAAACTTCGACCGGATGTTATACGTAGGACTGCCGGATCAGACTATTCGAAAATTATCGTTCTACCTCTCGATGGAGGAATTCATAGCCCGCGACCTGCCCGCCGGAGAATACTTCTTTATGTGGCAGGTAAACCCAACAGTAATCTTCGGACGTAACCAGCTCATGGAGAACGAGGTGAATCTGGAATATATCCGTACGCACGGTATCGAATACTACCGTCGCAAATCGGGCGGAGGCTGTGTCTATGCCGATTTCAGCAATATCATGTTTTCGTACATCACTCCCGACTTCAATGTCAATTTTACATTCGACCGTTACCTGCAACGGGTCGCGTTGAACTTGCGCAATCTCGGCGTAGCGGCTTCGGCTTCGGGACGGAACGACATATTGGTAGACGGGAAAAAAGTTTCGGGCAACGCATTCTATCGGGTTGCCGGGAAAAGTATCGTCCACGGCACGATGCTGTTCGATACCGATCTCGAAAATCTGGTACGTTCGATCACTCCCAGCAATGAAAAATTGGTTTCGAAAGGCGTTGAATCGGTACGCAAGCGCGTAACCAACCTGAAAGAATATCTCGATATGGATATAGAAGCGTTCAAATGCCGGATGCGGGAAATGATGTGCGACGGAGAGATAACACTGACTGCCGACCAAATAGCCAGCATCGAAGAGATAGAGAAAGGGTATCTGTCGGAGACGTGGATTCTCGGAAACAATCCGCAATATACTCTTGTAAAAAAAGGATACTGCGATGCCGGGGAGCTGGAAATCCGAATGGAAATCAAACGAAACACCATCAAGTCGGTCAATTTTCTGGGCGATTATTTCCTGACAGGCGAAATAGACCGGCTGATCGATGCACTGACCGGTGTGCCGTTCGAGCCGGAGGCGGTGAAAGCAGCACTGGCACCTTTGCCTTTGGGCGAATTTATCCTGAACCTAAACGCAGAGCAACTCCTACATATTTTATTCAGTGAATCATAACCAACTTATTATACACAAACAACTATGGAAGACGCAATCAAAACTTGTTTGCATGACAAACATCTGGCTCTCGGTGCCAAAATGATGCCGTTCGGCGGATTCGACATGCCTTTGGAATATACTTCTATCGTAGAAGAACACAATGCAGTACGTCATGCGGCTGGTATTTTCGACGTTTCGCACATGGGCGAAATTTTAGTATCGGGCAACGAAAGTGAGAAGTTCATCAACTATATTTTCTCCAACGATATTGCCGGAGCTCCCGACGGAAAAGTATTTTACGGAATCATGATGTACCCTCACGGCGGTTGCGTAGACGACCTTCTGGTGTACAAAAAGAACGATCGCGCGTTTTTCCTCGTTGTAAATGCCTCGAATGTAGCCAAAGACTACCAATGGATCGTGGACAACAGCAAAGGCTTCGATGTAAAAGTGGAAAACCAGTCGGAGTACTACGGCGAAGTAGCTGTACAAGGTCCGAAAGCGGAAGAGATATTGGAACGGCTGATGCACATCGAACTGAAAGATCTGGAATTTTATACGTTTAAAGAGATCGAATACGACGGCGAAAAGGTAATCATTTCGCGTACCGGATATACCGGAGAGGACGGCTTCGAACTGTACGGCAGCCACGACTTCACGCGTAAGACATGGGATTTGTTGGTCGGCTCGAAAGAAGTAGCGCCTTGCGGTTTAGGATGCCGCGACACCTTGCGTTTCGAAGTGGCATTGCCGCTCTACGGTCACGAAATAGACCACGACATCACACCGATCGAAGCCGGATTGGGTTCGTTCGTGAAGATGGAGAAAGAGAACTTTATCGGCAAAGAAGCAATCGCCTTACAAAAAGCAGAAGGCATCCGTCGTAAAGTAGTCGGTATCGAGTTGCAAGACAAAGCGATTCCGCGCAACGGATACGAAATCTGCGCCAATGGCGAAGTAATCGGTCACGTCACGACCGGCTACAACTCCATTTCGACCGGCAGAAGTGTCTGCATGGCATTGATCGACAGCCGGTACGGAGCTTTGGATACGGAAGTGGAAGTGCATATCCGCAAAAAATTCTTCCCCGCCAAAGTGGTGAAAAAACGTTTCTATCAAAAGAACTATAAAAAATAAACTGCAAGCCGAGAGCAGAAGACATCAAGTGAAACTTGAATGGATATGCCAAAGCGCAGCGTTTATCGAAAATCAAAAGATTAAAATACAATCAAAATATTAACTTTAAAGAGAAGGAGAACACAGCTATGAGTAAAGTAATTGAAGGACTTTTCTATGCAGAGTCGCACGAATGGATAAAAAGAGAAGGTGAATTCGGATACGTAGGTATCACCGATTTTGCTCAACACGAATTGGGAAATATCGTTTATGTCGATATGCCGGAAGTGGGCGACGAAGTAGCACAGGGCGAAGAATTCGGTGCAGTAGAGAGTGTTAAGGCTGCCAGCGATCTGATTTCACCGGTAAGCGGCGAAGTTGTGGAAATCAACGAAAAACTCGAAGGTGCACCCGAACTGCTGAATGAAGATGCTTTCGGAAACTGGATCTTCAAAGTAAAATTGAGCGATCCCGCAGAACTGGATAATTTGATGGGTGCGGAAGCATACGAAGCTATCTGCGAATAAACGATCGGGAGGAAATCTTATGTACAAATATTTTCCGCATACCGATGCGGATATTCGGGCTATGCTGCAAAAGGTCGCCGTTGAGAAATTAGACGACCTGTATGCCGAACTGCCCGATGCCGTACGGTTGAAAAAAGAGTACGACCTGCCCTCGTCGATGACCGAAACCGAAGTAAAAAATTACTTCAAAGAGTTGGGCGCACTCAACTCTCCGCTCGTTTCGTTCGCCGGAGGCGGCGTGTACGACCACTACTCGCCCGCTGTGATTCCGCAACTGCTTTCGCGTTCGGAATTTCTGACGGCATATACGCCTTACCAACCCGAAATATCGCAAGGTACATTACAATATATCTTCGAGTTCCAAAGCATGATTGCCGAACTCACCGGCATGGATTGCAGTAACGCTTCGATGTACGACGGAGCTACCGCTACGGCAGAAGCCATGTTCATGGCGGTGGCTCATGCCAAGAAGAAAAACCGGGTGCTGATTTCGCAAACCGTCGCACCGCATGTACGCCGCGTTGTCAATACCTACGCCAAATTCAAAGGTATCGAAGTCGGCGAAATTGCCGAGAAAGACGGTATTACCGACTTGAACGACATGCAGCAAAAATTGGCTGCCGGCGACGTTGCCGGTGTGATTGTCAGTTCGCCCAACTTCTACGGCATCGTGGAAGATTATACCGGCGTTGCCGATCGGGTGCACGAAGCGAAAGCCCTGCTGATCATGAATGCCGATCCGTCGGCTCTCAGCATCTTAAAGACTCCGCGCGAATGGGGGGCTGATATCGCTTGCGGCGACGGTCAGACCCTTGGTATTCCGATGAACTTCGGCGGTCCGTTCGTAGGGTATCTTGCCTCTACCAAAGAGCTGATGCGCAAACTTCCGGGACGTATCGTCGGTGCTACCACCGATGTGGACGGCAAACGGGCTTTCGTGCTTACACTGCAAGCCCGCGAACAACACATCCGCCGGGAAAAAGCGAACAGCAATATCTGTTCGAACCAATCGCTCATGGCTTTGTACGTAACGATCTATCTTGCCTTGATGGGCAAAGAAGGGTTGCGCAAAGCCAATGAGTTGTCGTATGCCGGTGCGCACTATCTGTGCGACGAATTACTGAAAACCGGTAAATTCGAACTCTGTTTCGACCACCCGTTCTTCAAAGAATTTGCCGTGCGCACCACGCTCGACGTAGACCGTCTCTACCGACGGTGCATCGAAAACGGCATATTGGCAGGCATCCGATTGGGAGACACGCGACCGGAAATGAAGGATGTACTGATGTTCAGTGTGACTGAAAAACGCACGCGCGAAGAGATCGAACGTTTAATGGCTATTGTCAGAGAGGAGGCTACACGATGAAATACTACGATAAACTCATATTCGAATTATCGAAAGAGGGACGTATGGGCTACTCTCTTCCCTCTGAAAATCCGTTCGGTTCATACGGTACACAACAGCTGCCGGAAAATCTGCGACGCGCAGAGAAAGCCGAATTGCCGGAGGTCAGCGAACCGGATGTGGTAAGACACTATACCAATGTGTCGAACAAGAACTTCGGTGTGGAAACCGGATTCTATCCGCTCGGATCGTGTACCATGAAATATAATCCGAAGATCAACGAGGAGATGGCGGCTTTGCCCGAATTTTCGGCTCTGCACCCGACCCAGCCTGCTGAAACGGCACAAGGTGCTTTGCGCCTGTACTACGAACTCGCTCATTCACTCGCCGAGATTTCCGGATTGGCAGAGTTCACACTGAACCCGTATGCCGGAGCCCACGGCGAATTGACCGGATTGATGATCATGCGCGAATATCATCTGCAACGGGGCGACACGAAGCGTACGAAAGTGATCGTGCCCAACAGCGCACACGGAACGAATCCTGCCAGTGCGGCGGTATGCGGTCTGGAAATCGTCGAAATCAAGTCGTTGGAAGACGGGACGATCGATGTCGAAGACCTGAAAGCACATCTCGATGACACGATTGCCGGTATCATGATGACTAACCCGAATACGTTAGGTATCTTCGAACGTGCAATTCCAGAAATCGCACGACTGGTACACGACTGCGGAGGTCTGCTCTACTACGACGGAGCCAATCTGAACCCGCTGCTCGGAGAATGCCGGCCGGGAGATATGGGATTCGACATCATGCATATCAACCTGCACAAAACATTCTCCACGCCTCACGGCGGCGGCGGACCCGGAAGCGGTCCGGTAGGTGTCTGTGCCAAGCTGACCGACTACCTGCCCAACCCTCACGTGAAGAAAGAAGGCGACCGCTATATCGCCGAATACAACGATCGGGCAATAGGCAGCGTATCATCGTTCTTCGGCAACTTCGGCGTGATGATGCGTGCTTACGCTTATATCCTTTCGTTAGGCAAAGAGCAGATCAAATACGTAGGACCGCTGGCTACACTCAATGCCAACTATGTGAAAGAGTCGCTCAAAGATCATTACCTGCTGCCTATCGAAGGTATCTGCAAACACGAATTCGTGTTCGACGGATTGCGCGACAAATCGACCGGTGTCACCACACTCGACATTGCCAAACGATTGCTCGACTACGGCTATCACGCCCCGACGATCTACTTCCCGCTGTTGTTCCATCAGTCGATCATGATCGAACCGACCGAAACCGAGTCGATCGAAACCCTCGACGAGTTTATCGACGTGATGAAACGCGTGGCAACGGAAGCGATCGAAAATCCGGAAATCGTGAAAAACGCACCGCACAATACACCGGTGCGCCGGTTGGATGAAACTAATGCCGCCCGCAATCCGATATTGCATTATCGGGATCTGACGAAACAGGCATAACCCGACGATTGCCGGAATGAACGACCTGCCGTGTTGCTCCTCGATCGTTCCGACAGATCCGGGAAAACTACAAGGCAGGGATGCGACGTATGGCGTTGAAACAGTTGCCAACAACAAGCAATAGACGCGGCACGCTGCATCCCTGCTTTATACAGAAACCACGGGCAATCGTTCCGTTATCGGCGATCGCCCTAAACCGAAAGAAGAGAATACGATGAATACAAGCGATATTATCATTATCGGCGCCGGTCCGGGCGGATATGAAACGGCGGTATATGCCGCCAAACAAGGAATGAGCGTAACCATTTTCGAAGGAGAACATTTAGGCGGCACTTGCCTGAACGAAGGTTGCATCCCGACAAAATGCCTGTGCAAGAATGCCGCTTTGTTAGAAGACCTGAAAGAAGGCGAACGCTGGGGATTGAACGATCTTTCCTATGTGTTCGATCTGAAAAAGGCGATGCAACGTAAGGCGGAAACCGTACAGACACTGACTGCCGGCATCGAGTTCCTGTTGAAAAACAAACTGATCACGGTAATTCCCGAATTCGCCTCATTCAAGGACGACCATACCGTCGTCACTCCCACCGGCGAAGAATATACGGCATCAGCGATTATCATCGCCACCGGTTCGGAATCGAAATTGCTGCCGATACCGGGTATCGACCTTCCGGGGGTCATTACCTCAAAAGAGATTCTCGACATCACCGAAGTGCCGGAAGAACTTTGTATTATCGGTGCCGGAGTGATCGGGCTGGAATTCGCCTCGATCTTCCAAAGTTTCGGCAGCCGTGTCACGGTAGTGGAATTTGCCAAAGAGATTCTGCCCAATTTCGATACGGACATCAGCAAGCGATTGAAACAAAGTTTGGTAAAACGGGGCATACAGATCATCAACCAAGCCGGAGTTTCGGCAATAGAAGCAAATGACGGACGTCTGACCGTGCGCTATCGCGTGAAAGAGACCGAACAAGAATGCTGCGCCGATACCGTATTGGTGGCTGTCGGACGAGCCCCCTACCTCGAATCGCTGAATCTCGAACAGACCGGCATACAATTCTCGCCCAAAGGAATCGTTACCGATGAGCATTTCGAGACATCCGTAGCCGGTGTATTCGCTATCGGCGACGTGAACGGAAAATGTATGCTGGCTCATGCCGCCACATTCCAAGGGAAAAAGGTAATTCATCACCTGCAAGGGAAAACGGACGGAATCCGTTTAGACATCATTCCCTCCGCGGTATTTACCCAACCCGAAGCCGCAGCCGTAGGACGAACCGAAGAGGAATGCAAACAGCAAGGCATAGCTTACAGTTGCAAGAAAGCGTTTTTCCGCTCGAACGGAAAAGCGATCTGCATGGGCGAACCGGATGGCTTGTGTAAATTGATCGTAGACGGCAACCGTAAACTGATCGGATGCCATTTGTTCGGAGCTCATGCCGCCGACCTCGTGCAGGAAATCGGTGCGTTGATCGCCGCCGGTGTCACCATAGACCGGATGAAAGAGATGATCCACGCCCACCCCACGCTGTCGGAAGTACTTCAAGAGTGCGCCCACGAGTTTTAAAACGGGATCAACCGCAAGATATTCGGAAGCTGTCGGAACCGGAATAAGGGGTTATATCGAAAACTTGAATTTCGATATAACCCCTTTTCAGTGCGTTAGGAAGCGGCTCGGCAAAATCAATTCATAAAACATTCGTTTCCCCATTTACTCCTGCCCTCGCCTTTCGCTATCTTTGCGCTATGCGCGAACATAGGGGGGCGGCTCGGCAGAATCAATTCGTGAAACATTCGTTTCCCCATTTGCTCCTGCCCTCGCCTTTCACTATCTTTGGATAAGATAGGAGGCGGCTCGGCAAAATCAATTCGTGAAACATTCGTTTCCCTTTTGCTCCTGCCCTCGCCTTTCACTATCTTTGCACCTCGTATTGCAATACATGGGTATTCAAAATTACGAGAGCACCCATTTTTTATTCTGTTAGCACACATTATGACCGACTACAAACTTATTGTCCTCGATCTGGACGGGACACTGACTAATTCGAAAAAAGAGATTACTCCGGCAACCCGCAATGCCTTGTTACAGGTACAGGAACTGGGTATAAAAGTGGTATTGGCTTCGGGAAGGCCGACCTATGGAATCATGCCGTTGGCAGACGAATTACAGATGCAACGTTATGGCGGCTATATCTTGTCGTACAACGGCGGACAAATTATCGACTGCTCTACCGGAAAGCGTGTATTCGAGACCGTATTGCCCGACGAGATCGTACCGCAACTGTATGCCGCCTCGCAAGAGTTCGGAACTACACTACTATCGTACGACGGGCGGTATATCCTTACGGAAGAACCCGAAAATATATACGTACGGAAAGAGGCGTTTCTGAATAAAATGGAGATCAAAGGGGTAACAAATTTTTTGGAAGCATTGCCACTTCCTGTAACGAAATGTTTAATGGTCGGGGACGGAGAGCATCTGGCAAAAGTTACCGGAATCATGCAACAACGGTTCGGCGACCGCATCAGCGTCTACCGATCCGAACCTTTCTTTCTCGAATTAGTGGCACAACATATCGACAAAGCCCGTTCGCTCGAACGGCTGCTATCGCTTCTCGACTTAACACCCACACAAATGATTGCGTGCGGCGACGGCTACAACGATCTGTCGATGATCCGTTTTGCCGGATTAGGCGTAGCTATGGCAAACGCCCAACAGGAAGTGAAAGAGAATGCCGACTACATCACTTCGTCGAACGATGACGAGGGTGTGACGAAAGTCATCGAACGGTTCATACTCAACGGCTAATTCCCAACCGCCATAAAACGGAAATCCCCCACAAAAGTCAGACACCGGACTTTTGTGGGGGATTTCATATCAACGAAAACGTTCACTATCATGCACCTTTTCTTGCCTCGGCATAGCTTGAACAAGTTCGTCTCTGCTCCCGGCTGTCGAAAACGGTCATTCAATTTACCCGGACTTCGGGGAAATAGGCGGCAAACAACGCCCGGGCTGCTGCCAATTGGTCGGGCGTATTTTCTTTTACTCCGGTCAGGGCATACGGTTGCCCCAGAGCTTCGTACTTATGAACGCCCAACGTATGATACGGCAATATTTCGACCCGCTGCAACATTCGGTACTCTCTGAAATGTTCGCCCAAAGCCCGTATGTCGGCTTCGAAATCGGAATATCCCGGCACCAATACATAACGTAACCAAAACGGTTTTTCGTGACGTTCAAGCCAATCTGCCGTAGCGAGGGGCTGTTTATTCTCGCGTCCGGTAATCCGAAGATGATGTGCGGCATCGAACTCTTTGATATCGAGCAAAACGAGATCTGCCAACGAAAAGAGTTCTTCGGCATCGCCGTTCCAGATGCTACCATTCGTATCCAGACAGACATGGATTCCCTCGGCTTTCAACCGACGTACCAAAGGTACGAGTTCCCGGGCTTGCAGCGTCGGTTCGCCACCGCTGAATGTAACGCCGCCCCGCCGCCCGAAGAACGGTTTCTGGCTGACTGCCAGCCGGACTATCTCCTCATGGTCTGTCGGTGTCCCACCCTCAGCCGATATGGTATCGGGATTGGCACAATAGAGACAGCGGAAGTTACAACCTTGCAGGAAAACGACGAGCCGGATACCCGGCCCGTCGAATGTGCCCATACTTTCGTATGAATGTACTTTTATCATCGCTTTTACATCTTCTCGTGGAAACTGCGCGAAATGACTTCCAACTGATGCTCGCGGCTCAACCGCACGAAATTAACGGCATATCCCGAAACGCGGATAGTCAGTTGCGGATATTTTTCGGGGTGTTCCATCGCATCTTCCAGCATCTCACGGTTCAGCACATTCACATTGAGGTGATGCGCTCCCTTGCTGAAATATCCGTCCATCATGCAGACCAGATTGTCTATACGGTCTTCTTCGGTTGCACCAAGCGATTTGGGAACAATCGAGAACGTGTTGCTCACACCGTCCTGCGCATCGTTGTAATTGATTTTCGATACGGAACTCAACGATGCTATTGCGCCTTTGGTATCGCGTCCGTGCATCGGATTCGCACCCGGAGCGAAGGCTACGCCTTTTTTACGTCCGTCGGGTGTAGCACCGGTCTTCTTTCCGTACATCACGTTCGAAGTGATCGTAAGAATAGACAAGGTAGGACGTGCATTCTTATACACCGGAAGTTTGCCCAATTCGGTGCTGAAATAGTGCGTCAGATCCACAGCTATCTGGTCTACCCGGTCGTCGTCGTTTCCATAGCACGGGAATTCGCCCTCGATATCGAAACTTTCGGTAAGACCTATTTCGTTACGGTGTGCGGTTACTTTTGCATATTTAATTGCCGACAACGAATCGGCTGCAATCGACAATCCTGCCGCTCCGTATGCCAAATTGATACGAGGATTGGTATCGACAAATGCCATCTGCGCTTTTTCGTAATAGTATTTGTCGTGCATGTAATGAATGATGTTCATCGCTTCGTTGTACACGCGTGCGATTTCTTTCAATACCACTTTGTAGTTTGCCAGTACCTCATCGTAATTCAAAACATCGCCCGACAATACGGGAATGCCTTTTACCATTACCGTACCCGTGTTTTCACAACGTCCGCCGTTTATTGCCAGCAACAGGGCTTTTGCCAAGTTTGCCCTGGCTCCGAAGAACTGAATCTGACGTCCGATATCCTGAAACGATACGCAGCAGGCGATTCCGTAATCGTCGGAATGACGTACCGAACGCATCAGATCGTCGTTTTCGTATTGGACAGAAGAGGTGTCGATCGAAACTTTTGCACAGAAGTTCTTGAATCCTTCGGGCAGTTCGGGACTCCACAGCACCGTCATATTGGGTTCGGGCGACGGACCTAAGTTATAAAGCGTCTGCAAGAAGCGGAACGATGTTTTTGTTACTTTCACCCGTCCGTCGTTGAAGCGTCCGCCGATCGATTCGGTTACCCAAGTGGGATCGCCGGCAAAGATCTCATTGTACGAATTCATACGCAGGTGACGCACCATACGCAATTTGATAACAAACTGGTCGATCAATTCCTGAGCAAAGCTCTCGTCGATCAAGCCTTTCGACAATTCGTATTCGATATAAATGTCCAAGAACGACGACACGTTTCCGAGCGACATGGCTGCACCGTCCTGCTCTTTTACAGCTGCCAGATATGCCATATATACCCATTGTACGGCTTCTTGCGCCGTATATGCCGGACGTCCCAATTCCAGTCCGTAATATTCGCCCATCACCTTGATCTCTTTCAACGCCTTGATCTGTTCGGCAACTTCTTCGCGCAAACGGATCCGCGCTTCGTCCATCGGACCGGTAAGCGAACGTAAATCGTTCGTCTTGGCTTCGATCAGACGATCGGCTCCATAAAGTGCCAACCGGCGATAATCGCCGATCACACGTCCGCGGGCGTAATTATCGGGAAGTCCGGTGAGGAAACCCAACGAACGGAACGAACGAATTTCTTCGGTATATACATCGAATACGCCGTCGTTGTGTGTTTTGCGATAGTGGGTAAAAATATCTTTTACCCGATCGTCTACTTCCACTCCGTTTTCTCTACATGCTTTTGCTACTACATTGATACCGCCAAACGGCTTGATGGCGCGTTTCAACAGCTCGTCGGTCTGTAACCCGACAATCAGTTCGTTCTCTTTGTCGATATAGCCCGCCTTGTGCGAAGTAATGGTCGATACCGTCACAGGATCGATCGCGCGGATGCCATTGTTGGCACGTTCTTCGGCAAGTGCATCCAAACAAAGATTCCAGATTTTTTTCGTGCGTTCCGTAGGACCGGATAAGAAAGAGGCGTCTCCACAGTAAGGAGTGAGGTTGGTTTTTACGAAATCGGTTACATTGATTTCCTTGTTCCAAACGCCTTCTTTAAAATGTTGTAATTCCATACAAATTAATTATAGGATTATGTTGCGTGATTTATTGCGGTGACAAAGGTACGACAAAATATCGGTTCTTCCGACACCCACCCGACCACCGGATCGGAAACGTATTCGTTCCCAAACTCTTATCGAAAAAACTTTTTTCGGGAGATAAAAAACGGAGATGCAGGCTAAACAGAATTGTTTTTGCAGTTGTTTAGATACTAAGCGATTATAAAAACATTGTCGAACTTTTGTCCGAAACAGGTATCGTCCGAAAAGCGACCTGTCGGACTACAAAACAACAACATCATGAGCAAATACGAAACTTTGATCGATTCGGACAAGTTGGTTCTGGTCGATTTCTTCGCCGAATGGTGCGGACCCTGCAAAACCATGAAGCCGATTCTGGAAGATGTGAAAAAGAAAATAGGCAGTTGTGCGGAAGTGATAGCCGTCGATGTAGACAAAGAGGAAAAACTATCTGCCAAGTACAAAATACAATCGGTGCCGACACTGATACTTTTCCACAAAGGAGAGGTACTTTGGAGAAAATCGGGTGTAACTACGTCCGAGATGCTGGTCGAAACCGTAACCAAATTCAGCAAGGAAAAAACGGCGAAAGCTACCGTCTGACGAATTGAAAAGACGATGTACATCATGTCCGATCCATTCTAACGCATCGAAAAGGGGTTGCATCGATACGTCGATACAACCCCTTCACATTACCTGAACCAATCTTTATTCCCTCATCTCGTATTTCATACCTACGAGATCACCTGATTTCAAAAATTTTCAATCCGAAAGGAGGCAATTCCACTCCCGACAGATCTTTCGTCCAACGACGTTTTCCATTCACTTCGGTTCCATCCACCTTCATCCGGGTGGTAACGGGTTCGTTGCTGCTGTTCATCACGATCACATAAAGAGTCTTACCCGATACGGCAGTGAGCCATTCGCACGAAGGATTTTCGTTCGTTATCAAACGATCGGACAGAATAAGCCGCGCTTTCTTCCCGTTTATTTTTCCGGGAGCAAAACCCAATGTCCGGTGCGGTCCTACTTTGGGAGTAATAAATCCGCGAGGGAATGATACGGCACCTTCGCTTCTTACCTCGGCTTCCGATACCAGATAGTCCATGATCCAGCCGATCTGCCACCATGCGTGGTGAGGATAAGCCCCCGGACCGGAATTGAACGAATCCCAATAGTATGAGGCGACACTGGTTTTCGGATCGACAAATCCGTCCCGTCCGTTAGCCGCAGCACGCGCCATGTCGATAAACAGGGTATCGCCCGTCATCCCGTACAATCGGGTAAACAAGCCGGCAAAGCTCGCCAGAAGAATCGGACCCCGCGTATTGGACGAACCGATAGTTCCGGCATGTTCGAAACACAATCCTGCCTGAGTGAATCCCCATGCCGGCAAATGCTGTTTACGATGCGTCTGCATTTCGGTCAGCCCGCTCGGATAGGTATAGATGTAGGTCGTGTAGTATTTTGCCGTCTGCAAGGCGGCGTCCCGATAGATTTCCTGCCCGGTAATCCGATACATTTCCAACAGAGCCTGAACACTTTGGGCTGTCGCAAAGTCGGGCGAAAAGCGGGTATCGCCGCATACGCCGATAAAGCGTCCGGTATTCACGGCTTTTTCGATAAACCAGTCGGCACCTTTCACTGCGGCATCCAGATATTTCTTGTCTTTCAATATGTCGTAAGCAACGATCAACCCGTAGAAGGTAGGGCGCAAATCCTGTAAATCTGGGTATATCGTACTTCCGTCTTTCTTGTCGATACCAATTTCCCAGCTGCCATCGGCTTTTTGGACAGAAAGCAGATAGTCGGCAGCCAGACGCATGTTCTGCCGCGCTTCCTTATCTTTCGGTGAAAAGAGCAGGATGTTGCCCAAGTCGATCAAAGCGTAGTAAGTAACCCCTATCGGCTCGATATGCTGCCCCCACTCTTCCGCCCATGAGCGGCTTTTCCACAGGTAATATTGTCCTTTCACCGCACCGCAATAAGGCGATTCCGGATCGGTATAAATCTGCTTCATCTTGAAATTGCGGGCATACGGCAAGACATCGCGCAACAACAGCGAGTCGGAAGTGAGTGTGCCCAGCATCCACATAGCACCGTAGTCGGAATTTTTCATCGCATCTTTGTCCGATCCTGCCACGCCGCCCATGTAATCCTGCGCACCGATCATCAGGTCTTCGCATTCGGCTTGACGGAATCTCGATGTTTTTACATCGGCAAGATAACGGTACATTTTCAATACCCGATCGATCAACGATTGCCGGTTGGTCACTTCGCGTGTTTTCTCAAAGTCGAACACATCGTACACGGCTTCCCGATACACCGTGTACCAATCTTGCGACGACACGATATAGCGGTATTCAAACCGGATATTCTCATCGGCTTTCAGAAACGATTTCGGTTGTCCGAGTACCGGATACCAAAGCGACGGGGTCAAATCGTTCCGGCGGTTCATCATCGCATATCCGACGTTCCAATCGAAATGGGTACTTTTGGTCGCATCGTGCGGCTTACGCGGATATTCCGCTTCGGGAGCCACAGCTACGGTTACCTGCTCGCCCGACAGAATAGATACGGGTGTAGTGGCACAACGGTCTTGATAGATAACGGGGCGATCGGGGATATAATGCCCGTAACCGTATGCCGAGACGAAGTCGTCGCTCACCACATCGGAATTGAGATAGCCGGGTATCACCGCCCGCCGTATCTTATCCGCATCGGTCGTAAATATCGCCGGAGTGGAAACGGAATAGTAACCGTCTTTCGATGCGGTAAAGTCCTGCCGTACCAGAATCTGATTTCCTTCCACACGCCACGAAATACGGAGCGTACCGGCATCGGTAGCCGCTTCGAATGTCAGAGGAGAGCGGGATACCAATTTATAACTGTCCACGGAAAAACATTCGCCTGCCGTATTCAGAGCGACTTGCGACACATTGCTTTCCCATGCCCGTGCCGGGTAACGGAATACTTTTTCGGGAAACGGGGTATTACGATTGGTACGGAATGTTTCCGACGGTTGCATATCGGGTTGTTCGGCTGTATACAGAACAGATTGTACGCCCGGTATCGCATTGCCGGCAATCACTGCCCCATTCGCCAATTCGATTTTTTGAAGATGCCAGTCTTGCCCGTCGCTGCTCCATTCCAGCCGCAACGAATCGCTTGCCACGGATATCCGCTCCTGTGCGAATAAAGAACCGCATGTACAAATAAGACCGATAAAGATGAGATGTTTCATGGTTTTCAATTTTTTTCGGATGTAAAAGTATATCAAAGATTTAATTCTTTCCCATTCGTTTTTGGTATTATTCGTAAACGTTTACGACATTTTATATTCTACATATTATATAAAAGAATCCTTTTTTGTTTCTTTGCAATGATTACTAACTATTGGGACTTAAATATTCATGAAAACCACCATCAAAGACATAGCGGAAGCCTTAGGGATTTCGATCGCAACCGTGTCCCGCGCCATGACGAACAGCCCGGAGATTAAACCCGATACTCGGGAGCGCGTATTGGCTATGGCGAAAAAGATGCACTACAAACCCAATATCTACGCCCGTAATCTGCTCAAAAATAAAAACAATCTGATCGGTGTGGTAGTTCCGGAATTCATCACGTTCTTTTTCCCCGAGATTATCATAGGTATACAAGAAGTGGTAAATCCGCTCGGCTATCAGGTGTTGATCTGCCAGTCGAACGAATCGTCGGAACTGGAACGGAAAAACGTGGAAATGCTCGAAAACAATATGGTCGAGGGTATGATTATCTCGGTAACGAAAGAATCGAAGAACTACGACCTCTACCAGCGACTGTTGAGCGAAGGTATGCCGATCGTTTTCGTAAACCGCGTAATCGAAGACCTGAATGCCAGCCGCATTACTATCGACGATCACAAATGGGCTTTCAAGGCTGTCGAACATCTGATCAAGTGCGGATACCGGCATATCGCCCATCTCGCCGGAAACGAACATCTGTCGATCACCAAAGGGCGTATGCAAGGATACCTCGATGCGTTGAAAGCATACGACATTCCGGTAGACCCGCGTCTGATCATGCACGTCGGCGTACAGCAGGACAAAGCGAAAATCGGGCTGAACTACCTGCTGAACCTGAAACAGAAACCGGATGCCATATTCGCCGTAAACGATCCGGTAGCGGTAGGCGCATTTCTGGAATTGAGGGAACGGGGTATCAAAGTTCCCGAAGAAATGGGTATCGTCGGCTTTTCGGAGTCGCCGATCGGTCGTATCATCGGTCTGTCGAGCGTTGCCCAACCGACATTCGACATCGGTCGCGCCGCTGCCGAAGTACTGGTGCAGAAGATCAAGAATCCCGACTCCCCGATCGAATCGAGAGTACTGGAAGCCAAACTGAATATTCGAAAAACATCTTTAATCCGTAAATAAACCAGAGAGAAACAACGATGAAAGTATTGCAACACATATTGACCGGACTCGCCATCCTGCTTGCCGCAAACTCTGCTTACGGCGAGAACCTGAGGTTGGAGAACAACCGGTATGCCCTCGTGTTGGATACGGACAAAACGAGTTTCACACTTACAGAAAAAGAGAGCGGATGTTCCGCCCATTTTACACCGACCTTTCTGGTGTTGTACAAATCGACCGGCAATGCCATTGCTCCGGCAATGACCGCCCTGCCCGAAAGCAACTCGGCAAACTACTACGCCGTGAGTTGGAACGGGGTACATAATTTATTCAACAACCAAGCCGGATTCATCCGCCTGAGAAGTGCGGACAGTTTCCAACAGACCGGCGGCAACCGGATTGCATTCGAGTATTCCCAATCGGGAGAGTTTACGATCGCTTCGACTCTGACCCTGCCCGAAGGTGATGGCGAGCCGGTGCTTCAAGCCGAAGTCACCGTACTCGATGCCGGCTGTTTCTCGATCGGGTACTACGGCGCACCGTCTTGTCCGGCAGACGAGGCAGCCGATTTATGGCAACCGCTGATCTGGACCGACCGCATTTTCCCGCAGGATTGCTACCTCACCCCCGAATATCATTGTACACTGCCGGCTACGATGGTCACCCGCGAAGGTGTTACCTACGGAGTGGCAGCCGATCGGGAGGAATCCGATTTCGAACTGTTGCCGACATTCAACCGAAGCGGGTTCGGAGTCGCCCTGCGCAACCGTACAGGATTCGCGCAACCGATGGTCTTCGCTCCGATCATGGGAAGTGCCCGGTCGAAAAAAAAGGTTTCAGACCAAATCTCGTTCAGCTACCGGCTGTTCGTTACCGCCAAATCCATTCCCGATACGTATGCCGATCTGTCCCAACGTCTGTTCGGATTCGGAGAGTTTCCGAGAAACAACCGTTTAGGTTCGTTGAATGAAACGTTCGAAAATATGGTGGAATACGGCATGAGCCCGTACAGTCAGTTCGATTCGGAACTGAAAGGTTCGTCGTACAATACCGATGTGAAAAATTCGGTACGGAATACGTCTGCCATGCACGCGCTGAACATCGCTTTCGCGACCGAGGATGAAACGATATTTTCGGAACGGGCTTTGCCTGTGATCGAATACATGCTGTCGCGCGACCAAGACCTGTTTGCCCTCGTTCCTACCAGCGGAGCGGGCGGACAGAATGCCGGCAATACTTTGGGATCGCCCTGCATACGCAGCTCGGAAGCGGCGGCACTGTTTGAAATGACCAACGGGACGCACCCGTTCCTGTTGCAAACGGCTATCGACAAACAATCGAAACTGAGCAACTCCGCCCATGAGAAGAGCTGGCGCGACCGGCTTGCCCTCTACCGTGCCAGCGGAAAAGAAGAATACCTGACCCAAGCCGCCAGTGGAGCACAAACGTATATCGGACACCGGATCGACAACAAAGAGACGGAGTTCAGCTATACCGACCACAACCGTTCGCCATTCTGGTCGGCTTACGCCCCGAAGTGGATCGAACTGTACGAGATGTACGAAACGACCGGCAACGAACAATTTTTGCAAGCAGCCCACGAAGGGGCGCGGCGGTTTGCCCGCTACCTTTGGATGAGCCCGGCAGTCCCCGACCGGCGCATCACGGTGAATCAAGGTAACAAAGCCCCGGTTTATAACAACCCGTCGCTTACTCCTATGCCTATCGCAGAAGAGACCGTGGAAGCATGGAGCCTGTCTGCCGCCGGCTTACACACGGAGGCTTCGTCCACCAGTCTGTCGCATCGGGCGGTATTTATGGCACACCATGCGCCGTATATGCTGCGTATCGCCTCGCTCACCGGCGACGACTATCTGCGCGAAATAGCACGTTCGGCTATCATCGGACGCTATCTCAATTTCCCCGGCTACCACATCAATACCGACCGCACAACGGTATATGAGAAAGCCGACTTCCCGTTGCGCAATCCTGAGGAACTGACTTGCACGTCGATGCATTACAGCCATGTATGGCCTATGATTTCGTTGTTGCTCGATTACTTGGTGTCGGATGCTTACGCCTTGTCGAACGGTCGTATCGATTTCGGTTCCCAATTTGTCGAAGCATTCGCCTATTTGCAGGGACGCACCTACTACGGGCACGGTTCGTTCTACGGAACCGACAGCATCGTGCTTTATATGCCGAAAGGACTTTTGAGCGGAGGCGACCCTCAGTTGAACCATATCTCCGCCAGAAAGGGCAACAGCCTCTATTTCGCTTTCTGCAACCAATCGGATAAAGCCGTAGATGCCGTGTACACGTTGTCGCACGATCTTGCGCCTGTGCAAAACGGCAACATAGCCCGCTGCTTTACCAATAACGAGACGGCAACCGACAACGCCTCCATATCGGGGCAACAGTTGAGCGTGCATGTTCCAGCCCAAGGAATTACCGCTATCGAGGTTTCGGGATGTACGGTAAAGACATCATTGCAGGATGCCATGCTTTCCAACCATACGGAATGGAATATCGACCGAGGTTACTTTACAGGACTTTCCGGTGAAGCCATAATCCTCAATTTCGGTAAAGGTCATCGCTACGCCTACGCCTATTCTTCGGCTCCGAAAGGAACTTATGCCAGTCTGAACCTCCACTACGAATTGGAGGACGGAACTACGGGTACGGTATCCGACCCGAACTATCCGTTCGAGTTTGAAATTCCCCTGCCCGAGGACTGCCGGCAAATCACATTGCAACTTACCGACGGTACGAACCTATCGTCGCAGGTAGTGTTGCATCAAGGTGTCTACACCCGAGCCGCTATCGAGACAAACGAGCAGGCTGTTTTCGCGGGCGACCCGGTACGGATACAAACCGACCTGTGGGGAAAAGCCCCGTGGCAACTTACATTCGATATCGACGGAGAAACATACGTCACCGACCCCATTTCCGCATCGCCCTACGTCGAGGATTTGAATAGTGAACGGACGGATAATTTCAAAATTCGTCTTACCGGCGTTTCCGATGCCGAAAACGCGACAGGCGATACATCGGGCGAAATAAGGGTATTTATCGCCAACGACTCGATACGTCCGTCGGCAGATACGTACATTCAAGAGAATACCCCCGAAAAGGATTATGCAAAAAGCAAAACGCTCGACCTGAAAACGGCTTCGGGATGGACCCGCGAAATATATCTCCGATTCCCGCTATCTGCCATTTCGGGCGAACACGACAAATATATGTTCCGTATCTACTTGTCGCAGATAGATAAAGACCTGCGTCCGGTGATCGAACTTTCGGGGAACAGCGATCCGCTTGCCGAAATACCGACATGGAACGACCGGGAACAAGTCGCCTTCGAAGCGATCGGAGAAAAAACGGTTTCGCAAGCCTCCGCCGGCAGTTATCTGACCTGGGATGTGACACGATTCGTCGAAGCGTGCCGGTCGGAAAAACAAACATACTGCATTTTCCGTTTGAGAATAACCGGAGGCGGCGATGCCCTGTGCCGGTTCGCATCGACGGAAAGCGGAAAGAATGAACCGGCTCTGCTGTTCATCGAATCGGACGCATTCCCGAGCAGTTCGATAACAGATGCAACGATAGCCTGTCGCATCTATCCGAACCCGTGTAACGAATACATCACGATCTGTTGCGGGCAACAAGGACGAGTCCGGCTGACCGACCTGACCGGGCGAGTGTTAGTCACCACCATTCTGGATGCCGGTGAAACGATTTTACAGACGGGACATCTCCCCGACGGGATCTATCTGTTGCATCTCGACAGTAACGGAAATCCGATTACTAGAAAAATAATTAAACAATCTATTATTCACTAAAACGTTTTATTGTATGAAAAAAGCATTTTTACCCCTGCTTCTGGTAGCTGCCGCTTTCGGCAATGCAACCGCACAAGAATCCGTATTGGCTCCCGATACGATCATGTGTATTCACAACGGCTTTGTCAATCAAGGCAATCAGGCTTTGACTCTCTGGAACAGCCAGAGTAACTGGAACTTCGAACTGAAAGCACAACCGAACTATGTACGTGAGGCTTTCATCAACTTTCCACTCGATAAAATCAGCAACGACGGAAACGAAATTACGTTGTGCATTTATCTTGTAGGCGAAAAATTAGCTGCCAAACAATCCGACGGAACGCTGAATCCCAATTCCTATACTTCCGACGATCTGGGCGAAGAAGGAATCGGTATCACGGTTTACGATGTCGTGGGCTGGACTTACGACAACACCACGACTTGGGCTACCCGTCCGTCGAGCGATAACGACGTTCTGGTCGCTACATCAAAAGCTACGAATGAATTGAAAGATCAGTTCATCAAATTCGATGTAACCAAATATGTAAAAGAACAGAAAGCTGCCGGCAAGAGCGATCTCGTATTCCGCTTCGTACTGAATGCGACGAAAGTCGGAGACGTATGGCCCTCTCTCCGATTCCGCCAGATCAAAGAATATATCCGCGACGGCGAAACCCGTGTCGATTCAGGCTCATACTATCCCCGTCTGATCCAATCGTATTCGGGATCATCCGCTATCGAAGCCATCGAATCGGCAGCCGGTCTTAAAGTATATCCTGCCGTAGCAACAGATGTTCTCCATATCGAAGGAGCCAATGCCGTATCGGTCTACAATGCTTGCGGCGCTTGCGTATTCAACGGAGCGGTTGCCGACGGGATCTTGTCGGTTGCCCACCTGAGCAACGGCGTTTATTTCGTAAAAGGCGGTAACAGCGTAGTCCGCTTTATCAAGAAATAAACTACCATAGAAATAAAACAAAGGGATGTCTTATTCAATGGGCATCCCTTTGTTTTGTTCATTCTCTGCATAAACGCCCCATAAACGATTTACCCTAATTTAATCCGACAACCATTTTACAAAAGGCATCACTGCTCTTTTATCCGCCGAATTCTTTCTGTTTCCGTCCTTCCTTTTTCGTTTTGCCGACAACAAGATTATCGGCAAGCCAATAAAATTCTTATTTTTGTGAAAAGATCAAATCATGAAAACATCGGAATCGTACATTCCTCGCAAATTATCAATCATCGCAGGCGTATGTACACTATTTATCACATACCCGAATGCCGTATGGATTCCGTGGAATTTAGCACGGCTGACCGAAAATGAAGAACCCGCATTCTGGACATTCTTCATATTCCGATTGTTCTATTTCTACGGTTTGTTCTATTTCCAATTAAAATTCAATATCAAACAGATAGGGAATATCTCGTTTACAGCACGTTTCGGTAAGAATTTTGTTTACACACTGATTGGATGTGTCATTTTCGTCGGATTGTCCTATGGACTTCCACTACTGGGCATTCAAACCGGATATGTCGGCAATATCCTTCTATTCCAATTCTTCGTGGCATGTCTGCTCTGCACTTTCACCGGATATATATCCGTGCTGTATGACAGCCAGCGAAAGAAAGAGTTACAAATAGAGCAACTTCGTATAGAGAATCTACAAAGCCGTTGCGATGCACTTACCAACCAAATCAACCCGCATTTTTTATTCAACACACTCAACGGCATATCCTCTCTGGTAAGAAAAGGCGACAATGAAAATACATTACTATACGTCACAAAACTATCGGACATATTTCGTTATATCCTGCAAAGCGAACGACGGGGATTGGTGAAATTGAGCGAAGAAATAGAATTTATCCGCTCTTTCATGCATGTCATGGAAGTAAGATTCGCCAATAAACTGACCTTTTCGATAGATGTGCCCGAAGATGAAACACAAATACAAATTCCCGTGCTGTCGTTGTTACCGCTTATGGAAAATGTAATTACACATAACCAGATCGACAGCGATCACCGAATGCATATCAGAATCCGAATGAACGAATGCGGAGAATTGGAAGTATCAAATCCTGTCTACCCAAGACTTGTTCCTCCCGATACAAACGGCATCGGCTTGCAGAACCTGCGCAACAGGTTCGAACTAATGATGAAAAAAGAAATCCATGTAGAATGCGATGATGATATGTTCACCGTATATCTCCCACTAAAATAGAAAAGCGATGAAAGTGTTAATTGTAGAAGACGAAACAGCTGCATATGAAAACATGGCAGAGGCATTGCGGGCAATAGACCCGACTATCGAAATCGCAGGCAATACGGAAAGTGTGCAAAAGACCGAAGAATGGTTGCAAAAACATCCGCATCCGGATTTGATCTTTATGGATATACACTTGTCCGACGGCTCAGCATTCATGCTTTTCGATCGTATGAGAATAGAAATCCCTATCGTTTTTACTACTGCCTACGATCAATATGCCATAGATGCTTTTCGGGTAAACAGTATCGACTACCTGTTGAAACCTATCAAACCGGATGAGTTGCGAAGAGCTTTGGAAAAATTCAGCCATTGGATGCCGAAAGATATGAGCAGCTATTTTGCGCGTTTAACGGTATTGGCACCAAAACCCGTTTATAAAAGTCAAATTCTAATTCCTGTACGCGACAAACTCCTGCCGACTGCATTGAGTAACGTCGCCTGTTTTTACACAACCAATAAACAGACACTTGTATATCTGAAAAACGGCAAACAACATATATACGCCAAAACTTTGGATCAGATCATGACCCTGCTTGATCCTGCACAATTCATACGGGCAAACAAACAATATATCGTTGCACGCGACTGTGTAAAAGATATTACCGTCTGGTTCGACAGCCGTTTATTGGTGACACTCGTCATCGATACGCCAGAACCGATTTATATCAGCAAGAACCGGGCAGCAGACTTCAAGTCGTGGGTTATGGCTTAAACGTTCCGGCTCTATCCCGATAAAGTATTCATCCAAAAAGAAATGCAAAATATCGCCCGATCGCACCGATACCAGAAAACTTGTAGCTAAAAAAATAGGGGACCACCGTAAAATATGCATTTCAAAAATATCGTCACTTCTCTCGCAATGCTTTTTTCGTTTTCAGTCCCCCCTTTTCCGCTTTCGCACCAGACCTTATTATAAAAGATTTCAAGGTCGTATAACTTTGTAATCAAACATTTGATTTTCAAAGTTTACAATCATGAATAATCGTTCAACCCGAAATGAGTTCTGTTTACGGACATTCATCAACCGTCCGATACTGTCTGGTGTATTATCGGTATTCATCGTCTTACTCGGAATCATCAGCCTGTTTCAGTTGCCCGTCGAGCAATTCCCGGAAATAGCACCGCCCACAGTCCGGATCAACGCCACTTACACTGGGGCAAATGCCGAAACCCTGCAAAAAGCAGTAATCACTCCATTGGAAGAAGCCATCAACGGAGTCGAAAATATCAATTACATGACATCTTCCGCTACCAATAACGGAACTGCAACCATAAACGTTTATTTTCGTCAGGGAACAGATCCGGACATGGCAGCGGTACATGTGCAGAACCGCATCGCATCGGCACAAGGAGTGCTGCCTGCCGAAGTCATCCGAACAGGTGTGACTGTACGGAAAAGCCAAAACAGCACGGCAAAGATCGTGGCATTATATAGTCCGGATGATAGTTATGACCAAAAATTTTTATACAATTATTTCAAAATCAATATAGAGCCTCGTATCGCCCGTATTCCCGGAGTCGGCGACATCACTGTTTTCGGATCGGATTATTCGCTACGTATCTGGTTGAATGCCGATAAAATGGCTGTCCACGGGCTTGTACCCGCCGATATCACCTCTATATTGAATGAACAGAACTTGGAATCCCCTACCGGAACTTTGGGCGCAGACATGGACAACGTATTTCAATACGTACTGAAATACCGGGGACGATATGAAAATGAAAAAGAGTTTGGCGATCTTGTCATCAAATCATTGCCCGACGGAGGAATTCTACATTTGAAAGATGTGGCAGACATAGAACTGGGAACACTAAGCTACGCAACAAAAAACGAATTGGCAGGGCATCCAGGAACAAACTGCATGATAGCACAAGCACCCGGGTCAAATGCCAATGAAATCGTAACCGCAATAGACAATGTGATACGGGATGCGGCATCGGAATTACCGAAAGGTATGATGTTGGTAGACCTGATGAGCATCAAAAGTTTTTTGGACGCATCCATACAAAACGTAATAAGGACTTTGATCGAAGCCATTCTGTTGGTTATACTTGTCGTCTGGTTCTTCCTGCACAACTTGCGCTCCACATTCATTCCGACCCTATCCATCATCATTTCGCTGATCGGCACATTCGCTTTTCTTCATTTCGCTGGTATGTCTATCAATATGCTGACTTTGTTCGCACTCGTACTTGTCATCGGCACAGTCGTAGATGATGCAATCGTCGTCGTGGAAGCTGTACAAACCCAATTCGACAACGGTTGCATGTCTCCCCACCGGGCGACAACAGATGCCATGCAAGAGATAGCCCGACCGCTTATCTCCACTTCACTGGTGTTTATGGCAGTTTTCATTCCCGTTTGTTTTATCGACGGAGCAACAGGTAAGTTCTATAAACAATTCGGCATGACTATGGCTATTGCCGTCTGTATCTCCACATTCAATGCACTCACACTTAGTCCGGCATTGTGCGCCCTGCTCATGAAACCTCATACTAAACAACGGAATGCCTCCCGATTCACATCCGCCAACAAAAATATCTTCAATCGAATGACACGCAAGTATGAACGAGCTATTCTGTTTCTACTTCGCCGATGGTGGCTTCCCGCAATCTTGTTGAGTGTAGCTACATGTGGTTTTTTTTATCTGCTGAGTGTAACAAAAACCGGACTTGTTCCGGACGAAGATACGGGAACCATCGTAGTGGATGTACAAGGAGCCCCCGGTACAAGCCTCGCACAAACAGAAAAAACTTTGAAAAAAATCGAAGAACGGATCAAGGATACCCCGCAATTTCAGATTTATTCCAAATCGATCGGTTTAGGAATGCTCGCCGGACAAGGTGCATCCAACGGTACATTTATTATCCGGCTGAAACCATGGAATGAACGGAAAGGTAAACATGACGACAATCACTCTGTCATTCAAGAATTATATCGACGCTTGTCGGATATAACCGATGCCCGCATTATGATCTTCGCTCAGCCTATTATTGCCGGATACGGTGTCACTAACGGCTTCGAAGTTCATATCCAAGACAAACGTGGCGGTTCGATCGAAATCTTGCAGCAACATACACAATTGTTTATTGCAGCATTAAAAGAACGACCAGAAATAGCCCACGCACAAACTTCTTTCGACGGGCGTTATCCCCAGTATCGCGTAGAGGTAGATGCCGCCCTCTGTAAACGATCGGGCGTATCGCCCACGGATATTCTCGATGTCCTTTCGAGCTACGTCGGTGGTGTATATTCCTCGAACATCAACCGATTCTCTAAACTATATCGGGTGATGGTGCAAGCCTCTCCGCAATACAGAGCAGACCGAAACTCTCTCGACAACCTTTTCGTTCGTACGAAATCGGGCGAAATGTCCCCTCTAAGTCGGTATGTAACTCTAACCCGAATATACGGACCTGAATTGCTATCACGTTTCAACTTGTTTCCATCCATTGCAATCAATGGCATACCTGCCCCCGGATACAGTTCAGGAGAGGCTCTGGCGGCAATTCGAGAAGTTGCAGCACAGACTCTTCCGAGTGGATACGGTTACGAATTCGGCGCCATGTCGCGCGAAGAGGCATCAACCGGTAATACCCCAACCATAATATTCGGTATTTGTATCGTATTCATCTACCTTATTCTCTGCGCTTTATACGAAAGTCTTCTCATTCCGCTCGCCGTTATTCTATCTATTCCTTTCGGATTGTTCGGAAGTTTTCTCTTTGCCAGAGTGTCCGGTATTGAAAACAACATTTACATGCAAACCGGAATCATCATGCTAATCGGTCTTCTTGCCAAAACCGCTATACTACAAACAGAATATGCCTCAGAATGCCGAAGCAACGGCATGGGTATCACCGCTTCTGCCCTAAAAGCCGCCACCGTGCGACTACGCCCTATTCTGATGACCTCTATGACCATGATATTCGGACTGCTGCCGATGATATACTCCTCCGGTGTAGGCTGCAACGGATCCCGTTCATTGGGTATAGGCACAATAGGCGGTATGTTAGTAGGCACAATCGCTCTGCTACTATTCGTACCGTTTCTTTTCGTCGTATTCCAATCTTTGCAGGAATATATAAAAAACAATCGGCATCCGTTATTTTCACAATACTCCGCCCAAGAAATAGCCCCAAAGCCCACACAAGAAAGATAAAGACCATTCCGATCGTCCAAGATATAACACACTATAAGCGAGATTTCGTAAACGTTTACGAGATCTCGGCGATTCCACAGATTATCCAAACGCGGATATATCTATCTTTGTAGAAGATAAGCGGCATCTCGGCATAGACCTCTCAAACAAGTTTGATGTCTCTGCTCTCGATTTGCAGTATCTTTGTAGAAGATAAGCGGCATCTCGGCAT
>ENA-UOOA01001595-UOOA01001595.1-human-gut-metagenome-genome-assembly--contig:-P61old-NODE-1595-length-35752-cov-69.816847_pt1 | contig 35752 bp, 25 predicted proteins | sample MGYA00242467_ERZ724014 | MGnify/ENA metagenome assembly ERZ724014 | reverse complement strand
GATTCCTTCGATATCGTCGGCCAAGCGGCGGACGTGCCCGGTTCGGTGGCGATGATCGCACAGACCAAGCCGCAGGTGGTGTTGCTGGATGTGCATGTGCCCGGCGGCGAGGGTGGCGGCGGTGCCGAGATCCTCGCCAAATCGCGGCCCTACTCCCCCACTACCGTGTTTCTGGCATTGTCGGTTTCGGATGCGCCGCAGGATGTGGGGTCGGTGATTCGCGCCGGCGCCCAGGGCTATGTAACCAAGACGATTACCGGCGCTGATTTGATTTCATCCATCAAGCAGGTGCATGAGGGCTATGCCGTGTTCTCGCCAAAACTGGCCGGTTTTGTACTTTCGACCTTCCAGGGTGTGCCGGCGGCGGGGTCTGATGGCGGCGCTGATGGTGCGGCACGGGCTCATGATGAGGAGCTGGACCGGCTGTCCGCCCGCGAGCAGGAGGTCATGCGGCTGATCGCGCGTGGTTACACGTATAAAGAGGTGGCGGCCGAACTGTTCATTTCGATCAAGACGGTCGAAACGCACGTGAGCTCGGTGTTGCGAAAGCTTCAGCTTTCGAATCGCACCGAGCTCACCCGCTGGGCCGCCGATAGGCGCATTGTGTGATGAAACGACAATGAGCTCCCTCATCAGAGGGAGCTCATCTGCTCATATCACTCCGCGTCGCGGAAACCGTTGGGGTTCTTGGTCTGCCAGTTGAGGGAGGAGGCGGCCATGTCGTCGATGGTCAGCTCGGCCTTCCAGCCAAGCTCCTTCTCCGCCTTGGAAGCGTCGGCGTAGCAGGCGGCGATGTCACCGGGGCGACGCGGCTTGATCGCGTACGGAATCGGATGACCGGCGGCCTTCTCGTAAGCCTTGATAACCTCAAGCACGGAGTAGCCGTGGCCAGTACCCAGGTTGTAGACGAACACGCCTTCCTTGTCGATGTGGTCAATGACGGCCACGTGGCCCTTGGCCAGGTCGACCACGTGGATGTAGTCACGCACACCAGTGCCGTCGGGCGTGTCGTAGTCGTCGCCGTAGACCTGGACTTCCTTGAGCTCGCCGACCGCGACCTTGGCCACGTACGGGGTGAGGTTCGCCGGAATACCCTTCGGATCTTCGCCCAGCAGGCCGGACTCGTGTGCGCCGACCGGGTTGAAGTAGCGCAGCAGCACGATGGTCCAGGACGGATCGGCCACATGTACGTCGCGCAGAATCTGCTCCTGGAACAGCTTGGAGGTGCCGTACGGGTTGGTGGTGCCGCCGGTCGGCGTCTCCTCGGTAATCGGCAGTTCCTTCGGCGTGCCGTACACGGTGGCGGAGGAGGAGAAGATGATCTTCTTGACGTTGTGCTTCTTCATCACCTTGAGCAGCACAAGCGTGGAGTACAGGTTGTTGTCGTAGTATTCGATCGGCTTGGCCACGGACTCGCCCACGGCCTTGAGACCGGCGAAGTGAATGACCCAATCGATGTTGTTTTCGGTGAAGACGCGTTCCATAAGCGCCTCATCGCGCACGTCACCGTCGTAACGCTTGACCGGCTTGCCGGTGATCTGCTCGACGCGCTCAAGCGCCACGGGAGACGAGTTGCCGTAGTTATCTACGGAAATAACGTCGTAGCCCTTGTCGAGCAGTTCGATGTCGGTGTGGGTGGCGATGAATCCAGCACCGCCCGTAACCAGAACAGTAGTCATATCTCCTCCTTTGGAAGGACTTGCCTTCGGTTTTCCTTCAGTATTGAGCTTACTTCACTTGACCTGTTTCACCTAGCGGCAAAACCAAGACTTTCGAGGAATGTTTGCGTGGTGGCTTTCTGCTTGAAGACGGCCGTGTTGCCGAGGATGCGGTAGCAGACGCTGCCGAGCTCGTCACGTACGGCTTGGTGGATGGCCTCGCGGTCGCGGTTTCCGGCCAATGTTTCAGCGAGTTCGCCCCATTCGAGACTGAATTCGCTGACTTCATCGGGCAAATCGCGGCCTTCGGCGAGCGCCTCCTCGACGATGCCGAGCTGGTCGACGAGCCGTCCGGGCAGGATGAACAGGCCTTGGGCTTCGATCAGTCCAATCGGCTCCTGCTTGACCGGCCAGTATTCGGGGTGTGCATGGAAAATACCTTCCGGGTACTCGTCGCTGATCGCATTGTTGCGGAAGATGAGACTCATCTCATAGCCACGTTCGGTGATGATCGCGCTGGGCGAGAGGGCGGATTGGCGGTTGCCGTCCGCGTCATGGCTGGCGATGCCGTTCGCCGCGTCGTCATAACCGACCCATGCCTCGCGGATGATGTCGGATACGTCGATGATGCTCTGGCGGTTTTTCGACACCACACGCACGGCGGTACCGGGCCAGTCGAGGATTTCGACCACGGCGTCCGGATAGTCGGCGAGCGTGAAGGCGGCCCAAGTGGCGGCCTTGTGCATCGGCAGCAGTTCGCCGCCGCCCTGGTAGTGGTCGTGGGCAAGCACCGAGCCGCCGATGCGAGGCAGCGCGGCGTTGCATCCGAGGAAGTATCCGGGGAAGCGGTCCACGAAGTCGAGCAGATGGCCGAAGGTGTCGCGGTCCACATGCATCGGCGTGTGGTCGGTGTTCACGCAGATGCCGTGCTGGTCGAAGTAGCCGTAGGGCGAGAACTGCCAGAACCATGACTCACCGCCGAGCGTGACCGGCAGGGTGCGCAGCGTGCGCTTGTCACGTCCGGCGAAGCCCTCGTTCTCATGGCAGATCGTGCACTTCGGGTAGCCGCCGGACACGGCGTTGCCGGCCGCCGCCTTCTTCATGTTCTTGAATTCGGGTTTGGCGAGGTTGATGGTCACCGTCAGCCCGTGCGAGTCGAAGCGCGGGTTCCGGTCGAGCTGGGCACGCTTGACATAATTGTTGGCCACACAGTAGTCGTAGAACCATTGCATGGCGGCCATGCCGCCGTCCCTGTGCTCGATGAGCAGGAACCGGTCGTCGAGATCGGCGGGGTTGGCGGAGAGGATGCCCATGATGGTGTCGGCGTAGGCCGGGCCTTCCTCCGGATCGAAGAGGCCGGCGGTTGTGGCGGCGGCGCGGAAGGCGGCGAGCAGGGGGTCGGGGGTCTTTTCGCCATAGGGGGCCTGGCTTCGGCTGCCAACAATGTCTTGGACTACGTCTGACACTGACGCCGCCGACGTTGTGGTTTTGGGTCCGGGGTAGGAATCTAGGCGGAAGAGGGCGAAGATTTGGTTGCGGGTCCAGTCTGCGTTGCGTGGGTCAAGGTCAAGATGGGCCAAGGCATAATCGATCAGGGCGTCGATGCTGGCGTATACCTCGGTCAGCTGATCGTTCATTGCTCTGCCTCCATCATGCTGGTTCGGGTATGGTTCGGCTGACGGCTCACCTGGCAGCCTCCATGATGTCGGCTACGATGGCGCGGGTTTCGCTGGCCTTCTGCTCCATCTCCTGCACGAGTTTGATCTGGGTGCGGGTGCGCACCAGATTATGCTCGGGGTACTTGGTGGCAAAGTAGATATCGCCTTCCAAGTAGTCGGCGAGAAAGCGCATGCCGCATTCCATGGTGAGCAGGTTGCCGCTGAACGGCAGCAGTTCGGCCTCGCGCGCGGTGATGCTGCCGCGTAGTTCGCCCACGAAGCCTTCCGTGTAGGCGCGGAACAGCTCGGTGCTGAAATGCACCTTGCTGAGGTCCTTTTCGTCTTCCAGAGCAGTGGACGCACCAAAGCGTATGGAATCGCCGAAGTCGAACAGCATGGAGCCGGGCATGATGGTGTCGAGATCGATGATCGCACGCGCCTTGCCGGTGGTGGCGTCCATGAGGATGTTGTTGAGCTTGGTGTCATTGTGGGTCACGCGCAGCGGAATCGAACCGTCCCTGAGCCCATCCATCACGACGGCATACTGGTCGGCGTGACTCAGATAGAAGTCGATTTCCGGCTGGCATGCGGCGGCGCGGCCGAGCTTGTCCGCGGCGAGGGCGGCCTTGAAGTCCTCGAAACGATGCGGGGTGTCGTGGAAGTGGGCGATGGTTTCGGTCAGCTGGCTGGCGTCGAATTCGGACAGGAAGTTCTGGAAGTCGCCGAATGCGCTGCCGGCTTCGCGGAACACGTCCGGGTTCGGCACGAGGTTGTAGGACACGGTGTGTTCGATGAACTTGTAGACGCGCCATGCGCCGCCATCGATCTCGGCCCAGGTGGCGCCTGAGGTGGTGGGCACAATGTCCAGCGTCTCTTTGCCCTGAGCCTTGAGAGTGGAGGTGACCAGTTCGACATTGCGCATCAGATTCACCGTATCGGGGAAGATGCTGGTGTTCATCTGCTGGAGGATGTAGCGGGGGCCGTCCGTGATCACCAGATAGGTGGTGTTGATGTGGCCGTCTCCGTAAGGTTCGATACCGGTCACGGCACCTTCCAGCGCAAAATGCGAGGCGATGCCGAATAAAACTTCATTGCTTTCAGTCATGATGGGTCCGTTCTCCAAAACGTGGGATCAGGCTTCACGCCAGGCGATACCGCTGTCAGGCAGGTCGAAGTCCTCGGTGGTGCCGTCGGCCAAAGTCACCGTGGTCTTCTGCGGCTGATCGGTGTTGTTGATTACGCAATACAGCCCTTGCTCGGGGAAGTGTGCCACTTCGCATTCCGGATTGGACGAGCTCCAGGCCGCATACTTGTCTTCGTTGTGGGAAGCGTAGAACAGCACGCGTTCCAGCAGTCGGGCGTTGGCCGCCGAATAGGGCAGGCCGGAGATGTACACGCCGCGGCCCTTGCCATAATCGTTGGTCGCGAGCTGTACCTGGCCGCCGTCCGCGCGCAGCAGGGTCACGTTTTCATTGACCGGATACGTGTTGAGCACGGGTTCGCCGAAATCGATGCCGCCCAACGGCTTGATGGACTGGCCGCCGCCGCAGCCGCTCAGCGGGATGCGGTAGCCGGCCTGCTCCCAAGCCTCGCGGGCCGCCGGGTCGACCGGCACATCGGCGGTGATGAAGTGGTCCGGCACCACCGGCGGGAAATACTTGTCCACCGAAAGGGTCTGATAGCGCTCCTCGTCCACGCCAATCACGTCGGCCAGCTGGAAGAACCGGCCCGTTTGGAAGCGCGGTGCCGAGCTCGGCTCGCCCACGCCCACGAACGCGCCGCCGCCACGCACCCAGGCGCGCACGGTTTCCACGAGCTTCGGGTTGGTCCACACATCGCCGCCGGTGAATGCGGTGTCGACCGGGCCGCCGTTGATGATTACGTCGATATCGCTATCGATGCCATGCGCGAGTACGTCGTCGAAGCTGATGAACCGCACGTTCACGCGCATGCCGGACAGGGATTCCAGAATGCCGTAGTAGGAGTAGGTCTGCTTGTTGGGCAGGGCGTGTGCCACGGTGAACGCCATCCAGGAGCGCATCTTGCCCCAGGAATTCAGAATCGCCACGTTGAGCTCACCTTCGGCGGCCACCCCACCGGTGCGGTCGTGGATGTCGCGGAATTCGTTGGCGATATGGGTCACCGTGTCCACGAACTTCGGGAACTTGGCGGCCAGGGAGAGGTAGCCGCCGTAGCCCATGCGGCTGATCGGCGAGCGCAGGATCGCGCGGCGGGCCTTGCGCCAGTTGTCGAGGCCTTCGATGCTCGGATCGTTGCCCTCGTAGAACGTGTCGGGGAAGAAGTACGGCAGGAAGCGGCCTTCGGTGTACTTGACGCCCGGAATATCGGCGATCATGCGGGTGGTGGTGCCGTCGCCGATGGAACCGACCACGGCGTCCAGGCCGAGTTCGTCGAATCCGTCCTTGTACGGTTCGGTGCCGATCCACTGGTCGCCGAGGAACATCATCGCCTCTTTGCCGGCGGCGTGGGACATGTCGGCGAGCTGCTTGACGTTTTCGCGCACGAAGCCGGAGAGGAAGTCGATCCAGTCGCGCTGGGCTTTTCTGGGCACGCGCCATGCGGAGTTGTAGGCACCGCCGTCCACGAAGTCCTCCGGGCGCAGGCGGTAGCCATACTTGGCTTCGAAATCATCCAGCGCACGCGGGCTTACGGTGCAGGCGCAACCAAACCAGTCGACGACCTTTTCGCGGCGCTTTTCATCGAACAGGAGCGTGAACTGGTAGAAGAACGTGGTGAATCGCACCACATCGGTCTGCGGGCTGTCCTTAAGCCACTGCTCGAACGTGTCGAACACGAACTTGCGGGTGGCCGGATGGTAGATGTCGAACGGGATCTCGTGTTCCTTGTCGCCCCAGTCGTTGGTCAGATGGTTGTACATCTCGACCGGGTCCCAGATGATGTAGGCCAGGAAACTCACCGTGTACTCATGCCATGCGGCAACGCCGCTCACATGCACGGTGTCCTCGTCCGCGTCAAGCGTCCAGTTCGCCGAATCAACGACCTCGCCGGTGGTGCGGTCTACAACCTCCCAATACTTGTGAGGGTCGGCATCACGATTCGGCTTCAGCTGCTCAGCGAAGAAGCTTTCCATCAGCGGAATATCAACCGTATCCGATTCGGCGAGAATGCGATCGGTCAGCAGATACACCTGTGGCGTCTCATCCATATGCAGCGTAATCCACTCGTTATGCGCGCGAGTCGGGAAATACGCATTGTAAATCTTCTTGCCCAAGGCAAGCACAGCCTCATCCAGATGCGTGCCATCGGAGTTACGAATGGCGTCTGCTCCCCACAGTTCGGCAAGCTCCTTGGTCTTCTCCGCAAAATTCTCCTCGCTAGGCAAGGTGAAGCGGCCGGTGCTAGTCATAGTCTCTCCTTTGAGGACATTGATTATTTTTTTGGATAATTAAATTGTAAACAATATATGCATATAAAACAAGAATCCGACACAACCGTCGGGCGTCCAGGATCCTGACTGTATAAATCCTTGAGAGTAGCCCCACGGCAACGCCGGAAGAGCGAATTGAACATCACCGGAGCTTCCCGGTCAGTTTCACCGACAATCTCATGACAAGAATCAGGAAGGCTCTGGATCGGTATGGTTGCGTGCTACTTATTGTTGAGAAGCCGTCCGGCGCCGGAAGGAGTAGCACGAGGCACCGGACGGCGGGAATTATTGGTCTTAGGCTGTCCGCTTAACGCGTCGCCTTCGGCCCCTGCAATTAAGGACTCGCCTACGGCGAGACTCAATGCTGCCTTCGCTCGGCTACCGCCTCGCTCGGGCCGACGCTACAGACAGCCCACCGGGCTGTCCGCTTAACGCGTCAGCCCTTGACCGCACCAGCGGCGAGGCCGGCCTGCCAGTAGCGCTGGAGACCGAGGAAGAGCACGATCACAGGCAGCACACCGAGCAGAGCACCCATCATCAGAGCGCCACGATCAGTGAAGGTAGCCAGAGAGACCATGCCGTACAGACCCAAGGTCACCGGCTTCAAGGTGTCGGAAGAGACCATCATCAACGGCAGCAGGAAGTTGTTCCAAGTGGCCACGAACAGGAACAGGAAGATCGTGACCATTGCCGGAGCCAGAATCCTCAACACAATGGTGAAGAAGATGCGAGCTTCGCTTGCACCATCGATACGCGCCGCCTCAAGCAGCTCGTTCGGCACTGAGGTCTGCGCGTATACGCGGCCCAGGAAGAAGCCGAACGGAGAGACGCAGCACGGGATGATGATGGAGAGCATCGTGTTGGTCAGGTGCATGGCATGGAAGATGGAGTACTGCGGAATGGTCAGCAGAGCGGCCGGCATCAGCATGCAGCCCATAATCACGCCAATGGCAAGGTTCTTACCCTTGAAGTTGAACTTTGCGGTAGCGTATCCCGCCATCACAGCCACGAGCGTACCCACCAGAGCGGAAACACCCGAGTAGATCAGGGAGTTCAGCACCCAGCGCCAGAACTGGCCACGGGTCCAACCAATCAGCGTGCCATAGTTCTTGGCGATGGCGGCAGGCAAATCGCTCAGACCCACGGCGAACCACAGACCGTTGCTGCCGGTCATCTGGCTCGGCGTCTTGGTCGAGGCGATGATGGCCCAGTAAATCGGGAACAGAAAGTAGATCAGCGCGAAGACCAGAACAACGATGGTGATGGTCTTGACCAGCGCGGAAGGCTGCATGGAACGAGGCAGGTCGTTGGCATGCTTGTCGCGAATCCTGTCAGCCTTCTTACGAGCGCGTGCGACCGCGCGGGATTCCTTATCAGTAGCTTCTACGGTGCTCATTCTGCGTTCACCTTCCTTTCAACGAGCGTGTAGACCACGGCGAGTACGCCAGCGATCAGTGCCATAACGATGGCCACAGCGGATGCAGGTCCGTCACCACCCGGGGTCAGCGTGCCCTGCGAGGTATTGAGGGCCATCATCATTGGCGTGTACGACTTGGAAATGCTCGGATCGGAAATCGACATCACCTGCGGCTCGTTGAACAGCTGGATGGTGCCGACGATGGAGAGCAGCATGGCAAGCAGGGCGGCTGCACGCACGTTCGGCAGCTTGATCTTCATGGCGATCTGGAAGCCACTGGCGCCATCGATGCGTGCGGCCTCGTACAGATCGTGCGGAATGGCCTGCAGTGCGGCGAGGAAGATCAGCATGTTGTAGCCGGTGAAGGTCCAGGTCGTGATGTTGGCCATAGAGCCGAGGACCACATTGTCGCCGAAGAAGTTCACCTTGATGCCGATGGCGGCAAGTCCCTTAACGATAGGGGAAATCTGGCCGTTGTAGAGGTACACCCAGATGATGGATGCGACCACGCCCGGAATGGCGTACGGCAGGAAGTAGCTCAGACGGAATGCGGTGATGTGCTTGACGATATAGGAATCGATGAGCATTGCCAGAGCAAGTGCCGCGATGATCATGACCGGCACCTGAATCACGGTGTAGAGCACTACCCTGCCCACGCCAGCCCAGAAGTTGCCGGAAGTAATAACGTATTGGAAGTTCTGAAGTCCGACGAACTTATCGACCAGTTCCCCGCCGCCGTATGCGCCACCGCCCGTGGTGACCTGGCGGAAGAAGCTGGAATAAATAGCCCAAATGATGGGAAGAATAAATACCAGAGCGAACAGGATGCCAAACGGTGCCATGAAGGCCCAGCCGGTACGATTCTCACGCTTCACAGCATCAGAAGCCTTTGGCTTATCGGCACGCCTGGCGACCCCCGTCTTCGCCGTTTTTGTTGTTGCAGTCATAGGGAAACCTGTCTTTCAAAAGAACAGTGAGAAATAGAAAGTACGTAATGCAGTTCGAATCGATGCAGTCAGATCAAACACAATTAATGACGAACCGAACTCGAGTAAAAGGAAAGGCCGGAGTGTTGAGCTCCGGCCTTTCGATGTGTGGTTGAGGATATCAGCGGCTGGAAGGAACCCTAACCGTTAATGTCACTCGGAAACAGACAGGCCGAAGTTCTTCAGCGTATCCACAGAGGTGGTCTGTGCGTCGGAGAAGATGTCTGCAACCTTGCCGGAGCCATCGGTGGCCTTGGCGGCGGTTTCGTTCATCTTGGCGGCGACTGCGGAGAAGCCAGGCATGTAGGTGAAGTCACCCATGTTGTTGTTAGCGGTCTTGAATTCCTTCATGATGTCCTGACCACCGAAGAAGGTGGACCACTCGGAAGGAGTCTCAGCGTCTTCAGTGGTAGCAGCCGGCACGAGGCCCTGGGAAACCAGATCAGGAACCTGGGTGTTGAACCAATCCAGGAACTCCATTGCTTCCTTCGGGTGCTTGGAGTTCTTCAGCACGGCCACGGCGGAACCACCGTCAGGGCCGGTCTTGCCAGCGTTGCCGAACCAGTCACCGAGCTGAGCGACCTGCCATTCGCCGGAGCCGGTGCCACCGGAGGAGGTCATGAACAGCGGGGCTTCCCAAGCGGCGGCCACAGTACCGATCAACGAGCCATCCTTGATGGATGCATCGAAGGACGGATCCCAACGCGGGTTGGTGGTGGCTGCCTTGGCGTCGAGCAGCTGCTGGTAGAAGTCAGCGGTTGCCTTGGAGCCATCGGTCTCGGTGTTGACGACCCAGGAGTCGCCCTTCACCTTGTACCAACCACCGGAGGCGCCAGCCAGACCGGAGATCATGTTGCCGGCCTCATCAGGCTGGTAGGACATGATGTACTTGCCAGCGGCGGCAGCGGTCTTGGCAGCGGCGATAAACTCATCGGCGGTCTGCGGAATCTCGGTGATGCCGAGCTTCTCGAACTCAGCCTTGTTGTAGAAGTAAACCAGCGGGCCGGTGTCCTGCGGCAGGCCGTAAGCCTTGCCGCCAACCTGAACCAGGCTGTACGGGCCGGATGCGAAGTCGTTCTTGTACTGCTCGGCATACTGGGTCACATCCTGCAGCAGGCCCTTGGTGAAGACCTCAGGCAGCTCGGCGTAACCGACCTGAGCCAGATCCGGAGCCTCGCCGGACTTGACGTCGGTCTCAAGCTTCTTGATCATGTCAGAGGCCTTACCATCGAACTTGGTGGCCTTGACCTGAATATCCGGATGCTGCTTATTCCACTTGGCAACGATGTCGTTGACCAGAGTCATGCCCTCGGAATCCGGCAGACGGTGCATGTAGGTGATGTTGACCACGCCACCATCATCGGTGGTCTTCGTGTCGCCGGCAGTGTCGCTGCCGCAACCGGCCAAGCCCATTCCCATTGCTGCTACCGCGGCAAAAGCAGCCACGATGCGCTTATTGCGAGATACCATATCTCTACTCCTTCGTAGTGAAATCATCATCTCAGTGTGATGACTGATTACTAATGTATGCCCTCATTCTTTTATTGTCAACTTAGCTAACAATTACCGCGCGTCCCGTTGAGGCGAGTAGCATTAAACCGGTTCGATGCTCGATTGTGCGAGTTTGTTCATTTCATTAACTCCCCTTACAAAGCAACGTACTTTTGGTCCACCGGTAGGCCTAATGAGATATTGGATAGCGGCAACAATCCAAGACGTTAGCTTGCAATCGTCCACCGCAAATTGCAAGCACTTGCCAACATTATCGGTTTTCAGGTCGCCGGCGCGATACCCGACCAGGGGGCACCGCACCTTAATGAGACGCTACACGAGCAGTCTCAGCAACTGGTAGAGCTGCCACAGGCTACGCACGTTGAAGTGCGTGCCGTCAACCGTGGCGTTCGCCTCGCCATCGCCCATATGGACGATCACGGTGCGCCCGTTCACGGTCAGACTACCGTGCATCGTGATATGATTCATCTTGCAACCTTGTTGATTAAAGGCGCAAGCCGGTAATCAACGCAAAGGCCCGATGCTGCAAACGTCGGGCCTTTTCTTATCGGCTCACGCCGATCGGCCCGTCATATCAACGGGGACACCGCATGTTACGGCATCACAAACCAATATATCAGCACCCCGGCGGCAATCAAGAAGACAGGTTCCAGAAAAAGAAAAAAAGGGCCTGGGCATGTTGCCCAGGCCTCGGTTCGCGGACAGGGCGAGATTCGAACTCGCGGAGGGTTGCCCCTCAACGGTTTTCAAGACCGTCTCTTTAGGCCGCTCAGACACCTGTCCTGATGCGCGTTCACACGCGCAAGTATTCATTATACAGAAGGGAGGGATGTTGATATTCGGCAGTGCGGTCGGTCTTGGATTCGCCTGCTGGCTATCAGCGATCTCTCCCTCAGTAATCTCTCCCTCAGTCAGCTACGCTGACAGCTCCCTCATCAGAGGGAGCTAAAGCACGATGAGACTCAGGCCTCCCACTTCGTGGGCTCGATAACTTCCTTGCCGCCCATGTAGGCGCGCATGGCCTTCGGGATCTCGATGGAGCCGTCCTTCTGCTGGTGGTTCTCCATGATGGCGACCAGCCAACGGGTGGTGGCCAACGTGCCGTTCAGGGTGGAGACCGGGCGGGTGCCGCCGTCTTCCATACGCTCGCGGATGTTCAGGCGGCGAGCCTGGTACTCGGTGCAGTTCGAGGTGGAGGTGAGCTCGCGGTAACGGCCCTGGGTCGGCACCCAAGCCTCGCAGTCGAACTTACGGGCGGCGGAGGAACCGAGGTCGCCGGCGGCGGTATCGATGATGCGGTAGGGCACCTCGACCTTGGCGAGCATCTCCTGTTCCATGGCCAGCAGGTGCTCGTGCTCCTTGTAGGAGTCCTCCTGCTTGGCGTAAACGAACATCTCCACCTTGTCGAACTGGTGGACGCGGATGATGCCGGAAGTATCCTTGCCTGCGGCACCGGCCTCGCGGCGGTAGCAGGAGGACCAACCGCAGTAGCGCAGCGGGCCGTTGCCGAGGTCGAGGATCTCGTTCTCGTGCATGCCGGCGAGCGCCACTTCGGAAGTGCCGACCAGGTACTGGTCATCGGGCTCGCGCAGACGGTAGATCTCGTCGGCGTGGGAGTTCAGGAAGCCGGTGCCGCGCATGACCTCGGGGCGCACGAGCGTCGGGGTGATGGCCAGCGTGAAGCCGTGCTCTTCGGCCTGGTCCACGGCCATGGTGAGCATGGCAATCTGCATGCGGGCCACCTGGCCACGCAGGAAATAGAAGCGGGAGCCGCCGACCTTGACGCCGCGGCGCATGTCGATGCCGGCCACGCCGGTGCCGAGGGTCAGGTGGTCCTTGGGCTCGAAGCCTTCGGCCGCGAAGTCGCGAATCTGGCCAACCTTCTTGACGACCACGTAGTCATCCTCGCCGCCTTCGGGAGCTTCGGGCTCCACGATGTTGGAGAGCTTCCACATGGCGGTGGTGTATTCCTCGGCTGCGGAATCGGCCTTGGACTTGTATTCGGAGACCTTCTGGGACAGTTCCTTGGTTTCGGCGATGAGCTTGGCCTTCTCGTCCGCCGGGGCGGAGGCGACCTTCTTGCCGATTTCCTTCTGCTGGGCGCGAGCCTCTTCGAAGGCCTTCAGCGCCTCACGACGTGCGGTGTCGGAGGAGAGCACTTCGTCGACGAGCTCCACGGACTCGCCGCGCTTGCGCTGGGATTCCTTGACGATATCGGTGTGTTCACGGATGAATTGAATATCAAGCATGGGCACCAGACTAGCCGCGTAAGCAGACACCGACAATGGCCGAATGCGCGGGAGTCACGCGGAAATCACAGGGAAGCCCGGGAAAGTCCGCGGACGGGTCCACCCGGCCAATTTCGTCAGATGAGACGCGATTGAACCATAATCACGCCCCACGGGGCTGTTGCGTGCAGGAAATGTTCACGTACGGCGCACCATGGCCGCAAACGACCTCCCCACCGATAACAATAGGAGCCATGCCTCAGCCTGCCCTCACCGTGTTTCTGATCATCGCCGCAATCGCCATTGTGGTGGTGCTCATCGCCGTCATCGTCATCGCTCTGCGCGCGCAGCGCCGCCGCAAGCTGGCTCAGACGCTGGAGAAGCGCCGGGACGACGAGGTGCAGTACGCCTTCATCGTGAATCCGTCCAAACCGCAGGCCGAAGCCCGCAGGCTGCATATCCAGAGGTTCTGCGAGGCCAAGGGGCTCAATCGCATCCGCTTCTACGACACCCAGCTTGACAAGGACGGCAGGGTCTGCGCGCTTGAGGCGCTGGAGGACGGCGCCGACGTGGTGATCGCGGTCGGCGGCGACGGCACGGTGCGCACGGTGGCGAGCGCCGTCTCCGGCACCGGCCATGCGCTGGGCATCATCCCCATCGGCACCGGCAACCTGTTTGCCCGCAATATGGGCGTTCCCGTGGACGATATCGACGCCGCGCTGACCGTGGCCACCTCCCACGGCTCCCGCCTGGTGGACATGGGCCGTCTCACCCTGCTCGACCACCCGGAGGACGACCACGGCCACGCCTTCCTCATCATCGCCGGCATCGGCTTCGATGCGGCCATGATCGACGACACCAACCCCGAGCTCAAGGCGAACATCAGCTGGCTCGCCTACTTCGTGGGCGGCGTGAAGAACCTGTTCGCGCCGAAGTTCCGCGGCACGCTGACAGTCACCAGCGCCGACGGCTCGACCCACACCATCAAGAATCTCGATTTCCGCACGGTGATGGCCGGCAACTGCGGCCAGATTCCCATGTTCTCGCTGATGCCGGCGGCATCCTATGACGATGGTCTGCTGGACTTCGAAATCATCGACACCACCGGCGGCATCCTCGGCTGGGCCAACCTGTTCGGCGACGTGGTGCACCAGACGATCATCGGCAAGCCCGAACAGAACCCGCTGTCCACGAACTCGACCATCGAACAGGTTCAGGGCGTCAGTGCCGAAATCACATTGGAAAAGCCGGCCAAAGCGCAGGTGGACGGCGACATGCTACCGGAGACCAAACATATTCGTTTCTCAGTGGATCATCGCGCGCTGATCGTGCGCGTACCCGACGCCTCCGCGCTGGAAAAGACCGCACAGGCCGCTGCCTCAAACGCCACCTCGGATTTCGCCGAAATGACCGGCACGCTCGAGCCGATTCGCTGATCCGCTACGATGCGTGGCCGGTGACTCGGGCGACGTGCATTGCCAGATAGGCGGTTTCGTCGTCGCTGATATCCGTGTCGAGGCGCAGTTCGAGCAGGGAGGCGATGGTTCGCGCGCATCGTAGCGCGGCGGGATAGGACTCACGAATCACCTTCATCACCGGTGCCGGCTCATCCGTCAGTTGCTGGTGCTGGTGGATGCGTACGAACAGGTAACGCAGATGGGTGATGAACCTGCCCACATTCACGGAACTGCGGTCCAACGTGATGCCGTAGCTGTGGTCGATAATGTCAAGCAGTTGCTGGATCACGCCCGTCATCGTATACGTATAGGACAGGTCGCCGGTGGCGAAGCCGGCGTTGACCAGATGCATGGCAAGCGCGATGGCCTCGCCGTCCGGCAGCGTGACGTCGAGCCGCGCATTGAGCGATGCGAGCATCGCACGCCCCTGCGCGTATTCCTGCGGGTACAGGTTGCTCACCTCGCCGAGCAGCGGGTAGGTAATGTCGATGCCGCGCCGCACCCGCTCCACCGCATTCGCCACGTGATCCGACAAGGCCATGACCAGCGTGGTGCTGCCGGTCTCACGCTCCCCCAGTCCGGCTTCCTGCATGGATTCGACGACCACGCGGATGATTTCGGGCGGAATGTCCGCCAGCATCTGCGCCAGATGGTCCGGGTCACGCCCGTCCGACGGCACGAAGGTGCGCACGACTTTCGACTCGTCGACCGTCTGCCCCGGCTTGGCCTGGAACCCCAGTCCACGGCCGGTGAGAATCACCTCACCGCCGTCGCCGCCTTTGGCGAGCACGACGTTGTTGTTGAACACTCGCAGTATTTCCATGGCATCCTTTCGCAACGTCATTGTTCCACATCGATGATCGGGCTGCCGGCTGATACGGTTTTGCAGTCACCGCCGTTGTTGTCGCCGCTACCGTCGCCGATCAACGGCGTGACCACGGTCAGTTCAGCGGCGTTGACCACCGTCACCACCACCACAACGCTGTGCCCGGCCGCCGCGACTTTGCCGAAATCCACGGTGGCCAGTGGCTCTCCCGCCGCGATCCGCTCGCCTTTAGCCACGACCACAGCGAATCCCTCGCCATCCATATCGACGGTGTCAATGCCGATATGAACCAGCACCTCGATGCCGCCATCGGTTTTAATGCCGAAGGCATGGCCGGTTCGGGCCACGGTTTTCAGCATGCCACTGACCGGTGCGAGCACGGCTGTCTCACCGGTCGTCTCCGGCACGACGCCTACGCCCTCCCCCAGCGCGCGGGAGGCGAACACCGGATCGCCAGTCGCTTCCAGATTCACCAGCCGGCCGGCGACCGGCGACAAGATGGCGTTGGAGTCAAGAGCCCGATCAGGGGCAGCCCGCGATGGAGAATCTTCCGCAGACTCCACATCCGACACGGTCGTGTCAATCCCCCTCGCCATATCCTGCGGGCGTGCGTTCTCGTCTGCCGAGACCATCTGCGTCTTGGTGGCGCGCGACGGCGTGCGGTACCCGAACAACACCGTCAACACCATCGCCATTACAAACGCAACGGCGATGGACAGCGCGTACACCCACATTCTGTCAAACACCGGAATCGTCAGCAACGAGGAGAAGGCGAATGCCGTAGTCGTAACGCCCCGGACCATCTGGCCGGATGGCAGCACGGACGGGAACAGCCAGCCGAACACCGCGCTGGTCACTCCGCCGGCCGCGCAGCCGGCGAGCAGCCAGCGGTAGACGCGGCGGTGATGCAGATGGATGCCGTACAGGCTCAGTTCCGAAACGCCACCCAGCAATCCCGCGAGCAACGCCCCCACCGCGGTCTGCCGCATGGCCGAATCCTTGCCGCGTACGGCCAGCACGAGCACGCCGGCGGTGGCACCGAAGCAGGCGAAGTTCCATACACCCATCGGACCTTGGACGAAGTCGTAGCCGAGCGTCTGAATGTTCATCAGTATCAGGGCGTTCAACGGCCAGTGCAGACCGAGCGGCACGAGAAACGGGTAGAGCATCGGGATGATGAGCGCGAACAGGAATGGCACGTGCGCGTTAAGCCATGCTGTGGCCGCTCCCAGCCCGCTGCCGAGCCATATTCCCAGAGGCCCGATAACCAGTATGGTGAGCGCAAAAACGACGACCAGTGAGAGGAATGGCACGAACACCAGCTGTACGCTGTCGGGAATGACGCGCTTCAGCCCGCGGTAGACCACGGCGAGCACGGCGGCCATGAGCAATGGTACGAAGATGTTGCCACTGTAGTCGTTGAGTTGAATCGGTATGCCGAACGCCGACACGGTGCAGGTTTCGGCGCCGAATACGGCGGTGGCCGAGCATTGAATCTCCCCGGAGAGAGCGCTGGATACGGACGTCCCGGACATTCCGGACATCACGCCAGTAAGCTGCGGGGTCATAAGCGCGGCCATAATCGCACCGCCGAGCCAAGGGTCGACGTCCAGTTTCTTGGCCGCATTGTAAGCGATCATAATCGGCAGAACGGTGAACACACCCTCCCAAATCGCCTTGAGTAGTATCCAACCGGTGGACGTCTCGCCATCAGGCACAATGCCGAGTGCAACGATCACGTTGACGATGGCGATGACCAGCGAGGCACCGAGTAGCACGCCCAGAATCGGGCGGAACGAGTCGGACAGGTAGTCGAAAAACGCGGCAGCCCGGGCACGGGCGGCACTGCCCCACTCGCGGATGGTACGAGGCATGAAGTGACGGGATGTATTGGATGGGCCGCAACTTTGTTCGGCGTCGGTGGCAGTATCGCGCGATGGTGCGGCATCGTCGGAAAGGTACGGCGCGGACTGCGCGGGTTGCGTGGGCTGTGTGGATTGCGCTGACTGCGCGGGCTGCGCTGGCTGAGTGGGCTGCATTGACTGAGTGGGTTGCGTTGACTGCGTCACTGACTGCATCACTGCCGATGGCAATTGCGCTGCCGGCATCAATCGCGCCGTCCGCAGCCGAACGATCTGCTCGTACACCGAGGCGACCGCTCCGCCGATGATGACCTGATAACGATTGCCGGCTCGCGGGAATGCACCGAGGACTCCGGGGATGGATTCAAGACCGTGCTGGTTGACATGGCCGGCATCGGCCAGTTCGAAGTGCAGTCGCGTGGCGCAATGGGTCAGGCTGGTAATGTTCGCGGGGCCGCCGACGGCATCGACGATGCGCGCCGCAATCACTGCAGGCGTTGCGTTCGATGCGTTCGCCACGGTTCCTCCTTGCTGCCGTATGCCACTGTGTTCCATTATCGGCGCTGGGTGCCCCAAAAGCACGGCAATGCCGGCAAAGCATCGCGAAACGGCAACTATGCGCTACGGTGCTCCGCGATGGTGTCCCGCCATAATGTTCCGCGATGATGCTTCGCCACACCCGTTCTCCGTATTTGCCGCAGCGCCCATTCCGACATCATTCCACCATGCAGAATCCTGCAATCGTTGTCAAAAATCATCGTTTTTTGCTGCCTATTCGGAGTGTCGCGACTGCGGAAGTCGTATTCTATCTTTCACACACGTTGCGTAGCAGGGTTGTTACTCAAAACGAGGCAAGACCTGGAGCGACGTGGAATTTGCGTATCGTAATATGCGAATTCCACGTTGTTCCAGGTCTTTTTTTGTTTTCGGGCGACTTCAGACAATCGAAGCCTGACCTTGCACGCGGCAGAGGGGCCACGCAACAGGCGCGGTCCGTCAACGGCGAAAGGACAAGGCAATGACGACGACACCGGCATCACCCGTATCGAAACAGACGGCATCCGCGGCGCAGGAAACCAGCGCAACCGGGGCGGCGGCCACCGCAATCGAAACCATCGAAACCGGCGTGGCCGGAGTGGCGGGCGCGGCCACAAACGCGGCAGCAAACGCAATCGAGGACCTCGAAGCCGCCGAATCACGCGACTTCTCCACGCGCTTCCCGCTCAACAGCGCATTCATCTTCACCTTCGGCGCGCTCGGCGGCATGCTGTTCGGTTTCGACACCGGCATTATCTCCGGTGCCTCCCCGCTTATCGAATCAGACTTCGGCCTGAGCGTCTCCCAGACCGGCTTCATCACCTCCTCGGTGCTGATCGGCTCGTGCGCAGGTGCGTTGTCGATCGGCGCGCTGTCTGACCGGTTCGGCCGCAAGAAGCTGCTCATCGTCTCCGCGCTGCTGTTCCTGCTCGGCTCAGGCCTGTGCGCCTCCTCCACCGGATTCGCGATGATGGTGTGCGCCCGCATCATCCTGGGCCTCGCGGTCGGCGCGGCTTCTGCCCTGACCCCGGCGTACTTGGCCGAACTGGCGCCGAAGGAGCGTCGCGGCTCGCTGTCCACGCTCTTCCAGCTCATGGTCACCTTCGGCATTCTGCTGGCCTACGCCTCCAACCTCGGATTCCTGAACCACAACCTCTTCGGCATCCGCGACTGGCGCTGGATGCTCGGTTCGGCGCTGGTGCCGGCCGCCTTGTTGCTGCTCGGCGGCCTGCTGCTGCCCGAATCCCCGCGTTATCTGGTGAACAAGGGCGACACCTGCAACGCCTTCAAAGTGCTTACGCTGATTCGCAAGGACGTGGATCAGACCCAGGTGCAGATTGAGCTGGACGAAATCAAGGCCGTGGCCGCACAGGACACCAAGGGTGGCGTGCGCGAACTGTTCCGTATCGCTCGTCCGGCGCTGGTGGCCGCCATTGGCATCATGCTGTTCCAGCAGCTCGTGGGCATCAACTCGGTGATCTACTTCCTGCCGCAGGTGTTCATCAAGGGCTTCGGCTTCCCTGAAGGCGACGCGATCTGGGTGTCGGTGGGCATCGGCGTGGTGAACTTCGTGAGCACCATCGTGGCCACGCTTATCATGGATCGTTTCCCGCGCAAGGGCGTGCTGATCTTCGGTTCCATCGTGATGACCGTTTCGCTCGCAGTGCTCGCCGTGATGAACTTCGTGGGCGACGTGGCCGTGCTGGCCGTGCCGACGATGATTCTCATCGCTTTCTATATCCTCGGCTTTGCGGTCTCGTGGGGCCCGATCGCCTGGGTGCTTATCGGCGAGATCTTCCCGCTGAGCGTGCGCGGCATCGGCTCCTCCTTCGGCTCGGCGGCGAACTGGCTGGGCAACTTCATCGTCTCCCAGTTCTTCCTCGTGCTGCTCGATGCGTTCGGCAACAATGTGGGCGGCCCGTTCGCGATTTTCGGCGTGTTTTCGGCCCTGTCCATCCCGTTCGTGATGCGCTTGGTGCCCGAGACCAACGGCAAGTCGCTGGAGGAAATCGAGGAGGAAATGACCAAGCGCTAGACAACCGGCACACGATTCGCACAAAAGTTGACAACTCTTAACATAATCGTACCCAACGTGGCGAAAAAACGTGGCAGAATAGGGAGCATGGTAGCAAACAATGCGGGTCAGCCCGCCACCCCAGCAGATCTGATCAATGTCGATGAGGTTATCGGCAAATACTATGACCTCGTCCCCGATCCCGAAGTCCCCGAGCAGCGTGTCATCTTCGGCACCTCCGGCCACCGCGGATCGTCCCTGAAGACCTCGTTCAACGAGGCCCACATCATCGCCATCTCCCAGGCCATCGCCGAATACCGCAAGAAGGCCGGCGTCACCGGCCCGCTGTACCTCGGCTCCGACACCCACGCGCTGTCCGGCCCGGCCAAGAAGACCGCCATCGAGGTGCTCGTCGCCAACGGCGTGCACGTACGCGTCGATTCCCGTGACGACTTCGTGCCCACCCCGGTGGTCTCCCAGGCCATCCTGACCCACAACCGTGCGGCCGACGGCACCCAGCGCTTCGAGGGCGAGGGCCTCGCCGACGGCATCGTCGTCACGCCGTCCCACAACCCGCCCACCGACGGTGGCTTCAAGTACGACCCCGTCACCGGCGGCCCGGCTCCGGCCGAGACCACCAATGCCATCGCCGCTCGCGCCAACGAGCTGCTCGGCGACTTCAAGTCCATCAAGCGTGTGCCCTACGAGGAGGCCATCAAGTCCGAGTACGTCGAGGGCTTCGACTTCCGCGAGCACTACGTGGACGACCTGGAGAACGTCATCGACTTCGACGTGATCCGCAACTCCGGCGTGCGTCTGGGCATCGATCCGCTCGGCGGCGCTTCCGTGAACTACTGGCCGCTCATCAACGAGAAGTACGGCCTGAACATCGGCGTGGTGCGTCCTGAGGTCGACCCGACCTGGCGCTTCATGACCATCGACCACGACGGCAAGATCCGCATGGACCCGTCTTCCCCGTACGCCATGAAGGGCCTGGTCGACGAGCTCAACGCCGGCGCTTGGGACAAGTACGATCTGGTCGGCGGCACCGACCCGGACGCCGACCGTCACGGCATCGTCTGCCCGAACTGGGGCGTGATGAACCCGAACCACTACATCGCCGTGTGCGTGGAGTACCTGTTCGGCGGCAACCGTCCGGGCTGGCCTGAGGGCGCAGCCGTGGGCAAGACGCTGGTCTCCTCTTCCCTGATCGACCGCGTGGCCGCATCGATCAACGCGAAGGTCATCGAAGTGCCGGTGGGCTTCAAGTGGTTCGTGGACCCGCTGTTCAGCGGCGAAGTCGCCTTCGGCGGCGAGGAGAGCTCCGGCATGAGCTTCCTGCGCAAGGACGGCCGCGTGTGGACCACCGATAAGGATGGTCTGATCCCCGACCTGCTGGCCGCCGAGATCACCGCCAAGACCGGCAAGAACCCGGCCCAGCTTCACCAGGAGCAGGTCGAGCGCTTCGGCGAGTCTTGGTACAAGCGCGTCGACACCCCGACCACGCTGGAGCAGAAGGCCAAGTTCGCCAAGCTGACCGGTGATGATGTGGCCGCCACGCAGCTGGCTGGCGAAGACATCACCGCCAAGCTGACCGAGGCACCGGGCAACCACGCCAAGATCGGCGGTCTGAAGGTCACCACCAAGGACAACTGGTTCGCCGCCCGTCCCTCCGGTACCGAGAACATCTACAAGGTGTACGCCGAGTCCTTCGTCTCCCCCGAGGCTCTGGACAAGGTGCTCGACGAGGCCACCGTCGTGGTAGACAAGGCCCTGAGCGAGTGAAATCGCTGCGTTAGCCGCGTTCACAGCAACCAATAAGGCTCTGCATTGGATTCATGCAATCCACTGCAGAGCTTTTTTTAGCGCATATGCAGTTCGCGACCACTGAAACACGCAGGTCAACGGTTCTCCTCATGCACCGTGACCGCATTTTCTCAACATCACTGCAGGGCAGGACGGCCATATGGCCGCGAAACGTTCGCCTGCCTACATTATGACCGAGTTTCCCATCATCATTGTGGGGTCACAGCGGCCAGATGACCACCGAAGCGTTCGGTCGGCTTGCATCATGGTCGAGTTTTAACATCGTTGTGGGACGCCACGACGAATTTGCCCATTCCAGAGTTGCCATCCCACAAAAGCGTGGGACAACAGCTAAGTCAATCGTTTTACATTTTCCCCATCCCACACACTCAAACTGGAAACCCCGGAAAGACGCCATTCCTGCCACACCCGTCACAGCCATTACCCGAGGGGCCGTGGGACGCCACGCAAAAATCGGCAAAACACGCGTAGCGTCCCACACCCATTGGCGCAAATCCACGCTCAATGCACCGACAACACCCCCAATCGACCACTATGACACATTTCCCTCCACAATCGAACACTAGTCATTCACGAAATCCATCACTACGAGGCATCGCAATCGAACGGCATGCAATATCAAGCACACACCACAACAACAGGTCGTACAAATATTGCCTTTACATCAGTCCGTTTCGAACATCATGGTCACAGCAGGCTCTGCGCCAACTCTTCAAGAGACATGGCAACTACATGAAACTCGAATACGGCACCGCGCGAAGCAAGCGCCCTCGCCACGTTGAAAGCGAATTCAGCACGAGTATCCTCGTTAGCGATACTTGCCGCCGTGGCGATGAAGACCAGCCATCTCCGCCCGACCAGCATGCCCCTTTTCTCTTGGTCACGGCGCCATTGAGTCTTACTCGTACGATGATGATCGCCATCATATTCAACAGCGACCTTGAACTCTGGCCACGCTAAGTCCAACGTTATGGGAGCTCCAGATGCAAAAGCCGCGTCCGGCACCACATAGTTCGCAACCGGCTGTGGAATCCCATGCGCCACCAGAGAGAGTCGTTCTTCTGATTCTTTGGGCGAATCAGCACCAGGTGATATCAGAGGCAATGCTCGAACGCAGGACGGGCGCCCTCTGAATCGGGTAAATTGCTCCACGAACTTCACCAGATCCTGATAGATTGCAGCAGCATCACAATCCTTAGCCAATACTGGCTGTTTGCTCGTAGCAGTAATGACGGCATCCCCGAGCACAATCAGAGACTCAAAAGAAACATACGGGGCAAGTTGAGCCCATACGTGAAACAGGTCCAGCGCAAACACGTGTTGGTTCATTTCCACATTGGCGGCTTTAGCCGCATGTTTCCAAATATGCGTTTGCAGTGGTGCATGGCGTGTACGAAACCGCTTGCTCTTAACGCTGGATACAGTGTGCAGCTTGGCCGAGTCGAGGTCGCAATCGGCGGGAATCGGTACGGATTGCAGAGCGAGGGAAGTGGTCATGCCGAAAAGCAGCTTCTTGCCCGCCCGTTTCGCTTCCTCAGTGCAGCGTGCGACCATGTCGCGTTTGCGCTGGGCGAGGCTTTCGCTCATGGTCGGTGTCGCTGCAGAATCATGTGCACCACTGTTCGGCGATGACGAGTCGCGAGAAGTCGGGTATTTCGAGTCAGTAGAAAATGACCCCGCAAATTCGGGCGGAACAAAAACTGCCTCCGATTCTTCCGGAGGCTGATCGTATATAGAGCCTGGCAGAGCTCCATAGTTGGTGATGCCGTCGGTCATCCTGTTCATGACACCACCATATGGGTAGTGGGTGCGGAAACGGAAGCCGATCCGAGGTATGTGGTCCTAGCTTCACTTACGCACATTCATTGTGGATAACCATGTGGACACCTCACTTATACACATAGTCACCCACCTCTTCAACCCCGATTTGACACACTAACTGTATCTGATATGATTACAGTATCATAACTGTACACATCATAGTTACAGTATCGACTCGGTAAGGAGGTCGTTTCATGAACGGCGACCATTCACTGGCAGTGCACGCATTGGTCTACCTTGACCATCGCGCCACACACCTGCCCAGTCAGATCCTGGCCGAGAACATATGTACCAATGCGGCGCGCGTGCGCAAAGTAATGCGACCGCTCGCCTCAGCCGGACTCATCGCCACTAAAGAGGGTGCTGAAGGCGGGTACGCTCTGGCCCGGCCCGCCGCCGAAATCACTTTGCGCGCGGTAGCGGAAGCCACCGGCACCACTTTTGTGAAAGTGAACTGGACACCGGGCGACGTACACGAGGACTGTCTGGTGTCATCTTCAATGGGCGCAGTGATGAACGACATCTATGCCGGGCTCAACCGCACTTGCCTCGAACAACTCGAACACACCACCATCCACGACATCACCGAACAGATATTCAGCGAGCGCAAAGGCTAATAATCCCGCGCGTTTCCCCTAGCCAGCATCAGTCGATAACGCTTCGGCAGTCAAAGAAGAAAACAGACGCCGCACGGCACACAACACATCAGCACAACGCACTCTTATCACTCGAATACGTAAGGAAGTAACCATGTCCATCAGCACACCCAATGCCATCAGCACACCCAACACCTCCCCCACTATCACCACCGACGCCCTGATCATTGGATTCGGCAAGGGCGGCAAAACCTTGGCTGCCAAGCTCAGTGCAGCCGGCCGCAAGGTCGTCGTCGCCGAGGCAAGCGCCGACATGTACGGCGGCACCTGCATCAATATCGGATGCTTGCCGTCCAAGTCACTGATTTTGTCCGCCGAACAGGCGCGGCGGGATGGCACGAACAGTACTCCCGAAACCCGCGAAGCAGCGTTCGAGGCTGCTATCAAGGAGAAGCGCCGCGTCACTTCGATGCTGCGCGACAAGAACTATCACAAGCTCGCCGACCAAGACAACATCACCGTAATCACCGGCCGCGCTCACTTCACCGGCCCTCATAGCGTGGAAATCGCCACCGCTGAGGGCCCGGTCGCCGTGACCGCCAGCAAGATCTTCATCAATACCGGTGCCACGCCGCGCATTCCGGATATTCCCGGTATCCACACTACGCCCGGCGTCTACACCAGCACTGGACTGATGGATCTCGACGATATGCCGCAGCGACTGGTGATTATCGGTTCAGGATTCATTGGACTTGAGTTTGCCTCGATGTTTGCCGATTTCGGCACGGCGGTTACCGTGCTGCAGCACAATGCCGAGTTCCTGCCGCGCGAGGATGCGGATGTGGCGGCCGCGATTCGCGCACAGTTGGAAGCGCAGGGCGTCAAGTTCCTGTTCAACGCGGATACCAAGGCCATCGCGCCTGCTGCTGACGGCGGCGTCAGGTTGTCCGTTGCGGTGAAGGGTATGACTCGCGGCGCATCGCAAGCTTGCGATTCCACCCCCGCCGGCACCGGGAACGCTCATACCGATATCACCGGCGCCACCGACACTACAACAACCACCAGCCCCACTAGCAACCCGACCGATCACGCCACGATGTCACACGTTCAAACGAAACCATCAGACGATGGCGAGCCGCGGTTCGCCGAGCCGGCTGAAGCCCGATTCTGCCTGACCACCGACGCGGTACTGGTGGCCACCGGACGTACGCCGAACGTCGAGGGACTGCATCTTGAGGCAGCTGGCGTGGAGCTCACCGAACGCGGTGCCGTGAAAGTCGACGAGCTTCTGCGCACCACAGCAGCCGACATTTGGGCTCTGGGCGATGTGAACGGCGGCCCGCAGCACACGTACATTTCGCTGGATGACTATCGCGTGGTGTGGTCGCAGCTCAATGGTTCCGACCGTCCGCACACGGTGAAGGACCGCAAGCATGTGCCGTCGAGCACATTCCTCGCCACGCCTTACTCGCGCGTGGGATTGAATGAGCGCGAGGCGAAGGCGGCTGGATTGGATTATGTGGTCAAGCGATTGCCGGTGGCCGCTGTGCCGAAGGCCCAGGTAATGCGGCGACCGGATGGTCTGATGAAGGCGATTGTGGAACGCAATACTGGCCGCATTCTGGGTGCGATGCTGCTTTCCGTCGAGTCGCACGAGGTGATCAATATCGTCAAGTTGGCGATGGATCTTGACGCGCCGGCCAGCACGTTGCGCGATATGGTGTTCACGCATCCGACGATTGCCGAGGCACTGAACGACTTGTTCGCGTAGTTTGTTCGCATAGCACGCCCGCGCAGCATGACCCGCGTAGCGCAGCCCGCAACAGACTCCCCTAATGCGCGCGAAGGTCCTCATCGACGTAAACCGATGAGGACCTTCGCGCTGTCGTCATGATCCGTACGTGACAGCAATCACGTCCGAACCAGCCGTTACTTCAAGCCGAGCTTACGGTCCAGAATGTCGGAGGCATCCAATCCTAAGCGGCGTCGGATGAACCAGCCAAGACCGAGCGGCAGGCCGGGAGCCAAGGCCATGCCGCCTGGACCGAGTGCCACGGTTTTGGAGTTGCCTGCGATAAGCATGGTGCCCTTGGATGCGGCCGTGGAGGTCGAACCATCGCTGTCCGCCTCTGGTTTGAGGATTTCGATGTTGCCGTCACTGGTTTTGTACAGTCCCTTATTCTCATTCCAGATACCGGATGCGCCATTGTTGCCGGCCTCACCCGCAGAGAGGAAATGTCTTGTTTTTCTTGTGAGCGCTCACCTATTCACGCGCGATGGCATGTTTTTCAAGCAAAGTCAATAGGTGTGATGTTATTCACACTCTTCACTACGTTGTTTTGCCTCGCACTGGGCAACCCCACTTCAGCAAGAGATTGCACAGCTTGCGTTAGGGTGGAGAACATGACTATCACAGTATCCACAGATGGGTCCGCATTAGGGAATCCAAACGGGCCAATGGGCTGGGCCTGGGCCGATCATGAGCAGAACGCCGGCGGCAAGCCCGGCCATAAGCACGACGACCATGGTTATGATGCGGGCGGCGCGACCAACGGCACCAATCAGATTGGTGAGCTGTGCGCAGTGCTGGAAGCTTTGCGAGCGCACCCGGGCCCTGAGCCATTGCTCATCGAATCGGATTCGCAGTACGCCATCAATTGCTCGACCAAGTGGGTCAAAGGCTGGAAGAAGAACGGCTGGAAAAATTCGCAGAAAAAGCCTGTGAAGAACAAAGAGCTTATTCAGGCGATCGACCGTGAGATCTCACAACGCCCTGGCCCGGTGGATTTCCGATGGGTCAAAGGTCACGCCGGCAACGAAGGCAATGAGCTGGTCGATGAACTGGCACGCACCTATGCGGGCGATTGCCGTTCGGGTGCGCGCGACGGCTATCTACCGATTGAAGGCTGGCAGTCGCTGCTGGGCTCCGAATACGCACATGGCACCGATGTGCCTCCAGACGTGCAATTGGTATTGGACGGCAAAGCGGATGCGGCAAGTTTGCGCAAGCCGGCTGCGGCGACGGATCAGACGGATGCCGCAAGGCCGGAGACCAAGTCTTCGTCACCCTTAGCGGCACAATCAACGCAACCTGTACAATCAACGCAACCTGTACCCCCCGCAAAGCCCAGCGGGCTGACGGTATCCGGTACGCTGACCTTCTCCCCCGCGCCGAAAACGAGCCCGTATTTCAACGGGCAGCCGATGCCGATCAAAGGCAGCATCGAAATCGAAGGCTATGTGGACGGCGACGGCAACCTGACCATCACCAACGCACCATTCGTACGACACTGACACCCAAACACACGAATATGTACCGCAATCGGACACGATGACACAAAATCGCTCATTCGCGTTAGGATAGGAGATAAGGCTTCACGCCGTTGATCCGTGCGGCGGAGGCAAGAATGGCAAAGGAGAAACCATGGATAAGGCACAGCAGGATGCGCTGAAGAAGGCGGCCGGCATCGAAGCCGCCAAGCTCGTTGAAAACGGCATGATCGCAGGCCTCGGCACTGGTTCGACCGTGAAGTTCCTGGTGGACGAGCTCGGCCGCCGTCATCAGGAGGAAGGTCTTGAGTTCACTGGCGTGACCACGTCTCGCCGCACGCAGGCCCAGGCCGAGAGCTACGGCATCAAGATCGTGGACATCGACGACGTGGACCACATCGACGTGACCATTGACGGCGCCGACGAAGTCGACAAGAACTTCAACGGCATCAAGGGCGGCGGCGCTGCTCTGCTGTGGGAGAAGATCGTGGCCACCAACTCCAACCAGATCGTGTGGATCGTGGACGAGTCCAAGGTTGTGGACACCATCGGCAAGTTCCCGCTGCCGGTCGAGGTCATTCCGTTCGGTGCCGGCCAAGTCATCAAGAAGTTCGAGGCCCGCGGCTACAAGCCGGTGCTTCGTCTTGACGCCGACGGCAAGGAAGTGCGCACCGACGAGAACAACTTCGTGGTGGACCTGCACCTGGAGCGCATCGATCACCCGCAGGAGCTGGCCGAAGACCTCATCAACACGGTCGGCGTGGTGGAGCACGGCCTGTTCCTCAACATGGTCGACAAGGTCATCGTCGGCGACCCGAACGGCCCGCGCGTGATGACCAACGCCAACAAGTGATCGTCTCACACCACTAAGCTTTTCCAAGCCCGCATCTGCACATCGCAGGTGCGGGCTTTACTGTTGCCCGAACAAGGCAAAGAGCCAAGCAAAAGAGAAACCCCGCGACCATAACGATCACGGGGTTTCTAATGCCTTGATTGCAGGTAAGACTACTTACGCTGGTGGCGGGTCTTACGCAGCAGTTTGCGGTGCTTCTTCTTGCTCATCCGCTTGCGGCGCTTCTTGATGACAGAACCCATCTGAAGCCTCCATTTCGATTAATCGTAAAAGTTGCAACTCGCACCATAATACACGTGTTGCCAGACAGAGGGAACCAGTATGTTGCCGATAGTCCGCATATGCCCTGAACGCAGTTGGGGCATCCACATCAGCAATGTGGATGCCCCAACGTTCATAAGTTTGTGCAGCAGCTGACAGCCGATACTAGATGCTACATCGGGAACTTCTGGTAGAAGCGATCGACCGCTTCCTTGGTGCCGGTAGCTTGGAAGACCACGGTATCGTTCTGCCAGATGGCAACGGCGTTCTTGCTGTTGGAGGCATCGGCCTTCACCACGTACGCGCCCGTGACGTTGCCGGAAACCTTGACGTTGCCGGATGCCGACTCATCGCCGGTCTGCGCAGCGACCAACGCATCGTACTGGGTCTTGGCATTGTCCGCCGACGACCACTGCGCGGCGACCAGCGTGACATCCTTGGCGGCATCACCAGTGGAGTAGGTCAGAGTGTACTCCTCGAGCGGCGACGCGGAATTCCACGTCGTGGAGGCATCCGCCTTGGTACGCGCGTAATTCAGCACGCTGCCCGGCATGGCCTTCAACAGCTCACTGGCATCATCCGGCAAAGCTGTGGCGTCGATGGTCGGCTTGGTCGGCTCGGATGATTCGGTTTTCTGCTGGCTGTTTTGGGTGGTAGTGGAGGTGCCATCATTCTTCTGGATGGCCCAACCCGGCCACACAAAGGCCGAAAGCACTGCCAGGATAATCACAACAGCTGCGGCAACCACCACTGCAATCAACTTGCCATGGGATTGCGTGGTCGAGGAGTTCTCACTATTAGTCATGCCCCGATTCTCTCACAGCCGCGTGACGCTAGGCGGCCGTAATTTTAGTCGTTGTGCGCAAGCCGCGTGAAACTCTTGTGAACGGTAAAAATTTACCGTCCGCTGGTGTTTGGGTTAGGGTGAGACCATGGCGAAATCAAGTGTGCAGTATGTATGTTCCGAATGCGGTTGGAACGGGCCGAAGTGGTACGGCCGTTGCCCCGAGTGTGGTCAGTGGGGCACGGTCGAGGAATTTCACGAGGCTCGGCCGGCGGCAGGCTCTCGCACGGCCGCTCCCGGCCGAACATCACGCACGCAGTCGGTTACGGTTGCCAACAACGCCAGATCTGCAGCCCGTCCGATTACCGAAGTGGGCACGGAAAGCGTCGAGCGGCTCGGTACCGGGTTTTCCGAATTCGACCGTGTGCTCGGCGGTGGCGTGGTGCCGGGTTCAGTAACGCTGATAGCGGGCGAACCGGGTATCGGCAAGTCGACATTGCTGTTGCAGACGGCCGGCAATATCGCGCGCGTTGTGGCGGGAGACAGTACGTTCCGAGGGGCAGGTCAGCGGTCTGCCCAACAGTCGGGCCGGGCGCAGGGCAACGCATCGAACACGGTGCCGATGCGGGGCAACGCATCATCAACACACGCCAACACCGTGCTGTACATTTCCGGCGAGGAATCACAGGCGCAGGTTCGTTTGCGCGCTTCCCGCATCAATGCGGTGGAGCCGAACTTGTTACTGGCCTCCACCACCGACCTGTCCACAGTATTGGGGCTGATCGAACAGAACAAGCCGGCCTTGGCCATTGTGGATTCGGCGCAGACCATCGTCTCGCAGGAGGTCGATGGCATTTCCGGCGGTTCGACTCAGGTGCGCGAAGTGGCAAGCGCGCTGATAGATACCGCTAAGACACTTGACATTCCAGTATTTCTGGTTGGTCATGTGACCAAGGATGGTTCGATTGCAGGCCCGCGCACATTGGAGCATCTGGTCGATGTGGTCTGCCAATTCGAAGGCGACAGCGAGACTGCGCTGAGAATGCTGCGAGCGGTGAAGAATCGTTTTGGCCCGACCGATGAAGTCGGCTGTTTCGACATGAGCGGTGAAGGCATCGAAGAGGTCACCGATCCCGCCGGATTGTTCCTGTCTGGAGACGGCCCTGATGCGGCCAACGCGGCACCCGTGGAAGGCACCTGCGTGACGTTCACATTGGATGGGCATCGCAGTCTGCCTATCGAAGTACAGGCTCTGGTCACCACGTCGGTGCTGCCCACACCCCGTCGTGCGGTCAATGGCGTGGACCCCAGCCGTATCGCCATGCTGGTCGCGGTGCTCTACCGTCACAGCAAGCTCAACCTGCTGTCCAACGACCTGTATATCTCCACTATTGCCGGGGGCCAGGCCAAGGAGCCCGGTTCCGACTTGGCGATAGTGGCGGCACTGGCGAGCGCCGCCACGTCAAAACCCATTGCGCGAGCCACGTGCGCCATTGGTGAGATTTCCCTGACCGGTCAGGTGCGCCCGGTACCGCGTATGGAATATCGCCTTCGCGAGGCCGCACGCCTCGGCTTCACCACGGCGGTCATTCCGCCACTGCGCAAGCCGGTGCATGTCGAGGGACTTCAGCTGGTGGAGTCCAACACATTGTCCGACGCATTAGACGCCTTGGGAGTGCGTAAATAGCCCTGAGATATGCCTCAGGCGGTAAGACGCTTGGTCTCCTCGACGTTGCACTTGAGTTCGTCGACGAGTTGGTCGGGGCCATCAAACTTGACCTGCGGGCGCAGGAAGCCGACGAATTCGACGCGAACCTTGTGGTCGTACAGGTCGATCCATTCTTCAGTGATGCAGTAGGCCTCCACCACACGTTCGTTGAGCCCTGTTTTCTCGCTGAAGGTGGGTTTGGTGCCAATGGAGATGGCGGCGGGCCAACGGTTTTCACCATCTACCAGCCAACCGGCATAGACGCCGTCGACCGGAATGTAGCCTGCAATGTCGGAGCCAAGATTGGCGGTGGGGAATCCGATGGTGCGGCCACGCTCCTCACCGTGCACCACTTCGCCCTCGATGGAGTGCGGAGCACCCAGAATGGCGTTGGCGTCCTGGATTCGGCCATGAGCCAGCAGGTAGCGCACATTGGTGGAGCTCCATGCGCGCATTGCCTTGGCCTGGTTCTTCTTGCTCCATGCGCGGCGCTCGGCCTTGGTGGCATTGGCCAGCGGGTCGACGGGCTCTCCCCATTCGCTCGGGGCTTCCGGCTTGAAATCGCGCGGAATACGCACTTCACCCGGGCCACGGTCATCGACCACATCAAGTTCGAATACACCGGTGGCGGCGGCAAGATTGGCGATATGCTTCACATCACCTTCTCGACCCTTGCCCATGGCGGCATCCTGCCCAAGGACCAACGTGCGCATACCCAGCTTGCCGGTGAGTCGGCCAAGGAAGAAAATGTATGACATAGCTGCGAAGGCCAGCGTGTAGTGCACCACCAGCACGTGGTCCACGCCGAACTGTTCCATGCGGTGCAGTCGATCATCCACACTGGTCAAGGCTTCGGCATCCACGTTCTGCACCGCGGGTTCTTCGCCATGGTGCGAGATGACCCAGCCGTGCACGAATGCGGGGCGCGGATCAAACAGAATCACCACGGAAAAAGCATCATGCTGGTGCGCGAGTTCCACCACACGCTTGATCACCGCCTGATGACCCAAGTGCATGCCATCAAATGCGCCCAATGTCACCACGGCCTTCTTATCGTTACTGAACGAGGGCCATTCAATCGAACCTTCGGCGTCAGGGGTCAGGTGCGTGATATCCATCAGTGTGCTGTTCCTTTTATCCGTGCGATGTTATTCATGCAATATAGACGTTGTTGTGCGCGGCCTGTATCAAGCTGCACTTTTCACCGCGTCTACTTTACGCGAGGGGGAATACGGTGACCGGCTTGGCCTGATGAGCGTTTGCACGCTCGATAATCGCCGCCACATCATGCGTTTGCGGCACAATGGCGGCAGTGGGCTCGCTGATTGTACGCTCAATACGGCGGCCGAAGCGTAATTCGCTGGCCTCCTCAGGAGTGATGTCAAGCGCCGGCATCGCACCTCGAGCGGCCTGTTCCATGGTAAGGGCATGGTCAAGCAGCCAGTTGCGGCGCTCGTCACCGGCAAGACCTTCAGGAGTGTCCAATACGCACTTGTTGCGCGTGACGGTTTGCCCTTCCCGATTAGTGAACGTCTTCTGATCGGTATGTGCGGTGACGGTATGGGTTCGCGTGTCAAGCATCGCCTCAGGAGCGATAAGTCCGCTGGCATCGTCCGGCAACGCGAATCGGCCGACTCGCGTACGGCGCAAACGGGTCAGGTATCCGCCGACGCCAAGTTCTTTGCCGAGATCGCGGGCGAGCGCGCGGATATAGGTGCCCGATGAACAGCTGATCCGCACGTCAACATCAAGTGCGGGAATCGCTCCCGTGTTCGCGTCTTCCCGCAATGGTTCAGCGGCCTGCTCCCCTGCTACGAATCCGCTGCGGATATCCAGCACGGTGAATTCGCTGATGGTGACCGGGCGGGGTTTGAGTTCCACATCCTTGCCTTCGCGAGCCAAGTCGTAGGCACGCTGGCCGTTGATTTTGATGGCGGAGAACGTATTGGGGACTTGTTCGATATCGCCGGTGAAATTGGTGGCGATGGTGCGTGTGAGCAGGTCTTGCCATGAGGCAGTTGGTAACGCCGTTGGTTCGCCGCTCTGGCCACCCTCAGTCAGCTGCGCTGATAGCGTTTGCCAGCGGGAGCGGGCTTCGTCATCGACAAGCACCTCGCCTTCGGCATCGTCGGTAGTGGTGCGCAGGCCGAGGCGTATGGTAGCCTCGTAGGTTTTGTCATGCGCCACGATGGCGTTGAGCAGTCGTGTGGCGTGGCCGAAGGCGATGACCAGCGTGCCAGTGGCCATGGGGTCAAGGGTGCCGGCGTGACCGACCTTCTTGATGTGCAACGCGCCGCGCACGGCGGCGACGGCGTCGAAACTGGTCACGCCTTGCGGCTTGTCGATGATGAGCAGACCGCTGGGTGTTGTATGAAGCACACTACTCCTCGTCAGAGTCGTCTTCGAAGTCGTCGCTGGGCTCGTCGTCATGCTTGTACGGATCGGCGTCGCCGGCGTACTGGGCGGTGGCGCGAGCACGGGCGAGTTCTTCATCACGCTTCTTGGCCACGGCGAGAATGTCTTCGATCTCGTGAGCCTCGCCGGGCACTTCATCGAACACGAATTGGAGCTGCGGAGTCAGGCGCAGGCCAGCCTTGTGGCCCACCAGAGAACGCAGGTGGCCCTTGGCCTGATCGAGGGCCTGCTGGGCGCGCTTGCGTTCGCCTTCCTCATGGCCTTCGTGGCCGAGCTGGGTCCAGTAGACCTTGGCGATTTGCAAATCGTTGGTCACACGGACTTCGGTGACGGTGATGCTGGCGAGTCGCTTGTCATGCAGTTCGCGCTCAATGGAGGAGGCGACGACACGCTGAATCAAGGCCGCAATACGTGCGGCGCGCGGGTTGGTTCCTGCCATAGGAATTTCCTTTTCTAGACTTGAGCCCCCTCTGACGAGGGGCTGCCGAACGCAGTGAGGCTAGGGGAGAGAAAATCATGGAACTACCATGTCTCTCCCCCAGTCAGCCTGCGGCTGACAGCCCCCCTCTCCAGAGGGGGCTTAACAATGACTACTTGCGCTCGACTTCCCGCATCTCGAAGGTCTCGATGATGTCGCCGAGTTCAATGTCGTTGAAGGTGCCGAGGTTGATACCAGCCTCGTAGCCTTCCTTGACGGACTGAACGTCGTCCTTGAAGCGACGCAGCGAGGAGATCTCGAGGTCGTTGACCGTGGCCACGCCGTTGCGCAGGATACGGCACTTCGTACCACGCTTGACCTCGCCGTCCTGCACCATAACGCCGGCGATGTTGCCGAACTTGGAGGAGCGGAAGATCTCGCGGATCTCGGAGTGAGAGGTGACGACCTCTTCGTATTCCGGCTTGAGCATGCCCTTGAGGGATGCCTCGATGTCTTCGATCGCACGGTAGATGACCGAGTAGTACTTGATCTCCACGCCCTCGCGCTCGGCGAGGTCCGCGACCTGACGGTTCGGACGCACGTTGAAACCGATGATAACGGCCTTGTCGACCGTGGCCAGGTTGACATCATTCTGGGTGATCGCACCGACGCCGCGGTGGATGACCTGGATGCCGACCTCGTCGGATACCTCGATCTTCATCAAGGAATCCTCGAGCGCCTCGACAGAACCGGACGAATCGCCCTTGATGACAATATTGAGCATGTCGATCTCGGACTCGGCGAACTTCTTCTTGAAGTCCTCGAGGGAGACGACCTTGCGACGCTTGGCCAGCTGGGCGGCACGCTCGGTGGCCTGACGCTTCTCGGCAATCTGGCGAGCGGCACGATCATCGGAGGCGACCAGGAAGAGGTCACCGGCGGTGGGCACGGAGGTCAAGCCCAGCACCTGAACAGGTGTGGACGGACCGGCCGCTTCCATCGGCTGACCGTTCTCGTCGAGCATGGCACGCACGCGGCCGTACGAAGTGCCGGCCACGATGGCATCGCCCACGTGGAGCGTACCCTGCTGAACCAGCACAGTGGCCACGGCACCACGACCCTTATCGAGTCGGGCTTCGACGGTGGCACCACGGGCGTCCATGTCGGGGTTGGCGCGGAGGTCCAGCTCAGCGTCAGCCGTGAGCAGCACGGCTTCGAGCAGCTTGTCGACGTGCAGGTTCTGCTTGGCGGAGATGTCGACGAACATGGTGTCGCCACCATACTCTTCAGGGACCAAGCCGAACTCGGTGAGCTGGCCGCGGACCTTCTCCGGGTTGGCACCGGGCACATCGATCTTGTTGACGGCCACGACGATCGGCACCTTGGCGGCCTGAGCGTGGTTGATGGCCTCAACGGTCTGGGGCATCACACCATCGTCGGCGGCGACCACGAGGATCGCGACGTCAGTGAGCTCGGCACCACGGGCACGCATGGCGGTGAACGCCTCGTGGCCAGGGGTATCGAGGAAGGTGATCTTGCGCGGTTCGCCTTCAAGGTTCACGGTGACCTGGTAGGCACCGATGCGCTGGGTAATGCCGCCGGCCTCACGTGCGATGACGTTGGTCTTGCGGATGGTATCCAGCAGTCGTGTCTTACCGTGGTCGACGTGGCCCATGACGGTAACGACCGGCGGGCGAGGCTTGAGATCCTCGTCATCCTGCAGTTCTTCCTCGTCAAGGTTGATGTCGAACTGCTGGAGCAGTTCCTTGTCTTCCTCTTCTGCGGAGACGAGCTGGATGTTCCAGCCGATCTCTTCGCCCAGAATCTGGAAGGTCTCCTCATCCAAGGACTGGGTGGCGGTAGCCATCTGACCCAGGTGGAAGAGCACGGTGACCAGCGCGGCCTGGTTGACGTTGATCTTCTCCGCAAGATCGGCCAGGGACGCGCCCTGACGCAGACGGATGGTCTGGCCGTTGCCGTTGGGGATGCGAACGCCGCCGATGGTCGGTGCTTTCAGCTCCTCATACTCATGGCGCTTTGCCAGACGGTTCTTACGGGCCTTTGAAGACTTGCCGCCCTGACGTCCGAATGCGCCTGCGGCACCGCCGCGACCGCCGCGACCGCCGCCACGTGCGGGACCGTTGCTCGGTGCACCGCCGCCCTGGAAGTTATTGCCGCCGCCTTGGCCCCCACGGAAGCCGCCGCGTGCGCCGCCCTGACCGGCACCCTGGGAGC
>ENA-UOOA01001593-UOOA01001593.1-human-gut-metagenome-genome-assembly--contig:-P61old-NODE-1593-length-35856-cov-285.415938_pt1 | contig 35856 bp, 37 predicted proteins | sample MGYA00242467_ERZ724014 | MGnify/ENA metagenome assembly ERZ724014 | reverse complement strand
TGCGAATGGCACGACCAAAACCCTGCCGCAGCTTCTTCTGCATTTCGGGGATGACTTCGGCGTTTATATAGTCGCGTAGATTCGGATATTGCCGGCGTTCGTAGTCGCTGACCGGGTCGGGAATCGGAAACGGCAGCTTTGCGATGATCAGTAAAGACACCATATCGCCGGGAAAGTCGATACCCTCCCAGCAGGAACCAGCTGCAAACAGAACGCCGTTGCCGGATTGCTTGAACTTCTGGATGATTTTGCCGCCGTTGCGCCACGACTGATAGGTCGGGTATTGCCACTGACCGTCCGTCAGCGCGCGGACTTCTGCCATTTGGCGGTAAGACGTGAACAGCACCAGAGCATGGCCGTGGCAGGCATCCACCAATCGGACGATTTCTTCTGCCATTTTGCGGTTGTCCATTTGCATTTTTACGCGCGGCGGAAAGTACAACAGACATTTTTTCTTGTAGTTAAACGGAGAATCTGCTCGGAAATGACGCAGAGGTCGGTAAGCCGCCAGCCCCAAAAGTTGTTCCGTATGGCTGAAATCTCCGGCTGCAGCCAATGTGCCGGAGGTCAGAATCGCAGGTTCGCGGGTGTTCCATAGGGCACTGCGGAGCAGCTGCGGTACGCGGCTGCTGGCTGCGCAGAATGTAGGCTGACCGTCGGCATCGTAGTCGATGTAGAGGATGCGCGTCGGCACCTCCAAAAGAAAAAGGCGCAGGAGGCTTTCTGCTTCTCCCAGCCTGTTCAGCAGGTATCGCGGCACATCCGGCAATCCGCCAGCATTTTGCAACAGTGCTATACAGTCGATGAGAGCAGCGCGGCGGAACGGTGTAAGCACGAACGGTTCGCTCACTTTTCTTCGCAGCTTGGAAAACCCCTGCGTGCAGGAGAACGACAGCGTAAGGAACGTCGTCCGCAGCTGTCTGGCAAAATCCTTGTAGTGCGCCTGTTGTAATAAAAGGCACAATTCATCCATGGCGCGCGAGGATAGTGTTTCCGTGTACATCTGACGGGCGGCATCGGGCAGTTTGTGTGCCTCGTCCACCACCAGCGCCTGATAGCTGCGCAGGAGCAGCGGCCTATCTTCAAGTCGGTGCGATGCGTCTGCCAGCAAATAATTGTGATTGCAAATTTGGATGTCGGGTTTCATGGAATCTCGCAGATATTGCTGATAGCGGCAATCTAAGCGCAGAAAGCAATCTCGCGGGCAGGACTGCGGCACACAAATCCGGCGGCGGTCATAGCGGGAGAGTTCCGGGATATGATCCATGTCCAAAATATTTTCTGCAATGTGCAAGCTGTTCCGTTGCCTTTTTCTGCTTGGCTGCACCAGCGATGCTCTTTCGGCGAGGCGGGCATCGCAGACGAAACGCTCTTTGCCCTTGCGGACAACCGCTGTGATTGGTGCTGTGATGATGCCCTCGTCCAGCAAAATAGCGGACAGGTCGGGCAGATACTCTGTAAGGATAGCGTCCTGCAAGGCAACGCTGGAAGTGGAAATAACGATAGGCAGTTTCATCCGTTCGGGACGATTCATCTGCCAAAGAATACAGCCCACGAGGTAGGCCAGCGTTTTGCCGGTGCCTACGCCTGCTTCGCACAGGGAAATTTCCTTATTATATAAGGTATCTAAAACTTCATGGCAAAGCGCGATTTGTTCCTCGCGCACCGCCATACCGTGCCGGGGTAAAATCTCCCGGAAAATCTGTTCGGCTATGTGGTGGGATTCCACATAGCCTGTCGGATAGGTTTGCATAGGTTTTACACCTCTGTTTTTCCATCCCGTTTAAAGCAAAATGATGGGCAGCAGGCGCTTGGGGTCCTGCTGCCCACGATTTGCCCTAAACGGCAAAAGTAGATAGTTAAGTAAGTGTGCCACATTTGCCGCCCGCACCCCTGACACCGGGAACACAACAGGCAGGGTGTTGGCACACCCGTTCACTGACTCCGCCGGAGTCTTACTGCTTACAACTCCGGCTCGGTCACCCCCTCTGACGCGGGAGGCTGCTGGCGTATCATTATGATCTTTCCCGCCGCAATTCCGGTTTGCCGGACCGCCCACTGGGGCTTGCCGGGAAAGTAACGTACCTGTTATGCTGGGTATTCGGTTGTCAAGGTGCTGGGGAACGGACTATATCCGCTAAAGAGAAAAACGCCGGAGAATGGAGTGTGCCGCTATGCGATCTTCTTCGATTTCAGCTTCGTCATATTTCCGTTTCAACCATGAAGTTTCAAAATCTGTTAGGTATGGCACTTCATCGGTTTTTAGGTCCCTGTCTATTTCTATTCCACCGTGAGGACCGGACTTCGACTTGATATTGTGCTTGCGAGTAAGTACTACAATATCTGAGGTAATGGTACGTCTGCTGACTCCGAAACGCTCGACAAAATCGTTGACATTGCATTTTTCATGCATATACAACAGTTCTAATATTTCGGCTTGGCGTCGATCGGCACTTGACACACTCTCACCTCTTTTCTGCTCGTTTTTCCCTTGCTCATCATCTTAAAGGCTAATAGCGCAGAAAATGTTCTCTAATTATTTGAACTTTTTGTGAATTTTTCGAGAAGCAGGCATAAAAAAGCCCGCCGCATTTGAGATGCGACGGGCTTAGAACTTCAGCGTGAGATTTACTTTTTGTCCTGCGGTTTGGGCAGAGGCTTTTCGGGGCGGTGGGGCTGGTAAAACCACATGCAGGGACAATTAGGACCGCCTTCCATGGCGCTTTGCAGTGTGTGCTGCACGATTTTTTGAGCGGTAATATCGAGTTTTTTCATGATGTTCCTCCTGTCATTGAATTACGGTGATTCCAAGCCCCATCCGTGCCAGAAGCACGCACAGGGCAATGATACAAGCGGATGCGGAAAGGATACCAAATACCTGCGGGCACACAAAAAACACAGTGCCGGAAACGGCTGCATACACGGCCAGCCGTTTTTGCATCCCGCCGCGCAATGCCTGCATTTCATCACTGTCAAAATGAATGTTGACATCGTTGACCGGCGCGGCAAGGCAGAGCGTCAGCAGCGAAATGGCCAAAAGCAGCACGGCAACCGCAGGTGTTACTTTTTCGCACGCCCAAAGGGCGGTCAGTTCACAGAACAGCGAGGAAAGCATACAACCCCAAAACGTATGCAAGTGCAGCCCGTTCGCTTTGCGGCGTAAAAACACGACGCCCCAGTTCAGCAGTAGTACTTCCCAAAGCGGTGCGATCAGGCAGCCGAGTGCAATCAGTACGGAAAAGCAAAGCATCTGTTCGAGCTTGCACTCCACAAGATAAGCGCACCACTCTGCCTGCTCCGGCGAGATCAGCTTTCGGCGCAGCATTTTTTCTGTCAGGTTGGCGGCCAGTTTTTGCATAGGATCATTTCCTTTCGGCTATAACACAGAAATACGCCAAAATTTGCCAAAGTTCAACTTTCATGTAGCAAAAAACGAGTTTTTGGTAGCGGAAGGCGAGTCGTTTTCCATTTCTATCGTAAAGGCGAAATAACCGTCCTCATAGGCCATATCGTAAAACGAGTCATACTTTTTCAATGCGGTTTTTACGTTTTGCAGCCCGAACCCATGCAGGTCGGGCGGCTTTTTGGTTGTGGCGATGTAACCGTTAATGATTTCCACCGGCAGGGATGTGTTACGGAAAGACAGAAACAGTGTATCCTCCAACAAAAGCTGAGCATAGATTTCCCGCTCACCTGCGGGCAGCTTGACGCACGCCTCAATGGCATTATCCAGCAGGTTGCCGATGATGATCACCAGATCAATCGGAGCGACCTGTATTCCCGAAAGGTCATTGACCTTAAAACGAATATCAATGTTGTTCTTTTTGGCCACCTGCGCTTTTTGATTCAGCAGCGCGTCGATTGTAGAATTGCGCGTATTGGCAATCAGGATTCGGTCGGTCTGTTGTTCCTGCAGTGTTGCCATATAATCCTGCGCGTCTTTGATCTGCCCGTTGTCCAGATACGAGGAAAGCGTTGCCAGATGCGCATTAAAATCATGCGTCAACTTTCTTTGGGCCGTGTAAGATGCGCTCAGTGCTTCAATACTTTCTGCCTGCGTGCGTGCGCGTGCGGTGAGCGTCAGATTTTCTCCCTTGAGGCGTTCATCTTTCTCATTCCAGACGATCAGCACGAACGTCATTACATCAGAAAACAGCAATACAGCCGCGAAATAAAACAGGAAAGCTCCGTCGATTTCCCCCTGATAATATCCGTTTTGCAAGCGAGCGGTCATTGCCATTGACACCAACGATATGATGGCCGAAATTGCGAATCTGTTTTGTGAACCATTGGTTTGAGGCTGATAAGGATGTGCTTTGCGAATCGCGGCGCATCCGCAGAGAACCAATAGTTGATTGATCCAAAACAGCCAGCTTTTCTCCGAATTTTGAACTGCCAGTAGAACCGCATCAGCTTGGAGTATGAGCGTTGCACCGACGACAAGGTTTTCAATACAGCAAATCCACGAATAGAAAATAACCGTAGTGGAAAGATACACCATCGACCTTTCTCGAAATAAAAGAACGTAAAGCAGGAGATATCTCGTCACATTATAAAGCGTTTGACGGCCCACACCGCCGCCCAGGATTCCGCAAGCGGAATAAAGCCCGTTTGCCAACGGTCCGGCCCCTTCCATCAGGGCACAATACACAGCAAAGCAAAGCCAAAACTTCCACCCCTTCAACCGACGCGGAGAAAACGCACCGTACAAAAGAATCGCGCCAAAAAACGCAACGGCAGAAACAAGCATTGCCACAAGATGTCCAATCATTGCCGGTTCCTCCAACGCAGATATTTGGCCTTGATGCTCGAATACATTTTCTGGCTGACTGGCAGTTCCGTTCCGTCCGTCAGAATCACCTTGTCATAATTCAGCTTTTGGATGTGCGCCATATTGACAAGATAACTGCGCTGTACCCGCAAAAAGCCGACCGGGGCAAGCTGCTTTTCGGTATCCTCCATACTGGCGTAAAAGTAGCCGCGTGATCGCGTATCCGTCAGCGTGAACAGACGCATCACGCGTTGTCGACTTTCCATGTACAGGATATCCTGATATTTGATGCGGAATTGTTCACCGTTTGCGTTAAATGTCATTTCATCGGCGGAATGCTGCAATTCTTCCAACGCCTTTTGGTAATAGCCGGGCAGCTTTTCTTCCAGCTCGCTTTTCAGCAGATAGCGAAACGCCTGCACCTCGTACCCCTCCAGCGAATACTGCACATAGTTGGTGACGAAGATCAGGATCGTATCAAGGTTCAGGCTGCGGATATGGCGCGCCAGTTCCAGCCCGCTGTATGCGCCCATGTCGATATCCAAGAACGCAATATCGAACTGCCCCAAGGCTTTGTCCGCCAAAGCGGTGGGGTCGCAGCAGATCGTTACCGCAACGCTGCTACCGTCTTCCGGCTGATTTCTGCGCACCAGATCGGCCATTTTTTGGCAAAAGGCTGCGTCGTCATCGCAAACCAGCACCTTGATACCTGTCGGCATGGTCGTCGCCCCTTTCGGATGAAGTAGAATGTCATGATTTTTTTCAAACATAATACCATGCCTCCAAAATGTCAAGCAATTTTGCTGCCAAGCCGCAAAACTGCGCTATAAGCGTATTTTATACGAGAATAATACACTATAAGCGCATAGTCAAGTGGTAAAGTTAATTTACAAGGCTAAAGTGGGCGGTAGTGAACAATGGCACATCGGTATATCGGCAGAAATATTTACGAGCTGCGCAAAAAGCGCGGCTGGTCGCAGAGCGATCTGGCGCGCAAGCTGGACAAAAAGGCTTCGACAATCAGCAGCTACGAGACAGACAGCAAAACGCCGTCGGTCGAAACCATCATTGCCATGTCGGAGCTGTTCGGCGTGTCCATCGACGAGCTGATTTATGGCGAGAACGCGGAAGTGCTTTCGACAAAACACTTGGCGGCGGAGCAAAAGCGCGCTGTTGCGGACTTATTGCAGGGGTTGACGCTGTACAACGACGGCAACGACAAGGACGGGCTTGCACGGACACGATTGCTTTTGCAAGTCATAAAGGCAATGGGGCTGTAAAAAAGCAGGCGTCAAAATTTTTAAGCAGGGCTGTACGCGGTTGCGTGCGGCCCTGCTTTTTTGGGCAAAACTCGTCTTTTGCTGCATGGAACCCTTGAAATACTGCCGAAACGTGGCAGATGTGAAAACTTTGTGGTATGGTGAAGTTGTTTCAAAGAACCGCTATCCACATCTAAGGATCAGGCATCGGCGCGCAGATGCTGAACATATCCGCCCCGAAACAAACCCGATACAAGTTTCTTTCAGAATGGAGGAATACATCATGAAGAAACTCAGCAAGCGTTTTCTCACCCTTGCAATCGCCTGCGTTATGGCTATGGCTATGGCCGTACCGGCGTTTGCAGCCACAAATGCAATTTTATCTCCTGTTGGTCGCGGCAATATTCGTGTTAACGGGTATGGCATTGCGGGCACCGCGCGATTGACAGCATCTAGCAGCGTGGCGCAGAGCAAGGTTGTTCTCCAACCAGCCTCTTCCATGACTAACCAGAAGTGGACCGTTGAAGGAAGCGGCAACGAAGGAACAATTTATACGGCACAAACCCCCAGTGGCACTCGTCTTGCTGTGAACCTGTGGCGCGTAGCTGTATCCTCTGGCGTTTACCCTGCAACTCTGGCAGCAACAACTGGGAATACAGATGATACCTATTTCCACTTTTCTAATTACAACAGTTATCGTTTTAGGGCTTGGTTGAATCAAGGCACTTACGCCGGTTATCGTCTGTACATTGATAAAAGTAGCACGACTTCGCAATACAGTGATGTTTACTTTGTGAACAGCGATAAAGATCCCAATACGCTTTGGTACTGGTCCCTTGCAAGCTAATATTGCTCTAATGTGCCACATTATTTAAAATTGCGGGGAGCAGGCATAATTGTCTGCTCCCCGCTAGTATCATATGCGTAACGCAAAGAAAGGATTGGCTGATTTCTTATGAAAGAAGTATTCATCAAAACACTTTCCATGGGAATCGTCCTGTGCATTTTAACTGCCTGTACAGGTAGGCCGTCACCGAGTACATACTCCAACAGTAGTGCGACTTCCTCGGATTCCAACGTAGAAGCAGATAACAAAAATACCGAGCCTACCGCGACAGGATTTAAAAATCTTACGCGCCCCTACTATTCTGTTTTGGGTTGTGGCGGAGAGAGCGGCTATTATGAAACACGTGCTAGAGACGACGGGTCCGCCAATGTCACTTACATTGACTATTCATCGCAAAAGGAAATATATTTATGTAATGCACCTGGTTGTGCTCATGACAATGAAGGATGTACTTCTTGGATATCTGCGGAGAATGCTGGCGTATTTCCCCTCATTTCAAGTGATCATCTTTTACTTATCCATCGCACCTATGGTGGAGAAGAGGGAAAGCAGTCACTTTCTCGAATTGATGCCGCATCTCTGGATGGAAGCAACCGTAAAACACTTATTACATTTAACAATGGGGAACGTCTTGGCGATGTGTTTTGTACCAACGGAGAATCCCTTATCTGCTCACTGACAACACTTGAGCAGTTGCCGGACACGTTGGAATCTACTTTTACTTTATGTATGATCGACTTAAATACAGGCGAGCGCGTGGATTTGTATGTGGAAGATACAACAGACGGAATACAGCCGGAATTTTTAGGGGTTACAGAAACCGGATATGCAGTTTTACATTCTTCTCAACAAACCAAAACTGAAAGCGATTTTCCCGGTAAGGAATGGAGCGAAATTTCCGATGAGATTGCTCGTTCAACTTTCCACCAATGGAAAAAAATTCCGATTGGCGGAAACTGCTGCGAATCTTTTTACGAATATACAGGAAACATTCAACAGCTGTTAATGGCCGATGGGCTATATTTTTACGATGTAGACACCAAAAAGCTGATACGAATCAGTGTACAAGACAGTAATATTGATGAGGTTGCCGATTTTATTTCCACAGATGGAAACAGCGCCTATATAGACGGAAAATTTGATGAATGGCTTTTAATGTCAATTCGACACTATGAGAAACATCCAAATGTGGAGTATCCGGTTGCAATCGAGAGCTGTTACGCAATCAATACACAGACAAAAGAGGTAAAAGAGCTAAACATCAAGCAGGAAATTGCGGAAGACCGTACAATTCCCATTATGCTTGGACAAAGTGCAACCGATCTGCTTCTCATCACGGATAGTCAAACCGATAATGTAGAGCACTATGGATTTGAATATTCTATTATAAGTAAAGAGGGATATTTGAATTCTGATGTAGCAGAATTGCGGAAAGTCTCTTTTATTGAAGATGGTTCTAATGTGTCGTAATGGTAGAACTCACCTCTCCGCGTAAAATCTACCCGCTGCCAAGTCGACTCTGGCAGGGCAAGGTAAAACTAAAGCGCCTCAGAGCAGAGTCAATACACTCCCTAGCAACAACTCCGCAACAATCCGGTGCTACCATGCGGGCAAAGCCTAAAGAGCCTGCACAAAAGAAAGCGTACATCTGCCATGCAACTGGAACTGAACGATCTGCGCAAAACCTATCTGCTGCCCGCCCCGCTGCTGCACCGCCGCGGGCAGGGCAAACCGAAAACCAAGCAGGCTCTGGCCGGGGTGTCGATCACCCTCGGCCCGGGCCTGTATGGCCTTTTGGGGCCGAACGGCGCGGGCAAAAGCACGCTGATCGGCATCATCACCGGCGGGCTGGCCGCCGATTCGGGTGAGGTGCTGTGGTGCGGCAAGTCAGCAATGGGTATAGGCTTCCGCCGCATTCTTGGCTATATGCCGCAGCAGCAGGGACTGTACGACAGCTATACCGGGCGATGCTTTCTTGCCTACATGGCCGCCTTGAAAGAAATCCCTCGAAAAGCTGTTGCAGCCGAGGTTGATCGTGTGGCCGCTGCCGTAAATTTGACCGTTGAGTTGGACAAGCGCCTTTCTGCTTATTCCGGCGGTATGAAGCAGCGCCTGCTGTTGGCATCCGCCCTGCTTGGAGATCCGAAACTGTTGATTTTAGACGAACCAACGGCAGGCCTTGACCCGAAAGAGCGCGTCCGCCTGCGCGAACTGCTGGCAGATATGGCTAAGGATCGAATCATCCTTGTGGCAACACATGTCGTTTCGGATGTGGAAACGGTGGCAACCAAAGTTATTTTGCTGCGTGCCGGCAAGATTGTGGATGCCGCGCCCGTGCCGGAGCTTATTGAAAAATATGCTCCCGGCCAAGGGCTGGAAGATGTGTACCTGAACGTGTTTGGTGAGGGAGACGGTAAATGAGCCTGTTTTTTGCTGAACTCCGCAAAGTCTGGGGTGGCAGAGTCTTTCCTGCCCTGCTGGCTATACTGGCGGCTGCCAATCTCCTACTGCTGTGGATGGGTACTCGACCCACAGCCAAACAGCCTCCTGCATCAGCCTATCGCGCAGTAGGTGCCGAGCTTTCCGATAAAACTATGGATGAAAAAGGGATCTATCTTCACGACAAATACACTGAGATAGAAAGTCTTGTGAAAATCGGGCAGTATTATCGGGAACAGGCTTACGGCGGCTATGGACTCACTCAGTATCGGCAGGACAACGCCGCTATGTTCGATGCCTATGAGCAAGAGTACACAGATAAGACCTATACTCTATTCACGGATAACTTGAACACAGAGTACCGCCTGTTCAGCCAGCTGCAAAGCGAATATGACACCGTGGCGGCCTACAGCGACTTTCTGGATGGCGTTCAGACCAAGGCATCTCAACTGTCTGGCATCTCGATTTTTCAAAATGACCGTACCGGGTACGATTTGAAAAATATCGAACGCACCGCACAGGTTTATGCCGGGCTGACCGAAACGCCCATTGATTATTTTCCGCAAAAGGGCTTGTACACAGCCATCAGCTATGCGTTTACCGACCTGATTTTGCTGGCATCTATGCTCTTGCTGGCGCTGATCCTTGTGCGACAGGAGCGCGACAGCGGACTGCTGAGCCTTGTGCGCAGCCTGCCGGGCGGACGGTTGAAAACAGCCCTTGCCAAGCTGGCGGCATTTGCTGCCAGCTTATTGGTCGTTCTTACGGTGCTGTATGGGGTCAACCTTGCCTATTGCTCGGCGTCCTTCGGTTTAGGCTCGCTGAATCGCACCATCCAAAGTGTTCCCGCCCTGATGCGCTGCACAATGCAGATTACAGTTGGGCAATACCTACTTCGGTTTTTGCTTGCAAAATGGGCTGGTGCGTTTGTGATGGGGCTGTGGGTCATGCTGGCCGCCCTTATCGCCAAACGCGCTGCGACCGGCTGGATTGGCGCGTTGGCGCTTCCTTTAGCGATGTACGGTATCCGTACCGCGATTCCTGCCACGAGCCATTTGAATGTCATAAAGTATGCCAATATGGTAAGCCTACTGCAAACCAATGAATTGCTGGGGAATTATCGAAATCTGTTCTGGTTCGGCAGCCCCATCAGTCTCCCAATGGTAGAGTGGGTAACTGCCGCTGCTTTAGGCGGCATCTTGTCTGTGGCATTCTGCACTGTTTTTACAAAGGCACAGCTGCTGCCAGCAGCCAAACGTAGTCTGGCACTTCCATTCCGTCACAAAACACACGCAACCTCTGTCACTCATGAAGAAGGCAGAAAGCTGTTACTGATGAATGGTGCAGCGGTATTCTTAGCTGCATTTCTGGCATTCGGCATCTATCAAGGCGTAACGGCAGAAAGCTACATAGACGCGGACGAAATCTACTACGCCTATTATATGAAGCATATTTCGGGGCCGTGGAGCGAAGAAAGCCGCGACTGGCTGAAAGAGCAGCGTAATGAGTTTGCTCCCATGTTGGAAGCACAGAAACGCGTCAACCGTGGTGAATTGAGTAGCGAAGCACTATTGGCCTACAATTCCTTGCAACAAAAATATTCTGCCTATCAGCGTGTTCTTCAATCCAATATTAGTTACTACCTCAAGGAGAATCCCGGTGCGTGGCTTGTTTATGAGACCGGCTACAAGAAGCTGTTCGGCTTTACCGGCACAAGTGATGTGCAAGATACACTTTTAGCAGGATTGTTGTGCGCCCTATGCTTCAGCGGTCTATTTGCGATGGAGCGTAAGGGTGGAATGGATGAAATTCTGGCATCCACCCCTTTGGGCCGGAAATACACTGTGAAAGCAAAGCTGCGGCAAAGCACCGCGGTTGCGGCAGTAATAGCTTTCGGGACGGTTTTGCCTCATCTATGGCAGGTTCTACGCGACTATGGCCTTCCCTCTTTGCTGGGACCTGCAATGAGCATTTCCGACTTGCAGGCTGTCCCGAAGTTTATAACTTTATCGGATTTGCTGCTCTTTTGGCTGATTTGTCGCTTTGCTGCCTGCCTGTGCATGAGCCGAATTACCCTATGGCTGGGACAGAAATTGGGAAATTTGCTGCCCGCACTTTTTATCAGCGCTGTCTCGTATTGTCTGCCTGCGCTGCTTAGTCTTTCTGGAATGAAAAACGGGATTGAGTGGCTGGGGTTCTATCCACTATTCCATGCTGCGGCTCTTTGGCAAAACCAAGGGTATACCGCTGACGGCGAAAGCTATAATGCAATGTGGATTCCGATTTTTCTGGTATGCACAGCATTCTTCCTCGCATGGGCTATTGGTCAGGCTCTTATTGACGATTATGACATGATAGGTGTTCCAGATGAAGTACTATAAAAATCTGTCCATCGATGAAAATGATTACTCCGTTCAAAGGCAAGGCTGCCGCATTCATCTGACGACCACAGAATATCAACTATTCATTACGCTGCTCGACCATTCCGGGCACATCTGCTTCCGAAACTTTCTTCTGGCATCTGCATGGAATATCACAGTGCCGATTCAGACGCGGACGGTCGATGTGCATATCGCAAAGCTGCGAAAGAAACTGGATTTAGGCCCGGATGATTTGAAAACCGTAATGGGACGGGGGTATGCGCTTTCTGTATAAGAAATCTATAGAGCAAATCGCTCATTATGGGAGTCACATTATAATGAAAAGTATTGCATTGCATCTACACGGCTACCGTTGATCCACACGTCCAGATGCAAATGTTTTCTCGTGGCACATCCTGTGTGGCCGACATAGCCAATGGTCCGCCTGTATTACACCTGCTGAACGGCGGTGATGCAGACGCTGTAACAATGTGCATACCTAAATCGTTCGACACCTAACACAAAAATATTTTCGATTTCGGTTTACATTTGCAGATGATTTTTCTCTTTTTCCTTTCAAGGGGGGAAGAAGAGAATGAAATCATCTCTTTATACTTGCATTCAAGATATTCAAAATGGTGACCGTGAGCAGGCACTCGCTCTTTTGGAGAAGTTTTCTCCCCTGCTCAAGAAATATGCATTCTTCCTGCAATCAGAGGATGCATTGCAGGATTTCCAATGTTTCTTACTAATGTTCGCCAAAAATTTACAACTCAATGAGTTGACTATAAGCACGGACGGTGCTATCATTAGCTATATCAACAAGGCAATATATCATCATTATATCGCACTTTCTAAGGCAAAACATCATCAGCTTCCCACTGTTTCGATTGAAAGTCAAACGGAATATGATCCTTTGCAGTTTGATACCGCATTCAGCGAATCCGATACATATAATAATCTCTTGCTGCTTGATCTTAAACGTGCGCTAAGTACCGAAGAGTATCATGTCATTTATGACCATTACTTCCGTCAATATAGCATCCAAGAAATCGCCACAAGAGACAATAAGTCTCGACAGGCCATAAACAAATGTAAAAAGACCGCAATCATAAAATTGAGACGCTATTTTGGCGTCACGTCATAGCTGTCAACAATTCTCTTTAAAGTTTCTTTCCGCTTTTTCATAAATAGTTTTGAAAGAGCACCTTGGTATCTTCTATTAATTTTTTTCAACTCATACGACTATATGGAGGCTTGCTATGAAAAAAAAGATTTATTTGTTAGCTGGTACATTATTTGTTCTTTCTCTTTGTTCATGCTCCATTCAAATTTTCACTGACGGCAAGCATCAGGAATCATCTTCTGCAACTACGAGCAGTTCTTCCAGTGAGGGTAATTCTTCTGAAGCTCCATCAACTCCAGAAATTTCCAACCGTTCGGACATTTCTATCAGCGACTCTACAGCGGATTCTCCGAGTGCAACTCCTGATGTAATTTCATCGTCTACATCTTCGTCTGACTCAAACGAATCTCCTTCCGACACGCAGGTTTCCCCCGACACTTATACTCTTACACGCTATGATTCTATTTATGACGTTCCTTATGCAAAATTAGATTATAAAAGTTATGTTGAGGAAGATGGAGATAGTGGTCATTACACTTTAACAAAAGATGGAATTCCTTGGGTGGGTACCCCTGGCACAGATCAATTTGGAGATATTTGCTTTAGCGATGGGCGCAATCTTTATATCCAATGCTTCTTGTCGTATAACGATACCTTGTCTACCGATTTCCGATGGTTCTGTGTAAACTTTAATCACTTTGATGATGAAGATTCTCATTTTTTGCCTGACGAGACAATGAACAAGCTTTTTACCGGAGCCGATGGCGAGACACTCTACACCGATGATGGTTATCAATACAAATTAAGTACTATGCCTTGGTGTCAAGATGGCACTTGCAAGAGATAGAAAATGTGCATATAATATGCCCTACTATTCTTTTATACACTAAATATCGTTCAAAGCGCCGATTTAATGACGCTTCTCTAAATATTTCTACGCAAAAACTCCCCGCTTGTTAGGTGTTCCACCTACAAGCGGGGAGTTTTCTACCTATTTGTATTTAGGCTTTAGTTAGGAATACGGATACGATCTACGCCCAGCGTCACATGGCTAGTCTGCATAGCTTCAAGAATAGTGACCCGACGGCCCTCCGTAGAGCCAGAATTGCTATTGTACGGATCAAGGACCTTAATGCCTGCAGTTGCCCAAGTGCCGCCACTTTCACCAGTCAGTTCATATGCAACGAACCAGTGCTGACGACTACCGGAGCCAACTGCATGACAGGCAACCGGAATATGATTCTTGACATAAGAGCGAATCTTCTCAATCGTTTGTGCCTCATTCAGGCTTGCCAGAGAAATGGCATCGCTGCAAGAGAAGTTATCCGGACCAGTCCAGTAGTAGCCATTGGTCTCATCATAGTAGTTCGCAAAATCAGAAATGGTGTAACTCTTATTTTTCTTCCACGATGCCAAGTCCACACCACAGCAAACCGCACAGCCATAATTGATAATCCAAGAACTATTTCCGGAATAATTCTGGTTTGCATTTACGGGCATCGTAATGGTGGTACTGCCACCCGTACTGCCGCCACCGCTGGACTGGGACGCGCAAAGCTGCCAAATCTGATTGTCTGCATTGGATGCATTTTCCCACGTCAGAGCAGCACCGCTCGAATTGGATGCCGGAGTCAGGTACAGGTTGTGGTTGATCATCTTGATGCGGTACAGATTATTAGCTGCGTCAACGGTCAAAAGGTCAATCAAAGCATCGTTAAAGTTGCCAGAGACCGGATAGAAGTCACAAACACTCCCTGCTTTGGTTCCGTAAATGTTCAGACCATACGCATTGTTGAGGTCAGAAAGCAGCTGGCAACCACCGCTGACCTTGTGAACTTTAAGGCGCTGATCAGCAGAACCTGCTGCCGTATACAGCGTAGCCTTCTGGTGAGATGCGATGCTGCCATTGCCATAGCGGTTCAGCCAAAAACTGCTGTTGCCGCGATACGGACGAAAATAGTAAGATTGCTCAAAAGTGTAAGCCATGATTTTTTCACTCCTTCATTGAATTTTGTCCTTGCACCTCGTCAGGTGCTTTTGTGAACGTTCACTAAGTAAAGAGATTACTGCACCAATTTTGTAAACCCTAAAATCAAAAAAATCAGAAACCATTTATCGTGTTCGCTTTATCTACCAGTTCCTGCAGCTTTCCGGAAAGATAGGGGCCGGGGCATGCTGTAGCAGCGTACATACTGTGCCAGGTCAGATTTTTACCCTTAACCAATTTTCCGAGGTCATTGCGGCGGGCAATATCCGCAACCAGTGTAACCAGCGTCTGGAACGTCGTATCCGAAACAGGCCACTCCGGTGCGCCACCACTATTAGATGTCTCAATTGTTACTGCGCGGCAGTTTGCTTCCCAGTTGCCGTTCGTCCATGCCACATCACTTTCATGGACATACTGTCCGATATTCGTTTCAGAAACACCGTAGTGGGACGATCCTTTTCGACCTTCGCGCTGCCAAAGTGCGCCCAACGCCTCAATCGTCAGAATACTGGCACAATGGTGAATCGTGATTTCGGAAATAGTGCCGCCCTGCGCTTTGCGGCTTTTAGTATAGTTGTCCTTGTAGGCTGGGATAAATTTGGTAACCAACTTTGAATCAGGCGTGTCAGAGTCAGCACCACTATCGCTACCATCGCTGCTGGTTCCGGGTTCAAGAATTGTAAACATCTGTTCTTTTTCGCCCGTGTAGGCCGCCCATTTCAGTGCTGTACCGTCCGCTGTTAAATAGGTATCCCGATCCCGCAGTTTAAGATAGTAGGTATCAGTCAGGCTCTCTACCTGTACCGCAGCTATAACCGTGTCGATATCGTCTGCCGTGTTCAGATGCCAAACAATGCAGTTGGCATTGCGCGTGTTGTAATTCAGCGCGTACCAGCCTTCACCACGCTGCAAAACGATTCGGACATTGCCATTACCGCCGTAATTTTCCAGCGCCCAGCGCTGATCGGGATTGTTGGTGCGGTTAAACAGGTTGACTGTTTCACCATTTTTTACAGTACCATCTTCGTGATTGCCCAGAACATTCACATACTTACCTGTTGCCACATTCTGCAGCTCATAGTAGTGGTTAAATTCGTATGCCATTTGTGATTCTCCTTTTTTACTTTTTGAGTGGCCGCTCAAAAAGTAAAGAGAGCAAATCCTGCAAAATGTAAATTGAGTTTACATTTTGCAGAATTTGCTCTCTTTTGATAATAAATCTTATAAAAGGAGAATCCGAAAGATATGCAAACAGATTCTGTCGAAAAGGCCGCCGGCATCGGCGCAATCGGCCTATGGGCCGCATTGCATGGATGGCTTGGCTGGCTTGTTGTTCTCTATGCCGTCTGTATGATGCTGGATTGGGTAACCGGCACTGTTCTTGCTATAAAAAATGGTGTTTGGAGTTCCCATAAAGCTAGGCAGGGGTTGTGGCATAAATGCGGAAGTATTATAATGATTTTTGTCAGTGTCTTGACAGATATCCTGCTTGGATTGACATTAAATCATATTTCCGGGCTCACGCTTCCGTTTAATTATGATATGCTGCTCACACCAATTGTTTTGTTTTGGTATATTGTATCCGAATTAGGCAGTATCCTTGAAAATGCCGAAAAGACGGGTGCTCCTATTCCCCCACTACTTAAAAATGTTCTCGAAAAGATGCGTGACAGTAACGATGATAAGAATACTCCCTCGCTATAGGCGTTCATTTTTTCATAAAACGCACAAATGCCCCTCGGCTTTTGAAACCGATGGGCATTTGTGCGTCGAGTGGTTTTGTTGATAATAGTGTTAGTACATGGGTTTTCCATGCGTAGACTTCTGTGTTAACCGTAACACTCCCGGAAACCTACGTCAACAAAGAAACAGTGAAATGGTTCTCTTTCAATTTCAATCATGTAGGTGCTATTTGAATGTGCAAAACGTCAGTGTTTTTGGCATTTTTTGTGCGTAACCAATTTTACGATTTTTATAGTCCTTCATTTTCCATTTATTTTCGATTCTGTTTTTGTACAATGTTGCAACAGCCGTCAAAAACGCTCTTGAATTTTATATTGTAAAATATTGCATTGCATCCACACGATTGCCGTCGATTCTTACTTCCAGATGCAAATGGTTACCTGTGACTCGCCCGGTGTGGCCGACGTAACCGATGACCTGCCCGGCCTGCACCTGCTGGCCGGTGGTGACGCAGATGGACGAGCAATGGGCATACAGCGTTTCCAGCCCGCCGCCGTGGTCGATTTGGATGTAGTAGCCGTAACTGCCGCCCCAGCTGTCAAGACCATTGGCAACGGTGACGGTTCCATCTGCGGCGGCAAGGATGGGCGTGCCCTCGGCACAGGCAATGTCGGTGCCGGTGTGGGAGCTTACCTCGCCGGTGATGGGGTCCACGCGGTGACCAAATTGAGAAGTAATCGTACCCGCGACAGGCAGCGGCCATTGCAGGGTGCCTGTCGGGATGCGGGTGCTGTCCGGGCTCATAAGTTCACCGCCGCCCTGCGCAAAGCCGCCGAGCAGTTCCGCCCACAGTTCCTCATACTGCGGGTCTTGCAGCAGTTGCAGGTAGGTGTTCTGGCGGGCGGTAAAATGGTAGTCTGCGGCCATTTCGTTAGGCGTTTTGTGGGTCAGTTCTATCACAAGGACAGTTTCGGTGATTTCTGTGGTGGTTGGGTTGCCGTCCTCGTCGGTGGTTTCTATGGTGGCAGTTTCCGGGTGGGTGGAGTAATCCACCGCATTCATCGCCCACATAGTTTCCCGCAGCTTATCCACCTGCTCCTCTGTCAGTACCGCCACCGGGGAGCCTTGCTCATTGCCAGACACATACGACGAAAAGACCGCCAAGACATCCTGCCAACGAATGTAGTACACGTCATCGTTGGCCGTAATGTCTTGGCGGTCATGCTGTACGGTATCGGAGATTTCTTCTAGCCTGTCGCGGTATTCTGCCGTCAGCGTTTCTACCGCTTGTTGCACGGTAATGGTATCCGCGCCGGGCGCATTGGCGGCAAAAAAGATACCATAGGCTGAGCCGGACACAAACGCCACAAGGCTGATGACGATTATAATACTAAGCGCCACACTGATGCCTGTGGCAATGGCCGCGACAAGGCTATGCAGGCTGGTGAGAAAGTGTCGTATGGCCGAGCGTACCGCCGCAACGGTCTTGCGGGTATTGCGAGCAGCTTTCTGTATGGCAAGCTGAACTTGATGGGTGCGGGTCTGCATCTGCGCTTGGGTTGTTATGCTCCGCACAGTTTCATTTGCGGCGGTTCGCAGTTGGCGCTGACCTTGGGTCACACCACGAATATCTTGTGGCGCGGTCTTGGCGGTGACGGCTTTTTCTTTTGCCCGCTGTCGGGGCAAAGCTGCCCCACAACGCGGACGTTGCTCTGCATCGGGCAGCGTGCCGCGCTCGGTCTGTTTCGGGCTGACATTGTGCTCACCGGCGGTGTGGGTGCGGGTTGTTTCGGTTTGTTCTGCAGCGCGGCGTTCGCGGTACTTTTCTATCTGCTTGAGGGCAAGCTTGCGGCCTTGCTCTACGGTGAAATCGGTGTTTTGCTTGATGGCAGAATAGGATGTATCTGTCAGCATCGCCGCAGTGTCTTGGGCTGTGGTATAGTTGCCTTCCCCCTGCGTAGAGATGCTTTCCCGCAGCTTGGTTCGGCTTTTCTCCTTGGCTTCTGTCCACGCCTTTTTCAGCGCAGCTTTCGGGATTTTCCCTGCAGCATTGCTTCTCGGCACACGCTTGGTTGGTTTTTCTTTTATCTCTTTCATGGCATCACCCCTGTCATAATTTCTTCAAAAGAAGTTTCAAAATCGTTCAAACGGCTTTTAAATTCTGCACACAAGTCTCCACTATAATAAGTCTCGTAATCAAAACAATCGTGGGAAACATCCCGCACCTACACACTGCGCCTTAGACCATGCCAGAGCAATCGCTCGGTCAAGGCCAGACAACAAATTGGGCTAAAGGGCCATTACATATAAAAAAGCAATGCTGTATCTTCCGATTCTGGACGATACAGCATTTTCTTTGCAATTATGAAAAGATGTTGCTATAATAGAATCATCTCTTTGAAACGCGAGGTTTCTCCCATGAATTTATATATCAGTGCCGCCGAGTATGACTACCACACCCTGCTGAAAGTGGCCGAGATGGCAGGGCTTGCCGGAATCATCGGCTTTCATGAAGCTGGGGACGGCTATCTGGTGACCTTCCCGCAGGGGGAAAATGTTCAGGCTCTGATAGATGACTATAAGGGACGGCTGCGGGATTTGGAAAACAATATTTGGCAGCATTAAAATAGGTCTATAAATTTGAAAAATGAAAGGGGCGAACAAACTCCGTAATGAAAAAATATCCATGTCCTTGTTGTGGATTTCTTACCTACAATGTCCCGGCAGATGAAGATTGTGGGTATATTTGTCCCGTTTGCTTTTGGGAGAATGACCCGTTCATCACTTCTGATAACGAGCCAAGCGACTCCAATCATGGAATAACACTAAAAGAAGCAAAATCCAATTTCTTGCAATTCGGTGCTTGTGTAAAAGAAATGCTACGCTATGTTCGACCACCGAGAGATGACGAAAAGGAAATATCATAGCGTCGAATTCAAGTTTGTAGCACCCCTGTGGACCGCTTCGGCGGTCCTCTATTTTTGTATTGCATGGCTTTACTCCTTTTTCTCGGACGGGTTAGTCGACATCAATTTATATAGCTTAGTGTTTCGGGGAAAAGAATTTGTGAAAGGCACGATGTTGCCCGCGCAGCGAATCAGCCCGCAGCCTGCGGGGACGTTGGTGACGTAGCCAAGCTGGTTGTCGGAGATGTTCAGCAACTTTGCCAGTTCAACGCGGTCGGTGGCGCTCTGGTTCAGCATCACCAGAAACTCCGAGTTAGCCAGCATCAGGCGGGCGGTGTCGGAGCGCAGCAGTTCGTCCACATTCTGCGTCAGCCCGGTCACAAGTCCGTTGTACTTGCGGATGCGTTTCCACAGCTTGTAGAAGAAATTAGCGCTGTACTCGTAGCGGAACAAAATGTAAAACTCATCGCAGAAAATCCACGTTCTGCGCCCCTTTTTCCAGTTCTGAATCACGCGGTTGTAAATCGCATCCAGCGTCACCAGCATACCCAGCGGCATAAGCTGTTCACCCAGTTCGCGGATGTCGTAGGCAATGATTCGCGCCTGCGTGTCCACGTTTGTATGCCGGGCAAAGGTGTTCAGTGTGCCGGTAATGAACAACTCGGACGAAAGCGCCAGCCCCTGTGCTTCGGGTTCCGGTTGCATCTGGAGCAGACGGTAAAAGTCCTGCAGCGTAGGCGGTGTGCCTTTATAGCCGTTGCGAATGTAGGGCAGGTACACCTGCTCGGTGCAGCGGCCGAGGATGGACTTTTCTTTCGCCGTCACCATGCCGTCACCGATCAGCTGCTCAAACAGTGACAGCACAAACTCGGATTTAGACACGATCGGGTTTCGCTCGTCACCGTAGGCACGGTCCATGTCCAGCGCATTGATGTGGGTGTCAGACGTGGCCGAAATGCGGATGACTTCACCGCCAAGGGCTTCGGTCAGATAGCCGAACTCCGACTCCGGGTCGAGAATGAGAATGTCATCCTCGGTGGAAAGCGCGATCTGCACGATTTCTTCCTTGGCGCTCATGCTCTTGCCGGAACCGGACACGCCCAAACGAAAACTGTTGCCGTTGAGCAGCAAGCGGCGGTCAGCCACAATCATGTTCTTGCTGACGGCGTTCTGCCCATAGTACAGACCGTTCGACTCCATGATTTCCTGTGCGCGGAACGGAATCAGCACGGCGGTGCTTTCGGTGGTAAGGGTTCGCAGGGCTTGGATTTTCCGCAGCCCATAGGGCAGCACCGTGTCCAGCCCGTCCTTCTGCTGCCAGCGCAGCGTGGAAAGCTGGCACAGGTGCTTACGCGCCGTGGAGTAGAGCGTTTCGGTGTCGCTGTCCAACTGTTCCTTGTTGTCTGCCAGATGCACCAGCGTCACCAGCCCGAACATCATCCGCTGGTCGCGGGTGGTCAGATCATCGAGCATCTCCTTGGTTTCCTTGCGCTGGAGTTCCATGTCGTAGGGAATCGTAGCTGTAAAATTGTTATTTGCATTCTGGCGGCGCTGCCAGTTGGCTACATTCGTTTCCACTCCCAGCAGTGTGCTTTGCAGCTGCCGGGCGGCTTCGTCTGTCGGCACCGGCAGGATGTCGATGGATAACATCAAGTCGCGGTCAAGGTCGCAGAGTTCCGACACAAAGCTGTCCTTGATGTAGCTGGCATAGTCCTGCAAATACAGCACCCGACCATAACGGGCATCCAGCTTGAAATGGTCGGCGGCAAATTCCATGCTGTCGGGGCAGAACCAATCCTTGAAATGCTGCCCGCGCTTGGCGTGTTCGTGGATGTTGAACTCTGCCGCAGCCTGTTCCCCGGCCTTGAAAAAGTCGCGGAAAATATGCAGTCGTTCGTTCAGTGTCAGTTCGGTTACCACCGAGGAAAGCTGGGCAAGGTGCGTCACCAGATCCGTGCCGACGCGGGCAAAGTAGCTGCGAGCCTCATCTGCATTGCGCTTTACCACGCTTACGGTCAGGTAGCGCTCCCGCACAATGCTGTTGCTGGTGCCGGTCACTTGGGCGGTCAGCATTTGATTGAACTCGTGGCGGTATTCGTCAAGACCGTCTGCCTTGTCAGGCAACAGGACGCTGCGCTCAAACTCGGCCTTGTTGATGCGGCGGTTGTAAATCGTGATTTTAGCCGATGCGCCGGAATCGAGAGCGTTCAGCAGTTCCGAGTAATCAAGGAACATACTGGTTTTGTCCTCTTTGCTGGCGATGGCGTAGTTAATGTCGGTGAACGACCATGTTTTGGAATACTGGTTGCCGACTTGGAAAATGCCATCTGCAAAAATGCGGCGGATGGGAATGGCGTCCTGCACACTGCGCGGAATACGGAACTTTTCGCGTTCCATCTTCTGCGCTTTTGACAGGGTTTTAATCAAACGGTTTCCTCGCTGTCATGGGTGTTTTTCTTCATAGGCAAACCTCTCTTTCGCTTTATGCCCGCACGGATGGCGGGCTGCATGGCTTCGTAGTAATAGCTGTCGGATTTGAACACGAGTTTCTTGGGGCAGAGGATTTCAGACTTGAACCATGCCCAAAGCACCTGTTCGGCGGTCATACCGTGGTAAGTAAAGAATCCACAGGCGGCAAAGGGTGTGGCACCCAAAATGCACATCCAGCCAATTTCATCGGTGCCGACATACGGCTGCAAGGCAAAGTAGATGCCCACTGCCACGCCGACCGCCAGCACCGAGCAAATAAACTGCCGCGTATTCAGCCCGAAAAAGATGTTTTCGTGATAGTCGCGGACTTCTTTCGGTATTTTGATTTCTATACTGCATTCCTTCCTTCTTTAATAAATAGGTTGAATATATCCTATAATTCGTGTATACTATACTCAAAGGAGGCGTTGAATTATGGTTATTAACACAGACAATCTTGTATCCATCACGGAGGCCAACCAGAATTTTTCCCGTGTAGCACGGATGGTTGATGAGAACGGCGCGGCGGTCATCTTAAAGAATAATGTCCCGCGTTATGTGCTAATGGAGTTCAGCCAAGTCGAGGACGAGCAACAGGCGAAAGACGAGGACATTCTCGAAATCTCCAAGCGTCTGATTGCCAAAAACAAGCAAGCCTATGAGGTACTTGCCAAATGAAAACGCTGAGCAAGGAACAGGTTTTAAGGCTGCATAATGCTCTGTTGGAGACATTTGGCGGTACTGCCGGCATCCGTGACGATGGTTTATTGGAATCTGCTTTGAATGCTCCTTTTGCTACATTCGGCGGGCAGTATCTATATCCATCCGTGCAGGCAAAGGCGGCACAGCTTGGATTTGGCTTAGTCTGCAATCACCCATTCGTGGATGGCAACAAGCGCATCGGCGCCCACGTTATGCTGGTTTTTCTGGCAATTAACGGAATTGAACTTGACTACACGCAGGAAGAACTGATTGACATTATTTTGCAAATTGCAAGCGGTCGTGCAAAGGCAGCGGATTTGCTGGAATGGATTCTCTATCATCAGGCGTAATATTTGCTGCGCACCATAATGGTGCGCAGCTTTTGCTTTACAACCCCATAATTTCTTTCACGATGCGGTCACAGCCCTTAATAGCTCCGACCAGCACCAGCAGGTTGAACGCCAGTTCCCCGACATAAGTCCATACAGCTGTTACAACGGATGCATCGGTGTCCACAGCGGGCGGGCTGGACGAAATAGCAGAAAAGATGATGCAGGACAAGGCAATCACCACACCCTGCAAGCAGACACCCGCATAACTGCGAATGAAGTTTTTGCCCACGCTGCTGGTGGGCTCCCCGGCAAACGTGGACAGCGGAATCGGTGCAATCGCAGCGTACATCCACAGGCTGAACATTCTGCCGTAGACGGTCAAAATCATGGTGAACGACAGCACCGTTATCAGTAACCCGCCGATAAGCGTGACCGCCCACAGGGGGATGGAATCCCAGAACCCCACGTTATTGATGGCGTCGATCAACTCCTGCGGCAGCGTCACGCTGCTCATCCCGGAGCTGCCCGATTGGGTGATGATGGTGGACACCATGCCTTGCACAATGGAGAACACCGCCAGCATCAATTCCAGCCCGTAGGTCACCGCGCCTTTTGCCAGTGCAAAGCGGATGAACAGCTTTAGGGCGTGTTCGGGCTTTTTGACTTCCACAAAGCTGCCGCAGGTTTTCATAACACCCACAGCAAAGAAAAGCACCAGCAGCCCATAGCCGATCGCCTGCAACGCGCCGTGGATGCCTGTCATCACGCCCCACACTTGGCCGCCCTTGAATGTCTGCGGGCTTTCGGTCAGCAGCGACCAAATCTCCGCCAGCTTGTCGTTCCATGTGGAGAGTGCGGCGTTTAAGTTGCTGACGATCCATGACTCACCCACAGGGCATCACCGCCTTTCCTCTTGGCGCAATCCTCACGCGGTGATGAGGTCGAGGATTTCCTTGGCGAACGTAATCACCAGCCCGCCGGCCAGCGTCAGGAAACCTTGGCTGCGCTGGCTGGGGTCATGGCTCTGCAAGGACAGGCCGACCTGCACGATGCCCCACCCCAGCAGGATAAGGCCCACCGCGCGGATCAGCGAAAAGATGAACGTGGAGAGGTTCTCCACGACCACCAGCGGGTCATCTGCGGCAAAGGCGGGCAGGGCAAAAACAATGCCGCACACCATGACGGCGTACAGCATAAACAGGCTGCGAGAAATTTTTACGGATTTTTTGTTGTTATTCAGCTTCATTTAGGCCTCCTAATTCTTTGTATGGTTGGCTTCATTTCTGCGGCTTCGGCGGGCAGAAAATCGTCCATATCCAGCAGTTCGTAATTGTCGGGTGCGCCGGGCAGATCGTCCCGCGCATTGTCGGCGGCGGTGTAGTCGTAAGGGGCTGCGCCGCCGTCCTCGGTGCAGCGGATGTTGGGATGCTTGAGCAGGTTATATTTGTAGTCCACCACCGGGCGCTCCCCTCGGATGAACAGGATGCATTTGCTGTTGTCCAGCAGCCGCACCTCGTCCGGGGTCATAAGATCGCGCCCGGATTGCTGGTGGTTGATGCTGTAACTGCCGCTGCGTCCCTTGCTTTGGTTATAGCTGGTGGTGGAGATGGTTTCCTTGCCCAGCAGTTCCGAAACATACTTGTGGGTTTCTTTCTCGGTGCCGCCGAGATAGAGAAACTCGTCGCACAGACCGACCAGCGATTCCCAATCGTCCTTGTACATGGCTTTGAGCTGCGCCATATTTTGCACGATGATGGAACAAAAAATAGCGCGGGAACGCATGGTTGCCAGCGCCGACAAAAAGGTGTCTTTCGGCAAGGAAATGTTCGCGTACTCGTCCATCAAGCAATGCACCGGCACAGGCAAGCGTCCTTTGTGTACGCGGTCTGCCTGTCGGTACAGCGTCTGGATAAGCTGGGTGTAAATCATGCCGACCAGATAATTGAGCGACTTGTCCGAGTCCGGTATGCAGCAGAACAGCGCAATTTTGCGCTCGCCCAATTCCTGCAAATGCAGCTCGTCCGTCATCGTCAGCTTGGCGATGGACGGCAGATTGAACGCGGCAAGGCGCACACCCACGCTGACCAAAATGGACTTGGCGGTCTTGCCAGCCGCTTGTTTGAAAATGCGGTACTGCTTACAAGCGATGCTGTCGGGTTCACGCATTTCCAAGCGCTCGAACAAGATGTCCAGCGGGGATTGGTAGTTGTCATCGTCCTCGTGGACTTCGGCGGCGGCTATCATCTCCATCACCATCGGGAAGTTTTGTTCTTCGGGCGGGGCCTCGTGCAGCAGGTACAACATAAGGGCTTGGAGCAGGGCGGTTTCGGATTTTTCCCAGAAGGGGTCGCTGCTTTTTGAATGTGATGGCGTTGTGTTTTCAATCAAATTGCTGATGAGGGAAAGCACATCTTTATCGTCCTGCACATAGACAAACGGGTTATAACAAAACGATGTGGCGGGATTTATGAGGTCAAAAACGATGACCTCATAGCCCTTTTGTTTTAGTAAATTGCCGGTCTTTCGCAAAATTTCTCCCTTGGGGTCCGTAATGACCATCGAGCAGGCACATTCCAGCACATTCGGCACACCGTAGGTACGCGTCTTGCCTGCGCCGGAGCCGCCAACAATCAGGATATTGGTGTTGTGCTTATGTTTGTAGCCATCTATGCCGATATGAAAATGCTGCGTCAGCAGCAGATTCGGTCCATACCGATCCATGTAAAACTTATTCAGCCGGAACACATCGCCCCAAGCCGCCGAGCCATGCTCCGCGCCGGGACGGGTGTTCTTCTGATCCGTCACGGCCACAATAACAGCTACCGCATAAACCACCGTAAACACCAGCAGAAAGCGCGGACTATCTCGGCTCCACGCCAACACAAACGGCTCTGCCAGTGCGCTGTTCAGCACATCCAACAGAGCCGTTATTTTCATGCCCGGCTGCCAGCGGCAAGCCACCGCCAGCGCCGCCCACCACACGATGGGCAGCGGCAGCAGCCAGACCCACCAAGGATTCTTTCTTCCCGGCGTGGTGGACTACCTTTCTTCGCCGCGATAGGGCAGGCGGTTTCTCTGTTCGGCATCCCACGCCAGCCGCTTCTTCCAAAGTTTGGGCAGAGTGCTGGCAATGTCAGGGCTTAGCTTTCCTTGCCGTGGTTGGGGCGTTTCCTCGCGGATACTTTCCCTCAGATAATCCCACTCCCACCTGCATGAAATGTGTTCCAGATAAAACTTATCGTAGCTGTCCAGCCCGCTGATGTCGATGTAGTGCTGTACTTCAAGGCCGAGCAGGTAGCGGTCAAATGCCTGTTCCTGCTTACGGTTCGGATAAAGCAGCACACGCATGATTTCGGCGTCCAGCGCTCCGGGGGCTTGCAGTAGTGCGGGGTATTTTCGGCGCAGTTCCTTGGCAATGCCCTCCTGCGCAAAATAGGTGGGCAATGCTCTGCCCACAAAAGCAAGACTTGTCAGGTACCCGCAATCCTCCCATTCAGTGTCGTCGAACGGAATCTTGAACTCAGCAAGCGCATCGGGGTCTTTCAGCGCCTGACGAAAGGCATACTGCCCTTGCAGAATCAGCCAATTTTTGAAATAGTCGAATCGGTCATCGGAGGTACCGCCGTTGATGATACAGGCCGCGGCAATCAACTGCGGACTGTTTGCTATCCTGCGGTATTCCTGCCATGCGCAGTCGAAGCCGACTAATTCATCCGGAGACTGTTTCAAAAGCTGCTTGTACAGTGATTCCCGCAGCGGTTCGGCTTCCAACGCCGGTGCTATGGCTCTGGCGTTGTTGATGACCTCCCAAAACTTATCTTTCGTCATAGGAATGTTCTCTTGCCAGTTCTGCATCTTCTTCACCAGAGCAGCAGCGGGGTGTGCGCGTGCAGCAACCGGGTCAGTGCATCATCCACGGCATCGGTGTACCCGCCCTCTGCCAAGCGCTGGGTGCGCAGTTGGTTGAGGGCTGCTTTTGCCAGCCGATACTCTGCCGCTGACATCGTCAGCTTACCTCCTGCGGGCAGATCGTTCACCCTCAGGATGAGCCGTCCCGTTTCTTCGGCACTGCCGCCGCGGGCGCGCTGGCCGTAGTAGACATCACCCAGCGCCCGGAGCAGGATGCTTTTGTTGGCACGGTCAAGTTTTACTTTGCGTTCTGTCATTGTTTTTGCACCTCCTGTTGCCTACAACATATCCCAAAAGCGCTGTCAAAGCTAGTCCGCATTTGAAAACAAACAGAAAACATTTACAGCACCTTTTCTTTGCGCCGGATTTTTACCGGCATCTTCGGCATACGGTCTTTGGGTGCCTCTGCCCGGTTTCGCAGGTAGGCAGTAATATCCCGCAGCTCCCTGCGCACGCTGGGGCGCTCACCCTTGGCCCGAAGCAGATCGGCGCGCGGCGACGGCGAGTTTGCAAAAGATTTGCTGCTGTCGGAGAAAGGCTCGGACGGACTGGCGTTCTCCGAGCCCTGCGGAAAACCCATGTTGAACTGTTCCTCGTCTGCGCCTACCTCAAAATCTACCGCACCGTCCTCGGTCTGGACGCGCTCGGTTTCCGGGGCAGACTCGCCGCGCTCCTGCTGCACAGTATCGATAAGTTCTGCCGTACCGGTGTCCACAACGGCCAGTTGCAGTTTGTCGATGATGCGATTAGCCTTGGATGCATCGTCCTGCAAAATAGCAATCTCAATGTGGTCGTGGTCCATCTTGTCGCGGATGGGGCAGAACAACAGGCCGTGGGATTTCGCGGCACGGGCAAAGTCATGCATACGGTCTTTGTCCACTGTGAAAAATTTCAATGGTCTCTGCTCTTTCAGCAGGCGGATAAGATGCGTTTTGCCGTGGGTCTTTTTGCTGTCATGCAACACACCTTGAGCAAAGATAAAAAAGTTTTTCGCAGCAGTGCCGGAGATTCGCAGCGCAAACTCCGCGCCCTCCAGCGAGTAGCGGACGACTTGATCCGCAGGTTCAGAGCCGTAATTCATCGGGCATCACCGGCCTTTCTTTGGGCGCGGGCAGGCGGCTGAACGAGTCCACGCCGGGGATGAGGGCAAGGCTGCGCCCGCAATCCCAATTCATGTGGATTTGTCCGGCATCGTCGATGAAATCCACCGTACCCATAGAGCCGGGCGGCACGGCCATCTCATCTTCCATGCAGCTGAGTTGCAGCCGCGTACCGGGTGGGTACTTGCGGCGCAGGTGTTCGATGTAGTCTTTGTTGGGGTACTTCATAGGCACCTTTCCTTTCTGGATTATAGTGTTAAATCAATATTGGGGCGGCGGTCATGCGCACGTTCCTGTTCGCGTTGTTGTTGCTCTGCGCGGTCACGGCGGGCTTCGGTAAGGTGCTGTTGTACTTCGATGGAATGTTCTGCAATTTTGCGGCAGAGGCGTTCCTCTTGGCGAAGCTGCTTTAAGGCTGCGTTGATTTGTTGGATGCGCGAGCTGTCCGGGTTCGTTTTGTACAGCGATTTTCTTTCTGCCATGAGTTGGACAATTTCACCCAGCTTGGTTTGGCGATAGGCTTCAAGCTGTGCTAACGTATCAATATTGTTTCGGGATAGGAACTCCATTTGCCGAATGCGCTGATCCAGCTTATAGGCATCCTGCCGCACGGCATAGCTGGGGCGGCGCGGCTTGCGAGGGAGCGCACCCAATTCGTATAGATAGCGATAATACAACGCCCGCAGCCCGGTCAGCTTGCGGCAAGGCTTCTTCCCGCTGCGCAGACGGCCATGTTTGATTGTTGGTGGATTTTCAACATAAGGGCGGTAGCTTCGTGGATACAGGATGCGTGTCTGAATCGCTTCGGGGGTATACCTCTTGCCCAGCGTTTTGAATCGAACAAAGCGCTCTTTTCCGGGTGGACGCAAAACGGGATACTTGCGCCCCATGCGGACTTCATAGCCTTTGCGTTCCAGCGCGTTAAGAAACTGCCGCCATGTAAGACTTTGTTGAATCGCTTCGTCCACATCCTGCCGAATAGCCGTGCGCCATGTTGGCTGACCGTTTTTCTCCGCCAACCACTCGGCGTAGGGCTTTGCCACATGGTTTGAGTTCTCGGTGTCGATGACCGACAGCTTATATTTCCGGCAAAGTTCATCTGACACTGCGCGGATTTCCGTCACATAGCTTTTATAGTTGCTGCGATACTTTTTGCCATCCACACGGCTGACCGAGTTCCAGACAATGTGGGAATGAATATGCCCGGTGTTCAGGTGTGTGCCGATGACATATTCATACCGTCCGCCCAGCACACGGTCTGCAAGTTCTTTTGCAATCCGGTGCGCAAGTTCCGGTGTGACCTCGCCTGCAGCAAAACTTTGTACAAGGTGGTATCCCTGCACACCGCCCAGCTTATGCCAGCGCTCCTTGGTTTGGCGCATATCGGCAAAGGCGGTTTCCAGCGTGCAGGCATACGAGCTTTCAAAGCAGGATTGCTCTGTTTTATCGCGGTTGGCGGCATAGTCGAGGGCGTCCTGCAAGGATACCGCCGTGGTCTTTTCTTTGTTCATCACATACTTCACCGCCCGATCCAGACGGCGGACAGGGATCACGGATGTGTAAGCCATATTTCATAGAGCCTCCTAGTAGTTTTCTTTTATCTCACGCCAGACTTCCTTGGCGATGCGCGTCATCTCGTCCACGCTCTGCTGCCCCGCCACGCCCGTGCTGTTGGCGCGATGCGCAAGCTGGTTGGCGTTGTTGCACAAACCGGAAATTTGCCGTACAAGTTCCGCATGGTGTGTGCAGGGGCGCGGATGGATTTCTTTGTCCAAGATAAGGGAGCGCAGGTATTCCTCGCGGGATAATCCACTTGTTTCGACCTGTTCACAAAGATGGCGGTACTCACGCTCGTTCAGCCGCAGCGGAATCACATGACCGCGTCTGCGCATAGCGGGGGTTTGGGGATCACCCCAAAGGTGCGTTTGGATATCCAAACGCTATGCTTGCCAAACACGACACCCCGCAAAACGAATCATGACACAAGGTCGTCGCCCTCCGAAACGGCTTTTTTCAAACCATCCAAGGTCGTGACAATGCGGTTGTATTTCTGTGCCAAACCAATCTGCGCGTTGGTGGTTGCGTCTTGATTTCGGCTGCAAACCACCAGCATCGGGCAGCGGAGCAGCTTATCCCGCACAATCGCGGTATATTCGCTGCGTTCCACGGCATCTTCCAGCACCAGATACTGGCTGTCCTGCAGCTTCGGGCAGACAGGCAGATAGCCCAGCAGGTACACCTCGCGGCAGTAATTGCGGAGATGCTTAGAGGTTGTGCCTTCGTTGGCACAGATAAAAGCCCAAGGTCGTTTCATTTTCGTGGTTCCTTTCTGAATTTCGGGAGTGAATCAGATTTGATTCACTTTTCGGTGTCTCTTGCAAAATAGTGAATCAGTTCTGATTCACTTCGGATTCAAGGGCAGTTTTCAGCCGTTCGGCGCTGCGCCGGAAGTAGGCGTCGGACATTTCGATGCCAACAGCCTCATAACCTTCCTGCACAGCGGCCAGCACGGTGGTGCCTGCCCCGGCAAAGGGGTCAAGGATGCGCCCACCCGGTTCGCAGATCTGCACCACATCCCGCATGAGCTGCAAGGGTTTCTCGGTGACATGGATGCGATTCTGCGGATTCGGGTAACGGAACACGCCCGGTAAGCACCCAACATTTCGCTCAAGCGGCATCTTGCCGTTGGAACCCCACACAATGTATTCCGACTGCTGGCGGAAGCGGCCTTTCTGCGGGCGGCTGGCGACCTTATCCCACACAGCCACACCGCGCCATGTCCAGCCTGCCCACTGCAAGGCCAGCGTCATGGCGGGCAGCTGCCGCCAATCAATGAACAGGCATACGGGCGCGCCGAGCTTGGCCGCGCGGCGGGCATCCTGCAGCCATGCTGCCGTCCAGAACATCCAACTCAGCTGATCCATCTGGTCGGAATCAAAATCGGGCAGAGCCTTTTCCTTGCTCATGCTACTGTACTTTTCATTGGTGCTGCGGTTCTTGGTGGTCTGGCTGCTGCCGCCGCTGGCGTAGGGCGGGTCGGTGATGATGGCATCGAAGCTGTTCGGTTCAAACTTGCGGATGATTTGCAAAGAGTCTCCGTGCAGAATCGACCAGTGGTCGCTGCCGCAGTGTTCGGGTATCTGGAAATTAGGGTTGAAAATGTTGAGTTTTTCGGGAGTGTTCGTCAAAGGCATCTTCCTTTCGTTTTATCGTTCAAATTCGTGGTTTCGAGGTTCTTTCGGAGGCGGGGTTCGGCTTGCTGCCCGCACGGAAACGCGGTCATCTTCGAGTACAAAGCAATCCTGCGTCCTGTTGTCGAGCTTGGTGCCGGGCAGGACAACCGCATCGCCGCGGCAGACTACGTTGCCGGAGATTTCTCCGTATACGCGGGCGTTGCCGTCGATAATCGGGGCGCATAACGTCTGCTCATCCTGCCGGATCACGGCAAAACCGCAGACACAACTTTTGCCCATAACGACCCCGCCGCAGACGATGGCATCATCCTGCACGGTTGCCTCGCCTGTCACAGCGGCGTTTTTTCCAACATAGGCACAGCCTTTTGCAACGGCGTGATCCGTGAGGATGGCATCACCGCAGACAACTGCGTTCTTGCAAGCAATGGCATCTTCCTCAATCCATGCAAGCCCGGTCTGGTCGAGATTGTCATAGCTTTCTACATAACCGCCGAGCATCCCGGCTAAGATTTCCTCGGTCAAGTCCTGTGTGGCACGGATACGGTGCAGGTTGGGATTGTCCGGGTGGGCGATGTCGGTAATCTCGTATTTCTTCATCTGGCATCTCCACGGTCACGTTTGGCGGGCACTTTGGTTTTGGACGACAGTTCGGTTTCGACGTACTCGGAGACGATATTGAGCGCAGCCTCATAGCTGAGACTGCCCATGACGCGGTTCTGCATTTCTTTGGCTTTATCAGCCTGCCCGCTGTCTTTCAGCAAGCGGGAGGCGCGGCCCATGATGGCGAAGATATTTCCGTCATACCCCGCCAGCTGCATTTTCGGTTTCTTGGGACGGTTCAGCAGTTTGTTGAATTCGGTCATGTCCGGAACATCTCGTTTTAGTTCAAAGTCGTGATCCTGCCAGAAATGAACGCACAGCTTGCCGTCGCCAACGTCGATTTCGCGTTGCTCGAAGCCCTCGCCCCAGCCGTCACTGTATTGGCCGGAAATGTAAGAACAGAATTTGGCCTGTTCTTCGTCCGTCAGCGGCGCATCCGTATCGACCCACAGGGAGCCGACCAGTTCACCGTTCACCTCATCCACATTCGGAACAGCGCGAACGACTTTGCGGCGGACGGAATCGTCCTCGCGGTAATACCGCATCAGGTCACCGTAAAAGTCTTTGACATCCTCGTGGATGGCATCGCGGATAATATCGCGGTAGCCGGTCAGTTCCTCGCCGGTGTAAGGGATGCCCTCGTACTCGTTGTAGCTGTCGCCCAAATCCTCTGTGTCATTCGGGAAGAAATCGGCGGTCAAGGGAGAATAGAATTTCATCTGCATAGGCATTTACCTCTTTCCGCCGCACAGGTCGTGGTCAATCTGTGCGGCATAGTAGTTTTCTATCGTCAGCGGTGCATTGTAGAGCACCGCCAGTAAGTATTGCTTGATGTTTCGGATACGAGGTGGGTTGTCTTTCAGGCAGTCAAGAACGTATTGGATGTGCGGGGCTTCAAGTTTAAGAAAGCGCGACCTCACAACCTCGGCGGGCATATCCTCACCCGAAATGCGGATAGCAGCCCGTTTCGAACAAATCGTATCCAGCATCAACTCCACCAGTTCATCCAATCGCATCGTATCCATCGGATTGTTCTGCGCCAGTATCGGATACTCTATGTTCCGCAGCAGCAGGGCGCGGTATTCTGCTCGGTAGCCCGTTGAGTGGATTTGATTAGATACGTTATTACTTATTTCGTTATTACTTTGTTTAGTATTTAATTGTGCGGGATTTTCCTGTGCAGGTTTTGCCGTATCCGGTTTTGCCTGTACAGGCTTTTCCCATTCAGGTTTTTCCTGTGTAGGCTCATCCTGAACGGGCTTTTCCGGTTCAGGTCTCTGGGGCTGTTCAAATACCATATACTCCATGCCGCGCACCTTACCGCTCATATCCCGGATACGGCGGCGGACGATGTACCCGGCAGCTTCTAGTTCCCGGACGGTGGCGCAGATACCATCCACACCCTCTTTGCAGATAGAGGCAAGCCCTCTGGTGGTGTAGTCCCAGCTATCCGGCAGGGATAGCATCAAGGATAGCAGCCCTTTTGCCTTGAGGGTGAGCGTTTTATCATTCAGATGATAATTAGACATAACGGTATAATTTTGCGTTTTCTGTACACGAAACACAGCCATAACGGTTACCTCCCATGAGCCCTAAGTGGGCGAACGATTTCTTACTTTCATGTTGATTTCTCTCTATCGGCAGACTGCCGCGCGGTGGACGGCGGTTCTTGCCATTAGGTTGTTTTTTGCCATATCAGCGTAATCTCCATTCTCGATATCGGGCGGTAGGTCGAACACGGTGTATTTTTCACGATAAATGTTTTGGATGCAGACACTTGCCATGCGCCCCTTGGCATCGTTGTCCAGCCGCAGTTCTATGGTGGTGATTTCCGGGTGCTGGCGCAGGAACTCCTGCAAGGCCAGCGGCTTCTTGCCAGAGGATGAGATACCGCCCAGCGACAGCCGGTATTTTTCCGCAGCATCCCCGCAGAGCGTCATCTCTGCCATCGCATCAATGGCGGCTTCAAACACCGCCACCGTCGTGCTGGGGTGTACAGGTGGGATACAAAATCCGTACTGTTTCTGACTGCCCGGTGCTTCGCGCTTGAATGGCTTTCCGTAGTCATAAATACCGCGCAGCGCCGCATATTTCGGCACACCCTGCGCATCTTTGCCCAAGAAAACACAGTTGTGATATTCTGCACTTTCGTACAGAATTTTTCTCGCAATACAGTATCGGATAGTGGGCAGAGAAACGCCTCTCGCCAGCAGATACCGCGTTACACGGTCATTATTCGGTGCTTTCCGTGGGAGTTTAAACGGCGGACGCTCTCGCTCTACCGCTTCATGCTGCACGGGGATGTACGTCGGGCTTTCTTCGCACAGCAGTTGTACCGCTTCGACAAACGGCACACCCTCGACACAGGTCAGATACTTTAAGGCAGATTTACCGCCGATGTCACGGCTTTTCCAATGCCAAACACTGGATTCTCCGTTGATTTTGAAACTGTCGTGTTCAGCAAGCTGAAATTCGCCCCGCGCACTGCTTTTTACCAGCGAACCGGGGCGGTACCGCCGCAGAAACTCAATCGCCGTCATCTGATTGGCGGCATTGATTTGCTCTTTACTTACGCGGGGCAATTACTTAACGTAGGCGGCGAGAATGCTCATCTTTTCGATATTCTCCCACGGGAAATCCTCGCGCCCAAAGTGACCACCCGCCGCCGTGCGGGAGTAGATAGGGTTCAGCAGATTCAACTGCTTGATGATGCCCGCAGGGGTCAGGTCATACGCCTTGCGCACCGCTGCAGCCAGACAGTCATCCTCACAGATGCCGGTGCCGAAGGTGTTCACATCCACCATAACGGGGTCTTTTTCCCCGATGGCATACGCCAGCGTGACCTGACAACGGTTTGCGAGATCAGCCGCAACGATGTTCTTGGCGATATACCGTGCCATGTACGCACCGCTGCGGTCCACCTTGGTAGCGTCTTTGCCGCTGAACGCACCGCCGCCGTGGGGCGCAAACGTGCCGTAGCTGTCCACCATGAGTTTGCGCCCGGTCAGACCGGTGTCGGCATCCGGGCCGCCCTGCACAAACTTGCCGCTGGGATTCAAGATAATCTCTACGTCATCGGCGGGCATACCGTCAAAGGCCAGCGGGAACACGTATTCATTCAACTGCGCAGCCAGCTTATGGATGTCGGTATCTTCTTTGTGCTGCACAGAGACGACCACTGTGGTAATGCGCACGGGCGTATCGCCGTTGTATTCCATTGTGACCTGCACTTTACCGTCCGGCCCGATGTCCGGGATGATGCCGGTCATGCGGGAAATCTCCAGCAGCGTCACAAGGCGCTGAGCGGCAACCACCGGCATGGGCAGGTATTCGGGTGTTTCGTCGCAGGCGTAGCCGACCATAACGCCCTGATCTCCCGCACCGAGTGTGTCCTCGTCGTCATCTTCTGTCAGTTCGGGTTCCACTGCACCCGCGATGTCGGGGCTTTGGTCGTGGATATAGCAATCGATTTGATAGCCTTTCGGGTCATACCCCACATCCCGCAGGGTGTCGCGGACGATGTTGAACACGTCAGGCTTTGCCGTAGTTGTGATTTCGCCCGCGACAATAATGTGGCCGCGTGTAGCCATGACCTCACAGGCCACGCGACTGGCGGGATCGTGTTTTAGGCACTCGTCCAGCACGCTGTCGGCAATGAGGTCACACAGCTTGTCGGGATGACCGCGCATGACAGATTCGGCGGTGTAAAAGCGCGGATGCTCATTTTCTTTCATGGTTTCGTTGTTATCAAAAATATCGTTCATGTGTGTTTTCTCCTTTTTATGGGTGATATTCGGACATAAGAAAAAGCCCGCAGGCGGACTGCGGGCTAAGGTTGGATAAGTCATATCAGCGCTCCGGGGATTCTTTTGTTTTGGGATGTTGAGCCATAATTCGGGCATATTCTTCCGGCGTGGTGTGCTCCACGCACAATGTTTTCCCCAGCAGATAAAATAACTGCGGGTCGTGGTACATTTCCTCGTAGTGTTTTATCTGCCGCGGGGTGAGATCGGTAAAATCATCTTGAGTAAGTCCGCAGATGAAAAAAGTTCCGTGGATGATGTCATAGTCGCCCAGCATACGGTTCAGCGGCAGATTCATGGCGATGCCGTCGTCGTTACAGACGTTATGTGGTGCACCACATAACGTCTGTAATGAGTAGTTCCTACAAA
>ENA-UOOA01001555-UOOA01001555.1-human-gut-metagenome-genome-assembly--contig:-P61old-NODE-1555-length-36388-cov-32.207497_pt1 | contig 36388 bp, 28 predicted proteins | sample MGYA00242467_ERZ724014 | MGnify/ENA metagenome assembly ERZ724014 | reverse complement strand
GGATGATCTCGCGGATGGAGCTTTCGCCGGCCAGCAGCATGACCATGCGGTCCACGCCCGGGGCGATGCCTGCATGGGGAGGCGCACCGTAGCAGAAGGCGTTGTACATGGCGGGGAACTTCTTTTTCACATCCTCCTCGCCCAGGCGCACCAGCTCGAAGGCCTTGATCATGATCTCGGGGTCGTGGTTACGGACGGCGCCGGAGCTGAGCTCCACGCCGTTGCACACCAGGTCGTACTGGTTGGCGTAGATGTCCAGCGGGTCGATCTCGCCGCGCTCGGCCTTCAGCAGGATATCCATGCCGCCGTTGGGCATGGAGAACGGGTTGTGGCAGAACTCCAGCTCGCCGGACTCGTCGCCGATCTCGTACATGGGGAAGTCCACGATCCAGCAGAACTCATAGCGCTCCTTGTCGAAGTGGTTTTCGCAGGCGGCGCCGAAGGTCTTGATGAGCACGCCCACGGACTTGGTGGCGTATTGGCCTGCGGTTGCCAGCACCAGGGTGCCCGGCTTCAGGTCGATGATCTTGCCCAGCTCGGCCTCCACCGGGGCGACGAACTTGGCGATGCCGCCGGCCAGCTGGCCGTTTTCGTCCACCTTGAACCAGTAGGCCTTGCTGCCGGACTGGACCTCGCAGTCGGTCAGCAGCTTCTCCACCTGCTTGCGGGTCAGGGCGCAGTCGCTGATGGGCACCATCTTTACGGTCTGGCCCTTGAAGGCCTCGAACTCGCTGGCGACGAACAACTCGCTGACGTTTTTGCAGGTCAGGTCGATACGCAGATCGGGCTTATCGGAGCCGTAGGTCTCCATGGCGGTGTTGTAGGGGATGCGGCGGAAGGGGGCGGAGGAGGCCACGTTGTAGGTGCCGAACTTGGCGAAGATGGGGGGCAGCACGTCCTCCAGCACGGCGAAGATGTCGTCCTGGGTGGCGAAGGCCATCTCCATATCCAGCTGATAGAACTCGCCGGGGCTGCGGTCGCCGCGGGCATCCTCGTCGCGGAAGCAGGGGGCGATCTGGAAATAGCGGTCGAAGCCGGAGGTCATCAGCAGCTGCTTGAACTGCTGGGGCGCCTGGGGCAGGGCGTAGAACTTGCCGGGGTGCTTGCGGGCGGGCACCAGATAGTCGCGGGCGCCCTCGGGGGAGCTGGCGGTCAGGATGGGGGTGGTGATCTCCAGGAAGCCGTGCTCCATCATGGCGGCGCGCAGGGCGGCCACCACCTGGCAGCGCAGGATGATGTTCTGCTTGACCGCCGGGTTACGCAGGTCCAGATAGCGGTACTTCAGCCGCTGGGTCTCGTCGGCCTCGCGGCTGCGGTTGATCTCGAAGGGCAGGGCGTTATAGCGGCAGCGGCCCAGCACCTCGATCTTGGTGGGGACCACCTCGATCTCGCCGGTGGGCAGCTTGGGGTTCTTGCTGGCGCGCTCGCGGACGGTGCCCTCCACGCTGATGGTGGACTCCTTGTTCAGGCCCTTGATGACCTTCAGGTCGGCCTCGTCCTCCACCACCACCTGGGTGGTGCCGTAGAAGTCACGCAGCACCACGAAGGCCAGGCTGCCGCCTACCTCGCGGACATTCTCCATCCAGCCCACGATCTTCACGGACTTGCCCACATCGGCCAGCCGCAGCGCATTGCAGGTATGTGTACGCATCTGCATCATTGTTGTTTTCCTCCCATTTATGATTGTGTTTTGTATAACCTTATTGAATTATTACGGATTGTTTATCAAAAACGCCGCCCCCTACACCTGTCTGCCGGAAATGATTTGCGCCGTAGGGTAAGGCGCTTACTTCTCCACGATGACCTTGCCCTTGTTCCTCTCGGCCAGACCGTCGCGCACCCGCGCCAGGGTGGCGGCAAAGTCCAGGGTGGTTTGCTCGCCGCTGGTCATATCCTTGCAGGCGATGACGTTGTTTTTCACCTCGTCCTCGCCCAGGAACACCACATAGGGCACGCCGGTCTTGTCGGCGTAGTTCATCTTGGCCTTGAACTTTTTTTGCTCGGTGTACAGCTGGGTCCGCACGCCGGCGTCCCGCAGCTTTGTGGCCAGTGTGACGGCGGCGGACAGGTCCTCGGTCATGGGCAGGATCAGCACATCCGCCGGAGCGGTGGGCAGATCGCCGTTGAGCATTCCCTGCTCGCCCAGCACGTAGAACAGCCGGGTCAGGCCGATGGAGATGCCCACGCCGGGCAGCTGCTTGTCGGTGTAGTATTCCGCCAGGTTGTCATACCGGCCGCCGGAGCAGACGGAGCCGATCTCCGGGTGGTCCAGCAGCGCCGTCTCGTACACGGTGCCGGTGTAGTAATCCAGACCCCGGGCAATGGTCAGGTCCACGGCAAAGTTCTCCTCCGGCACGCCGAAGGCGGACAGGTATTTCACTACGGTTTTCAGCTGGTCCAGGCCCTCGTCAAACGTCTCGTTCCGGCCGGCGTAGCCCTCCAGGGCGGAGAGTACCTGATCGTTGCTGCCGGTGATGGCGATGAATTTCAGGATCTCGTCGGCGCTTTCGGCGGACACGCCTACCTCGTCGGTCAGCAGGGTACGGACCTTCTCCGCGCCGATCTTGTCCAGCTTGTCCACGGTACGCATGATGTCGCCGGCCTTGTCGGTCAGGCCCAGCATGGCATAAAAGCCGTTGAGGACCTTACGGTTGTTCACCCGGATGCAGAAGCGCCTGAGCCCCAGCTCACTGAACGCACGGTAGATGATGGCGGGCATCTCGGCCTCGTTGGTGATGTCCAGCTTGCCGTCGCCGATTACGTCGATATCCGCCTGATAGAACTCACGGAAGCGGCCGCGCTGGGCGCGCTCGCCCCGGTAGACCTTGCCGATCTGGTAGCGGCGGAAGGGGAAGGACAGGTCGTTGTAGTGCAGGGCCACATACTTGGCCAGCGGCACCGTCAGGTCAAACCGCAGGGCCAGGTCGGCGTCGCCCTTGTTGAAGCGGTAGATCTGCTTCTCCGTTTCGCCGCCGCCCTTGGCCAGCAGCACCTCCGCCGCCTCGATCACCGGGGTGTCCAGCGGGGTGAAGCCGTACAGGGAATAGGTGCGGCGCAGGATGTCCATCATGCGCTCCATCTGCTGCTGCGGCTTGGGCAGCAGCTCCATAAAGCCGGACAGGGTCCGGGGGGTCATCTCAGCCATTTTCCGTCTCTCCTTTATCTTCGGTGGTTTCGTTTTGCTCGTTTGTCTCCGGCAGCTCCTCCGCGCCGGACGTTAGCGTGTGGGCGGCGGCCTCGCGGGCGGCCTCGGCCTCCGCCTCGTGCTTCAGCTCCCAGGCGACCTCGCGGTAGATATCATCCAGGGCCCGACCCTTCTTCACGCCGATGCGCTGGCCGATGACACCGCCGACTATGGCCAGCGCCAGGCCTACGTACCACAGCCCCGGCACAATGACGGGCAGCAGCAGGCCCGCCAGCGCGCCGAACCAGACACCCAGCTCCTCATAGTGGCCCCGGACGGCGTGGTAGGCACCTTTTTTCTCCCGGAGGTGCGTCATGCGCTTCAGCTGCGCCAGGCACATTCCGACCCGCAGCAGCGCCAGCGCCGTCAGCGGGATGAAGATGTCCCGCACGTGGTTGTTGATGAAGTCCAAAACAGCCTGCATAGCGTTCTCCTTTGTGTTTGTGTCGGCGGCGCGGACGAAAAAACGCTCCCGTCCCTGCATTGGGACGAGAGCGTAAAACACTTCGTGGTGCCACCCAAATTCGGCCTTGCGGCCCTTTTTGCTCCTGTTACGGGGAGCGCGCCGTGGATGTTTCCATCCCCGCTAACTCGCTGTCTTCACCTGTGCCTTGCCGCGGTGCACTTTCAGCCGATGGCGCACCTCTCTTGCAGCGGCGGTGTACAGGCTACTCCTGCGAGGTCTGCACGGTTATCCCTTATTGTATGCGATTTGTCGATGGTTGTCAAGCCGTAAAGGGCTTGTTCTTGGGGTTGACGATGTCACGCCAGTCCAGGTCGCCCCGGTCCAGACCCAGCACCAGCATCTCGGCGGTGGCCAGGTTGCTGGCAAAGGGCACGTTGTTCTGGTCGCACAGGCGGGAAATATACGTGATGTCTGCGTCCGGCGTTTTCTGGTTGGGGTCACCGAAGCACAGCACCATATCGATCTCATTATAGGCGATGCGGGCGGCGATCTGCTGTCCGCCGCCGTGGGCGAAGGACAGGAAGCGGTGTATGGTCAGCCCGGTAGCGTCGGCGATCTGCTGGCCGGTGCGGGCGGTGGCGCAGAGGGTGTGCTTGGCCAGGATGCCGCAGTAGGCGGTGCAGAACTGGACCATCAGCTCTTTCCGGTTGTCGTGTGCCATCAATGCAATATTCATGGAGGGCTCCTTTCCTTATATCTTCATCAGCGGGGTTTTCTGCCCCATGATGCGTTTCGCAATGTTTTCATAGGCCCGGGCGGCGTAGTAGTTCTGCTCCCGCAGCACCAGTCCGCGGTTCAGGCAGTAGGGGACGTCCGGGTCCTCCGGTATCACGCCCAGCAGCGGCAGGCCCGCCGCGTCGATGGCGTCGTCGATGGTGGTGTGCAGCTGACGCAGCACCTTTTTGGACACGCGCCCCACCACCAGATGCACCGTCCCGCTGGGAAAGGCGGACAGCTCTGCGGCGGTGCGCTGGGCGTCCCGCATGGCGGACACGTCCGTGGTGGTGATGACGATCACCTGGTCGGCCATGCACGCTGCCATCTGGAAGCCCTGGCCCAGTCCGGCGGGCGCGTCGATCAGGCACCAGTCGTAGCTTTCCCGTATCTCACGCGCCAGCGCCTGCAGCTTCGGAACCGACAGGGACAGCGGACGGTCGGCCATGGGTGCGGTCAGCAGGGAGAGGGAGGGGTATCGCTCATGGGGCACCGCCGCCTCATGCAGGGTGCAGCGGCCCTCCAGCACGTCGGAGAAGTCCATCAGCGCCCGGTCGCTGAGCCCCAGCGCCAGATCCAGGTTCCGCAGGGTGATGTCACAGTCCAGGCACAGCACCCGCTGCCCCATGTGGGCCAGTGACAGCGCCACGTTGGCGGTGAAGGTGGTCTTGCCGGTGCCGCCCTTGCCGGACGCCACGGCGATGATCTTGCCCATGGACTTCCTCCTTTCGTGGGCCGCTTATACCAGCGGCGCTTTTTTGATCCGGGCAAAGGCCCGGGGAAATTGCTTCGGTGTGTGCTGTGTTTTTTCGATGGATACGATGCGGTGCACCACGTCCGTCTCCGGCACGGTGTAGTCCGTGACGCCGGAGAGCTGTCCGCCCAGCTGGGCGATGGCGCTGCGGGCCTGACGTATCTCCTCGTCGGTGGAGACGGATTTCATGGCGGCGAACTGTCCGCCTACCTTTACCAGCGGCAGCGTCAGCTCACACAGCACGTTCAGCTGAGCCACGGCACGGGAGGCCGCCAGATCGAACTGCTCCCGGTGCTGCGCGGCGAATTCCTCCGCCCGGGCGTGAACGCAGGTCACATTTTTCAACTCCAGGTCCGTCTGGACCTCCTTCAGGAAGTCCACCCGCTTGCCCAGACTGTCCAGCAGCGTGAAGCGGGCGTCCGGCGTCAAGATCGCCAGCACCATGCCGGGAAAGCCTGCGCCGGTGCCTACGTCGATGACGCGCTTGCCGGACAGATCCAGCTGCGCCGCCAGCGCCGCGCAGTCCAGCAGGTGCAGGGTGGCAACGTCATGGGGAACGGTGATGGCTGTGAGGTTCATGACCTTGTTCTTTTCCAGCAGCAGTTCGGCGTAGCGCGCCAGCTTGTCCGCGGCGGCGGGGTCCAGGTCCAGGGCCGTCAGGCCGGCGGTCAGGAGGTCCCTCATTTCTGCTGCTCTTTCAGCAGGTCGCGGATCTCGGTGAGCAGCTCCTCGCTGGTGGGAGCCGGTTCTTCCTCCTCCTGCGGCTCCTCGTCCTTTTTGCCCAGCTTGTGCAGCTGGTTGATGGTCTTGACCATCAGGAAGATGACGAAGGCCACCAGAACAAAGTCAATGACCGTGCTCAGAAACGTGCCGATGCCCAGGGTAACGGCCTCGGTGACCACCTGGCCTGCCTCGTCCAGCACCTCCGGCTTCAGCACGATATTCAGCTGTCCCAGATCCACGCCGCCGATGAGCAGGCCGATCAGGGGCATGAACACATCGTTCACCAGAGAGGTGGTGATCTTACCGAACGCGGTACCGATGATCACGCCGACGGCCATGTCCATTACGTTGCCGCGCATGGCGAATTCCTTGAATTCCGCAAAAAACTTCTTCATGTGTAAAAGCTCCTATACTAAAAGTATAATTACGGATAATTATTACGATACGCTATCAGTGCAGCGGTGCCAGGCGCTCCTTGCCGCCCATGTAGGGCTGCAGCGCCTTGGGTACCAGCACGGAGCCGTCCGCCTGCAGGTTGTTCTCCAGCAGGGCGATCAGCATACGGGGCGGGGCCACCACGGTGTTGTTCAGGGTGTGGGGCAGGTACAGCTTGCCGTCCTCGCCGCGGACGCGGATCTTCAGGCGGCGGGCCTGGGCGTCGCCCAGGTTGGAGCAGGAGCACACCTCGAAGTACTTTTGCTGCCGGGGGGACCAGGCCTCGATGTCGCAGGACTTGCACTTCAGGTCCGCCAGGTCGCCGGAGCAGCACTCCAGCTGCCGCACAGGGATATCCAGGCTGCGGAACAGCTCCACGGAGTAGCGCCACATCTTCTCGTACCAGGCCTTGGAGTCCTCGGGCTTGCAGACCACGATCATCTCCTGCTTTTCGAACTGGTGGATGCGGTATACACCGCGCTCCTCGATGCCGTGGGCGCCCTTTTCCTTGCGGAAGCAGGGGGAGTAGGAGGTCAGCGTCTGGGGCAGCTTGTCCTCCGGCAGGATCTGATCGATGAACTTGCCGATCATGGAGTGCTCGCTGGTGCCGATCAGGTACAGGTCCTCACCCTCGATCTTGTACATCATGGCGTCCATGTCCGTCTGGCTCATCACGCCCTCCACCACGTTGCCGTGGATCATAAACGGCGGAATGCAGTAGGTGAAGCCCTTGTCGATCATAAAGTCACGGCCATAGGCGGTGACGGCGGAGTGCAGCCGCGCGATGTCGCCCATCAGGTAATAGAAGCCGTTGCCGGATACACGGGCGGCAGCGTCCATATCCACGCCGTCGAAGCGCTCCATGATCTCCGTGTGGTAGGGGATGGGGAAGTCCGGGGTCTTGGGATCGCCGAAGCGCTCCACCTCTACGTTGCAGCTGTCGTCCGGACCGATGGGCACGGACTCGTCGATCATCTGGGGGATGACCAGCAGCAGCTTGTTCATGGCGGCCTCGGCGTTGGCCTTCTTCTCCTCCAGACGGGTCATGCGCTCGGCGTTGGCCTTTACGGCGGCGTTGTTGGCATCGATCTCCGCCTGAAGGGCGGCCTTCTCCGCCTCGTCGGCGCACTTTTTCAGCCTGCCGAACAGGGGACCGTTGGCCTTGGAGATCTTGTTGCGCTCGGCCTTCAGGGCCTCGCCCTCGTTGATGGCCTCGCGGCGCTCGCTGTCCAGGGCGATGACCTCGTCCACCAGGGGCAGCTTGGCGTTCTGGAACTTCTTGCGGATATTCTCCTTTACCAGGTCCGGGTTCTCCCGGATAAACTTGATGTCAAGCATATTCTATACCTCTATTCGATGATGTTTCACGTGAAACGCTTATCGCTTTCCCAGCTTCTCCAGGGCCTCCAGCAGGGCGTTCAGGTCCTCGGTGCCGTAGTATTCCAGCTCGATGCGGCCCTTCTTTTTGCCGTTGACGATGCGGCAGGGGCGGCCCAGCTTTTCGCCCAGCTCACGGGCGGCCTCCTCAACATAATTGACGGAAAGCGCGTCCTTTTGGGGCTTTTCTTTTTTCTCGGCGGTGAGTTTTTTCACCAGCAGCTCCGTCTGGCGGACGGAGAGGGCGTCCTTGACCACCGTCTCCGCGGCGGCCTGCTGTTGTTTGCTGCCCAGCGCCAACAGGGCGCGGGCGTGTCCGGCGGACAGCCGTCCGTCCTCCACCATGGCCCGCACCGACTCGGTCAGCCCCAGCAGGCGCAGGGCGTTGGCCACGGTGGGGCGGGACTTTCCCACCCGCTGGGCACATTCGTCCTGGGTCATGCCGTACTGCTCCGTCAGCACCCGGTAGCCCTCGGCCTCCTCAATGGGGTTCAGGTCCTCTCGCTGGAGGTTTTCGATCATGGCCAGTTCCATGGCCTTGCGGTCGTCGGCCTCGATGACTACCACGGGCACCTGTGTCAGCCCGGCCATCCGCGCCGCCCGCCACCGCCGTTCACCGGCGATGATCTGATAGTAGCCGGATTGCAGCTTCCGCACGGTCAGCGGCTGGATGATGCCGTGTATCCGGATGGAGTCCGCCAGGTCACTGAGGGCCTCCGGCTCAAAGCTCTTTCTGGGCTGGGTGGAGCAGCTCTCCACCTGGCTGATGGGCAGCAGCAGGGAGGAGGCGCGCTCGTCCTTGGCGGCGATGACGTCATCGCCCAGCAGTGCGCTCAGTCCCTTGCCCAGACCTTTTGTGTTCGCCATACCGCGTCTCCTTTCAGCAGTTGTTCTTCCGCAAAAATTCCGCCGCCAGCGCCGTGTATGCGTCCGCGCCCCGGCAGGTCTTGTCATAGGCGGTGATGGGCTTGCCGTGGCTGGGCGCCTCGCTGAGCCGTACGTTCCGCGGGATCACGGTGCTGTACACCTTCCCGGCAAAAAACCGCTTCAGCTCCTGGGCCACCTGAATGGACAGGTTAGTGCGGCCATCGAACATGGTCAGCAGCACGCCCTCGATGTCCAGCCCCGGGTTCATGCTGCGCCGCACGATACGCACGGTGTTCATCAGGTCGCTGAGTCCCTCCAGCGCGTAGTACTCGCCCTGCACCGGGACCAGCAGACTGTTGGCGGCGCACAGTGCGTTCAGCGTCAGCAGCTCCAGCGAGGGCGGACAGTCGATGAAGATGAAATCGTAATTGTCCGCCACCTGCCGCAGCGCGGCCTTCAGCAGGAACTGCCGGTCCTCCATGTTGATCATCTCCACGCCGGCGCCGGCCAGCGCCTTGCTGCTTGGCAGCACGTCGCCATAGGGCGTGGTCACGATCAGCTGGACCGTCTCTGCGCCGTTGATGAGCGCATCGTAGACGCCGTTGCTGGTGGTCTTGTCCACGCCCATGCCGCTGGTGGCGTTGGCCTGAGGGTCAAAATCGCACAGCAGCACCCGCTTGCCAGCGGCTTTTACGGCGGCGGCCAGGTTCACGCAGGTGGTGGTCTTGCCCACGCCGCCCTTCTGATTTACGATCGCAATGATTTTCGCCACAGCAAATTCCTCTTTCTGTCTGAGTTCATTATGATAGTATATACCACCTGCATGGTGGGTTTCAAGAGGGAAAATGCAAATTTTCGTCTTTATGTTTCACGTGAAACATAAAGGGACAAAAACAGGGCGGCTGTTTCACGTGAAACAACCGCCCCACTCCTTATACCAGTATCACGCCGTTCAGCGGCGGCAATGTCAGGTGCGCTTTCCCGTCGATGACCAGAAATCGCTGTCCGGTCATCGCGTCCTGCGCGGTGGGCGCGTCCCAGGCCAGCGTCAGGTCTGCCGGCGCGTCCCCGGCGTTCAGCGCCGTTACCGTGCGCTCGCCTCCGCGCTCACGCTCGATGGCCAGAGCGCCGCCTCGGGCCAGCAGATAGCGCAGGGCGCCCGAGCGCAGGCTCTCCCGCGTTCGCCGCAGCTGCCCAAGCGTCCGGAAAAAGTCTGTCAGCGCCGCGTCCTCGCTGCCCCAGGGGAAGGCGCCCCGGTTCAGCGGATCCTCGAAGCCCTGCACGCCGGCCTCATCGCCGTAGAAGAGGGTGGGAGAGCCGGGGAAGCTGTAGAGCAGCATTCCCGCCAGACGGAGCTTTGCCAGGCCCCGGGCCAGCTCGGTGGGGGAGAGGCGGTACGCCGCACGCTCCGCCTTGGTTTCCGGTGTGCCCTCCGCGCCCAGCAGCGTCAGAATGCGCGCTGTGTCGTGGGTGCCCAGGAAGTTCATGGCGCCATAGAAGGCGAAGGGCGGGTAGTTCTCACGAATTGTCTCCATGCTGTCGCGGAAGACCGCGGCGTCGCCGCCGGCCAGCCAATTCAGCAGGGCCGTGCGGAAGGGGTAGTTCATCAGGCCGTGGACCTGGCGGCCCAGCAGGTATCTGCGCCGTTGGGAGTAGGCGATCTTGTTGCTGCCGTCCTCCCAGACCTCGCCCAGCAGGTAAGCTCCGGGCTTTTCCGCGTCGATGGCCGAGCGGATGCCCTCGATAAAGTCGCCGGGCAGCTCGTCGGCCACATCCAGCCGCCAGCCGTCCGCGCCGCAGCGCAGCCAATGCCGGACCACGCTGTCCTGATCGCCGAAGATGAAGTCACGGTAAGCCGGCTGCGCCTCATTGACGGCGGGCAGGGTCTTCACGCCCCACCAGGCGTCGTAGTCCGACGGCCACGGGTGGAAGCTGTACCAGTTGTAATATTCTGAATTCTGGCTCTGGGCCGCCCCCGGCTCCGGATAGTAGCCCTCGGCGTTGAAGTACCGGCTGTTGCTGCCGGTATGGTTGAACACGCCGTCCAGTATCACACGCATCCCACGCTGATGGGCGGCGGTGCACAGGGCGCGGAAGTCAGCCTCTGTGCCCAGCAGCGGGTCGATGGCCCGATAGTCGCCGGTGTCGTAGCGGTGGTTGCTGGCGGCCTCAAAAATGGGGTTCAGATACAGTGTCGTCACACCCAGGCCCGCCAGATAGTCCAGCTTCTCCGTGATGCCCTGCAGCGAGCCGCCAAAGAAGTCGCGGTTGGTGATCTGCCCGTGCTCGTCCGGAAGGAACACCGGCTGCTCGTTCCAGCCGCGGTGCAGCCACCGGTGCCCCGGCATATGGCTCACGTCCGGCATGGATACACGGCGGAACCGATCCGGGAAGATCTGGTACGTCACGCCGCGCCCGAACCAGTCCGGGGCGGGGGAGGGCTCGTATACCGTCAGCTGCCAGCGTGCCGCCTTCTCCGGCGCGTCCTGCACGCCATTTTTGCCGTACCACACGCAGCGCCCGTCCACGTCCGTCAGGCGGAAGCAGTACCAGCACAGCTCACCGTCAGCCGGCGCGGTGTATGTGCCGGCGAAGCCGCCCTCCGCCGGCGGCAGGGCGCACGTGTCCTCCGTGCCTGCGAACTCCCGGAGCACCAGCAGCTCGCAGCCGTAGTAGGTGTCGTCCGCCAGCGCAAAGCGCACTTCGGCGCCGCAGGGGACGGCGCCGAAGGGGTCTTTATAATGTTTGTCTCTCGAATTGAAATAGGGTCCCATGTGTGCCTCTTGTCTCTATAACAGATTTACCGCATCAGCGCGTCCTCGCCGGCGGCGGTGGCGCCGGTGCCGTCCCGGGTGAACCAGGCGTTGATGATGTCCACGGCCGCGTTGGCCAGCAGACTGCCGCTGCCGCCCTTCTCTACCACGATGGCGATGGCGATCTCCGGATCGTCATAGGGGGCGTAGGCCACAAAGGTGCCGTTGGCGATATCCGTACCCACCTGGGCCGAGCCGGTCTTGGCGCCGGCTTCCACCACACAGCGGGAAAACGCGCTCCGCAGGGAGTCGTAGGTCAGATCGTGCATACCCTTGGTCACCGCCGCCATGGTGCTGTCCGAGATGTTCAGGTCGTTCAGCGGCCCCTTGCCATATACGCCGATAACTCGCGAATTATCATAAGATTTTACGTTTTTCAGAAGATGTGCCTCATAGTGCTCGCCGCCGGATACCAGCGTAGCCACATAGTTGGCCAGCTGCAGGGGGGTGAACAGGTTGTAGGACTGGCCGATGGCCGCCGTGATGGTCTGGCCGTCGGTCCACTCCCGGTCGTGGGCCTCCGCCCACTCTGGGGAGGCCAGCACGCCGCTGACGTCACCGATCTCAATGCCCGTGGACTGCCCCAGGCCGAAGGCTGTGGCGTACTCGTCCAGCTTCTTGATGCCCGTCAGCCGGCCTACCTCGTAGTAGAAGTAGTTGCAGGAGTCCACGATGGCCTGACTGACGTTGATGCGCCCGTGGGTGGTGTGGGCCTGCCGCCAGATCCAGCACATGGGCTGCGGGTCCACATAGTAGGTGTAGATACCCTTGTCCTCAATGATCGTGCTGGGGGTGATGATGCCCTCCTCCAGCGCCGCCACGGACGTGCACAGCTTGAAGGTGGAGCCGGGGGCGTACACGCCCTGGGTGGCCCGGTTAAACATGGGCAGGCGTTCGTCCTTCACCAGCTCATCATAGTCCTGGTTGAACGTCTCCAGATCGTAGGTGGGATAGCTGGCCATGGCCAGTACCTCGCCGGTGCCGACCTGAATGACCGCCGCCGCGCCGCCGCGCTCGTTGCTGTCCTTGTCGATCATGCCCTGAATGGTACTGGCCAGCGTGTCCTCCACCACCTGCTGCAGGTCGATGTCGATGGTCAGCGCCACGGTGCCGCCGGGCTGGGGCTCCCGGGTGTACAGCTCGCCGGTGATCTTGCCGTTCTCGTCGGTGGTGATGAGCCGCTTGCCGTCATTGCCGTGGAGATATTCCTCAAAGGCCTTCTCCACGCCGTCCTTGCCCACCAGGTCATTCATATTGTAGCCCTTGTCGGCGTAGCCCACATAGCCGGTGCTCTCGTCGCTGCGCCACTCCTCCTGCCATATGGCGCCCACGGTGCCCAGAATGTGCGCCGCCAGCTTGGTGTTGTACACCCGCGCCGCCGCTGTCTTGATGGTCACGCCCCGGTACTTTCCGTCGGTGATGCGGCCCAGCAGCTCCGTGGATACATCCTCGGCAAAGGTGTAGCTGCTGCGCCCGTCCAGTTCATACCGCACGCCCACGATCAGACGCGCCTGGGCGCCGGTATAGCTGTCATCGACCTTGTAGAGCTTCCGCATGGCGGCCAGCACTTCCGCGCTGCCGCCGTCCGTGGGCAGCTTGTTGCCGTCCAGATACTCCCGGAAGCTCTTGGTCAGGCTTTTGCTGGTCAGCTGGGGAGAGGACCCTGTGGTCATGGGCAGGGTGTCGTTCCATGTGACGCCCTGCTCCTGACACAGCTGTATCAGCTGCCAGATGGCGTCGTTCAGCGCGGCCTCGTCCTTGCCGAAGCTGCTCTTGTCTACCACCAGCGTATAGGCCAGCCGGTTGCTCACCAGCACCTTGCCATTCCGGTCGGTGATGATGCCCCGGGAGGCGGTCACCGTTTCGCTGGCGGTGTTGCTGGTGATGGATCTGGCCCGATTTTCGCTGCCGTGCACCACCTGTGCGTCATACAGCACCGCAAAAAACAGCACCAGAAACGCACAGAAAAACCCCAGCAGCACATACACCCGCCGCCGGGAGGGGTGAGGATTTTTCATCATAGCTCGGTTCTCCTATGGTCATTCGCTCAGTGTCCGCCGCTGTGCCCACCGGAACAGCGGGTGCGCTGCCGCCGCGAAGGGCAGCGATACCAAAAGCTCTCTGCCCAGCAGCAGGCCCGCCGCGGTCAGCCCTGCGCCGCTGTGTCCCGCCAGCACCGCCATGTGCAGCAGTCCGCAGAGCAGCATACATACGCCTGTCACCACCAGCGAGCACACCACGCCCGCCATGATGACCTGCCCGCTCAGCAGCCACGCTGCCGCCGCGCCAAGCAGGAACGCCAGCGCGTAAAAGCACGGCAGGCCCGCCACCGGCGAGAGAAGGTCGCACGCCAGCCCGAAAAATACCGCGTACAGCAGCGCCTGCTCGTTGCGCTCCAGCGTGGCCGGTATCACCGCGATGGCCGGCAGCAGGAACGGGTGCACGCCCCATACCCGCACGTATACCAGCACCAGCCCCTGCAGCAGTGCCAGCGCCAGCGCGCACAGACAGTACAATATCCACTTCAGCAGTATCGCCCGCCGTGTCATAGCCGTCCTCCGTCATTGGATCACGTCAAAATCCGTGATAATAAACATCTCCTGTATCGCCGCCACATCGCACTTGGGCGAGAGCACCGCGTACCGCGCCAGCCCGCCGTCATCCGTCTGCACGGACTCCACCGTGCCGATGACCAGCCCGGCGGGATAGTAGCCGCCCAGTCCGGACGTGACGATCACATCGCCCTTGATCAGGTTCGCGCTGTCGCTGAGGTATTGCAGCCGCAGCCGGCCTTCGGACATCAGGGCCAGGTCGCCGCCAGCCACCGCCGTCTCGCCGGTGCGGAATACCCGCGCGCCGAACTGGGAGTCCGTGTCCAGCACCGTGGACAGCCGGCACCAGTTCAGGCCCACGTCTGTGACCACACCCACCAGGTTCCCGGCGCTGTCCACCGCGCAGTCGCCTATGGCCACACCGTGCTGACTGCCCCGGTCCAGCACCAGCGTGCTGGCCCAGTTGGACACGTCGCGCTGGGTGACGCGGGCCGCCTCGAACACCAGGTCGCTGCGCTGCTGCCGCAGGCCCAGCAGCTGGCGCAGCTCTTTATTCTCGGTCGCCGCCGGCTCCATCTGCCGCAGCTGCTCCTCCAGCTCCGCGATCTGCTGCCGCAGCTCGTCGTTCTCCTGCTGCAGGGTCTCCACGTCCTCAAACCGCTGGCTAATGCCGCCGACCCAGCCCGCCACGGCGGAACCCGCCGCCCGGAAGGGCGAGGCGATCACGCCTAGGGCATTGTGCAGCAGCCCCGTTCCGGAGCTCAGGGCCGACACCACGCACAGCACCACCGCGATGGTGGCCGCCGCGGCCAGCAGCCATATTCCCGTTTTCGTAAAAAATCGCTTCATGTGTCGTTTGTTCCTCTCTGAAGTCTCCCCCGGCAGGGGAGGCGGCAGCGCACCCTCTCAGAGGGAGCGAAAGGGGCATTATCCCAGCAGCTGTATCCCGAATTCGCCCAGCATCTCCGCCAGCAGCACCACCGGCAGCCCCATCACGTTGAAAAAGTCGCCGTCGATGCGCTCTACCAGCAGCGCGCCCTGCCCCTGTACGCCGTAGGCCCCGGCCTTGTCCATGGGCTCGCCCCCGGTGATGTAGGCCTTCAGCTCCCGCTGTGTGGCCGGACGGAAATACACGTCCGTGTGCTGGGCGCGGGTCAGGGCTTTCTCCCCCTGCCGCACCGTCACACCGGTACAGACGGTGTGGCGCCGACCCTGCAGGGCCGTCAGCATTTGCAGGGCCTCCGCCTCGTCGGCGGGCTTGCCCAGCTTCTTGTCGTCCAGAAACACCATCGTATCCGCCGTGATGACGATCTCGTCCGCGTCGGACGCCACCGCCCGGGATTTCTCCCGGGAGATGTAGCACACCGTCTCCTCCGGCGTCAGCCCGGCGGGGAAGTATTCCTCCACCTCCGGCACCCGGACGGTAAAGTCGGTGATGCCCATCCGACGCAAAAGCTCCTGCCGCCGGGGGGACCCGGAGGCCAGCACGATCTTTGCCATATACGTCACCTGCCTGTGGAGCCGAAGCCGCCGGCGCCCCGGTCCGTCTCGTCCAGGTCCTCCGCCACCGTCACCGTGGGCTGCACCACCGGCACCACCATCAGCTGGGCGATCCGGTCCCCGGGCTGCACCGTGTACGGTTCGCTTCCCAGGTTTACCAGCCCCACGCCGATCTCGCCCCGGTAGTCGCTGTCGATGACGCCCACGCCGTTGGAAAGGCACACGCCCTTCTTGATGCCCAGCCCGCTGCGGGCGAACACCAGCGCCGCGTAGTCCGCCGACGGCAGGGCGATGGCGATGCCGGTGGGCACCAGCCGCCGTTCCCCGGCTGCCAGCGTCACCGCCTTGTCGATGCAGGCACACAGGTCCATGCAGGCCGCGCCGGCGGTGGCAAAGCGGGGGAGGGGTATCTCCGTCCCGATCTTGGGGGACAGGGCTTTGATCTTCAGCTCCATAGTAACACCTTTTTCTCCTGAAATTGAATACGCTTTGTAAATTATAACGAGTGTTATACCATTTGTTTTACTCTACGCCCCGGTAGAACAGCCCGCGTGTGCTGTTGTCACCGGCGGTGACGGTCCCGGCCCTGTGGGCGCGGAGAAGCGCCGCGCACTCCGCCGCCGTCTCTGTGGTAAACCGCAGGCGTCCGTACCGCAGGCCGCACCGGAACACCTCCGGCTTGTCCGCCAGCACCAGTGTCTTTCCGTTCTCGATCTCGCACCGGCACCCGTAGGCGCACAGCACCGGGAACTGCTCGCCCCGCCGGTCGGTCAGCACGCTGCCCGCCCCATGGGCGCAGCCCACGCTGTTCTTCGTCACGCAGTTTTCGGTGATCATCAGCGGCAGGCGGCCATAGACAAGGGCCTCGCAGTCCGCATATTTTCCCAGGTCCCGCACCTGCTGCCACCGCAGCTCAAAGCTTGCCGTCACGGACGACAGCCCCTGCTCCTGCCAGAAGCGCACCGCCCGGCTGTTGTACACGTTCAGGCCGAAGTCGCCGCGGAGCGTTTTGCCCAGTCCCTTCACGATGGCCAGATGGCCCAGGTTGCCGATGGCCGCGGAGGCGACCCCCGGGTGCCGCTGCAGAATATCCCGGAACACCGGTTCGTCCGCCGTGCGGAATACCCGGGGCAGCACCGCGCAGAACTCCGCCTGCCCGATATAGGGCATCAGGTCCATCTTATCCAGCAGCTCCGCCGGGATATACACGATGGCGGGCCGTTCCGCCAGCAGCTCGGCCGTCAGCTGATCGGGCCTGCTGATGGACACGGTAAAGTCCAGCTCCGCCGCGCCCGCCGGGGCCTCCGGCAGGGGAGAGGCGGGCAGTTCACGGCGCTTCGGAGTGTCCATCCGCCGATCCGCCAGCTCGTCCAGCAGTTCCCGCCGCAGCGCGTTCACCGCGCTGGCGGACACCATCAGCCCCTCGTCCAGCTCTATTTCGATCTGATCCGCCGCGAACACCGTGCCGCCGGTCTTGGTCAGCCGCTGCCGCAGCTCCTCCGCCGTCACCGCCCGGTTCCGGGCTTCCTCCGGCGCATCGCCCGTGGCTAAGGCTATGGTCACGCCGTTCCGGACGGCGCACGCGCCGCCCAGCCGCACCGGTTCACCCCGGCGCACCGTCAGCCGCAGGTTCACCGGTATTTTCCGGTTCTCTTTTCCGTTTTCATAGGTCTCGCGGGCGCGGGCGAACAGCGCCTTCGGCTCCGGTACGTTCTCCGGCCGGGTGCCGAACATGGCCTTGCCCTTTTTACCAAGCCAGTAGCCGTCGGTGAAGCCGCTGCGGGAGAAGGCTTGCTCCAGCGCCCGGGACTCCTCCGTCGTGGGCAGCCGCCTTTCGTCCAGCAGGCGGCGGTAGATGCCCGTTACCACGGCCACGTATTCCGGCCGCTTCAGCCGTCCCTCCAGCTTCAGGCAGTCCACGCCCATAGACGCCATATCCCGCAAATAGGCGGACAGGTTGGCGTCCTTCAGGCTCAGGGGATGCGCGTCCCGGCAGGGGCCGTTCACGCCGTAGGGCAGGCGGCAGGGCTGGGCGCAGGCGCCCCGGTTGCCGCTGCGCTGTCCCAGCACGGCGCTCATCTCGCACTGGCCGGAGTAGCACATACACAGCGCCCCGTGGCCGAACACCTCGATCTCCGCGCCGCAGCCGGCGCAGATCTCCCGTATCTCGTCCCGGTCCAGCTCCCGGGCCAGCACCACGCGCTCCATGCCCAACGCCGCGGCCGCATTGGCGCCGCCCAGCGTGAACAGGCTCATCTGCGTGCTGGCGTGAAGAGGCAGGTCCGGCACGATCTCCTTTGCCAGGGTCAGCAGGCCCCAGTCCTGCACCAGCACCGCGTCCACGCCCATGGCGCTGGCCTTCCGCAGCGCCGCGGCCGCCCCGGGCAGCTCCCGGTCGGTCAGCAGGGTGTTCAGGGTCAAAAAGACCCGCACGCCCCGCAGATGGCAATACCGTACCGCCGACGCGAATTCCTCGTCGGTAAAGTTTTTCGCGCTCCGCCGCGCGTTGAACGCACCGAAGCCCATATACACCGCGTCCGCGCCATTCTGCACCGCGGCGGTCAGTGCCTCATATCCCCCCGCGGGGGCCAAAAGCTCCATCATCACCGGCGGTTGTTCTGGTTCTGGGCGTTCTGCAGCTTCCGGCGCAGCTCCGCCGCCTCGTTCTTAGCGCGGCTGGCCTCGTCCAGATAGGTCTTTACCTGCCGGCGCAGATTTTCCGCGCCCTCCTGCGCCTTGGTGAGCTGGTCCGCCAGATTGACCGCCGCCAGCACCGCCGCCGCGTCACGGCTCATGTGGGCGCTGTCCATCAGCTTCTGCATCTCCGCATCCACCATGTTGCCGATCTTCTCCATGTAGGCGGCGTCCTCCTCCGCTACGAGGATGTACTCCGTGCCGCAGATAGACATCGTTACCCGGTTCGCCATGCCAAAACCCTCCTTAATTCATTTCGTTGGGTATATATACTTATACAAATAGCATTATACCACAAAACCCGCCGGAGAAAAGTCTATTTTGGCGAAAAGCGGAAATTTGTAAAAAGTTGTCCCGCCCCGCTTTACGCCGACCCCTTTTTCGTGTAGAATGGAGAGCACGAATGAGAGGGGAGGTCATCGCCATGGACGGCTATATACTTCGGAACAGGCAGGAGCAACTGACGCTGCCCGCCGATGCGGCCGACAAGCTGCTGCAAAGCGGTCAGGGCGACGCCGCCCTGCTGTATCTGGCCCTGCGCCGCTTCGGCCGGGGCGTCACACCGGAGGAGCTGGAAAAGGTCCTGCCCATCAGCCGCCTGCGGATCGACGCGGCGGAGAAGGTCCTTCAGGACCTGGACCTGCTGCCTCGACCGGCCCGCCAGGCACCGCCCGATCCGGCGGACGAACGCCCGGTCTACACCGCTCAGGACATCGCCGGACTGCTGACGGACAACGAGGGCTTCCGCCTGCTGGTGCCCCAGACGGAGCAGCAGCTGGGCAAGAAGCTCCGCACCGCCGACTTGCAGATCCTGGCCGGTCTTTACGACGATTTGGGTATGCCCGCCGACGTGATCTATCTCCTGGTGTGCCACTGTGTCGAACGGGCCCGCAGCCAGTGGGGCGAGGGCAGACGACCAACCATGCGCCAGGTGGAAAAAGAGGGCTATCGCTGGGCACAACTTGGCATATTTGACCAGAATTCTGCTGCGGTATACCTAAAAAAATGGGCAGAGCGCAACAGGAAGTACACTTCCTATTTGTCGAATTTACGAATTCTTAACAGGCCGCCGGTGGAGGCCGAACGCCGCTACATCGACCAGTGGATGGACATGGGCTTCCCACCGGAGACGGTGGCTCTGGCCTATGAGCGCACGGTGTTCTACAAGAAGGACCTGAACTGGCGCTATCTTAACGGCATCCTGCGCCGCTGGCACGACGCCGGCTGGCATACGCCCCGCCAGGTGGAGGAGGGCGAGGCGGCCGGCAAGCGGCCCGCTGCCGCCGGTAAGTCCGCCGCCCCCGCCGGGGACAAGGACGCCTGGATGCGCCGCTATATCAAGAGGTGAGAATATGTCATACGACGGTATCATCATGCAGCGGGCCATTGCCCGCTTTGACCAGGCCCGCCAGCGTCGGGAGGCCGAGCTGGACCAGCGCCGCCGGGAGGTCTTTGCCCGCCAGCCCCGCCTGCGGGACATTGACCGCACCCTCCGCACCACCATGAGCCGTATCGTGGCCGCCGCCGCCAAAAAGGGCGAGGACCCGCTGCCCGCCCTGCGGGTCCTGCGGGACGAAAATCTCTCCTTGCAGCGCGAGCGCGCCGCCCTGTTGGAGGACATGGGCTATCCCGCCGACTATCTGGAGGACAAGCCCGCCTGTCCCCTCTGCGGCGACACCGGCTATACCCGGTCCGGCGTCTGTGCCTGCCTGAAGCAGTACTACGCCCGCGAACAGCTGGCGGAGCTCTCCCGGCTTCTTCCCTTGGGCGAGGCCCGGTTCGACACCTTCCGCTTCGACCTGTACGACAGCGCCGTGTGGGACAGCTACGGCGTTTCGCCCCGGGCCAACATGGAGCACAACTTCGACGTCTGCCGGGACTTTGCCCGCCAGTTCTCCCGGGGCAGCGGCAGCCTGCTGCTCTCCGGCGGCACCGGCCTGGGCAAGACGTTCCTCTCCGCCTGCATCGCCCGGGAGGTCAGCGACGCCGGCTTCTCCGTGGTTTACGACACCGCTATCAGCGTTTTCTCCCGCTATGAGGACGCCAAGTTCCGCCCCGACGAGGTCAGCGATGCCGACGTCCGCCGCTGTGAGAGCTGCGACCTGCTGATCCTGGATGACTTGGGCACCGAGATGACCACCGCCTTTGTCCAGAGCGCCCTCTATCAGATCGTCAACGGCCGTATGCTCTCCGGCAGGTCCACCATCATCAGCACCAACCTGGCCCCGGAGGAGCTGGGCCATCGCTACGGCGCGCCCATCCTCTCCCGTATCGAGGGTGCCTACCAGATCCTGCCCTTCTTCGGCGAGGATATCCGCACAAAGCAGTGACCGCCGCACCCGTCCCGACAGGGGCGGGTGCATTTTTTTATTTCCCGACGGTCTTCGCCCGCTTTCGACAGGCCTCCCGCCGTACAATAGGCGAAAAAAGGAGGCGACCGCCATGAAAAAAGACCAGAAGACCGATTTCCTCTCTGCCCGTGTGCGATACATACCCATCAACGATATACGGCCCAACCCCCAGCAGCCCCGCCGCCGGTTCGACTCGGAGAGTTTGCAGGAGCTGGCGGCCAGCATCGCCGCCTACGGCATTCTGCAGCCCATCACCGTCCGGCAGCAGGGCGCAGTCTACGAGCTGGTGGCCGGCGAGCGCCGCTGGCGGGCGGCACGGATCGCCGGGCTGCGGCAGGTGCCCTGTCTGCTGGCCCGGGTGGATGAGGAGGACGCCGCCCTGCTGGCCCTGATCGAGAACCTCCAGCGCCGCGACCTGGACTACATGGAGGAGGCGTCCGCCATCGCCCGCCTGCTCCGCCGCTACGGCCTCAGCCAGCAGCAGGCGGCGGAAAAGCTGGGCCGCAGCCAGTCCGCCGTGGCCAACAAGCTGCGTCTGCTGCGGCTGGAGGAGCCGGTGGCGGAGGCTCTGCACCGCTACGGCCTGACCGAGCGCCACGCCCGTGCCCTCCTGCGTCTGGAGGACCCGGAGCAGCGCCTTGCCGCCGTCGAACACATCGGCAAAAACCAGCTGAACGTCGCCGATGCCGAAGGTTACATAGACCGTCTGGTCGCGCAAAACCAGACGACGCAGCCCCGCCGCCGCAGCGCGTATATCATCAAGGACGTCCGGCTGTTTCTCAACAGCGTGGACCGGGGCGTCCGGCTCATGCAGACCGCCGGCGTCGGCGCCAAAGTCTCCCGCCGGGATACGGAGGACGCCATCTGCCTCACCGTTACCATTCCCCGCGCAAAGCCGCAGAAAGATGTGTCGTAACGCTTTTGTAACCCATTCCTTGACAAACCGTGATACAATGCAGTAACGGCACGGCATTTTGCCGGTATTGCCCAAACCTGATGATACAAAGGAGGGGACACCATGAGCGACGAGTTGAATATGTCCTCTGTTACCGCCGATCCCGCGCCGGAGACGGCCGGCAAGCGCGCGGCCCCGGAAGAAAAGCCTCCCAAGACCCCCGGCAAAAGAGCCGGACTGATCATCGGCATCGCCGCGGCGGTGCTGGTGCTGGCCTACGCGGGCTGCTGTGTGGCCGCCAACGCGCTGTATTCCCACACGGCGTTTCCCAACACCTCCGTGCTGGGCATGGATATGTCCGGCCTGTCGGCGCAGGAGGCCGAGCAGCGCTGGACGGAGCAGGGGAGTGCCCTGCTGGACGGCATGACCATCCGCCTGACCCGTGACGGGCAGGAGATCGGCAGCACCACCCTTTCCGACCTGGGCGTCACCGTTCTGCCCGTCTATGTCTCCAAGGCTGCCGGCTGCGACGTGCAGGACCGGGGCTGGGGCAGCGATGTGACCGCATTCCTCCGCGGCGGCTGGCGCTTTATCGAGAGCTGGTTCAGGGCCGTGGATGTCACGCCCCAGCTGGACGTGGACGAGGCGAAGCTCACCGCCGCCTGTGAACAGCTGTCCGACACCGTGGGCTGCACCGTAACGGACGGCGGCTACCGGCTGGCGGAGGGTGAGGGCCTGTACATCACCAAGCCGCAGGACGGCGAGAAGCTGGACGCGGCGGCGCTGCGCGCCGAGTTGGCGCAGCGCTTCGAGAGCCGCGACCTGTCCGCGGCAGCCCGGTCCGTGGAATGTGTATTCGCGGCCCACACCGCCGCGCCCATGGACGTGCAGGCGCTCCACGACGAGATCGCCGGCACCATGGCCGCCGCCATCTGCGACAAATCCACCGGCAAGCCCACCCAGTCCCGCGTGGGCGTACAGTTCGATGTGGAGACGGTGCAAAAGCAACTGGACGCCGCCCAGCCGGGCGAGGAATTCCTGGCTGACGCCCAGGTGCAGTTCCCGCCCGCCGCCACAGAGGAGCTGGAGCAGGCCATGTTCCGGGACGTGATCGGCACCTGCACCACCACCTGCGCCGGCCCCTGGGGCCGCCGCCAGAACATCAAGCTGGCCTCCGCCGCCATCAACGGTCGTATCTATAACCCCGGCGAGGAGTTCTGGTACAACGCCACTGTGGGCCAGCGCACCGAGGCCCGGGGCTTCCAGCCCGCCGCCGCCTACTCCGGCGGCAAGACCGTTACCTCCATCGGCGGCGGTATCTGCCAGGTATCCTCCACGCTGTACTATTCCGCCCTCATGGCGGACCTGCAGATCGTCCTGCGCTACGCCCATATGTTCGATCCCGGCTATATGCCCGTCACGGGCTGTGACGCCACGGTCAGCTGGGGCGGCCCGGACTTTGCCTTCCGCAACAGCACCAACTACCCCATCAAGATCACCACCAGCTACAATGACGAGACGAACCAGCTGACCATCACCCTGCTGGGCACCAAGACCGACGACCACTATGTGGAGATGACCAACCAGTTCCTCTCCTACTCCGAGCGCAAGACGGTCTATCAGGAGTCCGAGTCCGTGGCCCCCGGCACCACCGAGGTGGAGCAGTACGGCCACAACGGCTACGCCGTCCAGACCTACCGCAACGTCTACGCCGGCGACGGTACGCTCCTCCGCAGCACCAAGGAGGCGTACAGCGACTATGACCGGGCCGACAAGATCATCCTGGTCGCCCCCGGCGAGCTGCCGCAGTAAATAAAGAAACAGCCCCCTGCCGGGGGCTGTTTTCTGCTTTCGCTGTGTCTTCGCCGGGAGCAGACAGAGAAAAAGACCGGCGAAAGCCGGTCTTTTCTTTCTGCGTATCATTCTCTCCGCAGGGCTTCAATGGGGTTCAGCTTCGATGCCTTCATGGCCGGCACCAGGCCGAACACCACGCCGATGACCATGGAGAAGGCCACGGCGATGATGCACGCCGGTACGCTGATGGCCACCGGTGTCCCCATGATGTGGGACATCATCTCCGCCAGGCCGATGCCCGTGGCCACGCCCAGTATGCCGCCCATGCTGGTCAGCACCGCCGCCTCCGTCAGGAACTGCCAGAGGATGCGGCTCTGCTGTGCGCCGATGGCGATCTTCAATCCGATCTCGCGGGTGCGCTCGGTGACGGACACCAGCATGATGTTCATCACGCCGATGCCGCCCACTACCAGAGAGATGGCGGCGATCCAGATCAGCTGCTTGTTGGTGCTCTCCGACAGGCTTTGCAGGTCGCTGGCCTGCTGGAGGAGATCCTTGGACTCGTACTTGTACTTCGTGGTCCGGATGGCGTTCTCGTTCAGATACTTGGCCACATTGTCGCCGGCGGCGGTCATGTCGTTGGTGCTGGTGGCCCGCACCGCCGCGTACTGGGGTTCATCATACCGGTACGGCACCGACCAGCACACGTCCGGGATGAAAATGGTCCCCGCTGTGCTGCCGGCGTACATCTGATAATCCTTAAAGCTGTTGATCACCGGTCCGCTGCTGGACCGGGAGGACACCACACCCACCACGGTGAACGGCATCCCGTTGATCTCGATGGTGCCGCCGATGGGGTTCTCGCCCTGGAACAGCGACTTTGCCGACTTCGCGTCGATCAGCGCCACATTCCGCCGGTTCTCATAGTCCGCCGCCGTGAAGGAGCGTCCGTAGTTCACCGCGTAGTCCACGGCCGTCAGATAGTGGTCGTCCACGCCGTACAGCGAACCGCTGAACGCTGTATTGCCCACGTATACGTTGTCGCACCAATCCCGGGAGTAGTACATACTCACCAGCGACACGCTGCCCAGCTTCTCCATCTCATCCCGCATCTCCCGGGTCACTGGGTCGATACCCTCCGGCAGCGCCGAGTAGTTCAGGTCGAAATAGTTTTGGCTGTCCGTGGCGCCGATGGTCACCCGCACCACGTTGTTGCCCGCGCCGATCAGGTTCTGCTTGATCTGCTCGTTGGTGCCCTGAATGGTGGACACGATGGTGATGATCGCGGCGATACCGATAATAATGCCCAGCATGGTCAGAAACGACCGCAGCTTGTGGCTCCACACGCCCTGAAAGGCGAGATTTATATTTTCCAACATATGGTTATCCCGCCTCCTTTATATGCCGTAGTTGTACAGCTGGTCGGTCGTGGCCTCCTGGGTGTGGGCACCCTCCACCACGTCGCGTCCATAGGGGAACGCCACATAGTCGTCGATGGTCAGCCCGCCCCGGATCTGGGTGTAGCTGCCCCACAGATCCCGGCCGGTCTGTACCCACCGCTGCTCCAGTCTGCCGTCCTCGCCCCGGGCCATCACATAGCTCTTGCCGTTGTCGGTCCGGATGAACATGCTCTGCAAATACAGTGAACTGCCGCTTTCTTCCGCGCTGGTGTCCTTCTGGTACTGTATATCCACATAGTCATTGGGCTGCAAATTCGCGTCCTCGGTGACAAACACCTTGAAGGGGTAGTAGGACACGTTACTGTTGCCGTCGCCCCAGTTGTTGCCGTTGCTGGTGGGATAGTCGTCGATGGACACGATGGTGCCCTCGCAGGCCGCTCCGGTCATCCAGCTGCTGATGGATACGCTGTCGCCCACCTGCACGCTGCCCAGATCCATCTCGCTGAGGGTGCCGGTGACGTAATATCCGCCGCCGCCGGACAGCTCCACCACGGCCTCGCTGTTGTTATAGGCCGCGTCCGGGTCCCGCACGGCCTTCACCGTGCCGTCGAACTCCGCGTACACGTTGCCGTCGCCCAGCTCCGCCAGCTTCTTGTCCAGCTTCAGCTTCGCCACCTTCAGGTTGACCTCCTGCTCCTTTACCGCCTGAGCCTTCTCCAGAATGGCCTTGTTGATCTCCAACTGGGTCATGGAGGACTCCAGCAGCTCCTGAATTTGGGCAATCTTCTTATCCAGCTTGGAGATCTCTTCTTTCTTGTCGCCGTAATCCAATGACTTATCCTGATAGGGCGCTAGGTCGGCCGGTTCCATACTCACGGAAACAATGGTCTTCTTTGTGGTCGGCGTAGAAGGCTCGTTAGGGTCGGTGACAGTAACACCGGGGTCGGGCTCAGTGCTCTCGGTCTCGGTGATAGCCGTCAGCTTCAGCCCCCAGCACCGCTCCACAAGACCGCCCACCTTGTCGTCTGTACGGTATACCAGCACCACGAAGAGGGGATCATCTCCTGATTTGCCGTTTTTGGTAAACATATCGATTAAATCTTCCTGTGCCAGCGGTATCTTGGATATCCACTGATAGTAGTACGGTGCTTTTTCCGTACCGTTGGAGACTGTGTTAGGGTCGGTAGGGGGAAGTACGTGGGTACGGGTTATCGTCTTATCCAGACCTTCGTCATTGTATATCTTTTTGATGATGTCATCCCGCTGCTTCTGGTACCCGGTCAGCTCTGCCTCCAGCGTCTCCTTGTTCTTCGCCTTCTTCAGCAGCTCCAGCTCGTTTTTCATGACCTCCAGGTTCTCCGCCTGCCGGTCATAGTCGATCTTGGCGCGCTCCACGGTGGCCTGTGTCAGGGTGGAGTCATAGCTCACCAGCACCGTACCCTTCTTGACGCTGTCACCCTCCTTGACCCACACCTTCTTCACCGTCTGGCTCTGGGAGATGTAGATCTTCTGCAATTTGTCCGTGGTCACCATGCCGCTGGTGTTGGAGGTGTCTCCCCAGTAGTCGGTCATGGCGCACTCGTTGACGGCGTATACGTTCACGTCGCCCCGCTGGGCGTTCCGGGCGATGGTCAGTCCGCCCCACACCGCGCCGCACACGCCCACCACGCAGGCGGCGGCGATAATGCCCTTTTTCAGCTTCTTGCTCATGCGGGGCTTTTCGCCGTCGGTGCGCTTTTCACCGATATGCAGCTTTTCCCGCAGCGTCAGCTTCTCACTCATAGTCGTCACCTCCCGACAGTACGCCGTCCCGTATGGTCATGACCTTGGCGGCGTGGTTGGCGATGGAATGGTCGTGGGTGATCATGATGATGGTGGAGCCGCCGTCATGCAGCTGCTGAAACAGCTCCATCACCGCCGCGCCGCTGGCACTGTCCAGCGCGCCGGTGGGCTCGTCGGCCAGCAGCAGCTTCGGATTACCCACGATGGCCCGTGCGATGGCCACCCGCTGGCACTGTCCGCCGGACAGCTGGTCCGGCCGGTGGTCCACCCGGTCGGAAAGCCCCACCGTCTCCAGCGCGGCCCGGGCCCGTTCCAGGCGTTCCGCCTTCTTCACCCCGCCGTACAGCAGGGGCAGCGCCACGTTTTCCAGCGCCGTCAGCTTCGGCAGCAGGTTGAAGCTCTGGAACACGAAGCCCAGCTCCTTGTTCCGCACCTCCGCCAGCTGCTTGTTGTTGCAGGTGGTCACGTCCCGCCCACCCAGCAGATAGCTGCCGCTGGTGGGTACGTCCAGACACCCGATCAGGTTCATCAGCGTGGTCTTGCCGCTGCCGGAGGGACCCATGATAGCCAGGTATTCCCCCTCCTCCACGTCAAGGTTCACGTTTTTCAGGATATGTGCCACGGACTTTCCCATGGGGTAGTCCTTGCATATATCGCGCATTTCCAAAATCATGGTCAGCCCTCCATCGGCGGAATGACCGCCGGCGCGGAGGCGGCCTCGCCGCCGGGAATCACGGCTGCGGTGCTGCCGTCGTCCGTGACGGTGTCGTTCTCGGCGGGCATATCGCCGCCGTCCATGCCGTCCATGGGCACGTTTTCGTCGATTTTTTCACCGCCGCCCTCGGGGTATACCTCGCCGCCGCTGGCGCTGGGGTCAAAGGTGGCGTCGTCATAGGTGATGCACGTCATGCCCGCCTTCAGGCTGTCGTCGGGATAGGCGATGTAGTCCTCCGCCGTCAGGCCGTCCGTCACGGGATAGGTGTCCGTCTCCGTGTTGTACTCGCCCAGGGTGATGCTCCGCTTCTCCAGCTTGCCCTTGCTGTTCTGAGCCCACACCCAGGGCTTGCCCTCGGCGTCGTTGATGAAGTAGCTGGGCAGGTTGATCAGGCTCTCGTCCTGGGTGTCCTCCTGACCGTAGTCCGGCTCTATGTACACGTGCTGGCCCATCAACAGGCCCTCGCCGTCGCCCTCCAGCGTCACATAGAAGGGGTACTTGCTGGACATGGCCGTGTCGCTGTCGCCGTAGTCGCTGCGGCTCTGCTGGGCGTTGTTCCAGTCGATGGAGCTGATGCTGCCCTTCCACGTCTGGTCGCTGACCCGGGAACGGATGACCACCGCCGTGCCCTCGGTCAGCACGCTGGCGTTGTTTTCATTCACATAGCCCTTGATGCGGAAGCCGCCCGTCTCCACGATGGTCATGAACGGCAGGGCGTTGCCGGAGTTGTCCGTGCCGCCGTCCGGGTTCAGGGACTGCACCTCGCCGTCCACCGGGGACTTGACGGTGCTGTCGGCGGTGTTGGCCTTCAGCTTCTCAATGTCCTTTTTCTTGGTGGCGATGTTGGCCTTCGTCTCCAGCACCTTTACGTTCTGCTCCCGCAGATCCAGGGCGTACTGCCGCTTGGTGGCGTCGTCATAGGTGCTGTCCATCAGCTTCTGTATACGCTCCAGCTCCGCCTGCTGGTCCTCCAGCGTGGCGTTCAGCTGCTCCAGCTCCAGCTGGGCCATCTCCAGGTCGGTGCGGATCTGGCTGAGGTCATAGGTCAGCAGCACGTCGCCCTTTTTCACGCTGTCGCCCACCTTCACCTTGATGGTGTCGATGGTCATGGCGTCGTTTTTCTTGATGGTCGTCTCGCCCAGCGGGCTGACGATGCCTGCGAACCGGTCCGCCAGACCCACGGACCCCAGCCCGCAGATCATAGACACCGACTGCACGGAGGCCTCGCCCTCCGCTGCGCCGCAGCCGGACACACAGCCCAGCAGCATCACCAGCGCCAGTACAAAAGCCGCTTTTTTCATGTTGTGTTCTCCTTTTTCCTTCCCGCGCGCCCGCGGGTTGATTTGCCTATTTACTTAGACGGCAGAAATTGTCATTCCGTTCCGCCGCTGCCCCCGACAATATCATATCATGCGCCTGCCCCTCAAAATGTGAACAAATCGTGAACACACGCTTAAGACCTTACTAAGGTTCCGTATCAAAACGGTGGCAAAACGCCCCGCGGAATATTGACAGCGTGCGGGGGAGTGTCCTATTATTATGGTGTGCCGTGTCCATCCCGGATATCTTACCGGTGTACGGGCGCCTTTCGGCGGACACGGCCCGCGTACGATACCACCGGCAGGAGGTTTTGCCATGAACAAAAAACGTATCCGCCAGATGGACCTGGCCCTGCGCCGCCGCCTTTCCGACCGTCCCGCCGCGGACTATTTTGTCCCCGGGGACGCCCTGCTCCGCACCATCGAGACCGAGGGCTATATGCAGCGCTTCACCGGGCTGTTCAGCGGCACGCGCCTCCGCTGCGCCGACGTGCTGGCCCTCTGCCGCCCGGAGCTGGAGGTGCTGTGCCCCGGCGAACCGTCCGAGGGCTGGCTGGCCTATGCCTACGACTATGCCCGCCGCCTGCTCTACCCGGAAAAGACCGGTACGGAGCCCTTCGCCCCCGGTGCGGTGTTCCTGCTGTCGGTGCTGCAGGTGCTGTTTGCCGCCGAGGCGGAGCTGCTGCCCCACGACCCGGCCTGGACCTTCGATTTCCTGACCGATGATGAGCTGGCCGGCAGTCCCTGTGCCCCGTCCTATCAGCGCTTCCTGCGCCTGTGGAGGCGGGAGTTCGTCTATGAGCTGATGCGTTTGGGCCTGGAGGTCACGCCCTACCGCACCCTTGAGCATATCGCCGGCGTCCACCACATCGCCGTCACCGCCGCCCGCGCCCTGCGGAAAAGCGGCGTGGCCGTGGACGTGGCCCTGGTCTCCGGCGCCGCCGCCGGTCACGATCTGGGCAAGTTCGGCTGCCGCCCCGGCGAGCGCGTGCCCTACCTGCACTATTTCTACACCGACCAGTGGTTCCGCCGCCGCCGGATGACCGATATCGGCCACGTGGCCGCCAACCACTCCGTCTGGGACCTGGAGCCCGACTACCTCTCCGTGGAGGCGCTGCTGCTGATCTACGCCGACTTCCGCGTCAAGCAGCTCCACGATGCGCAGGGCCGGGAGATCACACGTATCTCCACCCTGGCTCAGGCCTTTCAGGTGATCCTGGATAAGCTGGATGACGTGGACGGCGAGAAGCAGAAGCGCTATACCCGGGTCTACGCCCGGCTGGAGGACTTCGAGCAGTTCATGGTCAGCTGCGGCGTGGATGTCACCATGTCCGGCGGCGATACGCCCCCGCTGCCGGAGAAGCACACCGCCCTTATGACCGACGACGAGGCCCTCCGCGCCCTGACGCTCCGCTGCGTGGGCCACAATATGGAGCTGATGCACCGCCTCACCGATCAGCGCAGCTTCGCCCGTCTGCTGGAGGAGGCCCGCGGCGAGACGGATTGGCGCCGTCTCCGCGCTTATCTGGCGGTGATGGAGTCCTACTCCCTCTATCTGCATATCCCACAGAAGGTCCAGACCCTGACGTTCCTCTACGAGCTGCTGATGCACCGCGAGGGCGATATCCGCCGTCAGGCGGCGGCGCTGCTGGGCGAGATCATCGCCGGCTTCCACGCCGGCTACGCCAAGGAGCGCCCCGCCGACATCCGCCCGGACCCCCGGGCCATCACCGATGTGGACCAGTGGAGGCTCTATCTGGACAAGATACTGTATCCCGACCATAAGCTCATGCCCCAGCACCGCCGCTGGATCGGCTATACCCTGAAATTCGCCGTCGGCTCCCTGCTGAGCCACTGCCCCGGCCGGGAGGAGCGCTTCCTGGCCCCGGTGTTCGCCTACTACCGCAGGCCGGAGGATCTGGACGACTACACCGCCTTCCAGCTGCTGGATACCGCCGCCGCTCTGCCGGATACGGCCTATACGGCCAGCCGCGCCCGGCAGATGACGGACTTTGCCGCCGCCCTGTCCCTGCGTAAGGACCTGACCATCCGCATGGCCGCCGTGCTGCTGCTGGACCGTCTCGCCCGCCTGTACCCGGAGGACGGCCGCGCGCTGGAGGCCGTGACCGCCGTCCCCGACGGCGACAGCGGCACCCTGCGCTATCTCAAGCAGGATGTGCTCTCTCAGGGCGCGCCCCTTCTTCTGCCGGAGGACGTGGTCTCCGAGATCTTCCTGGACAACCTGAAGACTGCCACGCCGTGGATCACCAAGCAGGGCAACCTGCGCCTGCTGACGGACTTTGCCCGCAGCGGCAAAAGCCCCGCCCTCCATATCGCCACCCACCTGTCCAATCTCATCAAGGTCAGCGACCGCGTCACCGTCCGCCACAGTGCCGGCAACGCCCTGCTGGCCCTGGCGCCCCGCCTGACGGCCGACCAGCGCAACGAGGTGGCGGTGGAGCTGTGCCGCGGCCTGGAGCTGGGCCAGCAGGAGTTCACCAAGTATATCCCCGACTACCTGGGCCGTTTTGCCCTGTGGCTGCCCCCGGCGGAGCTGGATGAGGTGCTGGACGACCTTCGCGTGAACCTCAGCTCCTCCGACAGCCGCGTTACCGCCTCCGTGCTGGATACCGTGGGCGTCATCTATGAGGCGTACGATGCCTATCGCTCCCGCTTCCCGGAGACGGACGACGCCTACCGCCGCCGCCGTGAACGGCTGCTGGGCCTGCTGATGCGGGGCCTCAGCGGCATTGACGGCGCCACCCGGCAGGAGGCCCTGTTCGTGTTGGGCCGCCGGGTCTTCGGCTCCGGAGAGCTGGGCCGCCACGAAAAGCGCCGCGCCTTTATGCTCACCCAGCGCAAGCTGCTCTCCGCCCAGGACGAATTCCCCGGCGAGGGCCTGACGTTCTACTACCGGGCCGCCATGCTGGGCAAGCTCTACCGCTTCATCACCGAGGAGCGCCTGTTCCACAAGGGCTTTGACTTCGGCGCGCCCCGCCCCGTGGCCTTTTTCCCCGGTACCTTCGACCCCTTCACCCTGTCCCACAAGGGCATCGTCCGGGCCATCCGCGACCAGGGCTTCGAGGTCCTGCTGGCCATTGACGAGTTCTCCTGGTCCAAAAAGACCCAGCCCTACCGCCTGCGCCGGCGCATCGCCGCCATGGCCGTGGCCGACGTGTTCCACGTCAGCATTTTCCCGGAGGACTTCCCGGTGAACATCGCCAACCCGGAGAACCTCCACGAGCTGCGCGCCGCCTTCCCGGGCCGCAGCGTGTCCATCGTGGTGGGCAGCGACGTGGTGCTCCACGCCTCGTCCTACAAAAAGTCCGTCACGCCGGACTCCATCCACACCTTCGACCATGTGGTCTTCCGCCGCACCGAGCCGGATGCCGAGCCGGCGGATTACAGCTGCATCACCGGCAAGGTGCTGGAGCTGACGCTCCCGCCCCAGCTGGAGGAGATCAGCTCCACCCGCATCCGCGAGGCGGTGGATGCCAACCGCGACATCTCCAACCTCATCGATCCCACGGTGCAGGAGTTCATCTATCGCCGCGGCCTGTACCTCCGCGAGCCCCAGGACAAGCCCGTTCTCCGCACCGAGGACCTGAGCTTCCTGCCCGCCTCGCCGGAGACGGCGGAGAAATTCCTCCGCACCATGCTCTCCGTGCCCACCGCCGCGGCGCTGCGGACGCAGATCGAGAGCCGCGGCGACGACGTGATGGTCTGCCGGGACACCGACGGCACCATTCTGGGCGCGGCCAGCTACGCCTGCCTGGACTCCGCCCGCCTCTTCGCCCGCCTGGGCGACCCGGCCCTCTCCGGCCTGGTCCGCCAGAACGCCGGCGGCCGCACCCTGCTCATCAGCGGGCTGTTCGTGCCCCGGGGCGAGCGCCAGAGCGACCTCTGCCAGCTGCTCATCACCGAGGTGCTGACCCTGGCCCTCAGCCGTGAGTTCACCTATGCCCTCTACCTTCCCCTGGAGGGCGCCGTCTCCGGCTACGGCCGCCAGCTGCTGACGCTTCAGGGCTTCGTCCCGGCTGGTGAAAGCACGGACGCCCTGGCCGTGGATATGCGCTGCCCCATCGTCCTCAGCCGCAACGTGGACACCGCGGTGAAGGCGCCCTTCAGCTCCTCGCCCCGGGTGCTTGCCGCCATCGCCGCCGCCCACCGCCGCCTGCAGGCGGCGCTGACAAAGCTGCAGCCCGGATCTCTGGTGCTCAGCCTGTCCGCCGGCGTCATCTACCACCGGCTGCTCCAGCGTATCACCGGCCGCAACGGCGTCCCCGCGGAGCCCACCACGCCCCGCGTCCTCGGCCCGGATATCTGCGTCCCCTACGGCAAGATCCTCCGCGGCGTGGCCGTGCCCAACACCGTCACCAAGACCCTGCGTACCGACAAGGTCTACGAGCCGGACCTCAGCACCTATTCCATCGAAGCCTACCCGGACTACTCGCCCCTGCCCGACCAGGTCCGCACCATCCACGCCTTCGCCCGCCCCGTCATTCTCGTGGACGATATGCTCCACGACGGCAAGCGTATCCGCCGCCTGGCTCCGCTGCTCGCCGAGACGAACACCCCCGTGGATCAGGTGCTGGTGGGCTACCTCACCGGCATGGGCCGCGACCTCATGGAGCAGCTGGGCTACGACGTGGACGCCATCTACTACCTGCCCAACCTGCGCCTGCGCTTCGTCGAGTCCACGCTCTATCCCTTCATCGGCGGCGATACCGTCCGCCGCAGCGAGGCCCTGCCCGGCGGCCTTCAGCCCGCCGTCAACCGCATCCTGCCCTACGCCGCCCCCGAATACACCGGCATGGACGACGAGACCGCCTGGGAGCTCTCCCTCTGCTGCCTCGAAAACGCCCGCGACATTCTTCTGGCCCTTGAAACGGAATTCCGTTCCCTCTACGCCCGCAACCTCACCCTCAGCCGTCTCGGCGAAGCGGTCATCCTGCCCCTCTGTCCCGACAAGGGCGGCTGCATGACCTACGATCTCTCCCGCGCCGCCAGCACGTATCTTGAGGGAGATATAGAGCTCCTCAAACGCATGCGCCCCAGATAAAGGCACATCTTTTGCGCCAATACTTCGTTGCGTCGGCTTGACGTACACACGGTACGCCTGCGCCTCCGCGCCTCGTCTTGACACAAAATCTGAACCTTTATCAAGACTGTGCGGCGTCGCCTCGTCATCGGCAGGACGCAAAATCCATCGCTTTTACGGGCATGACGTGTGCCGTCCCGCTATCGCAGGACGAAAAATCCGGCACATTCTCTATTCCTCAAGGGGGGGGGCTGCGCCTCCGCGCCTCGTCTTGACACAAAATCTGAACCTTTATCAAGGCCATGCGGCGCCGCCTCGTCATCGGCAGGACGCAAAATCCGGCACATTCTCTGCTCCTCAGGGGGCCTGCCGTGGCGTGAAATTTGCGCGTCAGCACCCCGCCGGAGGCAAAAAGATAGAAACAGGAGAAGCTACTATGATCGATCTCAACGATACCAACCTGCCGCGCATCCCGTCTAAGTGCCGCGTTACCCTGCTGGCTCTGGGCGATGTGGGCAGCACGCTGCTGATGGGGCTGCGGCTCATGGGCGGCGACGTGATAGGCTCCGTCGGCATCTGCGACGTGCGCCCCGGCGTCTCCGAGCGCTGGGAGTTCGAGCTGAACCAGATACAGTCCCCGGACGGTGCGGCGCTGCCCCCGGTGGACATCATCGCGCCGGAGCAGCTGTTCGACGGCGACGTGTTCCTGTTCTGCGCCTCCCGGATGATCCCGGATACCTCCGTTACGGCGGGGGATGTCCGCATGGCCCAGTACGGCCTGAACCGGGAGCTGGTGTCCATCTACGCCCGCATGGCCCGGGACAGGCGGTACAGGGGCCTGTTCTGCGTGGTCAGCGATCCGGTGGACCCCCTCTGCCGCGCTGTCCTGCGTGAAAGCGGCCTGTCCCCGGCCCAGGTCCGGGGCTTCGGCCTGGGCGTTATGCACGCCCGCGCCCTGTACTACGCCCGGAGGGACCCTCGCTTCGCGTCCTACCTTACCGAGGGCCGCGCCTTCGGCCCCCACGGCGAGGACCTGGTGCTGGCCAACTCCATTGCGCACTACGACGACGCCCTCTCCCGTGAGTTGACGGAGAAGGTGGCCCACGCCAATCTGGAGATGCGTAAGCTGGGCTACAAGCCCTATGTGGCCCCGGCCCTGTCCTCCGGCGCGCTGAGCCTGCTGGCCCTGCTGCGGGGGCAGTGGCATTATTCCTCCGTCTACGACGGCCGGGTATTCATGGGATGCCGCAATCGTCTGACCCCCGCCGGCATCGAGACGGAGGCGCTGACCCTGCCGCCCGCCCTGCAAAAGCGTATCGACGACACCCGCGCCAAGCTGAACGCCATAGAATAACGGAGGTATCCGCCATGCTCACCGTTCTGCTCCCCGAAAACGACCACAGCCCCGCCCTGCGGCAGCTGCTGGAGCCGCTGCTGCCCGCCGGCAGCGACATCCGCGACCCGGATGACGGGCTGGAGGACCTGGCCGGCCGCCGTTTGCTGTTCGCCGTGGCGCTGGACGAGGGCGGCTGCAATATGGCCTATTACCGTATGCTCTCCCGCCTGCGCCGCAGCACAGACCTGCTCTCCGACAGTATCGGCGCGTGCATCGTCACCGGCGTGGGTGAGTTCTACACCAAGGATGTGGCCCGGGACATGGTCTTCGCCGCCAACCAGGCGGGCTGCGGCTTCCTCGGCCGCCCGCTGGTGGAGGCCACCGGTTCCCTGCGGAATTTCCGCACCCAGGCCCAGATCGGCGGTACCGATGAGGTCACGGCCTTCCATGCCGCCGTGGCGGAGCTGCTCTCCCGCCTGAACGGCTGGGAAAAGCCCACCCCCATCCGCCATGTGCTGGCTCTCCACGCCTCCCAGCGCGCCACGTCCAACACCCTGGCCCTGTGGGAGCTGGTGAAGGCTGGTCTTCCGTCGGACCTCGGCGTACAGGAGATCTGCCTCCGCAACGGCACCATGGCCGACTGCAACGGGTGCAGCTATACCGCCTGTCTCCACTTCGGCGAGCAGGGCGGCTGCTTCTACGGCGGCCCCATGGTGGACGAGGTCTATCCCGCCGTGCGGAAATGCGACGCCCTGGTCATGCTCTGCGCCAACTACAACGACGCCCTGGCCGCCAACCTGACCGCCTGTGTCAACCGGCTCACGGCCCTGTTCCGCCAGACCCGTATGTATGACAAGCGGATCTTCGGCCTGATCGTCTCCGGCTACTCCGGCGGCGACCTGCTGGCCCGCCAGCTGATCTCCGCCCTGAATATGAACAAGTCCTTCTACCTTCCGCCCCGCTTCTCCCTGCTGGAAACGGCCAATGAGCGCGGCAGCCTTGTGAAGCTGCCGGGCATCGAGGCGCAGGCGGCGGCCTTCGCCCGGCACATCGCGGAGAGCTGAATAAACCCACCGCAAACCGGGGAAAATACTTCCATCAATCAAAAGGAGGTGTGTTCCATGCAGGCAATGGTGTTGGAGAAGGCGTGCATCCAGTGCGGACTGTGCGCGGGGCTGTGCCCGGAGGTGTTCGAGCTGAACAGCGGCGAGCCCGCCCGGGTGACGGTGGACCCTATCCCGGACGCGCAGAAGATCGGCGTGCAGGAGGCGGCGGACAGCTGTCCCGTGGCCGCCATTCAGGTAACGGCGTAAAAATCCCCGGAAATGCCGCAAAAACCACTTTACAACGGTGATTTTCTGTGGTATCATCTCAAAGTACGCGCTAAGCGCGTCCGACCCCTGCCTTAGCCCTGCGGAGCGTTCCATCTCTCCCACGGCCCAGGCTGCGGGCGTATTTCAAGAAAGGTGGAAACACAACCATGATGCTGAAAGACCAGAAGACCTCTATCATCGAGGCCAACCGTACCCACGAGACCGACACCGGCTCTCCCGAAGTCCAGGTCGCCATCCTCACCGAGCGCATCAACCAGCTGACCGCTCACCTGAAGGTGCATCCCCATGACTTCCACAGCCGCCGCGGTATGCAGATGATGATCGGTAAGCGCCGCCGTCTGC